>WLWD01001235.1_pt1 | contig 67199 bp, 57 predicted proteins | sample 6712731 | NCBI WGS metagenome assembly WLWD01 (sample SAMN12718690, study PRJNA576275) | sponge metagenome | isolation source: marine sponge | host: Mycale hentscheli | place: New Zealand: South Island, Marlborough, Capsize Point | collected 2014-11-01 | reverse complement strand
GGTGTCCATTGCCCATCATTGTCTTCCTTCTGCCAGCCCCATTCTGAAGGACTTGGAAGTGTGGGATTTGCTATCAATGCTTGTCCCCAAACATGGCCGGCTTGGAATAAGGCACGCTTAACATGCTGCAAAAGAGCTGCCTTCGAAGGAGGAATGTTTTCCAGCTTTCTATTACCATGAGAGAAAAGTTGCTTCCTTACACTGTTCACTGTTACAATTGATGAAGTACGGCTGTAGAGCAGGACCACAAATCTCTCAATTTTTTCCATGTCACTCTCTGTAATTTCATCTGGAGTTTCAGAAAGCTGGCTGACCAAAGATGTCAGGTTTGGCAGGGATTTCCATACATCCCATACAGTTTTCTTTCCTATTCCACTGAATGAGGAGACGGTGTCACACCCTGAAATAGCATTTGTATGAACTGCAATGTATCTAAAGTTTCTGCCATGACCAAAAGCTAACCAGATTTCACATCCATCAAGCACTCTAACGGTTGCAATTGCGAGCACTAGTACATCTGTGTCAGTAGCATGCACCATAATCTTCCTCAAACCGCCTTGATGGGCATGAGCACAATGAAGCATCATGCGGTAGTCAACTTCTTCATGTGTACATGGGTGCAGATTGGACACATCTAAAGTAGCAGTTGCTGCAACACTTTTTCCTTTTGTTGTGACAAGTACTTTGCCATCAGGAACTTTGCAGGATTCAATGGCTGAAGCAAGAAACTTGAAAAGCTCTGTTTTGTTGGAGTCAACACGCAAGAAGGTTTTCCAATTCTGAGGAATACGTGTTTTCTCGGATACACGAAGAAGATTTCCAATGCCACGGCACTGTCTGACATGGGCCTTCAGACTGTCAGCAGTGTAAGAATCCCATACAACATCCACTCGTGAGACAACCTGGAGTTGATTGAAGATATAGGGGAGGAAGACATTGTCTGCATAATCCTTGAACGTCTTTGGAACTGTAATTGCATGTTTTGGCTCCAATTTGTGCACAAGAGCTGCTCCATCCAAGACCTTTACATCTACTTCAGGTAATGTCTCTGGACGTGGCGCCAATGGTTCCAGGCATTTCAGTAGATCAGCCTTGTTTCCATGGCGCATTGAGTTATTCTCAGCAAGATAGAACTGCTGCCAATCTGGTTTGCATATTCTCAAGATGCATCCTCTCCCCTTTTCCTTTTCCCTGGGCCGACAGACATGTACTTCTGAAAACCCTGGAAGGTCACTTTTCCACGGGCTGGAGATTTTTTGCTTTTCGATTTGGATATGCCTGTTGTGTCCGGATTTGAACATTGCAAAATTGTTTCTTGGGTGTTCATGGAAACGCTTTTGTCATCTGACCATTCGTCCTCAATGATGCCTTTATTTGCTTCTTCCCAAGTCTTCAGCATCTATGACACTCTGTCTGGCGTCATCATGCCAGATTCTTTTGCCAATGCCCAACAAAATCATTGCGTGTTGCTGTGAGGGGTGTGTCCAGATCATAGAAACCCACCACGTTCCTCACATTTTGTTGGCGAAAGCGCTCTGATACTTGGGATTTTGGTTCATGATGCATTTAGACTTGCGATGGCGAATGTCAACTGATCTACTATGCCCCTAGCGCTATTTCGGGCCACCGATCATCCGCTTGCGCAAACTGATTCTGTTCAGTGATACCTATCGCACCACATCTCCTTCACCTCACATTGTACCGTTCATGATCTGGTCATAGCCATCCTGGAGGAATTTGTGACGGGTTTTCTGGTGACAAAGTGTCCTTGTGAGAACTCACCCACCCTGTAGAACGGGTCCATTCAAGCTGCATCAGGTCTCTCACTTCCTGCACCCACCCACTTCCATCAACCCAGTTTCCAGAACATTCGCAGAGCCTTTCAATTCCGAAACCCACCCATCAGTACTACATACTTCCCTTCACCATACTGGTCTGGCCAAGACCATTGCATTTCCTTGGCAATGGCATACAATGGTTGGTCGACTGTCAACACTGGAACCTGCCCAGGATTAACGTGTAGAGTAGCCTTGATGATAATGTCCATTCCATGCTTTACCATGGCCACAGAATGTGCATTATCACGAAAAAGTGGCATCAAGCCAGAGATTGCAGGTGGACGGCGAAGGGAATATTGAAGATGTGCAAAGTAAGCTGACCACGAGATGTTGTCATCTTTGTCAAGTTGCTCTTTCTGCAACAGCTGAATAACCCTTCTGAGCCAGGCAGTTTGTGCTTCATCAGACTCCAGTTTTGCTGTCTGGGGGATAGCCACTCCTACTGTCCTATGAGGAGATGGTTTGTCCGTGGCAAATATTGCTGGTGGAACCTGAGTGTATGATTCCATCAGAGGTTTGACAAGTTTTGATTTAGATTTTTCATTAGGTGAAGCCCTGTCGAGATGACGCTCAGTGCCAGGAGTCTCATCTGTGATGTGCTGTGTCATTGACAATGCTGTCCCATAAAATGCAGTTAGAGCCGATGTAGACGTGGGATCATGGTCCAAGTTGTCGAGATTTCCAGTTGTAAACACTCGTTCTCTCAGGACTATTGGGCATACAACACCATCAGCTTCAAACTGGTCTATGACGCCATTGGCCATATCTGTAGAGAGTTGAAGTACTCTGTCGTATGACACTGACAAGCCCTTCTCAAACAATATATCAATCAGCTGACGCTTCCTTGTTTTATCGTGAATGAGAAGACCCAGGTAGAGTGGGAGCCTTGTTTCTCGATCAAGGTTGTGTCGCACAGCATTACTGTCTTTTCTGCACCACTTCATTGCATTAAATACCAACAGCTGTGTAATGGACAGTGCAGCACTTCTCACTTCTGTGTTGTTCTCTGTTTGGTTCTCAATATCAGTTCCACCAAGGATCATCTGTATTAGTGCTAACAAAGAAGTAGGGTTGGTATCATACTGCTCATCCAGCAAGGATCCTTTAAATCTATGCTGTACTTGGAATATATCTTTTCGGATGATTGCTGCTGCCCTCATCAAGCTAACTGCATCACTATCGTGATCTTTCCTTGTTGCCTCCATCAAAGTGTCTCCAATGTCGGTTTTGAAAGAAAGAATGACTTCATATTTGTTTTTGTGAGCCTCCAGATCTGGGATTTGTGCAACAAGTTTCTCTTTAAGACGTGTGGCATTTATACGTTGGGAAGTGTCCCCTCCAAGCTGTTCAACACGAGACTTGTAGAGTTGTACCACATTGGATAGCTTAACAATGCTCTTACCTGTGTCTCTCAATTATTCAATGTATGAGACAAGTTCTGCAAATGCTATGGAATCACAAGCTAATTTGTCATCAGCAGCACTAGCTTTTTTTTCCCGTGCACTAGATCTATGTCTAGTAAATAGTGCTGTTAAACACTGCTTATGGTATACGGCATCTGTTGCTACCATATCTCCTGATGCTAGCTTTACCAATAAGTGGGTGTCATTAAGTTCTGTGACCATCTTGCGTACATTTGCATTAAGTTGCTTGGTAGCAGCTTTGTGAAAATCGTAGTCAACCTAGGCATCACAAAAAAAGCACGTGAATAGCTTTTCATCAGATTGAGATGTGCAAGAAAATGCTCCCCGGAGCCTGTCTTTAAGTGGTGAACTACACTCCCCTCTAACGACTTTCTTGTGAGCCCTGTCCACTTTAGTTTTGTTGAACATAACATAGCATGTTTTATGCCATTTTGCATTGTGCAATTTTAACGTTCCTTCGATACCTGTTCCATCATCTAAGCGAGAAATCGTGATAGATAATGGTAGAGAATTAAGCTCATACAGTGACCGTAAGTTATCAACTAACGTTGATTGGCTTTTATTCTTACTTTTGGAGGGATCTATCAGTGATTCACTAGACGGTTGTTGACAAAGTGCACACAATGTCCAATCTGTAGGTTGTACTGCAGGTACAGATCTTGAAGACAGGAGCTTCAATTTTTTGGTAGCCATTCTTCTGAAATGAAAACAGACAGCTTGGTTAGCTATAGGTAGCTAGATAAAGACTATGCACACAAGAAACCCACAAACTCACCTTTAGGTTGTTAAAGGAGCCAGAGCAGCTAGACCACATGGCCTTAGTGATGAGTCAGCAAAAGTACTGAGCATGTGCAGTGAAAACCACATTGAAAGTATGCTGCATGTTTCTAACATGCTTTTTGAAATGGCTTCACTAAATATCAGAATTAGCTAATGGCACTGACAATTGTCAAAAATCAAGTTCATGGCCGTTTATATATTGATCAATATTGATCAAGAAATTAAAACGCATATAACTTTGGATTGAAACAAGATATGACCATGATTTTGGTTTCATTTTACTCCTTATAATGTCAGCTTCGCTCTGACACCTAACACTTTATAAATATTTCAAGTGGAAATGGTGCTAGACTACAAATTGTAGTTTTCCGAAGTTAATTGACCTCTAGAAAGGTCACCAAAGGTCAAATTGCGTGGTTCCCATTAAATTTGTAATCAGCACTAAAAAACTCTGTGTACTCATTTTCATGCTTTCTGCCAAAAGTGAACATCTTTTTGACATATCTTACAGGCTATAGTAACAACCTTTAAAACTATCATCATTTAAGATGACTGATGAAACTCACACTTATGTTTTTGCAATAACAGGTAGACTATGGTGCCCCTATACTGAAGCCCTAAAACTCACCAGAAGATGATCCAAAGATTGTGAGTACTGAATTATTTACACCATCCATTAAATTCTGTTGCTTCACTATTTCCTCATATGCATTGCAAGTTTAACTAGCTCTTTATCTAATTACAATCAACTGGAATACGAGGGTTGTAGTTTATTGCTGAGATATTTTTGAAAATTTAAAACTTGCTCTTAATTACTGCAATCTTAACAGTATCAGTATGTTTAATTTAAAACAAGTAAGAATTTTATTCATTTACCCATTTAGTTCCCACCATGCAGTTAAAGAACCACTTAGATACTAAACACCAACCTTAGCTTCACCACAGAATGTGGACTGTATCCATCCAGCTCAAAATACACTCTGTTTTTTTTCGGTCCATTGGCTTCATTAAGCCAGTGAGACTTGTTGGTCGTTGGGTTCACATATTGGGGTTTTCCTACATGCTGCACTCCAAAGGTGTATATTTCAATGGCCATGAGAGGGCCAATGTCATGACAACTAGGGCTGCCTACCTGGACACGTTGCACAGCCACGACAAAGAGGGCGTTGATCTTCCACTCTCTTTCACTTAAGCCAGCAAATTCGTCTTGTCATTAGTGTGTATCATGATCATAGGTTCCAAGTGCCACGAAAGCTCCGTGGCAGTCACGGAATTTTACTCTATCAATCTGCCACGCACGGAAGTTCTGACTGCCTATTGTCTGCCACGGAAATTCATAGGTTCCAACTGTCATTGTGACAGCCAAGGAAATTGGGCTTATCAATCTGCCACATACGGAATTCCCCACAGGCCTATTGACTGTATGAATTTCCCACCAAATGTAGTAGATTGTCTGCTGATAATTGATTATGTAACAAGTTGGTTGCCTCTGGCAGTATGGGTATTTGTAGCTATTAATTGGTGGCAACTGTAATTACTGTACTGCATACTGTAACTTGCTCAAAACATTTACATTCATGCTTGCATGATGCATCAGATAGCAACTGACATGCCCAATGCAATCAGGCCTGCATGCCATGTGCAGCTGAGTTGGCACATAGCTTGCAGTTCTGAGCTTCTTTCTTCTTGCCAGCTTTTTGAGTGTTCAACTTCATGGCTGAGTCTGAGTCTACTCCACCCCCTGCTAAGAAAATCAAGAAAGTTAGACCTGCTCATTTTGATCCCTCCTGGTCACAGCTATTCAAAGGAATTGGAAAAAGCATAAAGGGTATATAGCTGTGACTAGGCTTCACTGTAATCAACTTAATAATCATATTATTATTACAGGTGACACATTTGCCCACTGCTCACTTTGCTGTTCAGATTTTGGTGTCTCTCATGGTGGTAAGCATGATGTATATGTTCACGTCAATGATAAGCGCCACAAGGAGGCAGCAAGTGCAGCTTCTTCAACATGTTCGGTGACATCTTTCTTCAAACCTCAGCATATATCACGTGTTACTGAAGCTGAAGCTAGGTGGGCTTTGTTTACCGCTAAACATAACCTATCATTTCTCACAAGTGATCATGCTACCAAACTGTTCAAAACAATGTTCCCGGATTCTGAAATAGCTAAGGCTTTTGCATGTGGTCACACTAAGACGGCAGCCATCATAAAAGAAGCTCTCTCGCCTCACTTTCAGAAAAAGACAGTTACAAACTTGTCTAACCCCTTCTCACTACTAGTAGATGAAAGCAATGATAAAGTAGATAAATCTTGCATCATTTTGGTTAGGCTTTTGGATCCTGAAGTAGGTAATGTTTGTACCCGTTTTTTGGATATGCCGGTTGTCAACATAGGCACAGCTCAGAATATATTCCATGCTCTGAAAGGTTCACTGAATAAACAGGGCCTGGACTTCACAAAAGCTGTTGCCTTCATGTCAGACACAGCAAGTGTTATGAAAGGATGTAGATCAGGTGTGCAGAAGCTCATCAGAAATGAAATTCCTCATCTCTATGATGTGGGGTGTATCAATCACCTGGCAGACCTGACTATCAAAGCTGGAGTGACCACCTTGCCTATTGACATTGATCAGCTGTTTATAGATATCTTCTATTACTTTTACAATAGTAGCAAAAGAAACCAGCAGTTTGCAGACCATTGGTGTTCTTTATTTACATCAGAACCAGAAGCAATCTTAAAACATTGCCCTACACGCTGGTTGAGCTTGTTACGTTGTGTAGGGAGATACCTCACACAGTATGAAGGTTTGAAAACATATTTTTTATCGTGTGACGAACAGACTGCTAAAGTTATTAGTATTACTAGTAGGCTAGAAAATCCACTCACCAAGCCAATTCTTTACTTTCTGGCTCATGTGTTGCCATCAATGGACAGATTCAGCCGGCTTTTTCAAAAGTCTAATGAGAACACCACATGTGAGCTCTATGTGGAAATGGGTAGGCTGGTACGTCTGTACGCTGGCAATCTATTGAAGAAGGAAGTTATTCTTGCAGCAGGTGATAAATTGAAGGAATTGAAGATGGATGTTTCCAGTCAAGTGGCTAATGAACATCTTGGAATTGGGACCGAAACGTGGGTGAGTGTTGCTGAGCTAGAACAGGAGCACGACACAAAGCCTTTCTTCACAGCTGTACGGAAGTTTTACATATCAACCATTACGAAGATGCTTAGCAAATTTCCATTTGGGGATGAACTCATGAAGAACTTGGCTATCCTTCATCCCAGCAAAGCTTCTACTTTTCCCTCTAGCACAGTGGTGACACTAGCAAAACGTTTTCCTCAACTTGGCCTGTCCGACTCTGAGTCAATTCAGCGCTTAGAGGAAGAATTTATGGACTTCACTCTCTCTCCAGGGGATCTTCCCATCATAGACACATATAATGCTGTGGATCACACCAAGAAAGCATGTGCTGGGCATTTCTGGTGGGAAGTTGGAAAGATGAGATTTCCCAACTTGTATCGTCTTATGGCTGGCCTTCTCAGCATCCCTTGCTCGAATGCAGATGCAGAGCGTGGGTTCTCAGTGCTCAGGAAGATACATACAGACCAGAGGGCCAGCCTTAGCCATGAAACACTAGTTCATTTATTTTCTATTAAGTTCAACGACACTTCTTGTTGCTTTGACACTGAACTTTCTGAAGAACTTATCGCAAAATGTAAGAAGGCTACTAAACTCTCCTTGAACAAGAAGTAGAATACAACTTTCATCTGACACATGCATTAACAAATTATAATTATATTCATAGCCTTAATTAGTGGGTGTGGTTTAAATTAATTGGTGGGTGTGGCGTGCCACTGATTTTTTTCCTAGCAGGTTGGAACCTATGCATGATGAGTCCACTTACTATAGCATTGGACAAATTATAGTAAACAGGTTCTCAAGAAGAAATTGCTGGAACAATACATAATGATGTCAGATTTTGTAGAGTGGTTGGTGGGTTGCTTGAGTGGAATGCAGATAAATCCTGCATACTTCTAGAAACTAAGATGAGTGGCTACTTTACTATAGTATGTCCAAGTTGAGTTAACCGCAAGAAAAACTTGAATAACTTTAGAACGGAAGCAGCTACGCATCCACAGTTTGCACCATTGGAAAACTCGCGCCGAAGCGGTTAAAAATATTCCCTCAGTATACTCCAAAACCGGAGAGAAAATGCTATTCCATAACTCAATACAAAAGTCTATGGGAATAGAAAAAACCACAAGTTTCCCGCTCAAAACCCGCCCGCTTTAAGTCACGCGGTATGGCTCAATTTATCACGCGGACTGTCTTCATTAAGAATTTTGTAAACAATGAGCGGCTTCTTCTCAGATTGCTGTGTTTCTCGCTTTATATCGCGATTAGCTTACGTTGCGAGTGTGGAAACAGGATAGACGGAGTGTTCTGTTGTAGAGGGTACAGGACCGGGTTGGGCGTTTTTTTTTTTTGGAACCACTTTCGACTTCAAATTTTTTTAGGGTGAACTTAGGTCAAAGGTCAGTACTAGATCCCGAGAGATAGTGGCTTCGAGGATGCATTTCAGAGGCTTCTGTTCAGATAATTGCGAACTGAAGACGGTGTTGGTACACGAGGAAGCTCTGTGTAGGCTTAGGGGAGAAGATGTTCATACAAAAGGAAAGTGGTTATGTGATGAGGTCAGCCCAAATAGCGAGCTTCATGAGAGTAGTATTTACTTCATAGATGCAGATAAAAAAAAAAGAATAAATAAATATAAGGGAAGGTGACATTAGCTGATACTGTTAGGACAATCCCTTGAGATAAAAATCTGGAATTGCAATAGCATGTTTCTAGAGCAATTTCAGATAGTATTTGATTGCTGAGAATTGAAATCTTCACTATTCAATACAGGGTTTCACAGAGAGGGGGGGGGGGACCTGGGATTCCCCCCCCCCCCCCCCCAAGCGAAAATTTCTCCCCTTAAAGGATTACCAATTTCAGTGCTGAATAACAGATTTTTATTAAACATCTCTAACAATACACTAAATTTACTACCTTTAGTTCAGGACCTTCAATGGCAATTCTCATTAGCTTTGCAAAAGTTCTGTTCCGTCAGCATGTTTCAAAATCTAGTTTAAATTTATCAGCTGTATCTGTGCCAACTGGGATTGAAACCATGACTTTGTTATGCTACTTTTTTTAAATTTGGGTGTACAAACACTATGCAAGTGTCATAGCTACTAGCCTGAAGGTGGCAACATCTCTATCTGTTATGTCATGTAATTGACATGCGATCAATAATCAGTGCGCATTCCTGTCAGTTGTGTCAAAGACTACAGTTAAATTTACGACTGAGCTTCACATTGGGAAGAAAGGCAAGAAAAGTAATGGTGTTTGTAACTAGCGAGCTGCTTTCCTTTACCAACCAATATGCAGGGATTGCTTGGTATAGGTCTAGCTATGCAAGATTGAGTACTAGAGAAGCTTGGTCTTTGTAGTAAAAAGATATGCTGTTTCCAAAGAGAGACAGTTGTCATGGCTTCCACTTTAGTTTCATTATGTACACCCTCAAAAATCAATGTGCACAATTTCATGCTTTTATCTACTCTATCACAAAAAGACCTAAATTTGCCATAAAAGACTTGATTAAGTGTTTAAAGTTGATTGAGGTGGTTGAAATTGACTTTCTAAGATCAGTAGTATAATAGATATGTTACAAATCTTTTTGTCTCAGCAATGAATTTGTTTTTGACAATAGTTACAACTAGCTATGCACAATAGCATTGAGTGTTATTCACAGTACCTGGTGTTTCATGAAGTGTTTGACTAGTTAAAAAAAAAGAAGGCAACTAACGGTGTTTTATTCATTCGAGGTTCTCTCCCACCCCCCCACCCCTGACGAAAAAATCCTGTATAAAACCCTGCAATAGGCTAAATGTGGCACACATTATTCACACTTTCACTGTTTTAAGCTTCTGCTTGAGCTTCCCTCTTTTCCTACTCTTGTGCAATAGTATGCTAATATATTAATTGTTGTTATTGTTGTTGTTTTTCTAATTAATCAGTGTTGATCAGTACTGTTGTTCTTAATACAGAGTATTAATGCAATATTATCAACAATGGTTACTGATGAAAAGGTTAGTTAGAACCAAAATTACACTTCAGCTTCATGTCACCCACAAAAATTATTTGGGGAAAAAAAACCCTGACAGGATGTGTACCTTTTTAGCTCGTACTTCTTTGAAAGATTACGAGGGAATGCAACATTCTGTTATAGAGTGGCTAGCTCTAAGAAGGTAAGAGCAAGAACATGCCACGTGTACATGTCATACCATCTTCTATTATGTGGTAGGATGTGTTTCTGAAACGGTCTCAGTGGCTTATACCCGCTTGCATTAGTGGCCATTGGACTGCTGCCGTAAGTTAGATCAAGAAACTATTAGTGTGTAATGGGTAATCACTTTCTTTTTGAATAGGTTGTTGAGATCTGACTCCTTCCACATTCAGCAAGTTTCATTTGGAAAGAAACTAATGTATGCTTATCATTTTTACCACCACACACTTTAAATTATATTTTAAGTTCAAAACCCATATATCTCTCAGGTAGATTACTAACTATACTCTGTCTACAGAGTAATTTATGACATAATCCTAGTGATTGTTATTTATAATGTGGGCTCATGCAGCTATCTCAGTATAGTTTTAGTGAACTAAATCGGAAGCAAAAAATAGATTTAGTAGATAAAGCTTTGTAGACAAAGCATTACAGTACAATCTCACAAAATTGCAATTATCATTAGGCTGAAAATATTTTGTTAGAGGGAACTATAAAACTCATGTTGTAGATACACAGTATAATAATAGTTGGCCACAATGACCAATATTTGGGTCTTCTTACCCACTACAATTTATGTGAGAAAAAAATCTGAAAAAAATGAACAAAAATAATTGACATTAGAATAATTAAAAAAAAACATAAAACTAAACTGAAACTAAGTCATCTATGCCATGGCAGATGGTAGGTTTGCTGACATTTGTTCGATCGTGAAGCAAAGCGAAACAAGTACGAGCTACACAGCAAATTTGCTGTTCACATTATTACTTGTATAGTTCTATGTTCGTTCATCAAATTATATCACCTTCAGTGCGTCCAGCTTAAAGAGTGAACTTTTTTAATTTATCATATAGAAACAAAATACAGCCTTTAGATATGCATGTACCTTATTGTTACTCCTCCAAATACAATTTTCCATAACGAACCCTACTCAATCTGCCACTTCATAAACTATTCTTGAAAAAAAATTTCAGCTTATACATTAAAAAACAAAACAAATTAAAACTAAAACTTAAGTCATTACAGTAGTAAAATGAATCAATTTTGATGAACTCGGATTAAGGTGTCGTTCCAAAGCAACACTACTTTATACATTCCAACAAATAAAAAACGGTTAAAACTATCCATCAATTTCATGCTTTTAACACAAAGTGCACATTAACCTCTTGTTTTTACGTTAAGCAGCCCCACTATCATTGCTAGCATAAGTTTTTCACTTAATGATTTGTATTTGTATTTAGCGAATTTATTAATCACTTCATCCAAGATACAAATATAGTGTGGAATGTGGAATATGATTAAAAGGTAACTTCAATCTACAAAAACCTTTATGACTCTTTTGATTCTTTTTTTCTTTCTTTTTTTGTTTTTGTTTGTTTTTGTTTCAGATTATCCCTCTTCAATTGAACTCTTTTGACTGTGGAGTATTGATGCTGAAGGTATTGATGTTTAAATGTAGAGTTTTACTGTATTCGTCTAATATACTCTCTGTGTGGTGCTGAAGAGAGTAAATAGCTACAGTAAATCAGATTGGTCTCTCTTACAACCATATTGGTCAGTCAGTCAACATTTGATTTGGGATGTTGTTAACTTCAGCACTTGGAAATGAGCATAACTTAGTTTGTGGCACTTTTTAGTGTCTGCAGGATTTTTTGTACAATATCAAACAGTATGAGTAGCAATCCAATTTTGGTTTATATTTTTAAGTGGACTCAGCCACAAAAACTGATTAGAGCATGAAATTTGGTACACATTAGAAAATTGTACTATAAACAATTATAAATATTGGGGATCTCCAATTTGACCTGTGGTAAATTCTAGGCATAATTAACAAACTAATTCGGTAGTTTTCTTACTCAGCCAAGTTTTATTGATCAAATGTGTCTGTGTTAGAAATCAAATGAAAGCCCATTTCATAAGGAGTAAAATTAATCTAAATCACACTTATATCTTAATCTTTTCTCAAGTTATGATTAGTTTTTGTACTTAATCTGCCACAAAATTTGTAGTATGCCATTAAGTTCAGTAAATTTAATTCATTTGCTAACAAGTAGCCTCAAAGTGCTTACCAGCAACAAAACAGTACAGTCAAACCTTGTTTATCTGGGCAGTGTGGTATCGAGGGGTGGCCGCAAATTCAAAAATGTCCGTATCTTCAAATGTACTATTAAATTTACCTTACATCGCTGAGACTTGCACTCTTCAGTTCCTTAATGACACCAATGTCTTTTCGAGTTTTACTATGCTCTGCTTGCTGGTAACACTCACCACAACAATTTGCTTTTGACAGTGCTCACGTCAAATACCAACTGAGTAATTTTGTAGCTTCATTTAAATACTTCAAAAAGCCCGCCCGGTAGATTACGGTGCCCGCAACTTCGACAACCGGATAAACGGGGTTTGACTGTAGTTGCAAAAAATAAAAGAACAAATTTTTTAAGATTCTGATAATTCTTCTGATCTTCACTTTTTTCTTCAAATTCTAAGCAGTAATAGTGATAGGGAGAACTGCAGTTTCTTGAAATGGGTCACAGTGCTTCCTCTGCTAGGCATGCTCACGAACAAAAACTTTTGTGTGAAGCTGAGTTAGATAATCAGGTTGCTTTGGCAGATCGATCAGTGAATCCCAATCCTCAAGATATTTGTCGACTCTATGACAAATGGAGGTTTAGTTCCTATGGAGAAGATAATGGAAAGGGTTTGTTTCAGAAGCTTCAAGAAGCTGTTGATTTGTACAACAAGGATGGAAAGGGCAAAGCAGTGCTACAATGGTATGATGCTGGACAAGACCAAGCTTTTAGTGATGACAGTTGTGACACTGAAGATGAATTGAAACCATCAAAGAAAAAGAAGAAGAAACAGCAATGCAACACTCCAATGATTTTGGTATTGTGCTCGCCAATAATGAAACGAGCACATGAACATGTGCAGCAATCTCGAGATGTTGTATTTGTGATGCAACATCATCTTTTGACCGGCAAAATAGTTCAATTTTTTTGCTATCAACAGTTATGCCAGCTGGTGCAGTGCCGTTGGGTGTTATTGTAACATCTAATGAACAAGAAGACACCATCACTACAGGTTTGAAGTATCTTGTGTCTATTTTTCCTAACAATGCCTTCTTTGGAGAAGGTCCACAGTTAGGTCCATCACTAGTGATGATTGATGATAGTTCTGCTGAACGAAATGCACTTACTTCTGTTTGGAAATCTACCACTACTTTGCTATGCACATTCCATTTTCTTCAGCGTCGCTGGACCTGGCTTCATGATGCAAATAATGGAGTGCTTATCAAGGAACACAGAATTATTTTAATCAAGAAATTTAAAGATTTAGTCTATGCTGAAAAAGAGGAACAACTTAGTCATCTCTACTCTTCAATACTAAAATTTCCATTGGTACAACAATATCCTAAATTTTTGTCTCACCTGAAATCTCTGTGGCCGCGTCGGAAAGAGTGGGCACACTGCTACCGGAAACGGCTCATGCTTCGTGGTAATCACACCAACAATTATGCCGAAGCAGGAATGAAATTTTGAAGGAACTGATATTTAGTCCAGTAAAGGCATACAACATGGTTCAAGTGTTCCATTTTCTGTCAGAAACACTTGAAAGCTATCACTGTCGTAAACTACTTAGTGTTTCTAACAACCGACTTGACTCATACATTGCTCTCAAGTTCCAGGGTTTACAGGCAGTTAAGATTTCGAAAGAAAGTATTCAAGAAAGCGAATGTAAGAATGTTTTTATAGTTCAGAGCAAAACGGATTATACTATATCTTACACTGTTGACATGACCGTTGGTGTATGTACATGTCCACAAGGTATTGATGGCTCACCTTGTTCACACCAGGCAGCAGTGTCAATTCACTATGGTAGTGCATCCATTAACTGTATCCCAACAATTTCTCCAAAAGTTCGTCAGATTTATGCACAGATTGCTTTAGGTGATAAAGCATCTACTAATATTTCCTTCTATGGGAATTTGCATAGCAACACTTTAACCAGTGGAGATACAGATATGTTTTATGCTGACTTCACATCACCGTCATTCCACATAATTCGGGCAGGAGCCAGAGAAAATGATGTTGATGCTGACATTTCTGAGTCTCAAGCACAAGACTATAGACATAGAGTTCAAAGTGTATGCTCACAAATTAGTAATATTGCCAATGATTTGAAGGAGAAATTAGTGGGAACAACTAATGAACAACTTTTGTTTGGTGTTGAAAAGTTTGTCAGTCGTTATAGCAGGATGAAAAATAGTGTCCCATTGTTGACTTCATCTCTTCATCGTTTTGGTTGGACTTTTGGTGGTACTGTAACCAGTAATAAAGGAGGTCATTTGCGCTATGGTAAAAGAATAGCTGTACAAGCAACTGCTGCTGGAAGAAGAAAAGGAAATTCAAGAGGAAAGTCCAGAGCAATCCCTGGGAAAACAGTCAAGACAGCAACTGTTAGCACAAAAGAAAGGGACTCTTCCAGGTATCATTTGCCAAGTAGAAAAATGCCAAAAGGACGACGGCCACACTCACTTTCAACAAGCATTGATAAAGGACACCAAAATGCGGGGAAATGGTAGGGAGCTTCATGGCTAGCTATATTCCAATTATAATTCTAGTGTCAAATATCATGTACTCAAAACATTTCTGTTTTTGTTTTTTTGTTTGTTTGTTTGTTTTTTCAATTGCAATAAATGTACACCAGAAATACCAGAATAATGTGTAGCATACACTATTGTCAATTCTTTTGTGAGTTGTGAGAGGAGGAACTGTTTCACACAGTGTTGCAGATTTTGAGCTAGAATCAAGAAGGAGGAGAGGGAGAGTAGAGAAACAGAGAGAGCACTGTAAATAACAGTCACCCCTAGTTCATTGTTACTGTTATTAATAATCTAGCTACTACGATTACCTAAACAGAAAACAAAATATTTTATTCATGTAAACACAGACCTCTCAACTCTCACGCATTCTGCGTGAGTCACACGCATTCCATCAATTAATCACGCTCACACGCATTGAAGTTATAGTCTCACGCAATTTTAGTAGATTTCAATAATGTGGGCGTGGTCCAACTATTGCGCAACACGTATCGAAATGGCTAGTGCTGGTGAAGTGAGGAACAACGAGTTGTTTGGAGGACCTGGCGATGACTACGGAGATGAACTTCCGTTTAAAATACCACGGATTGATCAGGATGGCGATGGAGTCACTATGAGAAGGTTTTCAGGAGCAGCAATATACAATTCAAGGTTTCAGTCCTCGTGGTCGAAAAAATGGCCGTTTGTTGTCGGTGTAAAGGACAATCCAAGCACGTTTCGTTGCAATGTTTGTTCTAAAACGCTTTCATGTAGTCATCAAGGAGAAAGAGATGTTACCAGGCACATTTCCAGTGTTCAGCATCAACACCGTGCAAAGTCTGTCAGGAATGTTAATACTTTTTGTTTTTCAATGGATAGTGAAAAAAACAGCATCAAGAATAAGGTATGAACTATCAATAATTGTACAGTATAATTATACTTATTAGTGTACTGTTGTTGGCAGACTACAAGAGCAGAGCTTAAAATTACCAATGCAATGGTACAGCATAATATACCACTGGCATTTGCTGATGATCTCAGTCCTATCATTCGGGACGTATTTCCAGATAGTGAAATAGCAAGAGGGTATGCATCTGCATCTACGAAAACAACTTGCTTGGTGAATGGGTGTTTAGCTCCACATTTCAAGTCAAGCCTGGTAACTGCAATGAAAACTCAACCATTCTCTATAGCTGTTGACGGATCCAAAGATAGTGGGTTGGAGAAGATGAATCCAATGACAGTGAGACTGTATGATGCTGGTGACGGAGGAATTGTAACTCGTTTTCTGGACATGTGTCTAACAAGTGGTTTGTTAAATGTAATATAGTAGTATGATATGCATGCATATACGCTCTATTTATTAGGTAAAGAATCTGCAACTGCTGCTAACATTTTCAAGAAGATGGCTGATGTCTTAGATGACAATGGAATATTATGGAATCAATGCGTTGGAGTTTCGGTAGACAATGCTTCTGTGAACTTGGGTAAAAGAAATTCAATTATGACTCGTGTTGAAAGTGTTAATCCAGCAATATACTTTATGGGCTGCCCATGCCACATAATTCATAATACTTGTATGAAAGCTTCTGATGCTTTTACTTCAGTAAGTAAATTGTTGTAATTATTGTAGCTTATATGATTGAAATATTATATTATAGATAACATCTTTTGATGTGGAGGATATGATGATAGACATATTCTATTATTTTGACAAGAGCACAAAAAGGAAGGCCGAGTTGAATGAGTATTGTATCTTTTGTAGTGTTGAATACAGAAAGATTTTGAAGCATGTAAACACAAGATGGCTTAGCCTTGAAAAGGTGGTCATGAGAACATTACAGGAATATTCAGCCCTGAGATCATATTTTATTTCATGTGGTAAGACATAATTACCAATGTATTGGCTCTTACCATCATGTTCATTATTCTCCTCAATAGACAGTGCCAATGCTCGAACAGCTCGTCTAAACTCTATTTTCTCCAACCCTATTTCTGAAGTATACTTATTTTTTTATGAGGCTGCCCTCCAGATATTCATGCATGTCAACAAATTTCTTCAGCGTGAAGATCCAATCATACCTGTAGTGCATGGTCAGCTGATCACTTTCCTGAAGAAACTATTGGGGAGGTTTATCAAACCTATGGCTATAAAAGCAGTATCCGAGAATAATATTTGTGCCTGTGATTTCGAAGATCCAAATACCCAATTGTCTGGTGAGTTGTGAATGGCCTATATTGACATTAAATAATACAATGTATATATCCATGAAGATAATGATCTGTTCATTGGAGTAATGACAAGGCAGCTGTTGAGAAGATTGGAAGAAGAAGGAGATGTCTCTCCTTGCCAAAAAAGAAAGTTTTATGCTGCTGCACAGGAATTTTATGTCACAGCAACAAGATATGCATTTGATCATCTTCCACTAAATGATCTGTATTACAAAATGCCAGTTTTGTTAATTTTGCTAACCAAACATCAGCGAGCATTTCAAGTGTAAATTACTTTGTTTCAAGGTACATAATTAAAGTGAATCTTATTGCTATTATCAGTATTTTTTAAGTATATTATTTTTTATTATAATATTTTTATTAGTATTATTTATTATTATTATTATTAGTAGTATTAGTATTACAATTATTATTATTACAATTATTATTGTTACAATTATATATTACAGATATTCAAGTTTGCTGACTTATTCATCACATGCTGAATACAATGAATTGGAAGATCAGTTCTTATGGTATCAAGCTATGGAAGAAAAAGATATTCCTGATGAGGTGTGGCAGTTTTCTTTAGTTCATGATGATGAAGGTATAAAACACCACAGAATGGATTTCGTATGGTCTCACATGAGATTAATGAAGCACCCTGATGGCTCACCAACGCTAAACAAGTTGGCAGAAGTGGCACTTCTTCTGCTTACATTACCACGCTCAAATGCAGCAGAGGAGAGAGTATTTAGTCTTGTAACTAAGAATAAAACAAAGTTTAGGCCGAATCTTCAACTCAATGGGAAATTGTCCGGCATCCTCACTATCAAGTTAGCGACAAATGGTCTACCATGCAAAAAGTATGAACCTTCTGAGGAAGTTCTTACAACTGCTAAAAAAGCTACTATGAACTATAACAAAACATACTGTAAAAAGTGACTAAAGTGACTGACGAGAAAAAGATAACAATAGCAAATATCATTTAACCTAACATATTGATACTGTTGATCATAATGTACTATATTTTCCCCTTAATTTTGTTGTCTCAGTTGAGGGTGGTGGTACATGGCCATTTGTTGGTAGCAAAAATGGGGCTTGAGAGCTAATTGCAAAAAAATCTAACTAGAGAGGCAGCTGCTAAAAGGTGTTGACATGGCTTCATATGAGCAGCTGATTATTTAGTCTACAAGGCTATGTGTAGTGTATGGCAGGTAATTTGACTACATCCTGCTACTTAGCCTAAATTCCAGGGTAAAAAGTGGGCTTATAATCACTGTCCTAAATAAAATACTGGTTCCTACAACTCCAGAATGGTAGTACATGGGGTACTTAATTTTGGTGCACATATAGAGCCCACCACACCAGACAATCCTATAGAAAAATTTTTGTTCTGAAGAGTCTTAACTATTTGAGACCAAAATATAAGGGAAGAATAAAAGGTAAGAGAACAGTAGTAGCTTTTGCTCTATAGTATTCTTAATAATCATTTTTCTATTCTCCTACAAAGAATTAGCTGTTGAACTCCAACGGTTCTTGTGATTCAGGTTCTCAAGTCAGATCTTTAACAAGCTGTAGAACCTTCTGTAACTGTCAATACTAGCAGTGTTCACTCTAGACCTGCCATGTATCCATCATTGGTTGCTTACATGAAATAAAATTAGAGCCCCATGCTCACCAATATAATTCTACCATAGCAACCAAAGTGCATGGGCGTGTATCACCAAGCATGACTGTTTTCCACGTCTCACTCATTTTAGACTAAACTGTCACTCTTTTGCAAATATTGAGGTTGAGGTCTCTGTAAACATGTTGTGTGCCGTCTGAACACCTTTTGGTGTAGACCGGAAACACCTCTCTCTCCAGGAAGGAGCCATACTTGGTGGATTGAAAAGGGGCTTTTATCAACAAAAACAAACAAACAATGGCCCTGGGTTCGATCCCCAGCAATGACTGACTCTTTTTTCACATTTCACTTTAGGTTTGCCTCCAATCCAGTTTGATGAAAGAATTCGTTTTCATGAAGGGTTATAACTTTGAATTTCTGTTGATAAAAATTAATAAATTTAATATAAGCTCATAAATTTTATCACACTTTTCTTTATTTCATTAATAACACTTTCACCACCAAAGCTAACAAGCTGTATCCTCTGTAGACGACTAAATCCAATATCTTGGATATTTAATTTATAATTTTCCAGGATTATAAATAAGCACTCCAAGTTTGTCTCTACAGAGCTCATTGGCTTTTATTCAGCAAAATTATGTAGCTTTAAGTTAGTTATGTTTTGTAAGAGTCATACTTCGGACAAGAATCAACGTAATTGTCCTGAAGGCAATGACTAGCAAACAGTCAGTACCTACATTGGCTTAGAAAAAGTCTCCTGTCATTGTTATGTCTGGGTGATTTTGAGTCAATTGCTCATAGCGTCTATGGTTTTGACATCTAGCAAACTACTACCATGCCCTTTCAGCAGTAAGTCCTCCGCATAACTTGCAAAACGTTGCACTTTAAACCTAAGGGGTATATTGCTAAGTCGAAAGTGGTTCCAAAAAAAAAATATGCCCAGACCGACCCGATTACTGACCAACGAAACAAAAGAAAAGAAGGAAGGACCCCAAACGAAAGAAAAGAAGGAACGGACCCGCCAGCGGTGTCAGCGGATTTGGTCCGGTTTCTTAATAAATCTTATAACCAGTTTGACCAACTATGTTTAGCTATGTAGGACTAAGGTCATGCTTGTTTTTGTTTTCACAATCCCAGTAAGATAAGTATCACATTGTGCATAGCTATGTCATTCATACAGTCTTATGGTGAGCCATAACTGGTACCAAACACATTAACTTAATTTATAATATATATATATATATCCCTGGTATGTATACTTTACACTGTCCATGAGAGAAACAATCACCGTTGTTATGAGAAAGTGTAATTTGAAAATGAAAACCAGTACAAGAACACACATGGAATTCAACTTACGTGTCACATACTGAACGATCCCTCCCAGGTTAGGATCCGGAACCTCCATAAAATACCAAAAAAACAACACAGAAAACAATGATATTTGTAACACAACAGCTAGCCTCTCTGAATTCTTGTACCATAACCCCCCCCCCACCGGACACACAAATATCAGTAATATCAGTAAGTTGAAATGAAACTTACCCGGCATGGATGATGTCACAGACCGAAAAAGACCCCCCGAGTTCGTTCTCTCCCAGGTAAAATCCGGAAGTGCCACATACTGTTTGTCCATGTCTCTCTCTCTCATTCCACAAATGCATGCACACACATACACACACAGAAGATACAGGTGAATACAGATCATAAAAATAAATGTATAATTTATTATACACAAATTGACTGGTATACACGCACACACACACACATGAAAATAACTTACATGGACATAGTAGTCACAATCCAAAAAGATCCAGACAACGACAACAATGATATTTGTGTCACAATACACATTTCAACTTCTGGGATGTTCAGGGAGGGGGGGGGGGGGGGCAGCCACAAATATCAAAGTCTGTGGTCCTTCATACAAAAGATTATGGAATATCAATGGGTGTGTTGTCCTCTTTCTTCCACTCACCCCCTACCTCATCAATCCGACTTTTCTTCTTCGATGCCCGCCTTCTCCGACTGCGAGGACGTCCAGAACTCGTAGCAAGAGGAGCCACTTCCTCTTCTTCATCACTGGAACCTGCCGGCATCCTCTCCTTCATCACTGGAAAACTCTGCTCCTGTTGCCTCATCGGCGTCCTCTTCCAATCGAGGTCAGTGACTGCATTTACATCTGGTCCTAGTAGTACATGTAAAAAAAATTGAAATTGTTTTGAAAATTAGAAATTGTTCAAAACCCACAAACGATTTTCAAATCTCAAAACTCAATGAAATATATAGCTAAACAGCTTTCTCTATCTCAATATAGCTATAAATAAGTCTTTTCCACAACAGAAGCTAGCTATTTTTCAAGAAAAAGACAAGAGAAAGATAAGCTTACCTCGATCATCTTCTTGACTCCCATTGTCAGTATCAGAGTTGACAGGTCTGGACCACAAACCCTGATACAGGGCCTCCTATAGCCATAGATGCCGTCACCCTCCCTTCAGCTTGATCCTGAGTCGCTAGAGTCAGCATCAAGCAAGTCTAAAACTCGCACTGCATTGTAACTTGTAGATGTCATATTCCAAAGAATGACTTTGAAAAAAAATTTTTTTTTGCTTAGTTACCGGGATCACACGACACACTCACTTTTTTCCTATGATGTAATAAGCATTACCTAACTGTACATAATAGGGAGGCTCCCAGTTGAACTGGCGATTTTATAAAAAATGGAGAAAACAGTAAGTCAAACTGCAAAGTCTTGGTCGGCAAAGAAGCGGTTGTTTCAATGTGTTATGGAAGGCTACTGAGCTCAAGTAATTTTTTGCTGCTTCTACAAAGCTCTGGAGATGACTGGATCCATAAATGAAGCTGCTGTGAATAAGGTAACTTATTTTTAAATTCGACAAAAACCGATGTTGTTTTTTTGCCGAGGAAGAAATAAACTCAACTGCTGTGAGGTACTGTCGAAGCAGTCCTGGCTGAAAGCTATTTTAGATGATTTTCCAATGCATTGGGCACTTGTGTGTGCAATCTGAAGGTTCTAGCTATAAAGTAACTATTTTAAGAAATTCGGAGAAGCCAACCGGTCTTCACCCGCTTCAAAGCGGGATCTGGAACGAAAGGGTTAATATATTACATACTTTAACTAGTGCATATGCAAATTAAAAGTGCTTTCAGATAAATTGCTGAGTCTTGGCCATCTAGTTTGCGATACATAATGGCTGCGTTTCCCATAACTCAAAGTTAGGAACATTTACAGTTTTGGGCTCTAATGGTATATAAACCTCATGTAGTCAGCCATCTGAGGATTGTTCCTGCCCTTCATATGAGTACTTGCTACCATCAGATTGCTGTGAAGTTAAGTTTGGGGATTAACGTTGCCGAAGAAAGGAAAACCTTTAATATGACTAAGTTGTGATGGAATACACATGCTAAAGGCTAGAAAAGATCAGGTAGGAAAAGACCTAGACAAGGTTTGAATAAATAATAAAAGTCAATGTAGCTTTAGTATAAAGTAAAGTGTAATAATTGTCCAGGAGACTGCGATGTTGTAGCTGCACCAGACTCAATTTCTAGTTCACTCACTGATAATTTAACACAAGTATGTTATGCTGCCATATTATTGTTATATACTGATGATATTAATAATGATTTATTAGCTGCTATCTTGACTGAGTGTAATTATAGTTTAATTCCATTGCAGGATTATAGATAAGAGTGCAGTGAGAAAACCTTATGAGGAAAACATCACCCACACTAAAAGTAAGTCCTCACTATTGATCAACATGATAGTGCTGTTAGTTCATTTGCTTTTTGTCACAGACAAACTGTGTAGACAATGTGCAGGATGCTTGAATGATAACTGGAGCTTTTCATGTACTGTACGGACATGAAGAAATTTTGTGAACCAGGTAAATTCAAACAGAAGTGTATCCAAAGAAAGTGTATTAGTCAGCTACAGATACCACCTGAACAAATAAGTTGGCATGTCTGATGATGTGCAGAATAGAAAATATGGCTTCTCAATGATAAGCCATATTAGCTATTCTGACACCATATTGTGAACAGAAAACACTTTTGAAGACTGCTACAGCCAAAATTCTGAAATCATCTCATTACATTCCACCTACTGCTACTGAAACTATACTGGTAACACTCTATTGGAACAATCTTCAAATAATAATATAATATATAATTGTGATATGACTTCGGAATCTGCCCAAAGTAGTTATTTTCTTGGAGGTAATGGATGCATTAATTTAGATGATTGTTTACAGCAGTACTCACGTACAAGGCATTCTATACTTGGAGATGGAAATTGTGTGTTTCAAAACTTCGCTTATATTTCATCTTGAAATACGTAAACTGCTGGTGGAGTTTATAGGCCTCAACTGTAGCCTTTTTCGAGCATAAGTCATCCATTATCTATGAAAGTCACATTGACAAGAAATAATTATGTTTGGGGGACACATGCAGAAGTATTTGCACTGGCTCTCTATTTTTCCATTCCTGTGTCTGTTGCTATGGAAAGAAGTAATCGCGAATATTATTGGGCGAATTATGGCATGTCACAAACTCCATGTGAAAATTTAATTTTTCCAACTGATTTTCATGCCACTCTAATGATTTGGATCATGTAGAAATATGTCATGTGAACAGAAATCATTATGATGTAGTAATCAATGCAGTGGATAGTTCTCTTCCAAACACTGTACCTAACAATAGTACTGCTTCTTCCTCTCAAGCCGTGAACTCTATTATTAATGATTGACTTTTTTATTGCTACAATACTTGGCCTCAAATTCTACAATAATATTAATGAAAAAACAACCAAAAAAAACGGCTCCTCATAATCAGTGGTATAAATTGTTTACACTTCAGCAGTTGTGGTTGTACTCATGTCAGCTCATCACGATGATAAGATATTATATGACCTTTACAGAAATATCTAGGAGCACTTGAAAGCTTCATTGTGTAAGCGTAAACAAATTACTATGCAGATTAGATGTTTGATTAACCCTTTCGTTCCGGATCCCGCTTCAAAGCGGGTGAAGACCGATTGACTTCTCCAAATTTTTAAAAATAGTTACTTTATAGCTAGAACCTTCAGATTGCATACACAGGTGCCCAATGCATTGGAGAAGCATCTAAAATAGCTTTCAGCCAGGGCTGCTTCGACAGTACCTCACAGCAGTTGCGTTTATTTCTTCCTCGGCAAAAACAAACATCGGTTCTCCGTCGAATTTTTTTAATGTTACCTTCTTCACAGCAGCTTCATTTATTGATCCAGTCATCTCCAGAGCTTTGTAGAAGCAGCAAAAAATTGCTTGAGCTCAGTAGCCTTCCATAACACATTGAAACAACCGTTTCTTTGCCGACCAAGACTTTGCAGTTGGACTTACTGTCTTTTCCATTTTTTATAAAATCGCCAGTTCAACTGGGGACCTCCCTATTACGAACCGTCTTAGGTAATGCTTATTACATCATAGGAAAAAAGTGAGCGTGTCGTGTGACCCCGGTAACTATGCAAAAAAAATTTTTTTCAAAGCCATTTTTTGGAAGATGGCGTCTACAAGTTAAATGCGGTGCAAGTTTTAGACTTGCTTGATGCTGACTCTAGCGACTCAGGATCAAGCGGAGAGAAGGGAGACGACATCTAGGGCTATAGGAGGCCCTGTATCAGGGTTGGTGGACCAGACCCCGTCAACTCTGATACTGAAAATGGGAGTCAAGAAGATGATCGAGGTAAGCTTGTCTTTCTCTTGTCTTTCTCTTGAAAAATAGCAAGCTTCTGTTGTGGAAAGGACTTATTTATAGCTATATTGAGATAGAGTAAGCTGTTTAGCTATAATATATATATATTTCATTGAGTTTTGAGATTTGAAAGTGGCTTGTGGTTTTTTGAACAAATTCAAATTTTCAAAAAAATTAAAAAAAGTTTTTACCACATATACTACTAGGACCAGATGTGAATGCAGTCACCGACCCCGATTACGCAGATGAGGCGACAGGAGCAGAGTCTTCCAGTGATGAAGGAGAGGATACCGGACCTGAGTCTTCCAATGATGAAACACGAATAGGCAGCAGGTTCCAGTGATGAAGAAGAGGAAGTGGCTCCTCCTGCTCCGAGTTCTGGACGTCCTCGCGGTCGGAGAAGGCGGGAATCGAAGAACAAGAGTCGGGTGGATGAGGTAGGGGGAGAGTGGAAGAAAGATGACAACACACCCATTGATATTCCATAATCTTTTGTGTGAAGGACCACAGACTTTGATATTTGTGGCTGCTCCACCCCCCCCCCCCTGAACATCCCAAAAGTTGTAATATGTATTGTTATTGTCGTTGTCGTTGTCTGTGTTTTTGTGGTGTTGTAGTGGAGCTTCACACTCGATGTATATGTGTGTGCGTGGAGTTGAAATGTTATTCTGGTGCTTCCAGATCTAACCGGGGAGGGAACGAACTCGGGGGGGGGGGGGTCTTTTCCAATCGGGGGGCTACTATGCCCATGTAAGTTGAATTTCATGTATGTGTGTGTGTGTACACCAGTCAATTTATATTATACATTTATTTTTATGATCTGTATTCACCTGTATCTTCTTTTTTCTAGTGTGTGTGTGTGTGTGTATGTGTGTGTGTGCATTTGTGGAATGAGAGAGAGCAACCGTGGACAAACAGTATGTAGCGCTTCCGTATACAACCTGGGAGGGAACTCTGGATCTTTTTGGATCGTGACTACTATGCCCATGTAAGTTGAATTTCATGTGTGTGTGTGTGTACACCAGTCAATTTATGTATAATAAAATATACATTTATTTTTATGATCTGTATTCACCTGTAGCTTCTTTTTTCTTGTGTGTGTGTGTGTGTATGTGTGTGCGTGCATTTGTGGAAAGAGAGTAAGTTGAATTTCATTTCAACTTACTGATATTTGGGTGTCCAGCTAGGGCTGGGGGGGGGGGGTTATGGTACAAGAATGTCAGTGAAAAGTAATGACGGGGGAGGGGGGGGTTATGGTACAAGAATGTCAGTGAAAAGTAATGACGGGGGAGGGGGGGTTATGGTACAAGAATGTCAGTGAAAAGTAATGACGGGGGAGGGGGGGGGCAATTCAGCGAGGCCAGCTGTTATGTTACAAATATCATTGTTGTCTTGTGTTTTTTTGGTATTGTATGGAGGTTCCGGATCCTATGGGAGGGATCGTTCAGTCTGTGACACCATCCATGCCGGGTAAGTTGAATTCCACGTGTGTGCTTGTACTGCTTTTCATTTTCAAATTACACTTTCTCAATACAACGATTGTTTCTCTCATGTACAGTGTGGAGTATACATACCAGGGTTCATACAGTGGGAGGCTAGCGCTGGGTTCCCCCCTAGAATTTTGGGAGTTGAATAGAAATGAACATTTAGGAAGCATTTATTTTTAGTCTGATATTGTATCCCATTATGTTCCTATCATAACTGAGCCATTTAGTGCATAGGACCGAACACTGATCATCAGTGTGAAGTATAGACTCGTATGCAAAGATGTGCATCAAAGTAGTGTAGGTTCCAAAAAATGGGTGTGGCGAAGTACACTCGGAGCCCCACCCCAAACAAAAATCCTGTATGAAACCGCATACAATACATCATAAAGTTGCAATTATATAGGATCATGAATAATTTGTTGTTTGTATTACAAATATCTTTGTTGTTTGTGTTTTTGTGTATATGAAATTGTTTTGTAGTGGAGCTCGACGTCCGATGGCATACGTTCCTTGTGGACACTCATAGATGTCTCCTACATGATCACAATCAGCACCACACACAACAAACAACATATTTTATTGTTGAACTAATATAATATTGGTATATAATGCATCAAACAATATTATTTCTATTTTATTTTATTTTTTTATTGATGGGAAAAGTGGATTATTTTGGGGAAAAATTTTTTTTTTGAAGTATTAGTAGATGGCTTAAATATTATTCAATTTTCTCAATCAAAAAATGAGGGGAATCCCAAACTCTTGGTCTATTTAGTGATATATGGTTGCTATGGGGTTTTCCCAGCCAGCATCGAGTTAAAAAATAAAACGGCAATGCTCTATTCCGCAGTAGAAAATTAGATTTTTCCGCGCGCGTCCAAACAATTCAGGAACGAAAGGGTTAACCCTCTCATTCCTGAATTGTTTGGATGCACGCGGAAAAATCTAATCATCGACCGCGGAATAGAGTATTACCGTTTTATTTTTTTTACTCGATGCTGGCTGGTTAAACCCCAACCTCAATAATATTTAGGCCATCTACTAATACTTCAAAGAAAAAAAAAATGTTTTCCCCAAAAAATCCACTTTTTTTCATCAAAATAAAATAGAAGTAATATTGTTTGATGTAGTTTATACCAATATTATATTAGTTCAACAATAAAATATGTTGTTTGTTGTGTGTGGTGCTGATTGTGATCATGTAGGAGACATCTATGAGTGTCCACAAGGAACATAAGCCATTGGACGTCGAGCACCACTACAAAACAATTTCATATACACAAAAACACAGACAACAAAGATATTTGTAATACAAACAATAAATTATTCATGCTCCTATATAATTGCAACTTTATGATGAATTGTATGCGGTTTCATACCGGATTTTTGTTTGGGAGGGGGAGGGAGGGGGGGCTCCGAGTGTACTACGCCACACTCATTTTTTTGAACATACACTACTTTGATGCACATCTTTGCATAAGAGTCTATACTTCACACTGATGATCAGTGTTCGATCATATGCACTAAACGGCTCAGTAATGATAGGAACATAATGGGATACAATATCAGACCAAAAATAAATGCTTCCAAAATGTTATTTCTATTCAACTCCCAAAATTCTAGGTGGGGATCCCAGGGCTAGCCTCCTACTGTATGAACCCCTGGTATGTATACTTTATACAGTCCATGAGAGAAACAATCACCGTTGTATTGAGAAAGTGTAAATACTGAATGATCCTTTCCAGGTTAGGATCCGGAACCTCCATACAATACCAATTAAACACAGACAACAATGATATTTGTAACACAACAGCTGGCCTTGCTGAATTGCCCCCCCCCCCCCCCCCCCCCCCGTCATTGCTTTTCACTGACATTCTTGTGCCATAACCCCCCCCCCCCCCCCCCCCCCCCATCCCCAACTGGACACCCAAATATGCTTCTCATGCAACTTTTACTAGTAATGCCAGCTACGAATGCTTCATCTGAGCGATCATTTAGTGCACTCAGAAGAGTGAAGTCTTATCTGCGGTTAACAATGACACAGGAACCACTTAATTATTTAATGATGCTTCATGTTCACAAGGAAAGATGTAACGATTTAAACATGAAGACTTTAGTTAATGAGTTTATAGATAGATCAGAGCATCGTGCAAACATTTTTGAAAAGTATGAACTGTGTACTTTGTGTATCAATTGTAATATCAACTAATTAAATTTACATGACACTGAACAACTTCTAGCTATGATTTATTATTCGAAACCACACCCACTTCCTGGCCAGACCAACTTAAAATGGCTTGCTACGGCCCTGCATTGTGATGACAAACTTGACAAAGACTACCAACCACTCTCAGTATGGAATCTAAACCAATAAAAGCATCTGTCAAAGGCAATTCCAGTTACACTCAAGATTAATTATTTATTGCACACACTATCATGAGAACTATGTGATTATTAAGCATGGCAAAGGACATAAATGATAGGGAAGAAGTGAAATATACCACACGAACTCTCAACAACCAGCATAGAATAATTTACCACATACAGTGCATCCAGCTTAGAGAACAAATAAATGGCATATTTTATAGTCTTAGTCTTTTCTTTACAGCTGGAGAAATATGGGAGCTACAGATATTATTTTTTGTATACTTATACATCAATGCTATATTGACACATAACATGTTTTATAATTGTGGTATTGTGGTTAATGTTGAGGTTATACTAGGTTCAAGTGCAAGAGTCAAATTGTGAGTATAAATGTGTTTAAGCTGGGAAATTTAAATAGTTGGAGTTGTTTCATTTTGCAAGTTGGAAATATACTAGATGAATTTTCATTTCAACAAAATTCGGTGCATTAATAATATTATTTGTATAGGCCAATATTTTTATTTTATTAAATAAAAGTGTTTAAGCTGGGATTTCTACATTTTTTTAACTGGAGTATTCTTATTACACCAAATCATAGATAAATGGCTTAAGTTTATGGTAGCTAAATACCAAAGCTATGTAAACGAAATTGAGCGAATTAGACCTGTTTTTTAATAAAAAAAATTCAGAAATGGGATGGCACCCTCAAAGTAGTGACGTATCGCAGCTGACTATTCCGGTTCTCGTACGTAAACGTGACGTCATGAATGTGCGCATGCTCGATTGAAATCTCCATAACTAGCAGTTGTAGAAGAGACTACTTACTGTATTGAGTATGGCTTCTGAGCTAGTTACGTTTAGTGCCCGGGAAAGGGGTATTAAATTTTATGATATACCCTTGCCCAACGTGAGATTGGGGTGGAGATTCCGCTGTGAGCTGGAGCGGCATAACGCAAGAGATGCGAATAGCATTTGTTTGAAGTCTATCTGCACCTTAGGGCACCTCGCAAGGGAGGTTTCAGCTCACCTAGCGCCCTTGTTGCAAGCCGGTTTTTTCGCTGATGGGTGAGTTTGATTGTGTTTTGTGTATTTTTCGATTGTGTTCAGCTCTTAGGATTGTTAGGTCAAAGTTTAATTTAATTTTAAAGATTAATTCAAGATATGACTACTGTATACAATAATAATTAATAATTTAAATAATTTTCAGTAGTTTTTTAGAAGCAAGAAGGCTTGTTCCATTAGAAATATCATCCCTTGTTGTTGTAGGAAGGTGACATCTGCACCATTTTCCAGGCTTCCTGGAAATAGAAATTTTCGGTACATCATCTGCACTTTGGAGGTGTCGGTTAAAGCTGATGTGCAGCGATTACCCAAAATCAGGGATGCTCTTGGTAATACCTCTCTGGAATGACTAACAATAAAACAACAGTTACGTAATCCAACACTGCCAACATTAACACCCTCACCATGTGACTCTCTATATGTAACGAATCCCCTCAACCTGACAGTGATGACACCCATCTCCCATATGACAGTGACGAGACAGTGCTTCCTGAGGACAGTGACGAAACAGTACTACACCATGACATCCCTATGACACAGTGACTGACTTCCATTTGGGATGCTTTCCTCTTCCAGACTCCAGCTCGTCATCCAGCCTCTCGTCTGTCCAGTCCTCCAAGGATGACAGGATCCCAAATAAATCTGCTTAGATCTCCTGGGCCCATTTGCGAATGCTCTGATCACTGAAGCCGGTTGCAAGACCTGCTAGTTTGCAAGCTTCCAGAATCCCCATTCCAGTAGAAATGCAAGCACCAAACAGCTGAAGTGCCACAGCCTTTTGAGTAACAAAACTCGTGTTTCTTTCTGTGCGTGTTTGTAGTGTATGCATGCCTTCTGTAATTATGTGCAGACTATGTTTAATTATATGGTATTAGGTCATTTGTTCATTGTAAGTTGTACACTTGGACTTCATCCTACTAGGTCGAGATGGTGGACACTCTGGTGGTGGAGCTGATGCATGCCTTCCCTGATGGCCTTCACCTTCAGGATATTCTCAATCTTTTCTCCGGTCTTTGCTGTGCATGCCCTTTTACTGGTTGCATTTAGTGGAATATTGCTGATGTCGGTCAGCAACTCAAGCTCTCTTCTTTTCCTTTTGAAAGCACTTTCTTCCATAGATCTACTTCCAGAAGCCATACTGAACTGTTGTGTTAATTATTATTAATAAAGACAAGCTACATGTATTAATGAAGTGGGGGATTACCCAATCGGTCCGCGCGCATTTGGGGAAATTCCCCAACGGGGAGTCGGGCATAACGTGCAAGTTTTATAACTGACGATTTGTTACGAATGACAACGATTTGGTGTACTCTGGAAACTGGTGTAGAATCTAGAAAGAAGATATATGTCACAGGCATGGTAAAGTATCCTAGCTTAAATATAAAAAAAATCAATTGTTTGTTAGGTGGATGCACTATAGAAAATTTAGGATAGCCCCCAAGTGTAGTCCTTGTAGAGAGGTCTTTTCTCCTTACCTGCTTCCTGTGACAGCATCATTATGGAGTGTGATTAATCATTGCTGCCATGGAAATCACATATACCTATAAAACCGTATCGCAAACATCAGCATAACGCTAACTACGCTAGGTAAGTCGGTCAGTAATCCGGTCCGGTCCGGTCAGTAAATGAGACTCTACCGTTAACTTAGAATAAAAAAATTCTCGCGCTCTAAAGTACTGGATCCAGAATCTTCTTTTGCGTCTTGCTCAGGAATTGACGAACAGCTAAGGTTCAAACTTTGCCAGGGTTTAGGGCCACAAGGCGTCGACCCTGTAACATTGAGATATTATTAATATACGGAATTTTATAGAAATAATCGACTATAGTTCACGTGGTAAGGTAAGTGAATAGAAAAGTAAAATAGAATTCAACAAAAACTCAATGTTATGACATACACGCAAGGATACGAAAATGATATACAAAATATCGGCTTCTAAACTACCGCGGTAGCCATGCAGTACTGCCTGTGAAGTGCAGAATGGTGACGGGGTATTTCTTGAGATGCGATCGACTTCCAGTCTTCATTCCCGGTAGGTACTTTCTCCTAGTAGTACTTGCTGGCCTGCATAAATAAAAATAACTCGGGGGAAAAGCAGAAGTAAGTTGACGCTCAAAGAATGTGCCAGCACCCTTAACAACATGCATGTGATTGTTTGAAGTTCCAGTGGTCAATCAATCATACCGATCGACATTATTACGAACATTTGGAGTCCACACTGCAAACAACGACACTTCGTCCAACAACAACATAAATCCGTTACGGGGCGAATACTTTGCGAGGTGCCTCTCGCGAGTGCCGACATCAATTGAAAAAAACAACAAGAAGAGACGACGAGCTGTACCAGTTCTATACTCGGCTAGAAGTGTCTGCCTTTAACAAGATCACCAAGGCCGCCATAGCACATGGCAACACTTTGCTCTGGAGAAGAATCTTTAAACAATTCAACCTAATTAACACCTCCACCTGAAGGGTTATTAACACCCTTTGGACTTGGAATTTTCTCAACCACCAACCTACTACCAACTAATGACTTGCTCTTCATCTATCCTGCTGTGCTGACATTTAGCTGAGGCACTGCAGCAACCTCTCTAACTTATCTTTCTCAACTGTAACTCTTCGCGCTTAACCATCATGTCAGCAGTAGCCAAAGCCAAGAGCAGAAGGGCTGCAGTACGGGGAAGATTAAAAAGATCTTGAAGAACACAGTCCGAGTGCTTTCTTTAGACCCGAGAGCACTGGTGCCTGAAGACCTCAAGCTCTCTCTTCAAACCATTTAAGATGTCCTGGATGGACATCATCAAGCCAATACCCAGGTCTTAGAAGCCATGGCAGAACAAGGAGCTTCTGAGGACGACATCACAGCTGAGACAGACAACAGCATTGAAGTCGAGTCAAAGGCTGAAGATACCATGTACGACATCCGAAGGGCTCTTGCCCAGAACAAACTCTATCACAGCTATTAAACAACCTACACTGCTGCTGACAGTTGGCTGACCAGCTCATCGCCAGAAGCAACTGACTTTGGGAATGACGGTCGACTACTCATGCAGCAGCTTGAGGCCCTCAGCATTCAGATGGAGCCTTATCGTGAGGATACACTCTTCCATCCCCTTCAAAACAAAGTCAAGGATGGCCTGGGAAAGATCCGCACAATACTGTTCACCTACAAATCATCAACTCCAGCTGCAGCAACAGCTCCCTGCTGCTCCCAATAAGCTGCCACCGCCATACCAGGTGAAGACCCCAACTTTCTCCGGGAGAGTCAAAGACTTCGCGAAGTTTTCAGACCGATTCACTGAGATCATGTCCATCCACAGCGAACACTACTCGGACGCTGACAAGTGTTGTATCCTGGCAGATGCCATGACTGATCGGGAAGCCAGGAAGGTCATGAATGACTATGCATCGAAAGGATTTGATGTGGCATTTCAGCAGCTCAGAAATCGTTATGGCCGAGCATCTACCATCTATCCACAGCTAGTGGAGGAGCTAATTAACCGCAACCGGTATGATTACTCTCAAGAGAGCGTGCTCCAGGCCTTAGATTGTACACAACGTGTCTTGTCTGCCATGGACAAGATAGGGGGGAAGAACATTGAAGCCTTAGAAGTTGCCTTGGTCCTGCGTGAGTGGCCAGACATCTCGGGACAGAAGACAAGATCCCTGTTCTCGAGGATTTTGTCAAGTTTGCCGCCCCATTGTCACACCATCTGCCTCGCAAATCCAAAGCCCCTAACCCAGGAGCAGCTGCCTTCAAGCCTGGCAACTCTGGAACCAAATCAAAAGAAGAGTCTGCAGCAACTACAGCAGCAACCTCATCCAGGCCAGCTTGTTTGATCTGCAAAGGCAAAGTCACTCACTCTCTTATGCGGTGTTCGACGTTCAAGGAGTCTATAGTGAGCCAGAGGTGGGGACACATCAATCGCCATAAAGGGTAAACATCACACCCTACTGCATCGGGAAGCAGCCAAACCCAAAACAACAACTTCAACAACCACCACAACAACACCAACTGCAACTTTGATGACTGCCACAGCCATCCCATCAACAACATCCAAATCATCTGACACATCACCAGTCTCTCACCCAGGTGGAATGATTCTCACAGCACTAGCCATGCTTCAGAATGGTGACAACTTCATGCCAGCGAGAGTTGCTATGGATTCCTGTGCCTCACATTCCATGGTGACCGAGAAGGTGGCAGCACAGCTGAGAGTCAAACAGTCTCACACTGAACTCACCATCCAAGGAGCCATCTCAGAAGAAGGCACCATCAAACAAGGAAGAGTGAAACACAGCTGTGAACTGTTTGTCAGGCCCATTCTACCATCCAACGAAGGGGAAACCATCGAACTACACAGCCAATTTTTTTCGGTATTGAGTAAAGCCTGTAAACACTTCGTTCTAGTATCACGCACGCCCACAGTGAGTTTTCTAGGACGAATTACGTTTCAGGCTCATGGTATTAAAAAATGCCGTGAAAGTCATCTCTGTAACACCCCCGCTATACGGCTTTGAGCCAATAGCTGATTACTGTAAGGAAACAAGGTAGATTTTCTTACATAAGTTTCGATGATCTGTACAGCATTGATAAAGTATCTTTTATTTGGCGGGATTCTTCAAGCTCATGTTGGGAAAGAAACGTTTTATACCTTAAAGAATCCAACTTAAATCAACCTCATTAGCTATGAATTCAGCCACATCCAGATTGCAGCAAAAAGATGAAAATAAAGTTCTGATTGAAAAGAGCGATTCAAGCGGCTGGCTGACTACAAGGAGGTAAAAATGCAGTGAAACTTTTGCAATATCTTTTCTTAACTTTCACTACCACCTTAGTAGTCAAGGCCCGATCAGGTTGTTTTCTGTACGATAACCCAACAAGTTAGTAGCAACTAGTTTATTGCTGTAATGATATCATGATTCACAGCTTTCTGTGGAACAGATAGAAGCAAATATTCAGCGTACAGCAAGGCACAGACAACTAAGAAGCAATACTCCTCCCAGAATCGGGGGACATTAGCTTTCCAGAATCTGAGTCAGACTAATTCAATTTTTTTTAATTAGCTGACTGAATTATGATAGTTGATAGTTGAACATAGTAAATGGAATGATCTGGAGAGAAAAAAGAATAGACAAATGAACACAAAAGAATTTCAATGGCAGTATCGTGTGATTGTTTTGAATGTACAGAAAGTTTAGGTCTCAAACTGAATGATGTAGGGGGAAGGGGGCGAAGACAAAATTAGCACAAAAGAATCTTGTTAGCAATATTGTGTAATCATTTTGATTGTACCAAAATTTTAGGTCTCAGTGTGCTTGCTCATTGTTCATCTGTGTCTTCTGGAGGTAGTGACACTTCCCCATCATCCAGGACTACGACTTCCTCTACAACTCTTCCTTTCCCATAAAGAGTGTAGTTAAATCTTTCATCTTCCAAGATCAAATCAGTCCAATCGTTCGCATTCAAACTAAGGAAGTTGTCAGTATACCAGTCCCTGAATGCTCCATAGAAATTTGTTGCTGGCACGGAATCAGCATCTCGAACATATTTCCTCTGGAATACCACAAAGTATAAGTCTTAACAAAGCCATCATCACATCAACATCTTACTTACCAGCAGAACTAAAATTTTAATGTATACATCTTAATCAATTTTATTTTCACAACCAGCTGACAGCATACCATAAATAACTTGTTCAGATAATGTTTTGGTGTCCTGAAAGCAAGCACTTTCGTAAGGAAGTAGACCCATCACCTAAAAAAAATAAATAACAATACATAAAATAAATAAATAAATAAATAAAAACATACATACATAAATAAATATAATATAAATAAATAACGGAAATTATAAGGCATGCCTTTATATGGCATTCCAGTCAAAAAACTCTTACTTTTCTTCTTTCCTCTGTTAATTTGTTCTTAGCAAAAGAATAAAGAGCATCAAATCGATGCCTGTCCCTTGCCAAGCTCGAAAAAAAAAGTTTTGCTGTTTCCTGCTTCAGTGTAATCTAAAATGGTAATAAATAATAACATCAATTTTTTTATTACTTCTTATAGATGCAATATTATGTATGTATTTGCAAGCATTATAATGTCTTGTCATAGGTAAACTATATAAGATTGTTATATTTTGCCATCAAGTTAATATTTCCAGTGTAAAAACGACTTACTGCTGTACTACACCACAATTCCCCCCCCCCCCCCCCCCTTTCCTGGACTTGATATTATTTTATGTGGTGTCTGTCTATGGTATAAACCTAGTTTTACTTGTACTGGTTTTATGGTTAATCTAATTTATCTAGAAAAGCCATTGCGTAACTTTGGGCTATTTTTTTTTAGTCTCTCCACTGAGTCCTTTTTATCTCTTGGTATAGCGGGGCAATCCTTTTACTGTAAAAGAACTTTTACAATACTTCTTTACATAATCACTCAATTCTCTTACAGCAGCCGCCAGCCAGCTTACATTCCTATCTTCTGCACGGCGTAATCGTCCATCCATCTCTTTTATCAAAGAAAGGCTATCCTGCACAAGTCATACAATCTTGCACAAGTCATATAATCCCTCCAAAGAAACGGAGCCAGATGATGAAGCTGGTGTAGCACTTCTACTTGACATGGATTGGTCAGATTCCGGAATTGGAGTAATTTCTTGTGAATTAGCAGAAACTGTAAAAGAATAGAGCACTGAAGTGCAAACCCTCAGCGCTAGTTAGCTAGTATGATAAGAAAACAATAACAAAGGAAAAGTGTAGAAACAAAAAAAAGAAAGAGAAGGGGCATGAAGACAGGCAGGAAAGAGAAAAAGACAATGAAGAGGGACAAAAGAAAGAAGAATAAATGAAAAAGGTAGAGGAAGAAGAAATAAATAAATAAAAACAGTAGGAAGAAAGAGGAAAATAAAGAAAAATAAGGCAAGAAAAGACAAGGAATAAAAAAAAAAACAGGATGAAAAAAAAAAAAAGCGTGGACAAAGGTTTGAACCACTTATTTTTTTTGGTTAGGTATTTGCTCACCCGACAACTACCCAACGCAAAACAACACCTCACAGTGAATGCATGTATGTGTTAGCTACTTTAATGTGATTTGCAACCTACAAGCTGGCTCACGTGACAAGCAAATGACAGGTTGACTACTATATTATTCTGGCAGGTCTCTCTTTGGTGGTGGGTTATCAAGTTGTGGCCAATGGCTAGTAGAAGAGTCAAAGGAACAAAGAGGAAACAGCAACTTCTTGCTGCTAGGCACAAGAAAAGATGTAATCCCAGTAGAAGTTGATTGTTGCAACACACAAAAATATAGTTCTAGCTACCTTAGCTACTTGTACACCAACTAACAATACACTGTCTGTCATCTGACAAAATTACTGGCAAAATCCTAAATTCAATTGCACATCTGAGGAATTATTGACTCATGTTATGTAAGTACATAACGTAACTACATTTTTTACAAAAAACAATTGCAAAATTGAGATAAAAAAGTTTGTGTCAGGTTTATTATTGGTATCTCTGATGCAATATCACAGGTCCTGAATTGGAAGTGGGCGTCCATCTGTGCCATTTGAATGAATGCCGGTTCGTCTGTGCCAGCAAGCACAGGTCCGTCCGTGTCAGTAAACACAGGTCCGTCTGTGCTAGCAAGCACAGGTTCATATGCACAATTCAGCGTAGGTCTGTCTGTCCCAGTAAGCAAAATAAATTGCTCACTCCGTTCGCTCGCCAATTAGTTACCATTTTCTTAGGCCAACAGAATTATTAATGATAAAAATTTATACACTGTTAAGGGTGGCCGCACACCGCCTACGCAATTTTTTGTTGATGGTTGCTATGCACGATTACTACTATTGTATACTTACAGGGGCTTTTCTACTACTACACAAGGACAAAGTACCTGCCGAAGGAGCCCCTCACTAATTTTAGAGCGAATCTGGAAGAACTATCGGGGCCTGGTTATAAAACTTTGTAGCAGTTTTTTGGAGCGGTGCGGTAAGTTGGAGCTCCGAAATTTGGTGCACTACTAGCCGAGCCGAAACTCTACTGCAAGACAAATAGTTATTCTCCATTTCAATATTACTTAATGATTTATTCGCAATTTTTTCTATTTATAAGATATTTAATAATTCTCTACGTAGTGCAGTTCATTTTTTTTTGGTTTACCCGTGTGTAAAATTTTAATGTCGTTCTCAAGATTTCAAGAAAAACTGTTACAAAAATTGGAACTTTAATTTCACTCGCAATTCTTAAGAAATAGCCTTACCCCCATATCTCGTTCTACGAGTACGCGAGCAATTTTTTTTCTCAATTAGTTTGTATAGGTACTAAAAAGAGCCCGCCTATATCAAGAGTAAACAAACATCAATAGAACAATAACAAGAGAGTCAGAAGAGAGAGTAGTTTATTGGACATAGCCAGAGGTGAATGTAATAGATCTGCGCATCTTGGGAAGTCTTCGCTCCGCAGAAATCTAGCCTGGTGGATCCATCCGCTTGACTTCAGGTGCGCAGAGTCCAGAGAACAGCTACTGGAGGAGAGTCAGCCTGGTGCACCTTACCGACGTATGGAGAGTTGCTATAAACGAATATGAGACAACAAGAAGCTAAATTAAAACTCCACAACTTCGCAAATTATACTTCTGCTACTACTACTGCGCGATTGTTTCTGCTCGCGTATTATCGAATGGTGGGGTATTGGCGGGGAATAAATTACTGTCCCGATCTACAGGCGGTGCGCGTTGCTATGTGCGGCCACACTTAAAAATGGGGTGTTTTGGATAACTCAGTTTTAGTGTTAAATAGGAGGCGCTGCCTGAACACCCCAGTTGAAAAGCCTAATATTTTCTCCATAGTTAGTCACTACTAAATGATATATGAAAGGAAGAAATTAATGGATATAAGCTATTATTATTATAAGCTCATTTGGTAAAGTATGAATTGGTGTAGAAGTTATAATGGCTCAAAGTGGGGTGTCCAGACAGTGCCTCTGGTAAACACCTCTGCAAGGTGTTATTTAAGTACCCCATTTTAACAGTGTACAGGGTGGTTTTTTTTAATCATACAGAATAAGTATACTTCACAATCTCTTTCTCAGCCTTTATTAAGTCATTTTGGTGTATTCTCTCTTTCACAGGCTTTTTTAAACAATATAGAATTAATAATATTTGGTCGCCTCTGGGAATCGAACCCCGGACCGCTTGTATATCCGCAAGCGCTCTGCCACCGAGCTACGACAACCACCCAGCAAACAAACACTTCATATTTTGTATTTATACTGTTAAGGGGTACTGTTATGCTACAGTCTCACTCTCAACAGACCAACAAAATTTCACTTTTTTCAAAGATTCTTATTATTGGTTGAATTTTCTCCTCATCTTTTGTGAATAACCACCCAGCGAACAAACACTTCAAATTCTGTATTTACACTATTGAGGGGTACTGTTATGCTACAGTCTTACTTTCACCAGACCAAAAAAAATTTCACTGTATTCAAAGATTCTTATTATTGGTTGAATTTTCTCCTCATGCTTTGTGAATAAATTAGATGAGTAGAAGAAATCAACTAATAATAAGGAATCTTTGAAAAAAGATTAATTTTGTATATTAGATATCCCAGATGTAAACAAAAAGCTCTTAGTTTACTATCACCCATCAGGTCCCTTAAATTTATAATGGTGGTGCAAAATTTACTGTACTCCACAAATTCAATAAAAGACAATTTTGGCGTCGTCATATTGGCACCCTCCTACCCGTTCTGTAGACAAGCTAAATAATAGGAAAATAATTGTAGTACAATTTTAGGTCTATTTTAGTAAATATGTCATGGATTAAAGTAATAGTAGTGCTACAATATATATGTAAGTGGTGGACAATATTATATAATTCATCGTTTAAAACTGTAACGTTGATGTGCAGCATTAGTTGAACTTAGCAATAGTTGTAACTGTAGTGCACAGTGTAACCCTTTCCATTCTCAGTTAGCATCAGAGAATCTAAAGTCTCTGATCCCTGACTAAACTAACAGAATTACCTGAATAAACTTCGAAAGCAGTGGCGAAGAAGCGCAGCTTGACAAAGACTTCACAATTGTTTCAAGAAGAGTAGCTGTAAATCAGCTTCTTCAAATGAACGTGCTGGAAGTCTGCTGGCAGTTGGATTTCACCGTAGTAGGGCGTAGTAGAGGAGCATTCACACGCGTAAGGAATTGGGTTAACTATACATAGTCCTATTTGCTACGCCGTGCAGTCTTCGCACTTATTACAGCGCGGACTACGGGGCGGACTACTGCGAACGGGCTATCTAAAAGGAATGATCTTCTTTGTACCTACCTCAGTTAACATTGCCTGTTACTTATCCAACTACTCCATAACTGAACGGACTACCTAAGAAATATTAGCCCTATATGTTGTGAATAATGTATAGAGGCTATGCGTTTGACGTCATCAATTACGTGTCCGCCATTATGAGAGGCAGGCGCGCCTTGGTCTATTGGACTGTAGCATTCAAAATCTTAAAAATGGTCCATTCTTGCTGCGTGGTTGGCTGCACTATTAGGCAAGGCAGAGATAAACGAGTTTCTTTCTACCAAGTTCCTAAAGTATGGTGTTCATTAAGCCATTATTGCTAGCTAGCAGCTAAAATTTGATTGTGAACATAGCTAGTTACCTCTTAGCTACAGTTGTAGTTACTTATATGATGTTGTAGTCAGTCATATGTTGCAGTAGTCAGTCATATGCTGTTTTAGTGAGTCTTTGTAGCCAGTCCTATGGTGTTGTAGTCAGTCTTATGGTGTTGTAGTCAGTCTTATGGTGTTGTAGTCAGACATATGGTGTTCTAGTCAGTCATAATGGTGTTACAAGTTATACTACTGTATTAAGAGCAAGCAAGAATATCTTTGTGATCCTTAAGGGTGCAGTACCACTTGAAACCGCAGCGCTAAACCCGCAGACGGAGGAGTTATGCTATGTATTTTTTTCTCGTTGTCTGTTCAATGTATGCTTACTTGGTTGTTGCAGTTGAAACAGACACCAACAGACAGCTCTTATAAACCAAGTTTCAAGAAAAAAGGCCGACCAGGAACGGAGAAACAAAGGTACAAATCTTATGGCTATTCAGCGAAATAAAGGGGCGACCGTTGCAGTTACGAAGTCGATTTTTTTCCCCGCGGTAGCCTTAGGGGCTTCCCTACAACATTACAATGCGGTATTTTTTATATGAATTTCGATTTTTAGGTAGAAAGCTATTGATTGTATTCCTTTGATTCTTCAACTCGTTTAGAATAGATATATCAAGGCTCACAGCTGCGACTTGAAGGAAGAATCTGCATTAGTGTCTTTGGAGAGCTTGATAGAAAGTTGGTGTAGCAGGTAGAAGTTAGGAGCAGTTTCAGTGTGTTAACTTCAACTTCTCAGGAATTTTTGGTGCAGCTACAGTAGAACCTCCCTTATCAGACTCCAGAGTTACCAGCACCTCCCTCTACCTGGCAGCTGCTATGTACCTTGTGGTTAGGTAAAGTATCCCAACTAGCAAATTTGACAGCTGCTTTAGACAACTCCTTGGTTCTAGGGTGGTACAACTGGCAGGTTCACAACAAAAGTGCAGAGCAGAAGACATGGCTTCCTTGTTTTCCAGAGGAGAGAATAGTAGACCTTCAGCTCTCCTAAGAAGTCATGCCTCCTGAAGGGAAGAGTACTACATCCTGGTTCATTTTATTTCAGGTAAGCCCTCAACAGTTTACGACTTAAACAATCCTGATTGGGCTCCATCAATAAATTTGGGATATGAATCCAGTGAAAACCGTCAAGCATCCAGAAGATATCAACGTCTAAAGGAAAGAAATACATCAGCTGCCTCTACTGTCTCAAAAGAATCAAATTTTTCCTATGGTGATGACTTTGTACCTCGCATTGCACGTCAAACAGAATTAACTGGAGTTATGATTGATGATCGTGAAAAATTAATTAAGTCTTTACAGCATGACAATACGATTTTCCCGCAATATCCAATTCAAGTAAAGGAAGATAAATCTACTAACTGGCGAGCGAGCGTAGCGAGCGAGACACTTACAGGGGTAACACAGTTGAAAATCGGGGATGTTTGTTTATTTATTTATTTGTAATATGTTCGGACGTATGCATGCCATTTTGTACTTTGGCCCTCCGTATTTTTGTGTTCCTCTCGTTCGACCCCGTCCCAAATTGCACTAAACAGAATCCTCTGGTTCATTGATCAGTACCCGTATTACCCTAGAAATTGAATTGTTTACCGTTTTGAATCTTTTGCTGGTGCAGTTAAAACTTGAAAACTTAAGGGACTTCCATTTCTATTCGAGTTAGTGGTGGTGGTAAGTCAATGCGCTCTTTGTCATGGTTATAAGCCGTGGTAACAGTATTTACTTGAAAATACATTGTCCACTAGACTACCGCGAAGGTAAGATGTGTAGGTGCATGTCCAGTTGTGTCAAAGCATTGTGTGTTACAACCACTACTTAGCTAAAGAATATCACAAAGAAAACTTTTAAATAACGTGTATTGTTTTGTTGTTGTTTTTTACCTTCAATTCAAGCAGTTGCAGAGAGTTGTTACTATGGCACTGAAATCCCTTTACTGTGTATGCGAAATTAAAAAAATGGACCTTATTTTTAGTAGCTTCAGTGTTAGAAGTCAAAATCATTCATATAAAAATAGCATAGTCTTTAGGCTCGCTCGCCATTTTGTGCTCAAGCACATCATTAGTACTATTTCACGGGAAGCATTTCAAAAGAAAGATGATTTTACTGGTCTGTCGTGTTGGCGAGTATTTAGCGCAGTTATTACCCTTGTTTCACCTGCTTTTATGCCAAATAGTAAGTTGAGTGTTTTGAAAGTATTGTGATGTTCCTTATGAAACTTCGCCTTAACTCTTAGTCTCCCAATAAAATCCGAAAAGCATTATTTTTTATAACCTACCCTTGTTCTAGGTCTTATAATTTACCATTCACTTGCTCTTTTACCACAATTTTTTTTGTACAGGTCAAACAGATGTGTGACTACCGTCAGTTAAATTTTTGTGATCATACCATAATGTTCTAATTGAAAAGAATTTTTTTTTTAATCTGACAATTAGAAACGATTTTTGAAATTTTTTATCTTGGTTGTAATTGAAAATTAAGCAATGATATTAGAACAGAATGATGTTCATACAATAAAGAATGGCTGGAAATAACAGATACTATGATTGCACAAGTCTAAGTGAAGTATTACATGAAATAAGGAATATCGAAATCTATCACCAGTTCCTTTTCCTCCTTTTTCCACGACCCTTGATTGTTGATCATTGTGGTCTACCTTTGGGCTTAACAGAGACATAGATGCTTGCTTGCTTGGAAAATATCCAGCTCTTTTTTCCTTCACAAAACTCGGGTCGGTGAAACTTTCGGAAGCAGGTTCTTGCTCTCCAGCAAAGAGGTGCATTACACACATTGCACTGCCGTATAGTACGCCTTCGTTTCTTGTGCACAATTCTGCAATACACACAATCTTTTGCTTTTTCCATCTTGAAAGGTGCGTGAATACTTTCAGTAGCAGGCTTTCTCCCAGCTACAGACTGCTGCAATGTTATCTGAATTCCGCATAGCTGCCGAACTATGGTTTCACGAAAAGTATAATGATTCATTCGAGACCTTTGATCGGGATTCAATTCCTTATAGATAATGTAGGCATTCACAAGAGCAATATCAATGTAATGAAAAAACAATGTTTTCCAATATTTCTTGGTTTGACGAAGTATGTTATAATACTTTATCATCTGATCGGAACGATCAACACCATTCATGAATCTATTGTAGTTGTACACTATTGATGGAATTGGAACCGGCATTTTCTCATTCTTTCCATCCTCTTGTTTTACATTCCTTGTGACTGTAGTTTCAGAATGTCCAGGATGCTCACTTGACATAACAGCAACACATTTAGTATCTTTCCAAATGGCATATGCACAAACACCATCTCGAACATAATTTCCTTTGCCTCGAGGAATACTTTTCTTTGCTAGATCTTTTTTGAGGCCATAAACTTGACAGGGAACTCCAATACGAGTACAGTCGAGGGTGCCAGTGCAATGAATACCATTCTTATACAAATCAGTAACCAGTGTTGGACTTGTATAAAAATTATCAATGTATAAAGAAAATCCCTGAAAATTATAAGGATCCATCAATGATATTACTACGTCATAGCTAAGACCATTACCACTTCTCACCTCCCCGTGTTTTCCACAATAAACTGAAAAAGCAGATGTGTAGCCATTCCGTGAATCACACAAACACCAAAGTTTGAAGCCCCACTTGGTGGGTTTGTTTTTTATGTATTGTCGAAATGAGAAACGTGCTTTCGATCGAACCATTCTTTCATCAATGCTCACTTCACGACTAGGTTGATATAACTGCATGCATTTCTGTTGAATGTGGTCATTCAATGGGCGAACTTTCAATAATTTATTTGTCACCATCATTATTCGGACTTTTCTCTGTATCTTGATCAACTAAGTGCAAAAATGTCAGAAGGGAATCAAACCTATTTCTGCTCATTACTTTGGAAATCAGTGGATCATAACAGAGACTTGTAGGACTCCACATGAGTCGAGCACGTGGTATCTTCCGATAACCCAAATGAACAAGTATTCCAACAAGATTATAGAAATCATGAGGCTCCATCTTTCGAAAGTAACAATACATCTGGACGTATCTATTTTTGTTTCGTTCAGCATACTCATTGGAAGCATCACATATCACCTTGATGATTGCAAAATCGAAATAGAGTCTGAAAAGTTCTTCTGGTGACCATTCTTCAGAAAGCAAAGGTAAGTGCACACCAGGTGATCGTGAAGGATTGAAATTGTGAAGGCTGGGAACGTGTTTATCAACTGTAGTCAAATCATGGATATCAAAGTTATCACTTTTCCTTGCTCTTCCACCTTTAGTACCTCTTCCACTTTGACTTCCACCTCTGCTACAACCTCTACTGCTTCTTCCTCGACCTCTGCTGCTTCTTCCTCGACCTCTGCTGCTTCTTCCACGACCTCTATTGCCTCTTCTGCTGCCTACTTGGTGACTCGTCTTCAAACTACTGCCAACTTCAGCATCACTGTCAGAAGAATTATGTGAAGAAACATCTGAACATGTATTCCAACAAGATTATAGAAATCATGAGGCTCCATCTTTCGAAAGTAACAATACATCTGGACGTATCTATTTTTGTTTCGTTCAGCATACTCATTGGAAGCATCACATATCACCTTGACGATTGCAAAATCGAAATAGAGTCTGAAAAGTTCTTCTGGTGACCATTCTTCAGAAAGCAAAGGTAAGTGCACACCAGGTGATCGTGAAGGATTGAAATTGTGAAGGCTGGGAACGTGTTTATCAACTGTAGTCAAATCATGGATATCAAAGTTATCAATTTTCCTTGCTCTTCCACCTTTAGTACCTCTTCCACTTTGACTTCCACCTCTGCTACAACCTCTACTGCTTCTTCCTCAACCTCTGCTGCTTCTTCCTCGACCTCTGCTTCTTCTTCCACGACCTCTATTGCCTCTTCTGCTGCCTACTTGGTGACTCGTCTTCAAACTACTGCCAACTTCAGCATCACTGTCAGAAGAACGTGACGAATCAGAATTAGTGACTAATCTATGGAAGGCAATTGTTTTAATTGAATCCCCAAAAATGCCGTCAGAGAGGTGAATATTGTCAACATTTCTCCTGACACCTGAGCTTCACACGCTTTGTCATCAGTGCCATACAGATAAAAGTCAAAATGTAATACTGAATCCACAATAGCCAGAGCTTCTAGTTCTGTCACAGTATATTTTGACTCGGCTCCTCGCAGTTGCCTGCTGTAGAAGGCGACAGGGTAGTCCTTGGCATCCCCGCTGACGTGTAGACATGCCGCTACCCCAGAGCCAGACGCATCCGTACAGAGTATAAAACGATCGCTAATATCCTGGACAAAAAGAACAGTATGATCACACAAAAGATTGACCAACTTACTGAAAGCCTTTGTCATCCGTGGAGACCACTCTACCACCAGTGGAGCTGACAGTGATACGGACAAAGTGAGTCTCGACGACCAATGAGCAAAGTTGGGAATAAATTCCCGGTAATATCCAATCGAACCTAAGTAGGCTCTTAGGTGTTTTTTTTTCGTTTTAGGTTGTTTATAATTCCTCATGGTCGATACACGAGCCTCTGGCACTGACATCCTACCATCACCAATGACATGCCCCAAGTACAACATGTACCGTCTACCAAATTCACATTTGGACGGTTTTATAGTGAAACCTGCCTCTCCTAGGCACTTAACAACACCTTCAAGATCTTTCAAGTGAGCTTCCCAATCAGCATTAAAAATAATTACATCATCTATGTAATTAGCAGCTCGGTCACTAACAGGGCGCAACACATCCTCCACTACAGATTGGAATATAGCCGGAGCACTGCGGATTCCAAACGGCATCCTGTTGAAGTGAAATTTACCAAAAGGACAGCTAAAAGATGTCATCTCCTTACTGTCACTAGCCATCCTAACCTAATGGAAACCTGCCGTCAGATCATGCTTAGACAAGACTCCCGATTTGCCAACCTTATACAGAATCTCCCGAAGGGAAGGTAACCAAAACCTACGCAATGGCGTTACTGCGTTCAAGGCCCTATAGTCAATGCAGATTCTGATGGCGCCATTTTTTTCCTGACAGGCACCACAGGACTGGACCATTGTGAGTTTGACCTCTCAATAATCCCTGCTGCTAACAATTAGTCCAACTCAACCTTCACAGCCTCTCTGATGTGAACAGGTATAGACCTAGGGGGGGGGGGGGGGGGGGGGGATATTGACCACTTTACTTCCACTTTCAGAACACTCCCCAGATCCACACAAACCAGGTGCTACACTGAAGTAGCACTCTAACTTCGACAATACTCTCTGCAAACCTTCCTCACTATACCCAATACACTTATCACTTGACATCTGCTTCTGGTCCCACTTTGCCATTTTGCTATCTTCTTCATCGACAAGAGTTAACCCTCTCGTTCCCGAATTGTTTGGACGCGCGCGGAAAAATCTAATTTTCTACCGCGGAATAATGCATTACCGTTTTATTTTTTTAACTCGATGCTGGCTGGGAAAACCCCATAGCAACCATATATCACTAAATAGACTAAGAGTTTGGGATTCCCCTCATTTTTTGATTGAGAAAATTGAATAATATTTAGGCCCTCTACTATTACTTTAAAAAAAAATTGTTTTTCCAAAAAAATTCCACTTTTCCCATCAATAAAAAAAAAATAGAAATAATATTGTTTGATGTCCTTTATACCAATATTATATTAGTTCAACAATAAAATATGTTGTTTGCTGTGTTTGGTGCTGATTGTGATCATGTAGGAGACATCTATGAGTGTCCACAAGGAATATATGCCATCGGACATCAGAGCTCCACTACAAAACAATTTCAAAAACACAAACAACAAAGATATTTGTAATACAAACAACAAATTATTCATGATCCTATATAATTGCAACTTTATGATGTATTGTATGCGGTTTCATACAGGATTTTTATTTGGGAGGGAGGGGGGGGTGGGGCTCCGAGTGTACTTCGCCAGGTCCGGCATCTTCTCCTTCATCAATGGAAGACTCTGTTCCTGTTGCCTCATCTGGGTCCTCTTCACAATCCTTCTTCACAATCGAGTCGGTGACTGCATACACATCTGGTCCAAGTAGTACATTCTGGTAAAAAAAAATTAAATTTTTTTGAAAATTTGAAATTATTCAACAAACCACAACCCACTTTCAAATCTCAAAACTCAATGAAATATATATATATATATATTATAGCTAAACAGCTTTCTCTATCTCAATATAGCTATAAATAAGTCCCTTCCACAACAGAAGCTTGCTAGTTTTCAAGAGAAAGACAAGAGAAAGACAAGCTTACATCGATCATCTTCTTGACTTTTATTGTCAGTGTCAGAGTTGACGGGGTCGGGTCCCCAACCCTGATACAGGGCCTCCTATAGCCCTAGATGTCGCCTCCCTCTTCTCCGCTTGATCCTGAGTCGTTAGAGTTAGTATCAAGCAAGTCTAAAACTTCCACAGCACTGTAACTGGTAGACGCCATCTTTCCAAATTGACTTTGAAAAAAATTTTTTTTGCATAGTTACCTGGATCACACGACACGCTCACTTTTTTGTTATGATGTAATAAGCATTAACTAAGACTGTACGTGATGGGGAGGCCCCCAGTTGAACTGGCGATTTTATAAAAAAAAAAGAAGACAGTAAGTCAAACCGCAAAGTCTTGGTCGGCAAAGAAGCGGTTGTTTCAATGTGTTACGGAAGGCTACTGGGCTCAAGCAATTTTTCGCTGCTTCTACAAAGCTCTGGAGATGACTGGATCCATAAAATGAAGCTGCTGTGAAGAAGGTAACTTTTTTTAAATTCGACGGAGAACCGATGTTTTTTTTTTTTGCCGAGGAAGAAATAAACGCAACTACTGCTGTGAGGTACTGTCGAAACAGCCCTGGCTGAAAGCTATTTTAGATGCTTCTCCAACGCATTGGGCACCTGTGTATGCAATCTGAAGGTTCTAGCTATAAAGTAACTATTTTTTAAAATTCGGAGAAGCCAACCGGTCTTCACCCGCTTCAAAGCGGGATTGGGAACGAAAGGGTTAATGAACATACCTTACGTTCCTCATATAACTTCGTTATATTTATATGGACAATCTTACACTGTCACCTTCAACACGCCTTACTTTGTAGGTCACTCTTGAAATAACCTGATCCACTACAAACGGACCCTCCCCATGCCGCTTGAAGAGCAGCTTGGATACCAGGTGTCCTAAGCCACTTTCAAAGTTTTCTCAGACTTGTTACGATTGAATAAAAGTGCACTTTTCTTACCCACATTACTTTCATTGACAAAGGACATATAAGCAATGACGGTCAGCCTGTCTTTTAACGTTTCCACCCAATCAGACACTTCCATTTCTTTATACATGTCATCTGACCAGCCACTGTACAAAAGATCTAAAGGTCTTGTCACACACCTTCCAAACACAATTTCATATGGTGTGTGCACTATCTGTCTAATGGCAAACACAGAACAAACTCCAATCCACCCCTTTCTCTGCTTCGTAGAGTAAAAGTAGCCTCCTTAACTTTAATATTACGGCATTCTGACTATCAATGGCTCATGACAACCAACAATCGGCACTCCGTATTCCTCCTAAAGCGGCGAAGTTTTGAAATTACGTCTGGAAAAAGGGTCTTCAAAGCCATAGTAACAGGTCGAATCAACTTTTTGTGTACTGAAAAACAAGCGTTTTCGCTGGATTTTTCTCACACTTTGGAGTTGAAGTTTAAAGTAAGGATTGCTTAATGCTGTTGTTTCAGAATAAACTGGGGTCAAGCCTAAAAAGCCGTGGTTTTTATGAGAAAAAAGTTCCCCGCTCGGGCGTTTAAAGGGCATATGTACCATCCACACACACGTATACACATATAACATATACCGGATTTTGCATTGTCCACTGTCTTGCTCGCTTTGCTTGCTTGCCAATTAGTGTACGGAGAGTACGTATGGTCCCTACACTGGTGGTACAGGTTTCTTACCCTAGATTCCTCTGACACCACAGCATTAAGTAAGTCTTACTTTAAACTTAGGCTACAAACTGTGCGAGAATTCCTGCAAAAACGCTTAAAAGTTGATGCGACTGGTTGCTATGGCATTAAAACCCTTTACCAGAAGTAAATCCTAATACTCCTCAGTTTTTTGGAGCTGCTAAGTGCCGCTGGTGGTCAGAATGACTTAATATTAATATCAAGGAAGCTGCCACTAATAGGGGTGAATAAGTAATTTAATAATTGTTAGCTAAAATTACATTACAATTACAAAAAATACCTCGAGCTTATTTTTTTGTAGCTGAGTGCTAGTTGGAGAGTTACTAATAATGAGTTAGTCAGAAAACAGAAGTTACCATTACTCTGGTTAGATAGTAATTCTGTATCTGTTTGCACAAATTAATGGTCAACATAGTAAAAGAATTAAACGTTTAAATACCCCCACTTGTTTTTGTTGCTTTTTTCAATTCAAACAGTAGCGGGTAGTGGTTACTATGGCGTTTGAAACCCCTTAACCCTATAATATACGTAATTAAAAAAACTCTACTCTTTTTGTACCTTGTGTGTTAGTAGTTATAATCACCCTTTAACAATAGTGTAGTTTAGGATCCCTGCCAATTGCGCTCAAGCGCTTTACTAGTATAATTTTAATAATTATTTATAAAATTTTCAAAATTGTCGCTAATTACTTGTCAAAATGAATTCAACAGTAACACTAAATTAAACATTCTATTATTATCAGTTATCAACACCAGCTCAAAATTTGGAATACATCCTTCGTTAAGTGTTGTTAATAATGGAACTAGTGTAAGGTTTGTATGCCACAGTTACCAAAAACCATTTTGGAATAAGGTAGGAAAAGATTGGTTCCATTACTATATGGAAGCTCACTATAATGGTATGAAGGAATCAATTGTTATACATAAAGTGACATTTGAAGACAACGGTACATATTCATGCTCAGGGATGGGGAATTCTCCATTTACATCCTATGCAGATCTTTATGTTGGAGGTAAACAAGAATTATGTTGTTTCTCATAACCAGCCAGCAAATTGTATGGGAAAATCGCTGTTGAATTGAAATCGTATGGGGAAGGTGAAATAACACATGACTAATTGAAATAGCACGATAACTAAGTGGAAATTTAATGAAATTCCCTAGTAGCTTAGTGAAATACCCAGGTAGTTTAGTGAAATTCCCAGGTAGCTAAGTGAAATACCCAGGTAGCTAAGTGAAATCCCAAGGCAGCTAAGTGAAATTGTACATGTATGCGCATTTGTGCTCGCGTTAACTTCGGATACGTACAGTTCGTAGTTGGAGACTATTTCATTCTTTACATAGAAGCTCTACACTATTAGACGGGATGCTTTTCAAAGTTTAAGAGGAGCTGTAAGTAGAAAAAGTTGTTCCAGCAGAAGCTAATCCTGAAATGAGGAGATAGCAGTGAACTATACAGTGTATTAAGTGACTTTTAAGAAAAGCTGGCCTACTATTAGCCGGTGATAGCATGGGTAACCTGTGATATTAAGGATCAATAGCATGATTACCCCAGCTATTACTCATACTAATAGTAATTTGCACATAGAATACACAATGTGAATAGTGTTCTTTCAATAATGTAAATAATAAGAAATTTTATGTTTCAATAGTTGATGTGGTACATGTCAATCCTTCAAGTTAGGGTATTTTAACCCAAAATGAATCGTTTTGGTATATATATATATACGGTATTAATAAACAAGAATACCTTTTGTTTGACTTATGCTTAGATTAATAATACACTCTCTTTCATGTATTGAAAAAGAAGAAATATTGGAGTATAAAGTCAAATAAAATGATGATAAAAATTCATATTAAGAGGTAAGTAAAGGACTTCATTGTCATTTCTCAATTTAGTACATAAATCTAACTAATGTTTAACATTGTAGATTCTGAGGAAGGTCATATATATCCAGGAAGAGATTCTATTGATGATATCACACAATTTGAATTGGGTATATATGTCAGTTTTACTTGTGATTTAAGAAAATCAACATGGTTTCATAATCCACTTTATTCTACAAGTACCCATAAAGTAAAAGAGGGATATATGCTTGTATTACGTAAAATAGAATACCGTCATTTGGGAACTTTTATATGTCATGGCATTGGAAAAGATAATAGAATGATTATTGATGAGTCAAGCATTATTGTGTATGGTTAGTATAATATAGTTCCCTTTGATTACAATTATGAAATCCTTAATTTCAACTGAGCAGGATAATTGCTTGAAACACTCATGCAGAAAACTTCAGCCAGAAATTTTCTGCTGACTTATAACCAATGAGTAGACAAATAACTGGTATAGCTAGTTGATTTTAGCTAAATTTAATAATTAAATAACTCAGCTATGTTCCTTGATTAATTTAGGATAGATAAAGTCTTTTTGAAACATAGGATTACGTTAAAAATATCATGTGACAACTTTCTTGATAATCATTGATCGACCAACATTCATTAAATCACATTCAAATAAAAAAGCCTTGATGAACTCAGAAATATTTGAGAAATGGTTTCATGGGGATATCAAAAGTGCTAAATATTACAACAATGTTATTGGCACTGTAATTTTTGATATCCCACTTGAAAACATAAGTACTACAGTCACATTTAAATACAATTTACCTTCATTCAAAATATAGGTTTGTATACCAGGACTGCACCTCTCCCTAGGCATTTTTAATCGCTTGTGGGTACTGTTAGAAGACCACTGCAAAGAACTTGACTTTCATTTGCCACCAACAATTCAAGTTCTGTCAATGGCCTTGGTTGTAGCGACGATGACCTGCATGCATTGTCCAATCTGAAGTTGGAGTTGGATACAAATATGAAGTACTCAGAACACCTTTCTGAGCAACTTACGTATTACAGGCTAACTTCAGATAACCTCTCTAGTACCTCCTACACAAGCTTACAGGCCGAAGTGAAAGCTACAAACAAACGAATTACAGAGAAGGTAATTAATTTCATGCTCAAAATAACTAATATGCCATTACTCTTGCAAATTCATAGACAAGCCAATTGAATGTCCTTGAGGGGAAAATGAAGAAAGCTTGTGATTTTTCCAAGGGCCCTTTCTTCTCCAATCTTGACATGCTTACAAAAGCTTAATATCAAGCGTCAGGCCTACCAGGGAGGAACATTTGTAGGCAATCATGTTCACAAGCTCTTGAAGGTTAAAAAAAAAACATTGCCAAGAAGTAAATTACCTCATTACCTGCTACTATTAGTCTCGCAGCATCACCACTCTGTGCAGCGCCATCAAGCAAGTAGCCATGCAACCAGTCAGTAGCTCTTCATGCAAACAAGGTCGTTGATAGATTTGCCACCGTGTTTCAGCTGTTTAAGATGCATATCTTAGAAGACCACTTGGTGCCTTGGATGAGGAGATGGAAATTGGATGTGGAATAATGGGAGAACAAGGCGCAGAGTCAATTCATGCACACATAAATCACTTAGAGCGAACATACCAGAGCATTCCCAACGAATTAGACCGACTGAAATACATCTTTCAGGAACAGGCCCTTGAGTCTGATCCATTGTTGACTGCTTTGAGCCTTTTGTATAACTCTATATGTTATGTACCTTGTCTGCTGTACTTTGTCTTTGTGTTACCTTTGTCCTTGTTAAAAACAGTGCCTTACAGAGAGCGGCATAACTTCTGCAAAAAAAACTTGTATCCACACAAAACTTGATGCAGCAGACTCTCTGAACTTCACTCTTCGTTTTCTACCTTTGCAAGCAAAACTTGTGGTAGTCTTGTGCGCGAGTTACTAGACTGGTGACTTGGAGCGTGGCTCATGCGCTGTGAGCTGAATTTTGTATATTTTTATTATTTTTTAAGTGGATGACTTGATAAGGATGTGAGTTTCTCCTGCTGCACAAGGGAAATTGAGTGTTAATTGAGCCCTAAAGTTACATTTTCTTTCTAAGGTCAGAGGTTACCAAGGGTGGTTGCTAAGAAATTTTACCCCAGGAAAAGTTTTTGGGGGTGTGTCTAAGTGCCATGAGATGCAATGATTGAAAACGCCTGTGTACTGGCATGGTTGAGAGAGAAGGACACTTGTGTTGTCAGCCATTGCTGGATTATACGAAAAAGGTGCAGTCGAACATATCAACATCCCTTCCGCCCACCACTGTTGTACGTTGTTGATTTGTGTCATGTTCTCAAATTTAACTTATTCACATCATGTCCCTCCATGTCAATGTTATCAAACTAGAGAATGGGCGCGCGGGCGGAGACTTATAGAGAGAGGTGCGTGACCAAGAGTTTGAGTGTAACAAAAGTTGTGTGAAATGTTTGTTTACGCATGCGAGCTACAAAAACTTTAGCTGTGGAGTGTGAGATATTGACCATACAGGTTGATATGTTCGACTTCGCCCTCCTCGTATAATCCAGCCATGTGAATAGATAGCTAGTAATTACAGATGACTAAGTAATTATAAAAAGACAGTAACATTGTGTCTTTCTATTTTTTTACTTCACTTTGTCATCTTTATGCAGGTGCAGTGCTTGTGGTTAATAATATCAGTTAAATTTTATGGTAGATTAACCAATGTTTTGAACTTCCTTACAATTTGGACTGCAAAAAACAACTAGTATAGCTGGAAAAATAATATCACAATATATATATTATGTATATATAATCATAATACTGATACAACACTCATTCAGAATAAATTGCTGATGTACCTTTATTTAACAACCACATCATTGACCCCCCCTCCCCCAACCCTGGCCCAATTGTCCCTACCAGCTACTTTCAAATGTTGGGACCTAGAGTGTAATACAAAACTCAGCTGCTTTCAAATGTTGGGACTTAAGAGTGTAATACAAAAATATTGGATCAGCAAAGAAGTTATTTGTTCACAAAGAAATTACTTGTTCAGGTGAGATTGGCATGACTGGTGTACCAACAATCGCGTTATCATTAGATAGCCTAAAAAACTAGCCTTTTCTAGACAAAAAATTAACCGATTATCGGCCAAATACCCGATATTGGGTACGCACTAGCAACGCGAGTGAAGTGCCAAATGCCCGATCTAGGGTATGAGAAAGCAGGTAATTAGTTTCCACGCACAGCTGCTTACTACCTCGGTACAGCTAAGAGTCTACAGTCTTTGTGGTTTCTATAGTGGTGTAAGTATCTTATCAGTATATCTACATGGGGGGGGGGGGGGGGGGTTGTATAGAACTTTATTGAGATTTTTGGGGTTGAAAATATGGTTTTATTTTTAAAAATTTTAATATGTCCCAAGAAAGAATTGTTACAATACTAATTTTTTAATTATTTAATGAAGGTTCAAATGGCATCAAGACTTCTCCACTGAAGAAGTACTTTCTTTTGTGGTTGATAATGAGGAACCTGAATACGATGACCCAAATGAACTAATAGTAGATGGTAGTGATGAAGAGTTTAAGTGTACAGAAGGAGATTTAGAGAGTGAGGATGAAGAAGATTGCATTCTCGGTTCCCGAACACGGGGAAAGAACTCAGACATCTACATTCAGTCAGGACCGATGGATTGTGATCCTAAGTCAGCCTCTGTCCTCAGAATTCAGACATCAGACACCTTAGCCAGTGATCTGGTGCTCTTGTGGGAGTTGGAGAAAAAGAAAACACCGGAGAGCACGACATCAATTTGGTAGAAGACCCAACGTATCAACACTTCGAGGACACGCATCAGGTGGCAGACAACATACGATACATCGTATAGTTGCCCAGAGTAGAGCAGCCACCCGAGTTAGGAGCATCTCGTAATCTTGAAGTTCAGAGATATCTTCAGAACGAGAGATCCTTGAAGAAGAGAGACAAGTTAGACGAATTTCTGACAGCTCTAAGGGAATACATTACCCTTGGTCACGCAGAATACGTTCCGGAGCAAGACATGTCTTCACCACACAATTATCTCCTGGTTCATGGGGTATGAAGGTATCGACTGATCTCTCTATATCTTCTTCTTGAAATATTGTTATATACTGGACTTTGCTTCCAATAATCATCAACTGATGGAAATTTAGTCAACACCATGAGAATAGTGAATCCAAGGAATGCCTTGAAATCAGCAACATCGATGGGTTTCCAACTATTAAACTGTTCTGGATTCATAACTTTGGCGTATCGATTGGACTCTATCACGATCTTCTTCAAACATTCTGCTGTATAAAATAGCTGAAAATTTTCCAATTCTGTATCTGGAATGTTCACTGTTGGACCAACTGCGGATGTAAATTCTTCAATATGATATTTTTCGAGAGACTGCGACCATTCGGTATCAAAAGAAGATGGCTGTGAGGTGGTGTAACTTCGTTCCGGATATTTTGTGATTCATGCTCTAAAATTTTTTTTTGAAAGTTTATTTTTTACATTTTAATTAAATACAACTATTATCATATATACCATACATATCTGCCTTCACACACTCTAAATATTCTTCAACACTTTCTATATCTTCCTCTGCACTCTCCCCCATGTCGAGACCGCCCAACAGCATGTCTAGTGTGCCATCTAAGTCTGTATTGCTTGGAGGGTGTGCTGCTGGCAGGCTGGGAACCACTGAGAAGGCTGCCGTGATGAACTTGGTCTCATCATGATATGACTGAAGTTTGACTTTGACATAATGTTTGCTGGTCACGTCCGCGTGTGCTCCATTCAGGTTGACTCGCTGAGGGTACCTCTTGAGCTTCAAGTGAGATGCCATGGCCTCTGTGATGAGGGATGACAATGCGCCCGAGTCCAAAGCTGCCCTGACCTTGCACTCTCTGTCACCTTGAACTGCTTTTGCTACGACAGTATGCAGGAAGGAGAATTGAGGTGGTGCTTCTGCAGACTTGGTGTTGCCGGTTGACTGCTGATCGTTCACTGTGTACAAGCTTGAAGCTGTCGTCGTTGACGTTGGGGATGACGCTCACGATGGAGTAACGTGTTATGCATGCCATTGCAAATTTTACAAGTGAAAGTTGATGGACACTGATGAAATTGATGAAACATGCTCCAGTAGTTCATGCAACCTTTCTTCTCTTGGACGTAGGATATACGTTTGGAAGCGTCGTATCCCAGGAAGACTGGGCACTGGAACAATCGATGAACTACACTTGCGACTATTGTTGGCTGACGAGCTGCTGCTGGCTGGTGGATGATTCCGTGGCTGTGATGAATTCTTCTCTGGCTTCTTCGCCCCATGGTCTACTGGTTGGCTTTCACTGATGCTGCTGCCTGCGTACTCGAGGGGTTCCGTGAATGACATCAGATCTGCCACTGTCGGTACACCTTTCAGGGTGGCTGTATGTTTTATCCACTCCTCACTAAACTTGGGCGAGAAGTCTTGCGTCACTAGAGTTGCCAAATATTGTGTGAGTGACGAGCATCCTTGGTCTGTCATGGCCTGGAGTGGAGTGTATATCTGATCACCATTATCATTTTCAATTTTTTTCTTCAGGGAGAGGATATATCAGAAAGAATTGAAAATGATAAAGGTGACTAGTTGTTTGGCGTTAATTGGAGTTTAATTGATGACCTTGATACGTGTGTTGTAATGTCTTCCCTGCGTTCTGACTGGGGATGTAGCTGATCTGCCTGACTGACTTCTATGACACAACCGTTGGTTGGTGAAATCCCGTCTCTGTATCTGTTTGACTCGCCAGTCCATCTGCGAGAGTGTCTCTCCAGGCAGATGTAGCCTCGTCGACACGAGTGGCTAGAAGCTAATGATGATGAAGATGAAGAATTGGCCTTCAACCGCGCTGGAACTTCTTACCGGGAATGGCAGATCCGGCTCGAAGGACCAATACCATACCTTGTATGTATTTAAGGTGCTGGTTTGTGCATATGAATATGATTAAATATTGTGTGCCATAAGGTAAGGTAAGCTAGCTATAATTAATGTGCTAATGAATATGTTGATTGAGTCTAATTGTTTGTGTGCTCATGCTCCTGTTCAGGAGGCTGCTGCTGTCCTGAACAACACTTTATATAGAATGCTTTTCATTTCCATTATGTATACACACACAAAGTTTTATCAGGACAATATGAGTATAAAGAATAATGTAGTGCTACATATGTTTAGATCCATCAATTGTCTCACCAAGATTTATTGAAATCATTGAAGGACACTCAGCTCACTTTGAATGTCAAACTTGGTCATATTCAGAATGGTTCTTTGATGATAGCATGTGTAAAGATAATGTAATAATAACAGATAATATATTGTCAGTAAGAAATGCTCGGAAGTGCAACAGTGGAGTTTATTATTGCTCAGGAAATTTCACTGATGGCTCACAATATATAGGAAAAGGAAATTTGATTGTGTATAGTATGTACTTTATAATATAACATGTTCAGTATGCTACAAAACCACTGTGGTGTTATATCCTTATAATAATTATTGGCGAGTAAGGGAAGCCAGTAAGACACTATCACCGAACCTGTTATGTCGAATTGTTACTATGGTATTGAAACCCTTTACAAGGAGCTCTCAGCTACAAAAGCAAAAGACAATCAATTTTAGCACACAAATACAAAATTACTTTCTAACCTCATTTTCTTGAGCAGTGGTAACTTTTGTAGTGCCAAATTTGAGCCATTCTGACTATTTAATATACCAGTCACTGTTGACAACAAGTTCTTAGCGACAAAAAAGTAAGGCCAGTGTTAATTTTGCATATTTAGCTAACAAATATGGAATTACTACTTGCCTCATTTTTGAGTATTGATAACATCTGTAGTATCAAATTGAAGTTGCTTTGACTATCTGAATTACCGTGAATTCTTGACAACAAGCTCTCACCTACAAAAACAAAAGACCATCAATTTTAGCACACAAATACAAAATTACTTTCTTACCTCATTTTCTTGAGCAGTGGTAACTTTTGTAGTACCAAATTTGAGCCATTCTGACTACTTGAATTTACCAGTCACTGTTGACAACAAGCTCTTAGCTACAAAACAGAAAGGCCAGAGTTATTTGTGCATATTTTTAGATACCAAATATGGAATTAAGTACTTACCCCAACTTCCCTGGAGTAGTAGTAGCTTCCTTAGCATTAATACTACGACATTCTGACTACCAATGACTCTTGACAACCAACAATCGGCACTCCGTATCCCCCTTAAAATGGAGAAGTTATCTGGAAAAGGGTCTTCAATGCCATAGTAACCCGGTCTAATCAACTTTTTGTTTCTTAAAAAGCAAGCGTTTTTGCAGGAATTTTCTCACACTTCTGCGCTTAAGTTTAAGTAAGGCTTATAGTCCAGCGGCTTGGGTATGAAATCGTGCACTTTGTGGTAAAAGCATGAAATTTGGTATGCAGCTAAATTAGGTCATTACTAAGAAATCTAGATAGAGTGCCATGTATGTCTCTTTGTTAAGGGGGCGTGGCAGTGCCCTCCAATCTTGATAACTGCAAGGCATACACCTTTCAGAATGGAGTCATTTTGTTATAGGGTGCAAGCATTCCAAAACAACAAGATCATTGAACATTCCAAACTTTTCATTTTATTTTAATAGAGAAAAATAAGCCAAAACAGTATAATTTAAAATGAAATTGACGTTCTATCAACTAGCATGAACCAGCACATTTGCATATAGCTGTGCAAGGCAGTGCAGCTTTTTTACATTTGCAGTTTGTTCTGCAACCTTTTGTGCAACCACAGGATAATAGTTCTCGGCACACCTTGCTTGCTTCTGGAAGTTTACTCCACAGAACTTCCCATGTGAACATGTAAAACATGCATGTAAAACATGCAGGCTCTTCATTCATGCTGTGTACAATTGTCAACTCTCCGGAAGTCTCGGCAAACTAATTTTTGCTGTTTTGCCACACCCACATAATTAGATGTGATGAATTTTGCATAAAAAAATGTAAAACCATTATCTGCATAGCTCTTAAGGGTGCCCGCACATTGCCCACGCAATTTTAATTTTATGGTTGCTAAGGGCTGTTACTGCTTTCTGTGTGCTTGCAAGTCTAAACTGTTTGTGTGCAAGGAACAAGTACCTGCCGAAGGTACTACTCACCGAATCTCAAGTGCATGCGGAGGATTTATTGTGGTCCCGACTTCCAACTTTGTAGGACTTTTTTGAACCAATGCGTGAAGCTGGAGCTCCGTAATTCGGCACACTGCTAGTCATGCCGCTACTCTACTGCACCATAACGAGTTTTTTCTCATTTCTATATTATTGATTTATTCGCATTTTTTTCGTTTTATAAGATATTGAAAATTTCAAATTATGGTGCAGCCCCATCCCCATATCTCGTACTACGAGTACGCGAGCAATTTTTTTTCAATTAGTTTGTATTGGTTCTAAAAAGAGCCCGTCTATTTCAAGAATAAACAAACATCAATACAACAATAACAAGAGAGTCAGAAGCGAGAACAGTTTATTGTAGATAGCCAGAGGTGAAATCGAGCCTGGTGGATCCATCCGCTTGAGTTCAGGTGTACAGAGTCCGGAGAACGGCTACTGGAGGAGAGACAGCCTGGTGCACCTTGCTGCGTGAGCTCAGACGACGTATGGAGAGATGCTGTAAACAAATATGAGACAAGAAGCTAAACTAAAACACCACAACTTCGCAAAGTATACTTCTGCTACTACTGCGCGATTGTTCCTGCTCGCGTATTATCGAATGGCGGGGTATTGGCGGGGAATAAATTAATGTCCGGATCTACAGGCGGTGCCGTTGCTATGTGCGGCCACCCTTAATCTACTTCTAAGCATCTGTTTTATATTACTTTCTGAGTCGTACAAGCTATTATTGGAAATTAGTGCCACACCCCCTTAAACTTAGGATGCAGTAGAGGTTAAAGGTGGCCACACACCACCCACGCAATTTTTGTTGATTATATATTTACAGGGGCTTCTTCACTACAACACAAGGACTAAGTACCCGCCAAGGCGCCTTCCCTAATTTGGAGCGACTCTGGTGGAAGTATTTAGGCCTCGTTATAAAACTTTGTAGCAACTTTTTTGAGGGTGCGGTAAGTTGGAACTCCACAATTATGGTGAACTACTAGCAAAGCCGATACTCTACTGCGACAAAGAGTTGTTTTTCATTTCAATATTACTTTATGGTTTATTCACATTATTTTTCTTTTTTTATATGATACTACATAATTCACTTGTTCTTTATTTTTTCTATTGCCTTATTGTGGATTGCCAGGCTGGGAACGGTGAGAGAGTCCTGAACATCACCAGGGTCAAAGTCCTGAAGCTGTTCAGGACTGCCAGTGACGTGTCTAAAGTACCACATAATCTATATTGAACGGTAGTGAACTGTATTTGTCAGAATGAGTTTTACAAATGCCATTGTGGTTGCAGTATCTATTGGATCTTGCCACAAGAAGCTGCTTCCTGAGCTTCTTATCTACACACATAGCAACTAGCACTTCCCCCAGATCCAGACATTAAATTATTCCCCCCATACCCTACCATATAATAATATGGGAGCGGGAAATAATTAGCTGTAGCAGCAGAATTAACTCCTGGGAAGTTGCCTGCAGCAGATAATGTTGGTTATTGCTTCGGCAAGCCCTGGGGTTAATATAAAGTAATCAGCTGCTATGCAGGTTCCAAAAGAAACCACCCTTAACAAACTAGTTAACAACAAATTTTACACTAATTTACGATATTGTTATGGTTGTCAATAGACACTTTTCTTGCAGTGCAATTCTGCTAGTGAAGATGGTTGCAGCAGAAGAGTTATACAAAAGCCATAACCCTAGCACTAGTAAACTAGTAGGCATTAATAAACTAGGTGTTAATAAACATTACATATACCTTTAATGCTTTTGTATACAGCACAAAATATGAAAATATTTCCATGTTGCTAACAAATACGCTCTATCCCTCACTTGAGGAAATTTCCTTTTTTCCCCAGTGAAACTATCATGTGTTCAATTGTTAATGCTATAAACATTACTTCCTATTTAATATTACAAATACAATTTTTTAGATATTAAAACCTAAAGAACGCAGTAAAGATTGACTCTATTGTAACCCTTATTATATTTCAATATAATTATATTTTTTAATATTGTAACTTAATTTTAATTAAAATGAAAAATTTAGTTTAGTTTGTGCCTAACAAATTAATAAAAAAAACAACTAAGGAGCTCTTGATTGGAGGGTCATAAATTCTTAACTGGTCCTAGGTTTCTAATTGGTTATGCTACCTGCATCCTGCAAACTATACTTTACCAGTTCATGTTAAACCTAGTTTACCCTAGTACACAACCAACTGTACTATACCCAATTCATAGCCAACTGGACTCTACCCAATTCGTGGTCACTGTACTTTGCCAAATTCATACTCACTGTACTTTGCTTGCCCAATTCATGGTCACTGTACTTTACCCAATTCATGGTCATTGTACTTTACCCAATTAATGGTAGACTGTATCAATTCATGGTCAACTATACATAACCAAATTCACAACCATCTGTACTACACCCAATATAGGCACAACTGCACATTATGGTAATTCAACTGTACTTGTCCCATTCTTGGCAATCAACTGCACTTCACCCCATTCAATTATGAATTGATAAGTCTTAAACAAATCTAATTTAACTCATTTCATGGCATACATTGCAAACCATACTTTACCCAATTCATGGTATTCATGGCAAACCATACATAAATGCCATGTATTGGGAAGTGTGTTTGTCCATGAATTTGGTAAAAATATGGTTTGCCTTAAATGCCATGAATTAGGTAAAGTATGCTTTTTCAATGAATGCCATGAATTAAGTATGGTTTGCCGTGAATGCCATGGATTGGGTAAAGTATGGTTTGCCATGAATGGGGTAAGGTGTACCTGAAACTCGAATTATTCAAATAACTGAACAAAAATATCTGCAAAAGTCTTAACAGTTATAAATAGGCCTCATTAGAACAAATGTGGAATATATCTCATGTCTTGAGCTGCTACAGGAACCTTGGGCTTTCATTTTAGTACTTCATCAAGTGGTATTGCAAATCAAGACTTAACGGCTCAGTATTTATTTGCTGGCGCAACACTCACTAATACCTAATAACTTTGAAATGGAAGCCGCATGCTATTCATCCCAAATAACACATGTTACCCGTGCTATCACTCAATAATAGGCTAGCTTTTTTGTTACTTTTTTATAGCACTTTAGCTACACAGTATTATTCACTCGCTATCTCTGAATTACAGGATGAGCTTCCTCTGGAACTTCATTATTAACCTATGATTATCCTCCTAATTTGTGGAACAAACACACTTCATATAAAACCTGGTTTGATTGGTCAAAACCTAGTATTTCAGTCATATGACTTTCAGCTCTTGACCTTGCCATACTTTACAGGGGCGCCGAAATGGGTGCGGCCAAGCGACTTTTGCCACACCAATATTTTAACAAAAAGGAGCCTGTACATTTTTTTTTGTTCTTTACCTGAAATCGTTCTTGCTTGAATTAGGCGGTCGAAATTGAGTGGTGGAAATGACTTCTGCCGGGATTAGATAGCGAATATTGAACCTTTTAGAAGATTTTTAGGAAACTCCAGACCTGCCTGGTCCTTCATTTAATATTCCAAAGCAATCTTTTGGAAAAAAAAATGTACAGTGTAATTCAGAAATCCTTGTGGCAATGGCTAGCATAGACTTAAAATCTTTGGTTCATTTGATAGAAAAAACACTGTATAGTCTTTTCTATTAATAAAACTCATTAATTGAATGAATGAGCGGGTGTGGTTGGTGGGTATGGTTAAAATGGCTGCACCAATATGATCTGGCTTCTTACTCCCTTCTTTTAATTGATCACACCACATGATTGTTTGTGTTAAAAAATCAATGGTTGAGTTAAAAAATCAATGGTCATCTGTCCTGACAACCACTCGGCCTTCATTATTGTTTTATCTGACAGTCCTACCAAGTCAAGTCCCAGTATGTGGATAAAGAAACTGTACAAGGATGTATTTGAGGGAATGTTACAATGCTTTACGACATGTGAATTAGTAATTCACAATGGCAAGCTTACAGGAACCATTAGAATTAGTTTAGAGACTAAAAATGCAGTATGTTTACTACTAAGGACTAAAGAAGATGATAATGGGAAGGAGTGCTGGTAGTGGAGGCTCAACTGTACCAAAAGTTATTATTTGGCGTGCTGCTGCATGGAAGATGTACAGGAGGATATGTAGCAACAAATACAATGTAAGTGAACCATCTATATACTAACTATCTAACTAACTATTATGTCGGATGCCTTGGGTAAAGGGTTGACTGGTTCCAACTCAATTGGCCAGAAGTGTGGATAGAGGTACATATAACTGATCTTCCGACACAGGGCACTCTATCCCTTGTCCTGATCTCCAGTCTCACTTCCAGACACAGAGCACGCCAGCCCTAGTCCTGCTCGTAATTTCATCTCAACTCTCACCTCCAGACACAGGGCACGCTAGCCCTTGTCCTGCTCATAATTTCATCTCGAGTATCACCTCCACACATGGGGCACGCTAACCCTTAGCAATTTGTAATAGTTTGTCATCTAACAATGTTTCATAGTCGTGATGTCACCATTTTCATGCCTGAAAAGTGTCCATTGACAACCAAAACAAAATCGTAAATTAGTATATAATGTGTTGACTAGTTTGTTAACTTCCATAGTCTTGTAAATTTTTGGTTAACTCTAATTGCCAAGGCAGTTTTACAGATTTTGTCTAGTTGTAAATGGACACTTTTCACCCTGTGTGGTATCTCAGGAATCTCGACAGTTGGACCAACTTCTGAACAATAATCTTCTATTGGGTTAGAAGTGACTTTATCAGACAAAGGTGTCTCAAACGATGATGTCTTTCTAGGGCCAAAGTGACTGCAGATGCCTTATCACTTTCTGTAAGCCTTGTCTCAATTTCTTCAACTATATCTGATTCACATTCTGTTATATACATATATAGCATTTATAAGCTTTTTTTTAAAATATGTATTTACTGTCTCCTTTACCTTCTACCTCATCTGCTTCATATATGTGACATGGGAAAAGGGGGCACTTCACGCAAAAATTGAAATTGAGATATAGGCTCCAGAAGTATGTCATAGGAAAAATTCTTTCTTTCTCCTATTTTTGTTTTTTGCAGAATTAGTCTTAGTGACCTTTACTCTAAGTCTATGCCAAATTTCAAATGCCGAAACAACTTAACCCTCTCGTTCCCAAATTGTTTGGACGCGCGCGGAAAAATCTAATTTTCTACCGCGGAATAAAGCATTGCCGTTTTATTTTTTTAACTCGATGCTGGCTGGGAAAACCCCATAGCAACCTTATATCACTAAATAGACCAAGAGTTTGGGATCCCCCTCATTTTTTGATTGAGAAAATTGAATAATATTTAAGCCATCTACTAATATTTCAAAAAAAAAATTTTCCCCCCAAAAAAATCCACTTTTCCCATCAATAAAAAAATACAATAAAATAGAAATAATATTGTTTGATGCATTTTATACCAATATTATATTAGTTCAACAATAAAATATGTTGTTTGTTGTGTGTGGTGCTGATTGTGATCATGTAGGAGACATCTATGAGTGTCCACGAGGAACGTATGCCATCGGACGTCGAGCTCCACTACAAAACAATTTCATATACACAAAAACACAAACAACAAAAGATATTTGTAATACAAACAACAAATTATTCATGATCCTATATAATATAATTGCAACTTTATGATGTATTGTATGCGGTTTCATACAGGATTTTTATTTGGGGTGGGGCTCCGAGTGTACTTCGCCACACCCATTTTTTGGAACCTACACTACTTTGATGCACATCTTTGCATACGAGTCTATACTTCACACTGATGATCAGTGTTCGGTCCTATGCACTAAATGGCTCAGTTATGATAGGAACATAATGGGATACAATATCAGACTAAAAATAAATGCTTCCTAAATGTTCATTTCTATTCAACTCCCAAAATTCTAGGGGGGAACCCAGCGCTAGCCTCCCACTGTATGAACCCCTGGTATGTATACTCCACACTGTACATGAGAGAAACAATCGTTGTATTGAGAAAGTGTAATTTGAAAATGAAAAGCAGTACAAGCACACACGTGGAAATTCAACTTACATGGGCATAGTAGTCACGATCCAAAAAGATCCAGAGTTCCCTCCCAGGTTGTATACGGAAGTGCCACATACTGTTTGTCCACGGATGCTCTCTCTCATTCCACAAATGCACACACACACATACACACACACACACACGAGAAAAAAGAAGATACAGGTGAATACAGATCATAAAAATAAATGTATAATATAAATTGACTGGTGTACACACACACACATACATGAAATTCAACTTACATGGGCATAGTAGCCCCGATTAGAAAAGAGCACCGATCCAATAAGATCCAGAGTTCCCTCCCAGGTTGGATCCGGAAGTGCCGCATACTGTTTGTCCACGGTTGCTCCCTCTCATTCCACAAATGCACGCACACACATATACACACACAAACACACACACAAGAAAAAAGAAGCTACAGGTAAATTCAGATCATAAAAATAAATTTATAATTTATTATACATAAATTGCCTGGTGTACACACACACACACACACACATGAAATTCATTACATGGGCATAGTAGCCAAAAAGATCCAGAGTTCCCTCCCAGGTTGTATCCGGAAGCGACGCATACTGTTTGTTCATGGTTGCTCTCTCTCTTTCCACAAATGCACGCACACACATACACACACACACACACAAGAAAAAAGAAGCTACAGGTGAATACAGATCATAAAAATAAATGTATAATTTATTATACATAAATTGATCAAAGTCTGTGGTCCTTCACACAAAAGATTATGGAATATCAATGGGTGTGTTGTCATCTTTCTTCCACTCTCCCCCTACCTCATCCACCTGACTCTTGATCTTCGATTCCGCCTTCTCCGACCGCGAGGACGTCCAGAACTCGGAGCAGGAGGAGCCACTTCCCCTTCTTCATCACTGGAACCTGCTGCCTATTCGTGTTTCATCATTGGAAGACTCAGGTCCGGTATCCTCTCCTTCATGACTGGAAGACTCTGCTCCTGTCGCCTCATCTGCGTAATCGGGTCGGTGACTGCATTCACATCTGGTCCTAGTAGTATATGTGGTAAAAAAAAATTTTTTAATTTTTTTGAAAATTTGAATTTGTTCAAAAAACCACAAGCCACTTTCAAATCTCAAAACTCAATGAAATATATATATATTATAGCTAAACAGCTTACTCTATCTCAATATAGCTATAAACAAGTCCTTTCCACAACAGAAGCTTGCTATTTTTCACGAGAAAGACAAGAGAAAGACAAGCTTACCTCGATCATCTTCTTGACTCCCATTTTCAGTATCAGAGTTGACGGGGTCTGGTCCACCAACCCTGATACAGGGCCTCCTATAGCCCTAGATGTCGTCTCCCTTCTCTCCGCTTGATCCTGAGTCTCTAGAGTCAGCATCAAGCAAGTCTAAAACTTGCACCGCATTGTAACTTGTAGACGCCATCTTCCAAAAAATGACTTTGAAAAAAAAATTTTTTTGCATAGTTACCGAGGTCACACGACACGCTCACTTTTTTCCTATGATGTAATAAGCATTACCTAAGACTGTACGTAATAGGGAGGTCCCCAGTTGAACTGGCGATTTTATAAAAAATGGAGAAGACAGTAAGTCAAACCGCAAAGTCTTGGTCGGCAAAGAAGCGGTTGTTTCAATGTGTTACGGAAGGCTACTGAGCTCAAGCAATTTTTTGCTGCTTCTACAAAGCTCTGGAGATGACTGGATCCATAAATGAAGTTGCTGTGAAGAAGGTAACTTTTTTTAAAATTTGACGGAGAACCGATGTTGTTTTTTTTTGCCGAGGAAGAAATAAACGCAACTGCTGTGAGGTACTGTCGAAGCAGTCCTGGCTGAAAGCTATTTTAGATGCTTCTCCAATGCATTGGGCACCTGTGTATGCAATCTGAAGGTTCTAGCTATAAAGTAACTATTTTTAAAAATTCGGATAAGACAACCGGACTTCACCCGCTTTAAAGCGGGATTGGGAAC
>WLWD01002554.1_pt1 | contig 67224 bp, 40 predicted proteins | sample 6712731 | NCBI WGS metagenome assembly WLWD01 (sample SAMN12718690, study PRJNA576275) | sponge metagenome | isolation source: marine sponge | host: Mycale hentscheli | place: New Zealand: South Island, Marlborough, Capsize Point | collected 2014-11-01 | reverse complement strand
ACCCAACGCAATCCCAACACAATTTTGTAAGCTGAAAACCGTAAACAACAAACTACCTGAGGATAATAATCAAGTTAGAATATTAAGTGTCACGGCAAATTCTAACTTAATGAAGCACCATAGGTGCGAACCCTCAGCGCCACTACACACTAGCTAGCTATTAAGTCATTTCTTAGACCTATCAAGTAAACAAAGGTGTGCAATGAAAACAGTAGATGTAAATGCGTCTTAATAGTGGAATCCAACACACTCAGAGATAGTTTTAACACACAAGTCAAATTTAAGCAAGTGCTTAACTTTTGAGCATAAAGAAAACTACCTTATGCTGCAAGAAATTAATAGCTCACATGATAACATGTGACAAAATGGGTGTTACCTACAAAAATTCGTACCTATACGGAGCTGTAGCTTTGTGTTTTCTCAAAAAGTATCACAACAAAAGGTTTTAAATTGTCCTTCAAATTAAGTGCATACCTAAACAGTTAATTGTAAGTAATCTCCAAAATCAGAGCATGACAGACTGACAGACAACAGATAACTCTCTCGCGCTGAGGGTAAATAAAGGTGGTCTGACAAAGTGTCAGATTGTGCTTATACGAGTAAGGTGACAAGGTTAAACACATATGTTCAACTGGCAAAAAGAATTTTTCTTACATGCATTAAGTAGCTCAGATTTTTAGGTTATGACCTTATTTTAAAATTGATATTTCATGATGTAATTATCCCAGCAAAAATTGGTGTAATTAGCTTTAGTTACCTGGCTAGGGCAAATAATTTTTCTATAGTCTGCTTTGTGTCGACTGTCAGGAATTAGGCTAGTGACCAGAGCCATTGTACTGAGAGAAGTGTTCCAATCTGCATACAGGTAAGAATAGTTAAACTCTAATAAAAGTGCACCATCAATAGTTACCATTTAATTGTATCTCAGCTTGAATGGCAAGAGAAGGCCGGCTTCCACACTCAAGTTCCACTTGCTTGAGGACTTTCGGTACCCAATTCTTTTTCCACTGCTCCAGAATAGAGCAGGAATCACGTACGCTTGCATGCAGGTGGCTGTGGCATGCCATTATCACCACTGTCAGGAAAGGCTATAATAATAATAATAATAATAATAATGAAGCACCAAAGGTGTGAACCCTCAGCGCTACTAGCTACATAGCCAGCTATTACAAAATAACCTCAGACTGAAAGAATAATTTATTATTTACTATTTTAATAGTGTATCAATATAGCTCGAGCAATGAAAACGGTTAATTGTCTGTAATCTCCAAAATCAGAGCGTGACAGACAGACAAACAGACAGGACGACTACTATAACCCTCTCGTGCATGCACACTGAGGGTTAATAACAAACAACAGTTTCACCATGTTATCTACACTTACAGTGGGCTATAATTGGAAGAGCATCTCGGGATGATGACCCGGAGCTGTTCGTTTTCCCAGATTTCTTCCTGTTGCATGCAGGTGGCTGTGGCATGCCATCATCATCACTGTCAGGAAAGGCTATAATAATAATAATAACAATTTCACCATGTTATCTACACTTACAGTGAGCTCTAATTGGAAGAGTATCGCAGGATGAAATAATAAAAACGAAATTTCACCATATGTGACTGTCTATGGGAAAATCGGGCACAACGCGGCAAGCACCAAATTGGACAATTAACAATTTTATGGTTTCTGTCAATTTTTTACCAAAATATTTTTAATGCATATATGGAATGATAACCTCTGTCTCTGAGTCTGAGGATGGTACAGTGCATGTTCCACAGTACGACTGGGCGGAACACTTCCAGCCATACTTCAAGAGGGGAGCCTTTGATGGCATTACGTCATTCCACCACCTGATTTTCTCCTCAGGTACACCAGGCAAAGTGGTTGTGAAGATGTGATGTGATGCTGAGGAGAAGACGCTCACCCTCCTCACAAAGAACCACCAAGACTGGAAGCCCCGTCCCAAACAGCTACCTGAAGTGATTGAGCCACCAGGACTGCCACAGGAGATGCAGAAGTACCTGCATGATAAAATCCGGGACTTTGTCCCGGATGCATGTAAAGACATTGTCTGTCCTCCACCTCATACTCAGACACTTCACAACCATGACTCCACACTATTACCATCCACACCTCCTTCTCCCTCTCCACCATCCTCACCCCCACCCAAAAGAAGCCGAAAAAGTAGAGCCAACAAAAATTTTTATTAAAGTTCTTATTAACTAATCATAATTACGTCATGATACATACAATTGCAACTTACCTGTAGCTACTATGCCAACTGTATCAAGATTCAAGCTAGAATATCCTTGTATAGCAGCAAGAACCCCAATAACAGGCTGATCCCGGGCATTCATTGCCTAGAAAAACACGAAAGAGAAGAAACGGAGAAAAAGGAGTAATAATGCAGAAAGCTATTACGAACTAACACTAGTACAAACAAACACTAGCTAGAATGAACACTAGAATGAACAAACACTAGTACGAACAAACACTAGTACGAACAAACACTAGAACAAACAAACACTAGTACGAACAAACACTAGTACGAACAAACACTAGTACGAACAAACACTAGAACGAACAAACACTAGAACAAACACTAGAACAAACAAACACTAGAATGCACAAACACTAGAACAAACAAACACATGAACAAACACTAGAATGAACAAACACTAGAACGAACAAACACTAGTACGAACAAACACTAGTACAAACAAACACTAGAACGAACAAACACTAGTACGAACAAACACTAGTACGAACAAACACTAGAACGAACAAACACTAGTACGAACAAACACTAGAACGAACAAACACTAGTACGAACAAACACTAGTACGAACAAACACTAGAATAAACAAACAATAGAACAAACAAACACTAGAATGAACAAACACTAGTACGAACAAACACTAGAACAAACAAACACTAGAACAAACAAACACTACCTTACAATTTGTTCTTATTTTAATATATAGCTAATTGCTTAAAAAAATAAATAAAACACAAACATTAACTAAAAAAAAAAAATGAAAATTGTAACTTGATGCTGGGATTACATAATATGGTTATTATCAATCAGCACAAGTAGCTTAGTTTAGAACCTAATATTTTTATGTCTTAGCTATATTTTTTGCTTAAATTTGCAGTCATTAATTAATCATCTCTATTGCAACAAAAGTATCATGCATTCAAAATCATGTAATAGCCTTTATAGTTCTCTACAGAAAAGGAGAATCTGGTGTCGTGGACTAGCTAGTCTGACAAAAACAACATAACTGATGATTGCCAACCAAGATAACCAATACACCATAATTATTCACTTTTTTTTTAGCCTGAAATTTCCACAAGTCCACCTTTTTTTTTTTTTAATGTATTCATTTGTTTCATGATTTCATAAGAGGTGATTTGACTTATTGAACTATTAATAAAAAAAACTAATTCAACTAATTCTCCTTTTTTATCCTTCAGTCAGTCATACATTAGTATATAGATGTAAGCCTAAAAGAGGAGATTATAGATTAGGTTTGTACATACTACACAGTTTTAGAGCTTATATATCAGTCATAGTGTATGTTATTACAGGTAGTAGTTAATAGTGAACGAGCTTGTCATGGAAATACTTAAATGTAGCTTGAGTGAAACCCAGAAAGATATTCAGCATAAAACAGGCCAAATAGCCAAGCATCATCTCCAATAATAGTCTCAGTTTCACAGGTACTCATTCAGGGACATCCTCTACTCTACCTCATCTACAGACTCCTGTACAGACAGCAAGATTGAGCTTCCACACTAGAAAAGTAGCGACATAGTGCGCCCAGGCGATCGACAAAACGAAAGCCGCGCCCTAAAGAGTCATAACTTATTTACACCCAAGATAATTAACTGAAACGGGATTGTTGAGAAGTTGGCGTGGAGGAAGACCAGAAAATGAGCGAATATATGAGAATTTAGAAAATATCTCACGATGGAACATACTTTTAACATTCTTTGACCTAGCTACTTTGTAAACTTCCCCACTTGCAGGTTATATGTACTTTATGGTTTCACTACAAAAGTGTTGGTATTACACGCAAATGTAAAACTCTATAGCGAGCTGGACTAGGTTATTGTAGCATTATTCAGACGATGATGTGTGTATTCATCAAGTTCCGTCAGGTTGGTAAAGCATCGTCAATGACTCGGATGCCGACAATGGACCACGACGACGGCGAGTATATTCGAGTCAGGGCCTAGAGAAGTGAGAAAAAGTAAACTGAGGGGTACTGCTAAATGAGTATAGAAATACCCCAACCTGCATAAAGTTAGTACATCTAGCGTCAATGTCAAATCATCCATGCTTTAATACGAGTTATGACTGCCTGAAAAGTGTCCTTTGACAACCATAACAAAATCGTAAATTAGTGTAAAGTGTGTTAGTTAAACTTTACAGCCTTGTAGTTTTTTTGTTAATTCTAACTATCAAGACAGTTTACGGATTTTTTTGTAAGTGTAACCTGAACATATTTTGGTCCCTTAATCCAGGAAAGATGAGCTTCTTCCTAAAAACTTTTGAATATAATTTCTAGGAGGTCTGGACATTATCGATCGCGGAAGTTAAAAACTCCTTACCTTTTTTTGTAGGATCTAATTAAATTGGGTGCGGAAAACTCGCTACTAAGGTAGATTTGCGGGTTGTAAAAAGTATGTCTGTGTTTTGGATTCTTTTATCTGTGACCTTGAACTTCTTTGACGGAGTTTACTCTCAAGGTACGTCTCTAATGTTGGTGGCTAGGCTATTAGCTGAGACCCCTGTACTATATAGCTATTAATGTCGGCAGAAGTGACATACAATTAAGTAAGCATTTGCTGGCAGTTGTAATTGTAGAGTGCTTGGAGCATATACAGATTCTTAACACTGAGCATCTGGATGATGCATTAAGATTGACTATGCTTGTTTCCTTATTAGACATCTGTAGACTTGCTAAAACACTGTTTTTTCAGCTGAACAAAGTAGAGAGCAAGTGCTTATGCTGCTTATGAAAAAAAAACGTCTGTCACTGAAGATGGGTAAATTATTGACATAAGAATAATAAACATTCATAAGTAGCCTTACTCAGTTGTACTAATGTTTTTACCTATCATTCTATTCTTTGATGCTGCTTAGTTTCTCCTATTATTCTCTAAACCCTAGCACTATTCCCATGAGCTTACCCATTATTATTTGTAAAGGGTAAATGTACAAACACTTAACCAAACAGATAGTAAATTCTTCCATCATTTAATCAGTATGTGGCGGCTGCATGCTATGCTAGACCTATCACTCTAAAGCATTTTAAATTGTATTGAGTCTGACTAATGTCTCCACCCACTTCCTCTCAAATTGATATTCTGCTATGCTAGAGCAAGCAAGCCTATTCATGACTGTACATACATGTAAGTCATTATGAAATTCTCTGTTTTCAAGCATTTGATTGAGGGAATGAGGTCTGAAAATACAAATTATTTTGAATTAAACTTGCAGTTACTGTGCAACCAAGTGGTCCTATTATCATAGCAGTGGGTGAATCAACAACTATAAACTGCACGCTAGGAGATGGTATCATATTATTTGCCTGGAATGTACAATTTATGGATCTTAATAGTACAGAAAGTATAATACCCACCAATTCTCCATTGCCAGGAGTGACTGCAGTTGGACAGTCTGGATTATCTATGCTGACTCTAAACACTTCAAATACAAGTATTACATCAGTTACTTGTGTTGGTGCTCAATTATCTACTAGAAAATTTCTTAAATCTAGGGTGTGTGTAGCAATATATGGTAAGTTGACTTTTTAAGCACTTCAAGATTATTTGATTTTGAAATTATGAAAGTCACTTTGTACTAGAAGTTATAGTTTTGAGGAGCGGATCAAACAATGCAACATGAATTAGCATAAACATGAAAGTTTGGGATGAGAATAGTTGTGCCCAGTGATGCTGTTAATCTACCAAAGTTGGGAGGTTTATCCTCAGTTACATCAGCTTTTATAATCCCTCTCATAGTATCTGATTTATTGATTTTGTCCTTGGTCCTCAGAGCACCTTTCGTTTGTTCCCTATAAGTGAATTATAATAACATCATCAACACTTTTTGACTATAGTAGTACTAATCACAGGTAGAAATGTGCCTTGTAGGGGGACAGGGGTGATGTGAGAGGTTTGAAAGAGCTCACCACTTGAAGATCTAACTCATAGTTTTGTAAATGATTGCTAGAAGTGTACCTCTATCGTACTCTCTGTCATATCATTGTCAGTCTGAACCCTAGGCAAATGGGTGGGATCGTTTCAAATTTGCAACATTCTAAATGAAGTGCTGTTGTGGTGAAAATGACTCAACTAGGTAGTCTCCTCACCTTTTATAGAAATCAATATTTTGGTTACTCGCGAACTTATGAGCAGCTAACTCCTCGTTACATCATTTAGTAATGCATCCTTAGACTCCAATAAGCTTAAATACTATTATGAGTGTCCCCATTTTTAAAACACCTACACGAGCTAAAACTATACAGTTATGGCAGCATCTGGTATGTATGTATCCCATTGCACTATCAAAGGGAATTTTAGTGGAAGTCTCATATCTGTGAAGTATACCTGAATATCAAATTTCTTTCATTATTTCAAATTTCTGAATAGTCTCGAAATTATCGCTTTAACATTGCACACAAAAACTGCCTCATTTTTTCCCCTTCCTGTGATTCATAACACATTATGAATTAGCACCATTTGTATGCCATTTCTTACATACTTTCACCTTCTTCCCTAAGACAAGTGCTCTGGGAGACATTGACACTCGTGTCTGCTCGGCATTTGGCAGCAAGGAGCTAAGCTTTATATACTTAGCAGTATTGTATGCTCCATTCATAGCAAATTATGAGTTTATCTGATATTATGTTAGCTAAGAAGAAAAAAAAAGATATTGATAATTATATTTAGTTAACCAATTACTTTCAAGATTAACGAGCATCCTGTTTCCATTTTCTGATTAACATATTGTTTCTAGATGCTAAAACAGCTGAACAAATTGCCATAGCTTTAAAGAGTAGTCACTGTTACTGTTTCGAGTGTGCAATGCACGTGGTTTATATAAGAATGGTATGTTCAGTGAGAAGTATAATAAAAAAAGTCACTTTTGACATTTATCATGTAATGGAAGCCATAAAGGTTACATAAATATTTTCTCCCATAATTTGTGCAATCTTATGTTTTGTTTTTTTTTGTTCTAACTCATTTAATGTAATCATATATTACAGGTGTACCTGATCCTCCTATGAATCTCGCTTTACAACTTGTAGCAAATGAAGTAGAAGTCTCGTGGGAGTATAGAATAATTCAATCTGTTACAGTAACTTTCAATTTAAGTCTAACATTTTCACAACCAAGTGTCCTGGAAAAAATAACAAAAAATGTAACAGACATGCAAAATGCTACCTTCACTTTGCTAGGCAACAGGTCATGTGACCCATACAGATTGTGTATAGCAGGTAGAAACACAGTAGGTCAAAGAGAAGACTCTTGTACTGTAGGAAGTCTACCTTATATACCGACACTTGACAGGATTCAATATTCATTGTCTACACATAATGGAAACTTTGCTTTAACAGTCATGATAATGGTAAGTACATACATACTAATTTGAATGTACTTTTATCAAAACATTTTTTCAGATACCTGAAGAGTGTCACAACAGTGAACAGAGATATGCACTAGTTGTGAGGTCTGTCTTAACTAATGATACTCGATCCTCTCTTCAAGTTCTAGCTGATCTGATGACTATGTTACAAATTGGGAATCTGTTAGAAAGTAATTCTTATGTGTTTACAATAACATCACTTAATCTGATTGGAGAAGGAAGATCAGAAGAAATATCATTTTGTAAGTTTTAGTTTCAGTGTAAGTTTGTGTTAATTTATTTGTATGAACTAACAATTACTTGTCTAACTTCTTATTGGCTAGTCATAAAAATGTATAAACGATTTCTTATTAGCCACAAGCTGTATTCAAGGAGTAAGAATCTGCTCACTAGAAGGAGGTGGGTTCAGAGTGTCATGTGACTATGTCCCTGGATGTGAAGATATAGGATGTAATTACATTATCACTGGAGATAATAACATCCCAGATATTAAAGAGGCCATTTTTCCTAGCGACTTTTCACTGCTGTCTAATAATATCAGTGCATACAATTCTATAACAGTTAATAATACTAATAGTAATACAGTGAGACAACAACTGAACTTCAATTCTGTGGAATTGTGTTTACATTCAACAGGTTAGTACTAGAGATACTCTGCATCACCAACTAATTATTCTTATATTCTACAGACTCTATCTCATCCACTCAAGGCAATACAACGTATATTGTCACATCTTTTAATACTACTACCATTATTGTTGCTGTAATTGTAAGCATAACTATTATTGTTGTGTTAACAATTGCTTTGATTATTTTGTTCTGCCTCTGCATTAATAGTAAGTTTCAGATTATTTGTCGTATTTATTATATTATTTTTAATGATGTGTTTCAGAAAATAAGGCAACAAAAGTATCGAAAAGAACAACCATTGATGTCTTACAAAACATACAAAATGACAAGTAAGTTCTTTGTTTATTTTCACATGAATATATTACTTATGTTTGTTGATACCAGAAACAAGAATGATGCAGATCAAAACCTAAATGTAAGTTAATACTTTACATAATGTGTTTCAATTCTTAATTATCTTTCCACAATATGCACTTGTTCAGTTATCATTATTATTTTCATTTGTGACAGTGACGACAAGAATTTATAATGGATTAATAAAAAAAACATGATGAAATAATTACATCTAAAAAAATTCTGACAAAGTTGAAGTGTGACATAATTAATAATTAGAATTAATATTTTTAATTCAGAGATTTTGTTGTAGTAGTAATATGAGTGTTGCCAATATTCTTGTTAATTTACACATTTCTGACCTTAACTCAGTTTAACTGAGAGCTTGAAAACTTTGTCAATTCTTATCAAGTACTTGTTAGTCTGAGTGAACTGGTTTCTACATTATTGTTAGATATGCTATAACTAAGAGAGTTAGCTTTATAGCAAATTCTTTATTTTCATTGGCACTTAAATTTTTTATTGTACTTCATTTCATAAGATATTTTAAATACATCCACATAAGTTACCAATAAATTATAACTTTGTTATTGTGGTATAGACTTTTGTATCTGTTGATGGTAATCCATCCTATGGAGTCATTTCATTTGGAAAAGATAATGTACAATGTGATAGTAATCCATCCTATGAGGTTGTGTTAATAAAAGGCACACATTCTGTGCAGAATTCACCCTCTGATCCTCCACAACAGAATATTGAACATTATGAAACAGTTCATTAAAAATTAAAACTACATCTTTCACACTACATTGTGTTACAATTTTTATTTTGTTAATATTTAGTTTGCAGAGTAAAGTGCTAATAGCTATAATTTTATACATAGCAAATGTTGTAAATTATATAGAGCACTTAATCATAATGTAAATTTATTATAGGGCAAATTGAACAGCAATGGAAATCTCTCATTCCTTTTTTTGTCCTTATTATTAAATACTGATATAATTTACTACTCAAAAATCAAAAATTATTTTATCTTTTACATTGATATGAGTAAGTAGCTAATTGAAGAAATTGTATGCATAAGAAATGCTTTTTTACGATCAAAGCAGTCAGATTTTCCATATTAGCTAATTGACAGGGGGTGCTATGCTTCTGCTAACTCTTGAGTCATGATTAATTGCACAAGTACACTACAACTATGAGTCATGTTAAATTATTCTTTGTCTTGAGTTCTTAACTGTAGCTATGGTTTGTACTAGCTATTAAATTGGGCTAGAACTTGTTTAATTAAAGTACAATACTAGTACCTACTGCACTATAATTGCACCAATTAATCTAGAATGTAAACTATTGTTCAATACTCAGTACTAACAAATAATTCTGTCTATATTTCTGCATTATTAAACAACGTAGAAAAACTCAGCTTACATCTATTTCATAAATTCAGTTTAACTAAAAGACACACAGAGTAGCTAAACTGAAGTGAATCGAGAGTTGTTAAAATGGTACCAAATTACTTCCATAGGAGGCTAACAGAATCATTAATTATACAGAGCACCAACACCACGTCAAATTTAGACAAAGGCCTCAGGCTCAGCTCAACGTGGACTCCGTTCCAATCAGAACTTTAGTGTCAATGTTGGCCCACATTTTTCTTGTTGACAACTTTGTTTATTTTACTTTAAACGGTCATATACACCTCTCAACCGAAGAAGGCTTTAGAGCTGAAACGTATAGTGAATTTGTGTATCTAATTTTAATGCTACTAAGCTAAAAATATTGAATTACCTTGAATTTTGTTTTTATGTATTGATTATTTTTCTTTTTTTTCTGAGTAAATGGCTAAGATTGCATAAGTTAATTCCCTTAATTAAGTTATAGCGCACTAGTTGCTGCAAGCAATTCCTCAATATTATCATTGTGCATATAAAATTATAATAGTTTGCTAGCTTAGTGAGAAACCTCTATAATTCTTTCGATTATTTTATCTCCTTGATTTACTAATCAAAAAACAATGTATGATTCCTAAGTAGATGTCTCAGAGTTGGCAAAGAGTCCAACAGTAATGGCTGTAGTTAAAGCTTGTCAAGAACTTAGAAATTTGTGTCTGATTAAAGTAGATTGATCCAAAAAAAATAGTAGTATAACAGGACTTAATTCCATTTGTTGTTGCTCTAACCAAGCCCATATTAGGAATCATTACACAAGTTTTCAATATCCTCTTACATTTAAAACATCAAACACAAGACTGCGCCTATGATAACACCAGGAAGGCAATTCTCTGCACCACAAATGTCATTTTTTACCGATTGTAAGACTGACAGTTTTCAATTGGGCTCTACATTTTTAATCACTTTCTTTCCTTGAGAATGGATAACATCTTTGTAATGATTAATAAGAGCAAGATGAAATAAGTGTAAACTGCCAAGTATAGGGAAACCTGGGTATGCCCTGTAGATGCTTGAGGAGATGATCAATGAGGATAGCTTGAAGTTGATGAGCATGCTGTAGCTGTTTACTGAGTACATCATATGAACCTCACTCCATTTTACACCCTAAAATACAAATTTTATTCCACTGAGATAAATCGTTGTTAATATTTGCATCTAGGGGCTATCTTCCTTTCTTATCTTCTCCTCTATAGGGACTTCATATTTAGTTACTTACAAGTATTTAAGTATTAACTTACCAAATCAATTGCATAATGTTTTTCTTTTACTTAAAGTTACATATGTACACATGCAAACATAAGGGAATAATGAACACAAGTGAGCTATAAAATTGACAATTGAAGATATTACATTACTCTAGCATAACTACTGTATTATGCCATTAAATACTTAAGTAATGCATTAGTTATTTCAGTATTTAAACTTCTTGTAGTTATATTTGTCAATTTATAAATGTTCATCTGAGTTGAGGTATAAAAATTATTTGTAATAATAATATTGATTAATACAAGAATTTCAATATATTAATTTTTTTAATTAGCTATTCATGTTTTCTTGATAAAAAATTGTTTTATATCGTTCAATTAAATTGATATGATTTTCGTTTTTGATAACAGAACTTACATTGAGACTAAGTTTTACATTTAAGTTACAGTTTACATGTAATCGCTAAATGTAGTTAAGTCCGCCAAGATTTGGCTAGCATGTCAATAATTAATATTTTTATACTTATTTTCTAATTATTGTACAACATAATTATTATGTACATCCTGTTTATCACATGTGCATATCCATGTAGCTATTGACATAGAATAAACTTATTGGCGAGCGAGCGTAGCGAGCGAGACACTCACAGGGGTAACACAATTGAAAATCGGGGATGTTTGTTTATTTATATATATGGACGTATGTATGTCATTTTGTACTTTGACCCTCCGTATTTTTGTGTTCACTCCGCGTTCGACCCCGTCCCAAACTTCACTAAACAGAATCCTCTGGTGTAGCGACCATTACCCGTATCACCTTAGAAATTGAATTGTTTACCGCTTTGAATTGTTTTGCGGGTGCAAAAACTTACTGGAGCTCCATTTCTATTCCAGTTAGTGGCGGTGGTAAGTTAATACGCTATTTGTCACAATTATAAGCCCTACTCAACAGCATTTATTTTAAAATTCATTGTCCGCTAGACTAACCACGAAGGTAAGTCTTGCCTAGGGATGTTCAGTTGTGTGAAAGTATTGTGCTTACAATACTACTAATGTCAAATCACTGAAGGAAGTAATTTTTGTGTTGGTACATCAAGTGAACAAGTGTATGTGAAGGTGCTGTGTGTTACAAGGACTGCTTAGCTGATGAAAAATATTTACCTATATTGACAGGTTTTGTCTCTGACCTATCTGATTTTTTGCCTACACAGTTAAGTCTTGTGTACTTATTGAGTCCATTTTCTAACTGATAGCATTCAAATGGCAAATTTACATTTGGTCCTATATTGAAGATAACCATAGACTTGTTCAAGGTGTGGCCACTTTTAAAACCATGGAGGGTGCTATGCCCATAACCACAAACTTCTGAGTTTTGAGCTAGCTAGATAGCCATCACATAACTCTTCATGATAATACAAAGATTACACATTTTAAAGCATATATTATATATGTTTATAAGTGGTTAATAAAATATATTGGTTAAGATAGATAAGTTATTTAAATATATATTTATAGCTAAGTGTTTAAGATAAGTTATTTAAATACTATAATGTATTTCGACTTCTGGTGGTGGTATTGCTGTCTACAAAAAAAGTGCATCATATCATAACAGCTACAGGTTAAGCCATAATGACTTGCCTATTTCTTTTTCTTCTTCTTCTTTTTTTCTGTATTAAAATGAAGTAAATTATGAGAATTTTAATACTATATATCTACTCACTTTATTGTTTAAAACTTGTTTTATTTGCTGAGCCACTGGTGGCAGCTCAGTCTTCTCTTCGGTCTGTCTTCCATTCTAACACAATTATATCACAACTGATACAATTCTTCTCCTAAATAAATATACTCACTTGTTCTGCCACGGTTCTGGTTCCATGACTAATAGCAGGTGATAAATCTAACCGCTAAGTAGCTACTGATCATGCGCAAACAACTACACAAAACCTATGGTAGTCGCGCCGAGAACATTTCTCCCGCCTTTTACTCTTTTGCACGTACTTGCGCAGCGATTTTTCTGAGTTGTATAAAAAACCAAGTAAACTGAGCACCCGCGTTATTGCTACCTGGATACGAGATTCCTACAGCAATTGCGGTGTGGATTAGGCGAACTAAGGCTAAGTTCTATACTTTGTGTGACTTTTTCATTTATTTTATTCTTATTTTCTTTTACTCGTCAAGGTTTTGTGCTTTATAACTAATGGAGCTCGATAATCCCAACCTGAAAAAGGAAAGTGCGTATGAAAAACGGGCTCGCCTTGACAAAAGAAACCAGAGGGCACAAGAACTGAGGAGGGCTGAAACCGAACAAGAAAGGCAAGCCCGCCTAAAAAAAAGAAATGAAAAGGGCAGGGCTAAACGCAAAGCAGAAAGTCCTCTAGAAACCGAGCAAAGACTAAAAAATAGAAAAATTGATGAAACAAATGAATCCCAAGAGCACAAAGAAGTTAGATTAGAGCATAAGAGGAGCAAACTAGCACAAGAATCCCTTGATAAAAGAGCTGCTAGATTAAATAAAATAAGAATTCAGCAAAAACATAGACGAACAATTGAGAGCCAAGAGAATCGATCTGCTAGGCTGGAACGCCTGAGTGTTCTTAAAGATGAACGCTTAGCCAAGGAAACACCAGAAGAAAAAGCACTCTTCAGGTAAAAAAAATGGCTAAAGAAACATCAGATGAACGGGCTGCTCGACTGAAACATCAGAACAATTTGCAGGAAAAAAAACTGGCTAAAGAAACATCAGATGAACGAGCTGTTCGACTGAAGCGTCAATGTGCTTATAAAGAAAATGCTTTGGCCAATGAAACTCCAGAACAAAAATCTGCTAGACTTCAAAACATGAGCGTCTATAAACGACAATTTGCTCAAGATGCAGTATTAAAAGTTGTCAATGCTGAACATTTACATAATAATGAAACTGCTCCTCTAATTCATCAAGCCATTCTTAAAGATAAAGTTGTGAAAGAGAAGATGGACAAATTTCATCACGAAATGTCTTCAATCGAGTCAACAATATGTAAAACTACATCAATGAGCGACAAAAACTGCATCCAGACAATATAATTCCATGGCCGTCTCGTGGGGACACTCCAATAAACGAGTTTGTCACCGAAGGATACATCTCCTGTGCCTTCCCTACATTGTTTCCCACTGGTAACGGTGATTTTTTGGCTCCAAGACAGCGTACTGTAACGGTGGGGAATTACTTCAAGCATTTGATGCGTTATGAAGATGGCAGGTTTGCCAAACATCCTCGTTTTCGATATTTTGCTCTCAACACCGAAATGAGATGGCGTGCCCTCCAAACTGGTAAGATTTACATAAAGCAACACCCAAAAGATGCACGTCTGTCTTTGGAAGAATGAAGGAATAACAACCCGGCCATTGCTGATTGGTTCTTCTATGAACGAATTAGCAAGTTCATGAAAACATTTTATGTGGATGTTCTTGGAGCCACAGATTACTGGTTCAGATTCGAGTGGCAGCACAGGGGATCTCCTCATGTACATGGTGTAGCTTGGCTGCACAATGCACCAGACATTGAGAAACTATTGTCATCTGATGACAGTGCTGAATTGTTGGATGCTGCTGAGAGGATTACTGCATAAGTTGATGGCCTGGTTAGTACAATGAACCCAGGAATTCCTGCTGATGGGAACAACATAATCAATTCTATTCCCTTACCTAAGATTAAACCGCATGTGTGCAACCAACAATACCAAGGCATAAATAACTTGGAAATGGACTTGGTTGATTTAGTTGCTACTTGCCAACGGCACACAAGATGCTCAACATCATATTGCTTGAAGCGTAAGAGAGGCAAGCAGGAGTGCAGGTTCGGCTACCCCAAACCATTACAGCAAGTGACTACTATCACCACACAAGAAGGTGAACCTGTAGTGCTGACTTCCAGAAATGACAATTTGTTGAATGCCTACAACCCAGTACAATTGTCAGCTTGGAGAGCCAATGTTGATATGCAGTACATTGTGTCCAGAAACAAAGTCATCAAGTATGTGGCAAAATATGCTACCAAATCTGAACCTCGTTCAAAAGGTCTGCAAGAAGTATACAGTACAATCATGAAAAGCATCAAAGAGGATGCCACACCACTCAAAGTAGTGCAAAAGCTATTAACAAGCACTATTGGAGAGAGAGATTTTTCTGCACAGGAGACATGTCATCTTCTTTTGATGCTGCCCTTGTTTAGAGCTTCTCGAGATTTCGTTGTTCTTAGTCTTGATGGTTCTCGACAGGTGACCGAAACATTTGAAGAAGACAAATCTGTGACTGTGGACTCCCAACTGGACCACTATTGTGCTCGTCCTGATGTCCCAGAGTTTAGAGAAGTATCCTTGCTGAAATTTGTTCAGAAGTACAGAATCCCCAAGAAAATTGGCAGTGCACTGGTGCCAAGGAACAAAGATGTAATAGTGATACCACGTCCTTATTGCTCACCAGATCCACAAGGACCACAATATGAGCAATATTCAAAGCAGAAACTCATGCTTCACAAGCCTTTTGTTCAACTGGATGAGCTACTTGGAGGATGTGACACATATGCAGCTGCTTATGCTACTTTTCTTCAGTCTGGTAATGTGCCAAAGTCTCTTGCTGATGATATTCACAGGCTAGAAATGGCACAGGCAGAAGATCAACAGACTGTTGATGAAGAGGTGACTATTATTTATATTTTCAAACAATTCATTTTTTATTCATTTATATGTATTCTTTTTGCAGGCATGTGATAACGATGACAATGATGATCAAAACAAGAACACTGTATTGGATTGGATGCAGCTCTGTTATCATCACACAGAATTTGAGCAAGTTGCTTCTACTTGTGAAGTCGACTGGTCTGCTGCTGGAAAAAAGTATGACAACTTGCAGGAAATGCCTTCCTTTATTGCACAGCACAAACAGCATTTTGTCTACTCTGCATATGAAACTGAGGCTGAAGCACAAAATTTGAAAGGAAAGCAGAGTGAAGCTTACCAAATAGTATTCAATCACTACCATGGCAAACTGTGTGGGTCACCTCTAAGGATGATCATCTCTGGCACAGCAGGAACTGGAAAGTCATATTTGATAAAGTGCTTGAAGAAATTGTTGGGCGATTGCCTTCGTGTGACAGCTCCAACTGGAGTGGCAGCTTACAATGTAGATGGCTATACGCTTCATTCGCTTCTCAGCATTCCTGTCACTGGAGACTTTAAGGACTTGGAGGGACAGCGTCTCAGTGCTCTTCAAGGATCACTTTGTGGCGTTAGGTACTTGATAATTGATGAAATGTCAATGGTTGGCCGAAAACTATTTGGTCAGGTAGACAGAAGACTTCGCCAGGCATTCCCTCAAAGGTATCTGTTTATTGTTACTCGTAACTCAACTGTGTTTCATGTTGTTTTTTTAATGAAAAAAATCTAGATCTCATGAGGTACTGGGTGGATGTTCCTGTCTACTGACTGGAGACTGGGGTCAACTACCACCAGTGATGGACTTGCCACTGTACACTACAGCAACAAAATCTGAACTGTCTGACCTTGGCAGTGCTAATTATCGTCTCTTTGATTGTGGTATTGTTTTGAAACAAGTACTCAGGCAAGAAAGCCTAGACTTTAAAGAGTTACTCATGCGTCTCAGAAATGGTGAAATTACTTTGGATGACTGGAAAGTTCTGATGAAACAGACTCCAGCTGCAGTAGGAAATGCCAGCACATTTCAGGAAGCTCTACATCTTTTTCCAACTGCTGCAGCAGTGGCTGAGTACAATGTTGAAAAATTGCGAACAAATTCTCAGCCAGTAGCAAGAATTGAAGCCATCCATTCTGGTCCTAGAGCTAGCAGAATTCCTGCAAGTGATGCTGGTGGATTGGAACCAGTTATTTTTTTAGCATGCAAGGCACGTGTAATGCTGACTGCTAATCTGTGGGTTCAAGTTGGACTGGTTAATGGAGCACTTGGTACAGTTGTGTCAATTTGCTACGATGGTGCAGATCAATCACCACCAAGTTTACCAGTAGCAGTGACAGTAAAGTTTGATTTCTACACTGGTCCTACTCTGGCAGATGGCACTGTTCCAATAGTTCCACTACGCCGCACATGGTTGTCCTCTACCTACCCATGCTCGAGACTCCAGCTTCCCCTAAAATTGGCCTGGGCAGTTACAATTCACAAGTCCCAAGGTATGACATTAGACAAAGTTGTCATTGATGTGGGGAAGAAAGAATTCTCGGCTGGACTGACTTTTGTGGCATGCTCACGTGTGCGGCATGTAAAAGATCTGCTTTTCAATCCTCCGTTTGCTTTTCAACGTGTAGTACATCTAGCCAGCAGCAGACGTCATAAGGAAAGACTCAATGAAGACCTCAGATTAGAGAAACTCAGCAATAGTTTAGGCTCACAAACAACACTGTCAGTCAAGTCTGAGTCGTGCACAGATCACAGAATTAGCGAGGAGGCAGAAGAAGCAGAAACAGCAACAAATGTGCCCCATATTCCAATTCCATCATCAGGGGAAGCACATGATGCCTGCTGTAATGGAGACTGCAAAAATGTTATCGCTAATGAACCACCTCTTCCGGTCGAAAGAAAAAAGAGTCTCACTGATGATGTTGTTGTCACTAGCGTTGAAACTCATACTCACCAATTCCACTATAACCCTGTCAATGAAGAGTGGCAGCGTGCACAATGTGAAAGACTTGGATTGCAGTACTGTGGACCAAATGGAGTCACACCTGGTGGTTCTAATGTCCCACTAACACGTCCGACCAATTTCAAGAGGATAGTTGGCGATGGAAATTGCCTATTTCGATCCTTTTCTTTGATTCTTACAGGATCGGAAGAGCAGCACTTAGCTATACGAGGTGCTATCGTACAGCACATGAGAACAATTGGTGATGCGATATGGCCACATCAGATTGCTCCTCTTCTGAGACAGATTCAAAATCTTGGAGAAGTGCACCTTGTTGGCTCAGTTTATACAGATGCTGAATGGGAGCTGGGAATTGAGCAGTATATTGCAGCAACCAGGATGAATCAAAACAGGGCATGGGGATCGGAGGTTGAAGTCATGGCATTGGCACACCTTCTGGATACCCCAATATACAGTTATGATACCGTGAGTGGTTGGAATCTATATATTCCAGGTATGGTGCATGGTACATTTAATTTCAGTCATACAGATACACATCAAATGGCTATGTATGTGCACCATGCTGTTAACCACTATGATGTGGTCAATTCAGTGCAGTAATTGGTTAAATTTGGCAAAATTTAATAGTAGTCACATCAACTGCATAGCGCACAGGCTTTGTAATTATTGTCTTTCTTGCTGTAAAGCGGGAATTGTCTTTATGGTAGTAGTTTGAGTTGACTTTATTAGGAGACACCAAAATTAGCATTCTTGGACTCATGTACTGATTTCACAATGTGTGGGCTGTAATAATGTGGAGCACTGAGCTCTTTGTGTGCCTCTGCAAAGACGACCTCCAGGAATGCATTTTTTGCTGGGATTTCCGGTGTCTCCTGAGCTCACTAACTGGGTGGCAGGGAGTCCCAGTAATCACAAAGTGTCGTCTATGTCCACACATTTCGGTACAGTTTGCCATCCAAACAGTCCTCAAATTATTTGTCCATTTAGAACCTAGCTTGTGTGCCAGTATAAATAACTGGGTATTTTAAGCTGGAGGTCCTAAGTTATTTTTCATCAACTATATTCAACTAAACATCATATTTTATGCTCATCAAATTTATACTCAAGTTCTTAAAAATTTCAATGTCAAGTATTGAACTCAAGTCTTATAAATTTTGAATATTTTTATAGTCAAATTCTTATACTCGAGTGCTTCAAGTTTACACCTGCGTAAAGAAAGATTTTTAACTGCAGCAAGCTGCTGACAAAATGTACACCTTATTTGCTTTAACTTTTAGTATTAACTTTCTTCTTTCTGAAGCATTTTTTGTATCACAAAATATATTATTAAACATTTTCACAAATAATAATAATAATGATCTTACATTCATTAAAATTTTCTAAAAAGGACCCAAAGTAAATATCAGTGCATTTGAAAATGTGACTACTATGGTCCCCTCTGAAATATTCAGAGGGGGGCAATCATCTGTCGAAGATGAGTACAGATGATTGTCCATATCTATCATATGTCACATCCAAAATTACCAACTTTTAAAAGACGTGAAATTGTGTGCAGCAATAGTAAATAACACATATGCAATACATTCTTGGAATAGTGTACAGTATCAACTGACAGATTGTCTATCTGGTTTATACAAAACTTTGAAATGGTTGGTAACTTTGTATGTGTGTATGGTTATGGTATGCTGATGAGCTCAAAAAAGAGCGAAACAATCATTTCTCCCCCTAGAATTATCATACATTGTACTCATTTTAAATTGCATTTTCTCTAATTGGCATTATTTCATTGTATTTTCAGCTAGGCCAGCTCGCTCGCCATTTGCGCTATTCGAGCGCACCACTAGTATAGTGTTTAAAAAAACACTATAAAAGTTTCAGTTTCACATGATGATAATCACAACAACAAATGCACAACATTAAAGGAAGACGATTTGGAAAGAACACAGTATTGTTTACAACATATGTTAATACTAGAGCAGGGACTTTATCAACTACCTCATGATATGCATCCCTCCCTCCCTCCCTCCATTCATGATAGTTTATATATGTGACAGTACTTTGGAAAAGGGACCAATTGCGTTAAAAATTGAAAAATGAGTAGAGCACTTCATATGGAGTACTCTGATACCTAGTTTATGGGCAGGCGCTGCTTTGTTCACTAAATATACGAGGGGCAATCTAACCGACTTGAGCACAGTCATTTCGAGAAAACTGCAATTAAAACTTCTTATTCAATTTCTGGCGGAGTTAACGTTGAATTCCGTAATCTAACCGGAAGTCCACGTTGCGGGTTACGTAAGACTTTTACTTGTGCTTGGAAAATGACGGTACTCAGCTGAACGGCAGTGTAGTTGGAGCCGCTTACTTCGTTGATGGGGAGGCTTTACTCAGTTCAAACCCTACATTGTGTAAGGGTACTATACAGTCTGAAACTTACTGTGAATTCAGAGACAGAAACAAAATAATCAAAACTATTGTTAGCACTGCAACAATAACTACGACTACAATTATAGCAACAATAATAGTAGTAGTAGTAGAAAGTGTGACAGTTGAGCTTGTAATGCCTTGAGTGGTTGAGATAGTCTTCGAATATAAGAATAATTAGCTGGTGATATCTAACCTGTTGAATGTAAACACTAATCCACTGAATTGAAGTACTGCATTATTGTTACTATTATTAACAGTTATAGAATTATATGCACTGATATTAATAGACAGCAAGGTAAATTCCTTAGGAAAATGACCCCTTTAATATGTTGATGTTACTATCTACACTGATGATGTAGTTACATCCTATATATTCACATCCTGGGACATAGTCACATGATAGTCTGAGCCCACTTCCCTCTAGACATAATATTCTTATTCCCTGAATACAGCTTGTGGCTGACAAAAAAATAGGTTATAAATTATAAGTTGAAAAAAATAACTACATTTCATACCAATAAACAAACACAAACATATACTCCTACTAAAAGTTACCAAATGCTACTTCTTTAGATCTTTGTTCTGCAATCAGATTAAGTGATGTTATTGTAAACACTTAAGAATAGTTTGGAAACAAATTCATAATCTGTAACAAGTTGTCTGATCAGGTAGAACTGGAAGAGATGATCGAGTATCATTAGTTAAGACAGACCTCACAACTAGCTCATTTTGTTGGGTTTTACATTATTTTATTGTAGTATTAAAATCCATAAGTTCTACCTTCCAGCCAATTAGTGTGATTTCGTCTCCTAGTGTGTATTATATAGTTACTAATTCACCAACTGCTATGATAATAGGACTACTTGGTTGCACGGTAGTTGTAACATAAAATGATTGTAATTTTCTATTGCTGACTAAAAATTCAGTAATCAGTGAAGAATTAAAAAGTACAGATACAAATAGCTATGTGAGTCTTATTGTTAACTTTAATAGCTATGTGTTCTAATATCATAATTGTGTGTATATATTATATAATATATACTATGTCAACTACTCAGATCAAAATATACTATTTACTATTCTATCACTGCAAATCCTTAGCTACATGCAGCAAAATATTGGGGGGGGGGAGGGGGGGGGGGGGGGGAGGGGGGTACACTGCATGCAGATTTACAAAACAATAAAAAGCTAGGTGTTTGTTACTATTAATACCAAGTACAGAACTCAGTTTGTATTTACAAAACTGTCATGAGATATCAGGAAGAATATTTGATGGTCCTAATGAAAGTTAAAAATTTCATATTGATGCATATCCTCAAAGACAAAACTAATAACATTGAACAAACTGACATTGCAGGAATTCTTTGAAATAAATGGGGAAAAAATGGAAATGTTTGGAATAATTTAATTGAACTAGCTAAATCCCACATAAAATTATCACTATGGCTTTACACTTTAATTTAGCTGAGTTAATGAAAATGTTATTTACATTAAACACTTTCTCAGATTGTCTAAGCAATGACTGATTTAAATATTTTTATATTGATGTTAGAGACGTGTTTAAGTTAGATATAAAATGGCAATTATATATTATTTTTTATCAAATTTCTCTGTGTGAATAAAAATTGTCCTCTTATAAACCTCCATAACTTATATACCTTGTGTAAAAGTGGGCACACAATTGAACCCATTATCAAATAACTGCATAAGAACATACTATTGTATACTCGTTTGATTATAATTTGTAATAAAATTTTCTCTCAGCAGTTTAGACAGTTGTAATGCTTAGCTTCCTTATGTTTCTGTTTTCTGTGATGGCCTACTAATTATAACTGTGGCTATTTCCTGCTATTCTGTGAGTACTATACCTCAAAGACTTCAACCATTAATTTTTGAGAGTGCTGCCAAACAAGAGTGCGCAACTTTTAAACTACCTTACAATTTGTTCTTATTTTATAGCTTAAAAAGTAAATAAAACACAAACATTAACTAAAAAAAACAAATGAAAATTATAACTTGATGCTGGGATTACATATGATTATTATCAATCAGCATAAGTAGCTTAGTTTAGAACCTAATATTGTTATGTCTTAAATTTGCAGTCTTTGTCCTCTTTTTAGTTTTAATAAACGTCACCAGCACATTGTTAATTAATAAGCTCTATTGCAACATAAGTATCATGCATTCAAAATCATGTAATAGCCTTATAGTTCTCTACGGAAAAGGAGAATCTGGTGTCGTGGACTAGCTAGTCTGACAAAAATAACATAACTGATGATTGGCAGCCAAGATAACCATAATTATTCGCTTGTTTTTTGGCCAGAAATCTCCACAAATCCAGCTTGTTTTTAAAATGTATTATTTATTATTGAACTATTAATAAAAACACAAATTAAACTAATCCTCCTTTATTTCCTTCAGTTAGCTAGTCATACATGAGTAGCTGTAAACCTAAAACAAGAGAAAATAGATTAGGCTTGTAAAAACTACAATCAGTTTATCCCTAAACTTTTCAAAAACTAAACAAATGCTTTGAAAAGTCAAGAAAGTTTCATTGAAAAAGAAAAACATGTGCAGAGCCTTTTTGAGTTTTGTTTTTTTTACAACCAAGTCATATTTTGAAATGCAGGCATGAACACTCAATAAAATACATGGGTCAAGAAAAGTAAGAAAGCGATGACAGTGTGAGTATTACAGAGCAGGGTTTTTGCATCCCTTCTTGGCTCCACATGTTTGCAACTCGGTACTTCGCGTTGGAAGGCGAAGTCAGCATGGAGGAAGACTCAGAAAATGAACGAATATTATGAGAAGATAGAAAATATCTCATGATGGAACATACTTTAAAGATTCAGACAAAGCCCATAAAGCAATAGTCAGAAGATCGATTAAGTTGAACTTCAGGATGGAACTTTAATAAAGCTACAAAGATAGCTTAGATGGTAACAATTTTCTTAAACGAGTCAATAATCTTTAACCTAGCTACTTTGTAAACTTCCCCACTTGCAGGTAATATGTAATTTATGGTTTCACTACAAAGTGTTGGAATAATATGCAAATGTAAAACTCTTTTCACTGTGCATGTGTACCATCCTCTTGGATTTACACAACTTATAGTAGTTGACTTTCAGTTTTGTCTTCTTGTTGTGTATACCATCATTTTTCATTGTAATTTTAATGTGTGCATATCATGAACAATGTTATTACAAAGTATACATATACCACTACTGAAATGCAGTGTAATAGTTTTAACTCTGTTGAATTAAATGACAATTATAAGGATAGCTATATTGACAACAAGATGAAGAGAATCTAATGCAAGTGAAATTTTCTAAAATCAATATCTAAAGGTATGGATAGCAAGGCTATTACTTTTAGCTGTAAGCATCATGAATTAAATATAGATGAGGTACTTGGTACTTTTGAAAACAGAGAATGCTGTTATAGCTATCAACTGATAAAAATATTCAGTCAAGTTCTGGTTTTATTCTAATGTATTCAATATATCAACTCTTTCTCAACCAGAATTAATACACTTCAATTCATGTTCAATACAAAACATAATTATTAAACTTGGTCACAAAAATTACACAATGTCATAATTTTAATATTAGCTAAAGTAGTTGTGTAATAGTAGATATTTTTAAGCATATTAACAATCAATCCTCGCACCTCTAAGGTTATGTTAATAGCTAAAAGAGTATACTGCTTCTGTAGCTAGCTATAAGTAACCAGAAATATATCTGCTGTACTATTCTATATAGGTATTACATGGATTATGCAGTAGCAATTGTCTCATAGAAACCCATTCTATCTTCTGGTGTGTTGCTGCATATCAATTGGTATTTATAATTTGTCACTGCCAACCATATATACGCTTGCATGCAAATGGAGTAATAAGGTGTTTCATGAAATTATTTTACACCTTGCTACTCAAACAAGTCTAAAAGCTGCCATAAACAGCAAAAATACTGGATAATTATGTTCCAGCATAAATATCAACCTTTCAGTTACTACATTATGTTGTTCTTTCACAGTGGCTACTCCAGGGAGGGAAATATCCTAGGATATTTTACTCGGAGGAATCTGTATTCCTGGGATGCAGAATTCCCTGTGACACAAGCTCAGCCGGACTAGAGTATTGTAACAGTATTCAGACGACGATGTGTGTATTCAGACGATGATGTGTGTATTCATCAAGTTGTGTCTGGTTGGTAAAGCATCGGCAATGGCTCCAATGCCGACAACGGACCACGAACGACGGCGAGTATATTCAAGTCAGGGTCCAGAGAAGTGAGAAAAACGTGAACTGAGGGGTACTGCTAAATGAGTATAGAAATATCTTATGCTACTCCATCCCTATCTGCAAAATGTTAGTACATCTAGCGCCACATAAATCTCATAGTCCCTGATTTATTGATTTGTCCTTAGTCCCCAGAACATCTTCTGTTTGTCCCCTAAGTGGCCATGGAATAACATCATCAACACTTTGTGCCTATTTTAGTACTAGTTACAGGCTATTTTACATAGCAATAGTACAGCACGTAAATAGTCCATTAAAGAATGAATGGGAAAATCTGTGTTCAATTGAAATTGCATGGGGAAAGTGAAATTGCATGTAACTAAGTGAAATAGCACGTAAACTAATTGAAGTACCTTGGTAGCTAAGTGAAATAGTACGGGTAAAGTGTGCACGCGTGCAGCTCTAGCCTTGAAAACGTACATTACAAGTAGTTTCTTGTTGAAGATTATGTCATACTTAAGTGGAGAAGCTCTACTGGTATTAGACAAAACTTTTTCATCCGGAGAAGCTATCGGTTGAAAGTGAAGTCCCAAATGAAGCTAATCCTGAAATATGGAACACTAAAACACTACACTAAAAATGATTTTAAGAGTAGCTGACCTACAATTAGCGAGTGATAGCATGGGTAATCTGTGTTATTAGCATGGTTGCTCGTGCTATTACTCATACAAATGTGCCTTGTAGGATGACAGGGGTGATGTGAGGTGTTCAAAAGAATTCCCCTCTGGAAGGTCGCAGTTTGTAAATGATTGCTAAAAGTGTCCCTATATTGTTAATGCTTACTCTCTGTCTTTATCATTGTCAGTCTGAACCCAAGGCGAGTGGGCAGGGATTGTTTCAAAATTTATTGACCTTCACATAGTTGAGACTAGGGAGTGTTCAACACTCTAAATGAAGTGCTGTTGTGGCGAAGTTGACTCAAGTGGGTAGTCTCCTCACCTTTGAGAGAAATCACTATTTTGGTTACTTGTGAACTTATGAGCAGTTAACTCCTCGTAGATGGCTACATCATTTAGTAATGCATCCTTAGACTCTAACAAGCTAAAGTTAACTACTAATGAGTATCCCATTTTAACCCTTTTACCGTTTATTTATTTTTCCAGGAATTTTGAACAGGTAAATCGACATCATAAATTGTAATATTATATTATCTTAATACCATATTCATAAACTTGTCTTGCCACCCCCCCCCCCCCCCGTCATTTTTTTTAGAATATCAAATTCCTTCAATATTTCTAATTTCTGAATAGTCTCAAAATTATCACTTTAACATTGCACACAATCACTGCCTCATTGTGTTTTTTTCCCTTCCTGTGATTCATAATACATATGAATTAGCACCATATGTATGATATCCCTCAGATTCTTTCACCTTCCCTAAGAAAAATGCTCTGGATGACATTGACACTCGTGTCTGCAGCTACAATCCCCAAATATAACAAAGATACTGATAACTTAACACATTACGATCCAGATTAAAGAGCATCCTGTTTCCATTTCCTGATGACCAAATTGTTTCTACCAGTTAAATATAGAGCTTTCTCTGAGCAAATTGCAATAGCCTTAAAGAGCTGTTACTGTTAATATTATGAGTGTGTAACGCAGGTGGTTATATAAGGAAGGCTTGTTCATCGAGAAGTATATCACATAATACTCTCTTTTGCCGTTTATCATGTAATGCAAGTCATCAAGGTTACATAATTATTTTCCTCCCTTAATTTGTACAATCTTATGTTTTGTTTTGCTTTTGCATAACGTGCATTAACTCAGTAAATGTAATCATATATTACAGGTGTACCAGATCCTCCTATGAATATCTCTTTACAACTTGTAGCAACTGAAGTAGAAGTCTCGTGGGAGTATAGAATAATTCAATCTGTTACCGTTACTTTCAATTTAAGTCTAACATTTTCACAACCAAGTGTCCTGGAAGAAATTACAAAAAACGTTAAAGATATGCAAAATATTACCTTCACTTTGCTAGGCAACAGGGCATGTAACTCATACAGATTGTGTATAGCCGGTAGAAACACAGTAGGTCAAGGAGAAGATTCTTGTGTTGTAGGAAGTCTACCTTATATACCGACACTTGATAGGATTCAATATTCATTGTCTAAACGTAATGGAAACTTTGCTTTAACAGTCATGATAATGGTAAGTACATACATACTAAAAGAAAATTACTTTTACAAAACATATTTTTAGATGCCTAAAGAGTGTCACAACAGTGAACAGAGATATGAGCTAGTTGTGAGGTCTGTGCTAACTAATGATACTCGATCCTCCCTTCCAGTTCTAGCTGATCTGAAGACTATGTTACACATTGGGAATTTGTTAGAAAGTAATTCTTATGTGTTTACAATAGCATCACTTAATCTGATTGGAGAAGGAAGATCAGAAGATATATCATTTTGTAAGTTTTAGTCGCAGTGTAAGTTTGTGTTAATTTATTGGTATGAGCTAAAATTACTTTTCTAACTTCTTATTAGCTAGTCATAATAATTTATAACTTATTTCTTATTAGCCACAAGCTGTATTCATGGAGTAAGAATTTGCTCACTAGAGGGAGGTGGGTTCAGAGTGTCATGTGACTATGTCCCTGGATGTGAAGATATAGGATGCAATTACATCATCAGTGGAGATAATAACATCACAGATATCGATGGGACTATTTCTTCTAATGGGTTCTTATTATTGCCTATTAATATCAGTTTATACAATTCCATAACAGTTAATAATTGTAATAGTAATGCAGTGAGGCAACAACTGAACTTCAGTTCGGTGGAATTGTGTTTACATTCAACAGGTTAGTACTAGAGATATTCTGCATCACCAACTAATTATTCTTATATTCTACAGACTCTATCTCATCCACTCAAGGCAATACAACATATACTATCACACCTTCTACCACCATTATTGTTGCTGTAATTGTAAGCATAACTATTATTGCTGTGTTAACAATTGCTTTGATTATTTTGTTCTGTCTCTGCATTACTAGTAAGTTTCAGATTTTTTCTTGTATTTATTATAATATTGTTAATGATGTGTTTCAGAAAATAATGTAGGAAAAGTATCGAAAAGAACAACCATTGATGCCTTACAAAACATACAAAATGACAAGTAAGTTCTTTGTTTATTTTCACATGAATATATTACTTATGCTTGTTGATACCAGAAACAAGAATGATGCAGATGAAAACCTAAATGTAAGTTAATACTTTACATAATGTGTTTCAATTCTTAATTATCTTTCCACAATATGCACTTGTTTCGTTATCATGATATTTTCATTTGTGACATTGATGACAAGAATTTAAAATAGATTAATTAAAAAATGTAATGAAATAAATACGTCTAAAAATATTTTTACTGAGTTTAAATATGACACAAAGTGTTATTATTGTTAATTTATCATTAGAATTAATATTTTAATTCAGAGATGTCTTTGTTGTATAATGAGTGTTGCCAATTATTCTTGTTAATTTACACATTTCTGACCTTAACTAAATTAAACTCAGAGTTTGAACGTTTTGTAAATTCTTATCAAATACTTGTTAATCTGAGTAAACTGGTTTCTACATTATTGGGAAATAAGCTATAACTTAAGAGATTTAGCTTAATAGCAAATTTTTCGTTTGTACTTCATTTCGTTAAGGTATTTTAAAGGCACTTCACATTAGCTACCAATTAATTGAAACTTTGTTAATGTGGTATAGACTTTTGTAGCTGTTGATGCTAATCCATCATATGGAGTCATTTCACTTGGAATAGATAATGTACAATGTGATAGTAATCCATCCTATGAGGTTGTGTTAAAGGCACACATTTTGTGCAGAGTTCACCCTCTGATCCTCCACAACAAAATATTGAACATTATGAAACAGTTCATTAAATATTAAAACTACATCTTACACACTACATGTTAATGTTTATGTTTGAAGAGGTGCAGTACTAGTATCTACTGCACTATAATTGCTACAATTGTATAAACAGTATACATCACCAAATCTAGAATGTAAACTATTGTTGAATACCCAGTACTAGTAAATAATTCTGTCTATATTTCTGCATTATTAAAGAATGTACAAAAACTCAGTTTACATCTATTTCATAAATTCAGGTTAACTTGGAGATAGGTGTGTGTATATAAGGATAGTGTTATATACACAAACATAACCAATAATATTACTATACATGGCTAGTTTTGCATACATTTATTTTGGCTTATATTATTACAGACATTTCTTTTGATGAATAGAGAGAAGAATTTTTCTGCTGCTACCAGTTTCTACATAGGCTGTCATAAATAGAAGTGACTTCTTACAGTTCTTATATAAAAATAGTCGGCTGCCAATATAGAAATGAGAACAAATGAATTGGAACACACAGCTTAAAAGTGGCATGCTTCTAATTTACACATTCCATCATAAAATATACATACATACCAATACAGGTATAAAGACAACAACAGTTGGAAAATTTGACTGCAATATAAATACAATTCTGTTAAAATTCCATTCAGTGCTTCTGTTTTCACCAAACCACTTTAACCCTATTTATATTCATGGGTGAGGGATTATTCATGCAGGAATGACCCCACACAATCACTGTAGAATATTAAAAAATGTTTTTATTGAATTAAAATTAATAGTAAAACTTTCAAGCTTCATGAATTTGGTTTTAATGCAATTTTTTTTTCTGAGTAAATGGCTAAGATTGCATAAGTTAATTCCCTTAAATAAGTTATAGCACACTAATTGCTGTGAGCAATTCCAAGAGTCCAACAGTAATGGATGTAGTAAAAGCTTGTCAAGAACTTAAAGATTTGTGTCTGATGAAAGTAGATTGCTCACAAAAAATTAGTAGTAACAGGACATAATTCCATTTGTTGTTGCTCTAACCAAGCCCATATTAGGAATCATTATGCCAGTTTTCAATATCATCTTACATTTAAAACATCAAACACAAGACTGTGTCTTTGATAATACCAGGAAGCCAATTCTCTGCACAAAGAATGTCATTTTTTACCGATTGTAAAACTGACAGTTTTCGATTGGGCTCTACATTATTCACTTACTTTCCTTGAGAATAGAGAACATCTATTTAATGATAAATAATAGCAAGATGAAATAAGTGTGAACTACCAAGGAAAGTGAAACCTGGGTATGCCCTGTAGATGCTTGAGGAGATGATCAATGAGGATAGCTTGAAGTTGACAGGCATGCTGTAGCTGTTTACTGAGTACATCATATGAACCTCACTCCAATTTACACCCTAAACTACAAATTATAATTCATCACTGAGATAAATCGTTGTTAATTATTTGCATCTAGGGGCTATCTTCCTTTATTATCTTCTTCTCTATGAGGACTTCATATTTAGTTTTTGCTTATTATTAAGTATTAACTTACCAAATAAATTGCACAATGTTTTTCTTTTACTTAAAGTTATATATGTACACATACAAACAGAAGGGAATAATGAACACAAGTGAGCTGTAAAATTGACAATTGAAGATATTTACATTACTCTAGCATAACTACGGTATCATGCCATTAAATGCTTAAGTTATTTCAGCATTTAAAACTTCTTGTAGTAATATTTGTCAATTTAGAAAAGTTCGTCTGAGTTGAGGCATATAAATTATTTGTAAAAATATTGATTAATACAAGAATTTCAATAATATTAATTTTTTTTATAATAATTCATATTTTCTTGATGAAAAATTGTTTTATATCGTTCAATTAAATTGATATGATTTACATTTTTAGTAACAGAATTTACATTGAGACTAAGTTTTTAAATATATTTTTATACTGTCTATAGCTATCGGAGAATACATGTAATCGCTAAATGTAGATAAGTCCAAGATTTGGCTAGTATGTCAATAATTTATATTTTTATCCTTATTTTCTAATTGTTGTACAACATACTATGTACATCCTGTATATCACATGTGCATATCCATGTAGCTATTGACAGAATAAACTTATATAGTGTTTTAAAAAACACCAAAAAAGTTTCAGTTTCACATGAAGATATCACAACAATAAATGCACAACATTAAAGGAAGACGATTTGGAAAGAACACATTGTTTACAATTGTGTAAATCATTATGTTAATACTAGAAGCAGGGAGAAGTATCATGATCCTCACTCAGTTGAGTAAATTTTGTATCACTTAATCTAAATTTTACTAGCTTACCTTTGCTGACTTTATCAACTACTTCATGATGTGCATCTCTTCCTCCCTCCCTCTATTCATGATAGTTTATATATATACTTATTTATTTATTATATTTATGTATGTATAAGCCTCTGTTTACTGCAAATTGAGTAAAATTGAGTTTTGGCTCTGTGGCCATTCTTTACCAAATATTTACCCTTTCCAGTAATTCTACTAGTGATACTTTATAGCTTCAGTTTAATTATGTATGCTTATCTAGATTATGACATTCACTTCTACTAGTGATGTGCTTGAGCACAAATGGCGAGCGAGCCTAAAGACTATACTATTTTTATATCAATGATTTTGACTTCTAACACTGAAGCTACTGAAAATAAGGTCCAGTTTATAAATTTAGCATACAGGGTAAAGGGATTTCAGTGCCATAGTAACAATTCTCTGCAACTGCTTGAATTGAAGGAAAAAAACAACAACAAAACCTAACACGTTATTTAAAAGTTTTCTTTGTGATATTCTTTAGCTAAGTAGTGGTTGTAACACACAACAATGCTTTGACACAACTGGACATGCACCTACACAGACTTACCTTCGCAGTAGTCTAGTGGACAATGTATTTTCAAGTAAATACTGTTGCGCACGGCTTATAACCATGACAAAGAGCGCATTGACTTACCACCGCCACTAACTCTAATAGAAAAATTGCACCCGCAAAAGAATTCAAACGGTAAACAATTCAATTTCTAGGGTGATACGGGTACTGATCGATAAACCAGAGGATTCTGTTTAGTGCAATTTGGAACGGGGTCGACCACATAACTAACACAAAAACGCGATGACATACGTACGTCCATATATATAAATAAATAAATAAACTAGTGGTGTGCTTGAGCACAAATGGCGAGCGAGCCTAAAGTTTAATATGAATGATTTTGACTTCTAACACTGAAGCTACTGATAAGGTCCAGTTTTTAAATTTAGCATACAGGGTAAAGGGATTTCAGTGCCATAGTAACAACTCTCTGCAACTGCTTGAATTGAAGGAAAAAAAACAACAACAAAACAATACACGTTATTTAAAAGTTTTCTTTGTGATATTCTTTAGCTAAGTAGTGGTTGTAACACACAATGCTTTGACACAACTGGACATGCACCTACACAGACTTACCTTCCCAGTAGTCTAGTGGACAATGTATTTTCAAGTAAATACTGTTGCGCACGGCTTATAACCATGACAAAGAGCGCATTGACTTACCACCGCCACTAACTCGAATAGAAAAACTGCACCCGCAAAAGAATTCAAACGGTAAACAATTTAATTTCTAGGGTGATACGGGTACTGATCGATAAACCAGAGGATTCTGTTTAGTGCAATTTGGGACGGGGTCGACCACATAACTAACACAAAAACGCGAGGGTCAAAGTACAAAATGACATACGTACGTCCATATATATAAATAAACATCCCCGATTTTCGATTGTGTTACCCCTGTAAGTGTCTCGCTCGCTACGCTCGCTCGCCAATAAACAAACATCTCCGATTTTCGATTGTGTTACCCCTGTAAGTGTCTCGCTCGCCAATTATTCCTTCTAAATTATCAAAGTTATAACTTTCATCTAATTGACTGAAGTTCATCTTCCGTCAATTAGCTTGCAACTTTGTCTGTTTTATTAATAAACAACATACTAAACATGCACTCTACTTAACTAACTCATGGTATTGTTAAGAATATAATAAATTTATACTTTTGGCTTGTAATTATAATATAAAAATTATAGGAAAAAAATAATAAGAATTCTTCTTACTCTTCAATAATGAGAATACTTTCATTTTCCTTCAGTGATAAGAAATACATTATTGAATAAATATTTCACCACAGTTATTCAAGTTACACAATAGTTAAGTGCTCTACAATATTATAAAAAAATTATTATGTGGTTGTAGCAAAAGTATGTAGTCATTAACAAAACACAAGTAAAACAATGCAAAATATGGACTCTTTAATTTAATGATTCAATATTATGTTGTGTAGAATTAGACGGTGGACTCTGATTACAGAATGTGCGTCTTTTTGCGTCTCTGAATACATTTGAGTGCTCAGGCACAGAATGTGCGTATTTTTTTAACACAACCTCATAGGACGGATTAGTATCACATTGTTCATTATCCTTTCCAAGTGAAATGACTCCATAGGATGGATTAGGATCAACAGCTTCCAAAGTCACATTTACAAAGTTTCAATTAATTGGTAGTATACTTGAAGTGAATTTAAAATTTCTTAATGAAATGAAATACCATAAAAAATTAAAGGGCCTAAGAAAACAAAGAATTAGCTACATATAAAGCTATAAATCTCTAACCTATAGTTGTCTCCCAATAATGTTGAAACCAGTCCACTCATAATCACTGATTGGAATGTAAAAGTTGTCAAACTATGAGTTTGATTTTCAATGTTAAGTTGTCAAAGTGAATTAGCTAAAGCAAGTGAGGTAGCAAAATAATCAGATAATTATTATAAGCTAAAAAAAGTGTAAATTAACAAGAATAATTGGCAACACTTGTATTACTAGTACAACAAAGAAAGATACATCTGATTATCATTTCAATACTTTTTAATTTAGTCCACTTAAACTCTAAGTCATCACTATCCCTAAACGGTATATGGAGCTTGTGCTTATTGCGGACAAAAATATTAAGAATTAAAAAAAAAAAATTATATAAAGCATTAACTTACACAGGTTGTGATTAGTATCATTCTTGTTTCTAGTATCAATAAGCATTAATAATATTCACTTTAATATTCACAAATGACTACTTGTCATTTTGTATGTTTTGTAAGACATCAATGGTTGTTGTCTTCAATACACTTCCTATCTTATTTCCTGAAACATATCATTAATTTTATAATTAGCTACGAAGAAAAAGTCTGAAACTTACTATGAATTCAGAAGCAGAACAAAATAATCAAAGCTATTGTTAGCGCTGCAACAATAGCACGACTACAATTATGGCAACAATAATAGTACTAGTATTAGAAAGTGTGACAGTTGAGTTTGTAATGCCTTGAGTGGATAAGATAGAGTCTGTAGAATATAAGAATAATTAGTTGGTGATATGTAGAGTGCTCTATCTAACCTGTTGAATGTAAACACTAATTCACTGAATTGAAGTTCAGTTATTGTCTCACTGCATTATTGTTATTATTATTGACAGTTATAGAATTGTATATAATGATATGTAGTTATTCTACAGCATATAATTTGTAACCTATTTTCTTGTCAGCCACAAGCGTACTCAGGGAATAAGAATGTGTCTAACAGAGGGAATTGGGCTCAGACCATCATGTGACTATGTCCCAGGGATGTGAATATACAGGATGTAAATACATCATCAGTGTAGATAGTAACATAAAAAATATTAAATGGGCCATTTTTCCTAAGGAATTTACCTTGCTGTCTATTAATATCAGTGCGCTAATAAACTAACACAAACATACACTCCTACTAAAACTTACCAGATATTTGTACTTTTTAATTCTTCACTGACTACTGAATTTTAGTCAGCAATAGAAATTTACAATCATTAATTTATGTTACAATTACTGTGCAACCCAGTGTCCTGTTATCATAAGCATTGGGTGAATTAGTAACTGTAAACTGCAGACTAGGAGATGAATTCACACATTGGCTGGAAAGTAGAACTTATGGATCTTACTACTCACAATAAATGTAAAACCCAACAATTATGAGCTAGTTGTGAGGTCTGTCTTAACTAATGATACTCGATCCTCTTTTCCAGTTCTTAGTTACATGCAGTGAAGGATTGGGGGGAGGGAGGGGGGAGGGGGGAGGGGGGAGGGGGTACACAGCATGCAGATTATTACACCTTGTAAAAGTACCACCATTAAGCATTAATTTCTTGATTGATTGACTCATGAATTCAAATCAATTTCCAAAACAATAAATAGCTAGGTGTTTGTTACTATTAATACCATACAGAACTAAGTTTGTATTTACAACTGTCATTATGACATATCAGGAAGAATTTTTGATGGTCCTAATGAAAGTTAAAGGGTAAGCGAATCATTTTTTTTGCCAGTGCAATTTTTCTTATAATCTTGAAATGGTTGACCCAAAGATGCATAAAACCAATTATTACTGTCTGGGGTCAAACAGTAGAGGAAATACAGCCTGTTAAAGGCAGCCACGAACCAAACCAATTTAGTAGGCGAAGCCTATTTATTGCGTCGTTCACCGAACGGAAGCGAGTTACACCGGTTTTTACTTTGAGAGCCAGTTAGTTCTCAAAGAAAGGAGTGTGAGCTGATAGGCGAGTGGAAAAAGAGTTTAGTAACTCACACTGGTCCGCGTCGTCCACTCCTGATGGGAATGGAGCCATGATTAAAGCCAAGTGGATGTCTGTGAATAATCATGTGCACAATATCCATAGAGGCCATAGCAACATTTTTTAAAAGTGTCTGCATTAACGACTGGGAAAGAAGGCAGAAGAAAAAAAGGAGGTCACATAATTCGATAACTGTTTGAAAATAGTACTTCTGGTAAGCTAATAATATTATTGAGAATAATTGTCTTAATGATCAATCTTCCATGAAACTACATAGAATATGTGGATAAGCTCTTTGCCCAGCTTTGGACTGAAGTCAAGGACAATCTGGGGCCATATCTTCACCACCACCACCCCTGTGCAGCAGCTTTGAGAAGCCAAATAAAGAAGATGCAATAACTAAACAGAAAACTAGATTCATTAAGTAGTTATTTAGTGGCATAAATTTAGAGTAACTTATTTATGAATTAGTCATTACAACATTAATAAATTTAGTCATCTAAATTTGGATACTGAAAACCAGTGAAAGTTCACATGGAAAAGTTTCTCTGATTTTTGTTACTGCACAGGCTGGCAACATAACTCGCAAATCCTTTCCCAGCCACCCCCAATACCACCTGATGAGCTGGCGATAAGCAGTATATCAGTATTTCCTGTAAACATCAAAAAGGAGTAACAGTAATTACATGGTACTAACTCTTGCAAGCTTTTTATTATTATTATTATTATCATTATTATTATTATTATTATAATAATAATAATAATTATTATTATTATTACTATCATTATTATTACTATCATTATTACCATTATTATTATTATCATCATCATCATCATTATTACTATTATTATTATTATCATCATCATCATCATCATTATTATTATTATTTTAATACAACAATAGAAGAAACTGTCTTGTATTCCTACCATTAGCTACTGCTATTATTATCTATATTTTACAACTTACTCATGTATTGATGGCAGGCATGTTCTTGCCGATGTTGGAAATACGCAGTTTGGAAAACCCATACATCAAGGCATACTGTCTGAAATCCCGAATGCTGTGTTATACAATAAAAACTAGAATTGCTTAAAACAAACACACTCTCTATTTTGTTGTCATAATAGAGCATTTAGTACACAAGCACCTGCACTAATAACAGTTTGAAAATGTCAACTTTCAAGCACTAATTTATTCTTTAGCTTTACCATGATAAGTCTAACATTCTTTCATGATCATCACCAGAAGATTCACTATCAGAATTATGGTCAGATTCAGTCTCTGTAGGCTAAAAACTGTAAGGAACTAAAGCTGATCTTTCAGACTCTGTCAAGCTATCAGATGTGCCTTCACTTCTAGGCTCACTTTCACTTTCTTCTCCATTGCTATAGTCCATCTTTTCACTGCTGCTGCTTCTATAAACTGACATTTCAACTGATAGCCTAACCCCAGAGTTAGTGGGCGTCCTGGAGAGCTAACCACACTGAGTACAACCAAGTCATTTTTTTGAAATGCAATCATGAATACTAATTCCATAATTATTTACTTTTTTTTTTTGGCCTGATATCTCCACAAGTCCAGCTTATTTTTAATGCATTCATTTGTTTCATGATTTTAAATGTAAAATGGCCTAGTGTATTCTGTATCCCCCTTGCCAAAATTACTAAGGCAAATCTTGCATCCCTCCAGGATATTTTGCATCCCTCAGGAAATTTTACATACGTTCTTGGCTCCATGTGTTTGCAACTCAGTACTGATTCCAGGCGTTTGTTGAGAAGTTGGCTTGGAGGAAGACTCAGAAAATGAGCGAATATAATTATGAGAAGTTAGAGAAAATACCTCACAATGAAACATACTTTAAAGATTCAGACAAAGCCCATAAAGCAATAGTCAGAACAAAGAAGTTGAACTTCAGGATGGAACTTTAATGTACAAAGATAGCTAAGATGGTAACAATTTTCTTAGACAAGTCAATAAATAATCTTTGACCTAGCTACTTTGTAAACTTCCCCACTTGCAGGTTACATGTAATTTATGGTTTCACTACAAAAGTGTTGGAATTACATGCAAAAGTAAAACTCTTTTCACAGTGTATGTGTACCATACTCTTGGATTTGCACAACTTGTAGTAGATAACTTTATGTTTTGTCTTCTTGTTGTGTATACCATCATTTTTCATTGTAATTTTAATCTGTGCATATCATGAACAATGCTATTACAAAGTATACATATACCATTACTGAAATGCAGTGTAATAGTTTTAACTCTGTTGAATTAAATAACAATTATAAGGATAGCTATATTGACAACAAGATGAAGAAAATACAATGCAAGTGAAACTTTTATAAAATTAATATCTAAAGGTATGGACCAGAAATATATCTGCTGTACTATAATGAATACTATATAGGTATTACATGAATTATGCAGTAGTAATAGTCTCAGCCTGGTCCTTCGAACACATACATTTTAATTTAACCTGCTCGGGACTTTACACACCCCGAACATTGGTCCTTCGAGCCGGATAGCAGAAACGACGACAGCTCTACTACTCAGCTATCTTCTCCTAAGTTGGTCCATCCCTCAGAACTAGAGATGGAAGACTCGGCCCCACCGGAAGTTCAGCTCGAGACCCTCAAGCGGAAACGTGGTCACAGACGCGGGCAAATAACGAGAGACTAGACACCTAAGGGAAATCGCCACCGCTGATGTAGACTCAATCACCTCCGACTTGAACCATGAAATAAAACTACATGAGGCCCTCCACGAACAGATCGAAGACTTCGTTTCTGCGGACGAGTCTGCTCTCTCAATTGAATCGACTGAACGTGGGTCTAGGGACGATATCCACTCCTCGCTTCACCTGGAACTATCCCACCTTCGCCAAAAGCTGGAGATTTGGCATATGGGCACCGACCTGAGCGCAGCGCAGAACTCGACACCCTTCTCACCATAGACTCACTATCAGGAGTCCTTTAAAGACTTTAAGAAGGAGGTGTCCGTTCTGGCCAGGAAGGCCTCCCCCTACTCCAGTAATGAGCACATTCATACCATCATAACGCATCTCCGTGAGGGTGTCACCGCAATCCAAAAGGACATCACGGCCGCGGATAGCCCTGCAACACCAACCTCCACCATCACTGCCACTTCTGTATCGAGACCAGCTCCACGAGCTGCCCCTATCAACGTAGAGCTCCCGAAGTTTGACGGGAACCCCATCAACTGGAGGCACTTTGAGACACTATTTTCCACCGCCATTCGAACGAGAGCCTCAGGCTTCAGCAACTTGGACGTCCGTTGTCTATTAATGGACGCTCTGCAGTCTGCTGAGGCCAAAGAGGTCGTACGTTCTTATCCAGAAGATGATGCCCCGCTGGACAATCTCATGGGTCGTCTACGGCAGCGTTTTGGCCGACCACAACTTGTCGTGCCATTACTGGTGCAAAAGATCACCAGACCCACTACCTACACTCATTCATACAGCGGACTTCGTACTCTAATGGACCAAGTCCTAATGGGCTACGATGCACTCAAACCATTCATAGGAGACTCGCTCTCAGAGTTCCTAACGTACCTGTCCAAAGCCTCCTTTGACAGGGCGTTAAGGGACGACTGGGAGAAGTACGCCAGCGATAAACTCGACAAGCCCAACCTTGACTATCTACGAACCTTCGTGGACAGGCGCCTGCTTCACATGTCTCCATCTACTATTCCTGCTCCATCAACTACAGCCCCTGTTTCATCTCCTTCTTCTGCGTTTGTACCTACCTCTAGTTTCCAACCTACCAGGAAGAAGCAACCATCGAAGTGTGTCATCTGTGGGGACAACCATGCCCTTATGAGGTGCACTTCCTTTATTGGGTTTGACGTGGAGAAAAGGAACAAGATTGTCCGCGACAAACGAATGTGTGTAAACTGCATCTCTGATCAGCATTCCTGTCGGTCATGTCCTAGTAAGTTCTCCTGCAAGTCATGCGGGGGACGTCACCATACTTTGCTACACAACCTGCTCCACAGCAGCCTCAACCTCAAGCCACTCCATCGCAATCCTCTTCCACTGCTAAAGCCGGGAACTACTCTGTCACTGCCTCCTCTTCATCAGGAGTCCAGTCGCCAAAAGCATCGCCTTCCTTTCCAAACACCATCACGATCACTCTGGAGAACGAAGGACGTACTGCCAAGGCCACAGCTATCCTGGATACTGGTGCCGGTGTCTCCATCATGATCGAGAAGCTGGCCTCTGCCCTGAAGCTGAAGAGATTCCCTCAACGGATGTCCCTCTCTGGCAGCTTTGGAGAGGAGAGGTGTAAGTTCTGTGTAGTGACTAACTTGTTGTCGCACTCCAGATCCTTCAAGAGTAACCCGGTCACCTTCACTGTGGTCTCCAAGCTGAAGCCTGCTCCCATTCCACCCAACAGAGACCAGATTCTCAAGCTGCCTTCACTTCACAACCTTCCACTCGCCGACTCCGAACTCGGAGGAGAAGTCGATCTATTCCTCGGCAATATGGATATAGACAGTTGCGTCTTCGAGGGCACTCTGAGGTTTGACGGGCTCAAGGCTATCCACACACCATTTGGACTCAGCATAGCGGGACCTCTACAAGCCGACACACCTACTCAAACTCTAATCACCTCCGTTGTCTCTGATGACCTTCAACAAGATCTATCCAGGTTGTGGGAACTGGACCAGGTCCCAGAAGCTCCTTCACACTCTCCGGAAGATGCAGAAGTCATCAAGGATTTCGAGGATACATATCGACGCATAGACGGTCGGTTCTCTGTCTCCCTTCCCAAGGTTAAGAATCCACCAGCCCTCGGTGACTCCAGGAGACAAGCCATCAAGAGACTCCTGTCTAATGAGAAGTCCCTTACATCCAAGAACAAGCTCCATGACTTCAATAAGGTCGTTCAAGAGTATCTGGACTTGGGACACGCTCATGTCATTCCCAGAGATGAACTCCATTCACTTCCACACTTCTACCTTCCCATTCACGGTGTGTTCAAGGAGACCTCGTCCACGACAAAGATTCATGCAGTGTTTGACGCCTCGGCGAAGTCATCTACTGGAACATCATTGAATGACATCCTTCTACCTGGACCCAATCTTTATCCACCTCTACCTGACATCATCATAAGGTTCAGACGTCACAAGGTTGGATTGTCCGCGGACATCTCCAAGATGTTTCGCGAAATTCTTCTCAACTCATCTGAACGTGACTACCACCGCTTCCTCATGAGAGCCAAAGATCGTTCCATTGTGGATTGTAGGATGGAGCGTCTGACCTTTGGAGTGAATTGCTCACCCTACCTGGCTACACAGGTATTGCACACTCTGGCACATCTATCACTTTCCTCTCATCCTGCTGCTTCCTCTGCCATCCTGTCCGACTTCTACGTCGATGACTATCTCTCTGGTGCGGACGATGTGGACAGCGCGGACAAGCTGAGGATGGAGCTATGTGACCTCCTTTCTCAAGCAGGAATGACGCTGAGAAAGTGGAGGTCCAACTCACCTGACTTAAACAACGTATTCCAGACCATCTTCTTGAGAAGGACTCCACATCTCTAACCTTCTCCCAGCCTTACCAAGCTCCTAAAGCCTTAGGCATCCATTGGGACGTAGAAAAGGATACCCTCCATGTCTCCACACCTCCCACCGCTCCATCAGATGCAGCAATCACAAAGAGAGTCATTGCCTCCGGAACAGCTGGAGTCTTCGACGTCCTGGGTTTGTTTGTGCCAGCAATCATTCCCGCACGGATCCTCTGCCGAAGAGCCCATCGCAACTAGTCCGCTTCGTGGCCAACAGAGTACATACCATCAAGGACCTCGTCCCTCCTAATCACTGGAGACACGTCAAGTCCTCTGACAATCCTGCTGACCTAGCCAGTAGAGGAGTCAGAGCTCCAGACTTAGCTTCATCATCGCTATGGTGGTCGGGACCTCCTTGGCTTGTTCTCCCCCCTCATCTATGGCCTACCCACAAGCTCTCCAAACCAGTAGACGTAGTTCACTGCCTGTCCATTCAACCTGACCCACAACCTGATCCTTCACAGAGACGTTTTCTCTCTGACCTGTGGAATCGCAATTCATCGTTCCATACCCTGAACAAGGTCGTTGCCTGGATTCTTCGGTTTGCCAGCAACTCCAGACCAAGGAACTCTGTCAAGTTGAAGTCAGATCTACTTACCTCTGCAGAAGTAGCTACTGCCAAGCATGTCATCTTCCGATTGGCTCAGTTGGAGACCTACCCTGAAGTCTTCCTAGTTCTGCAGAAAGAATCCAGACTCCCGAAGAATCACGCCCTCTCCAAGTCAACCGTCGTCCTCTCTGGACACGGTCATCTTCTAGTCAACAGTAGAGTTCGAGACCCTAATTCACCTACTTCTCCTCGCCAGTTGACTCCATTGAGTGCCAAGTCAAAGCTTACTAAGCTCCTTGTGAGCACTCTTCATTCCACCTACAGTCATGCGGGTATCTCTGCATTGGCATCTATCTTGTCTTCATCATACTACATTCCCAACCTCCGGAATCTCCTGAAACACATCAGCCGTTCCTGCCCTTCTTGCCAGCGAGCATATGCCATCCCACTCCAGCAACGTATGGGTCTGCTACCTTCTTACCGAACTACACCTGCTCCACCTTTTGACAACACTGGTGTGGACTTTGCGGGTCCCTTTGTCATCAGACAGGGATACACCCGTAAACCCACACTAGTAAAAACATACGCAGCTGTCTTTGTCTGCATGTGTACTAAGGCAGTTCACCTTGAACTTTGCTCGTCTCTGTCTACTGACGATTTCCTCGCCACGTTGCAAAGATTCGTAGCCAGGAGAGGCTGTCCATCACACATCTATTCCGATAACAGGACCAATTTTCTTGGTGCCCGGGAGGAGATCCGTGAGCTTCAGAAACTCACGGAACCCACTAGCACCAGGAAAGCCGTCTTCAGCTTCGCCAGTAACAATTCCATACAGTGGCACAACATACCTCCCAGAGCTCCACATTTTGGAGGCCTCTGGGAGGCGGCTGTCAAGTCCATGAAGACGTTGTTGAGGAAGAACCTGAAGCCGCATGCTCTTCGGTATGAAGAGCTATACACACTCCTCACAGACATCGAGGCCATTCTCAACTCTCGCCCCTTAGCTCCACTTCACAGCGATGATGTATCAGAGGGAACTTATCTGACTGCAGGGCATTTCCTGGTTGGACGTCCGCTGAAAGCTCCCCCAACTCCACGGCCACCTACAGGAAAGATCTCCAGTCTGCGAAGATGGAATCTAGTTTCCAATCTGACGTTAGCCTGGGAACAATGGCTGGGCACATACCTTGCCTCATGTTCCCAACGTTCCAAGTGGAACAATCAAGGACGCAAGCTAACAGCCAACGATCTCGTCTACGTTAAAGACGAAACCCTGCGAGTTCGAGACTGGCCCCTGGCTATCGTAGAAGAAGTCTTCCCTGGCGATGACGGTGAAGTCAGAGCAGCACAAGTCAGGTGCCGAGGGAAATCATATAAGTAAGCCGCCAACAGACTCATCCTCTTCACTCCAGACGGATCTACCGACAATCAATCCTGCCCCGGGAGGATGTCTGGGACTCAGCCCAGACAGGAAGAACATCAACCTGAGGCCAGCCCTGGCATTGAACATTAAAGGCACAGACCGTTACTACATTCATGTTAACACTTTCACCACACACTCATGTCGAACACTTTATGCTTGTAATCATATTCATACATGTGGTTTAGGACCTGCAAACCCACTGCAGGTTCAGACTACGTGTTCTACATTTAATGTCTTGTAAATTCTTATGTATTTTGTTGATAAGTTTAAAAGCCCAAACCTCTTGCCATCATTAGGGGAGTTAGCCATTTTTGGGGTTACATAGTAAGGCTGCAATTGCCATAGGTGACAGGGCTGCACTTGTGATTCTCCCGAGGCCATTGGGATCTTGTCAGCCTGGTCCTTCGAACACATACATTTTAATTTAACCTGCTCGGGACTTTACACACCCCGAACAATAGCAAAATCGTAAATTAGTGTAAAATGTGTGTATAACTAGTTAGTTAAACTTTACAGCCTTGTAGTTTTTTTTGTTAATTCTAACTATCAAGACAGTTTACGGATTTTTTTGTCAATGTAACCTGAACCTTAATCCAAGAAAGATGAACTAAAAAAAACTTGAATATAATTTCTAGGTAGGTCTGGACATTATAGATCGCGGAAGTTAAAAACCCCTTACCAATCATTCAAAGCTCTACCCCTTTCTAAATTTATAAGTATCCCGCGATCTTTTTTTTTTTTTGTACGATCTAATTAAATTGGGTGCCTCGCCACAAACGTGGACTTGCGGGTTGTAAAAAGTATGTCTGTGTTTTGGATTCTTTTTTCTGTGACCTTGAACATCTTTGACGGAGTTTACTCCCGAGGTACGTCTCTAATGTTGGTGGCTAGGCTATTAGCTGAGACCCCTGTACTATAGCTATAGCTATTAATGTGGGCAGGAGTGACATACAATAAGTAAGCATTTGCTGATAGTAGTAATTGTAGAGTGCTTAGAGCATATACAGATTCTTAACACTGAGCATCTGGATGATGCATTAAGATTGACTATGCTTGTTTCCTTATTAGACATTTGTAGACTTGCTAAAACTTACTGTTTCTTCAGCTGAACAAAGTATAGAGCAAGTGCTTATGCTGCTTATAAAAAAAAACGTCTGCCACTGAAGATGAGTAAATTATTGACATAAGAATAATATACATTCATAAGTAGCCTTGCCCAATTGTACTAATGTTTTTACCTATCATTCTATTCTTTGATGCTGCTTAGTTTCTCCTATTATTCTCTAAACCCTAGCACTATTCCTATGAGCTTACCCATTATTATTGATATTGGTAAAGGGTAAATGTACAAACACTTGACCTGACAGATAGTTCATTCTTCCGTCATTTAATCAGTATGTGGAGGCTGCATGCTATTCACTGGCAGCTTCTGAGTCTGTCCAGTGACTCCTGTGAGCTTTAGACCTATCACTCTAAGGCATGTTAAATTGCATTGACTCTGACTAATGTCTCCACCCACTTCCTCTCAAATTAATATTCTGCTATGCTTGAGCAGGCAAGCCTATCCATGACTATACATACATGTAAGTCATTATGAAATTCACTGTTTTCAAGCATTTGATTGATGAGGGAATGAGGTCTGAAAATACAAATTATTTTGAATTAAACTTGCAGTTACTGTGCAACCAAGTGGTCCTATTATCATAGCAGTGGGTGAATCCGCAACTATAAACTGCACGCTAGGAGATGGTATAATATTGGTTGACTGGAGTGTACAATTTATGGATCTTAGTACAGTAAGTGTAGTACCCACCAATTCTCCATTGCCAGGAGTGACTGCAGTTGGACTGTCTGGATTATCTATGCTGACTCTAAACACTTCAAATACAAGTATTACATCAGTTACTTGTGTTGGTGCTCAAGCATCTCCTAGAAAATTTCTTGAATCTCGGGTGTGTGTAACAATATATGGTAAGTTGACTTTTTGAGCACTTCAAGATTATTATTGATTTTGAAATTATGAAAGTCACTTTGTACTAGAAGTTATAGTTTTGAGGAACCGATCAAAACAATTCAACATAAATTAGCATAAAAATGAAAGTTTGGGGTGAGAATAGTTGTGTCCAGTGATGCTGTCAATGTACCAATGTTGGGAGGTTTATCCTCAGTTACATCAGCTTGAAATCCCTCTCATATTCTCTCATTTGTTGATTTTGTCCTTAGTCCTCAGAGCACCTTCCGTTTGTTCCCTAAGTGAATTATAATAACATCATCAACACTTTTTGTCTATAGTAGTACTAATTACAGGTAGAAATGTGCCTTGTAGGGGGACAGGGGTGATGTGAGAGGTTTGAAAGAGCTCACCGCGTGAAGATCTAACTCACAGTTTTGTAAATGATTGCTAGAAGTGCCACTCTATCGTTAATGCTTACTCTCTGTCATATATCATTGTCAGTCTAAATCCTAGGCAAATGGGTGGGATCGTTTCAAATTTTCTACATTCTAAATGAAGTGCTGTAGTTGTGAAGATGAGTCAACTAGGTAGTCTTCTCACCTTTTATAGAAATCACTATTTTGGTTACTCGCGAACTTATGAGCAGCTAACTCCTCGTAGATGGCTACATCATTTAGTAATGCATCCTTAGACTCCAATAAGCTTAAATACTATTATGAGTGTCCCATTTTAAAGCACTTACACTAGCTAAAACTATACAGTTATGGCAGCATCTGATATGTATGTATCCCATTGCACTATCAAAGGGAATTTTAGTGGAAGTCTCATATCTGTGAAGCATACCTGAATATTCAATTTCTGTCATTATTTCAAATTTCTGAATAGTCTCAAAATTATTGTTTTAACATTACACACAAACACTGCCTCATTTTCCCCTCTTCCTGTGATTCATAACACATATGAATTAGCACCATATGTATGCCATCCCTTACATTTTTTTACCTTCTTCCCTAAGACAAATGCTCTGGGTGACATTGACACTCTTGTCTGCTCGGCATTTGGCAGCAAGGAGCTAAGCTTTATATACTTAGCAGTATTGTATGCTCCATTCATAGTAAATTATGTGTTTAACTGATATTATGTTAGACAAGAAGAAAATAACAAAGATAATGATAATTATATTTAGTTAACCAATTACTATCAAGATTAACGAGTTCTGTTTCCATTTTCTGATGAACATATTGTTTCTAGATGCTAAAACAGAACGTACTATGAGCAAATTGCTATAGCTTTAAAGAGTAGTCACTGTTACTGTTTCGAGTGTGCAATGCACGTGGTTTATATAAGAAAGGCAGGTTCATTGAAAAGTATATCATAAAAGTCACTTTTGACGTTCATCATGTAATGGAAGCTATCAAGGTTTCTCCCTTAATTTGTACAATCTTATGTTTTGTTTTGTTCAACGTGCATTAACCCAGTTAATGTAATCATATATTACAGGTGTACCAGATCCTCCTATGAATATCTCTTTACAACTTGTAGCAAATGAAGTAGAAGTCTCGTGGGAGTATAGAATAATTCAATCTGTTACAGTTACTTTCAATTTAAGTCTAACATTTTCACAACCAAGTGTCCTGGAAAAAATGACAAAAAATGTAACAGACTTGCAAAATGCTACCTTCACTTTGCTAGGCAACAGGTCATGTGACCCATACAGATTGTGTATAGCAGGTAGAAACACAGTAGGTCAAGGAGAAGTCTCTTGTACTGTAGGAAGTCTACCTTATATGCAGACACTCGATAGGATTCAATATTCATTGTCTAAAAGTAATGGAAACTTTGCTTTGACAGTCATGATAATGGTAAGTACGTACATACTAATTTGAATGTACTTTTATCAAAATATTTTTTTAGATACCTGAAGAGTGTCACAACAGTGAACAGAGATATGAGCTAGTTGTGAGGTCTGTCTTAAATAATGATACTCTATCCTCTCTTCCAGTTCTAGCTGATCAGATAACTATGTTACAAGTTGGGAATCTGTTAGAAAGTAATTTGTATGTGTTTACAATAACATCACTTAATCTGATTGGAAAAGGAAGATCAGAAGAAGTATCATTTTGTAAGTTTTAATACAAGTGTAGGATGTTGATGTTTATACACAGCAGTTACTTTCTAACCTGTTTTTCTCATTAGCCACAAACTGTATTCAGGGAATAACAATCTGCTCACCAGAGGGAGGCGGGTTCAGACTGTCATGTGACTATATCAGTGGTTGTGAAGATATAGGATGTAATTATATCATCACTGGAGATAACATTACAGATATCGAGGGGACTATTTCTCCTAATTGGTTCTTATTATTGTCTATTAACATCAGTTTATACAATTCTATAACAGTTAATAATAGTAATAGTAATGCAGGGAGACAACAACTGAACTTCAATTCAGTGGAATCATGTTCAAGTACGATAGGTTTATAATACTTCATATGCACTTTTTCATGCAATTATTGTATTACACAGAATCTTCAACCTCTCTAACTGTCAGTCCGTCTGCTTCCACACCAATTGCTGCTAATGCTATTTTGGTTGTTGCGATAGTGGTACCAATTATTGTAGCAGTATTAATACTAGCTGTAATCATTATAGGTATTGTCTGCATTTATAGTAAGTGAATGTGCATGCGTAAATGATAGCATTCCAAAATTTGTGTGCCAAAATTGATGGACTTAATAGAAACAGGGAACGCACGCACACACACACAATGTAAATGTCTCTCTAGTAGAAAATAATTGCTGCTTACTCATGTGAAATAATTCTCGGTGAAAGATTACTTTAGGTGATGTGTTATAATTATACATTATTAGTTTTTATGCTTTCTTTACTTAAGCATGGATTGAAATTCAAAGGTTATATTGCAGTGTGAGAATGTATATATGATAATATAAAATACTGTGTTTATTTTGTAATTTATATTTAATAGTATATGCTGTGTTTAATTGGCTAGCTCACTCACCATATTATGTGCTATAGCATTGCAATATTTTATTTTCTCATTAATTATAGGAAAGAGAACAATCATGTTGACTGCACAGTACAGGTAAATGTATAATTTAGTGCAAAGTTTTAGTAAATGTTCAATGTTTATATTAATTATTGTAGTGTTAAAGTGCAAGCTAGTAGAGAAGTTCCCTTACATCATCAAGTGAGTAACCACTCTTTGGGTTTCGATGGGTAAACTTTCTAAATTTGTACGTGAGTAATCATGGATGCTTAGAATGTGGCACTACTGGTGCACACTCTCAGAGTTTTATTAGTGTTGGGGTTTATATCTGCTGGAGATAGTGAGAGTATAATAGAGCTGACATGGAGAATAGTACTACAAGTAACTTATATAGTAAACTATATGCAGTATGCCTAAATCAATAGATTGCCAGTAGTGTCTAAAATTACTGGGTGGTCGACAGACATACAGACAGAGCCACTACCATAGCCCTCTCGCGCATGCTGGCTAGAGGTTAACTATTATCTTGACAGGAAGAGTAACATGCTATTAAATTGAAAACTTTGAAACTTGTAGAAAGGTAAATCGTTAAGCGCCACTCTCTCTTCAGAGGGTATGTTTACAAACCTTCATATCGTGGACACTAGAATCACTTCAATCACTGAATAATTAATTTAATAGTTTTCATAACTTACTGATTATTATCACCTGCAAAATTTGATATGACACTTTCAACACAGCTTCTTGCTTCATAGTAAGTTTGTTTTGCAAAATTAAATAAATATTATGATGTAAAAATGAAATTCTTGCATAGTAGAACACTTCATGCAACCTGCATAGATATTGTAATAGTAAATACATCATTTACAGTGCAAATTTTATTACTAATTTTTTTAATACCATGTTATTACTGCTGTTATTATATTATTAATTTTTATTCATCATAATGTTATTTATATTGTTGCTTTTATTTATTCATTCATTTGTATATTATTATTGTTTCATTAGCATAGAACTAATGCTGCAAATGAATATGTTGACAGTGATGCTAATGGAAATCAATACTACAGTGATCTCAACACTCTAAAATTACAAAGTAAAAGTGATAATAATAATTCAGCCAAAACATCTCCCCAGCAGTCTCAATACGCTGCATTACACAAGGCAAGTTGGCCACAACAGGGAAATTTACTGTTTTTAATCCAGGAATGAAAACAAACATACACTGGTCACAGAATCTTCTCTTTCTAGTCTGGTGCTCTGTAGATGTTCACTGGCTGATCTCGTTAGTTTCCTCAGTATGTAACTAGCTATGTCAGTTCTGAAAAAAAGGAAAAAAAAAAAGAGAGGATTCTTCTTTGGAAAATGTTGTTGTTTTTTGTCAGGAAAACATACTTTTTTTGTCATTTTAATATTTTCACCCTGTTCCTTCGCACCGATAAGTCTGTATTTTGCAAATCCAAACAGAAAGAGTCAATGCGAAAATATTGATACAAGTTTGTATTGTGTGATTAAGTTGGGGTTGTAATGAAATTGTGATGAGGGAGGTGTGGATGGGAAATAGGAAATTTCACTGCTGTGGCCTTGCACACTAAAAACATAGACACAATTTAAAAGCTATTTTTAAATCATAATTACCATCTTTGTTACTTAAACAATAAAATGAAGTAATGTACTTAACAAATATCCTAAAAAAAACTAACAAGTTAAACTCAATAAATAATTAGGTGTCATCTAGTTGGTAAAAATATGACTACCATAGATGTTTATGTGGTTTCAGTGTATTACATTATTTGTTACTGAATATATCCTGCATTTTGATGACACTATTGTAAATAATATATAATTATATAATACGCTTTAAATATTAAATTTATTCACACATATTTGTATAGGAACCAGTTTATCATGTGTTAGAGAAAGACACACCAACTAAAGAGAATAGTCAGTTGGATAAACCAGCTGCAGACTTAGATGCACAATATGCAGTAATAAGTACTAGATCTGCGAAGAAAACATGACCTCGAGGGAGAATGTTTAATCTCAAATATTTACATACTTTTTATCCAATAATTATTATCAGTGGTAATTTTCGCTGTACGTATCAGTTGCATTTTCTTATTCTATTTTGTGTGATTCAACCAGATATATTAATGGCTGCAATTAATCAGGTAAACCCTTTAATCTAATGGTGCAATTAGAACATAACTTTTAGCCAAACTATAGCCTTCTGGGGTTGAGTCATGAAAAGATTTAACAATTGTTTACAAGGTTCTATCTAATTTAGGATTGGGGGGAGGAGTTTGCCTCCCCTCTCCCCAAAAACTCAGCTTTCCCCTCAATACTCTCATAGATTGAAAGAGAAATCTAACTTTTGCCTTGTAACTTAGTATATTTTGAGATTGGATTTGGCAAACCTTCCCTCCCAAAATATTTTTTCTAGATGGACCTCTGATATCTCTATCTTATCCTGTATTTTGCAAATGTTAGGAGAGAAAGTACACTAGACGGACATTGTTGTATAAACTGTGACATTATTTACCATCATGCCATGACTAAACAGAATAATAATAAAGCCAAAAAAAAAAAAAAAACAGTTTCAGAATCCCAATTAAGAGGAAAAGTCTTTCCTTATGGAACTAGTTTGTATGCTACATATAATGGTGGTTTATTATATAGTAGTATTTCATTCAGGTTCCTTGGGTTAGTAATAGCTAATGTGTATTTACAAACAATTACCACAATCAGAATTCACTGGAGAGGATGAGGTAAACATACAGTTTCAGTGAAACTAGAACCAGCACGTGCACGCAATGTATGAGTTAATATAGCATATCTTACCTTTACAGTATATTACATCATTAGTTGTATACCAGTGTATAGCTAATATATTTTAAACCAACACTCCAAATCATCAGTTTGTTCTTCAAGATTGTCCAATGACAATAGTTGTATCTTTTCAAACTCCTGCCATATACAAGTTAATAGTGTGTAATATTGTGTGCCAGTTGCTGTCATATAAGGTGAATTATATGCATTATATATATATATTTAAGCATCTACTGGTTATAAGCTCTCTAAATGCTGTTGTATTCCGTCATATACAAACTCTGGCCAAAGTGTCTATTGTCATTTATGTCACTCGACCAGTGTCTTGTGACAACAGTCCATTAATGGCTTCCATTAGAGGAACGAGCGAGAACAAACACAGTACATACAAGATAGAATTCCACACCACATTCTTGATAATCATGTTGGCTGATCATGTGATCCATTGACTACCTCCAACCACAAGCTCTATGTACTCCATGAATGAGAACATTTCTCCCATAGAGAAACCAATGTGTATTGTTCAGTGCTATTGTAATGGCTACTGACTTGGCAGCCCACTATGGCAACAAGGAACTGACAGTTATTGAATGACCACAATACACACAATAAATGATGTCGTACATAAACTATGCATGCCTTTAATTAGCGTCACAGTAGCTACTTGTTCAAATAAATAAGTGACTTAAATACTTAATAAAAATGTACTGTTTATTTACTTATTAACTTTTGGCTTTTAAAAATAATTAAATGAATGTTAAATCTGTATTTATAGTTAATGAATATTTAATAATGTTTGACCTTCACTGTCACAACTAATAGATGATAATCAAGCCATCTTTCAACCACTTTAATGACATAGGTGTGAAGATGACATCGTGCAATGTGTACATATACACCACTTGACATTACTAGTGTTGAAACTGATAAGATTTCCATGTTTGTACCTCAACTAGACTGTTATCTCCTCACATTAAATGTATTGGATAGTGGCTATGGTGTCAAAATGTGTCACACCCTCAACTAATTAACTGGTGTTGTTACCAGATATTAGTACCAGATATTAGTTTTTCCTTGTTCAGAATCCACCAGGATCAAAGTGTTACCATACAATTATTCTCATGCCATTCAACTGACTGTATTAGTATTGATGAAACTTGTCAGTAATCATAAACGAGGAAACTGCACACTTGGCTTCAAAGGTCATGGCTGTTGCTTTTTCTAATTAAATCAACCATGACAGCTTCTTGTGGTTTCAAGTGTCAGACTTGCCAGGTAGGACCCCCATTGCCGGTTTCATCTGAACTAGTTAACATAATATTGACATGGCCGGTGAAAATAGTCACACCTACCTTTAACAGCAAGTGTTAAACCGAGGGTGAGAATGACCCGTGGCAATGTTTGTGTGTTAGTATGTGTGTGTGTGTGTATGTTAGATAGTGTTCTTGTCCCTAAATCAAAGTCAGACTATATATACTGTGTGACATTGGCACATGTGGAGGGTGTGCGTGTGTGTGCATGCATGTGGGTGTGTCCCACTCTGGCCATTTTCCAATCCAATTTTTCCATCTGCCTCCCTCAAGCCCCACCAGTCCACCCAGCTGCACGTAACTTCTAGGGGTTGTAAGAGAATTTTAATTTTTGAATTTGTGTATGTTAGAGACTTATGTAACTGTGACATTAACTCATGTGGAGGGTGTACCTGTGTGTGTGTGTGTGCGTGTGTGTGTGTGTGTGTGTGTGTTGTGTGTGTATGCCTGTGTGTGTGTGTGTTGTGAGAGAGGCCTTGTCCATAAACAATGGATACAATACTCAATCGTCTGCTTTGTACACAAGAATGGGTTGTGGTATTAATCCAACCAAACCAACACAAGTTAACTGACCATGAGGGGAAAGAGAAGGTAGATCCAGCTGCCTGATATACACACACACACACAGAGACCTAGGTATGAGAGTCTTACTGCTGAAGTTTGTACAAAGATTTGTAGAACATGTCAGCAGATGGGAAGTGATGTCATGGAAGTCAAAGTGTATTGTGTGCAGTTGTTCAGTACATATGTAATATTCATGCAATCCATCAACAATTTCAAGCACAAGCAGTGGGTCATTAAAATTGTAAAAATTATTTCTTCATTTAGTGCAATTTTTTTAAACCGATCACACTCATGGCCATTGGATGTGGTAGGGAGTGAGTACTTCCACAAGTGACTACTCTGTGTGCCTCACTGGCCATCTGTGTTCTCACATCTACATCTTGTTGCCTGCTTCTCCTCCATGAGAAAACACTCATACAATGAATACCATGACTTGTAACAGGACTGGACAAGAAAAAGAGTGGATACGCATGAATGTCACATATAGTCATACCATACCCCTACCCCCCCCCCCCCCTCACAATAACAAAACAAAAACAACAACAACAAAAAAACAACAACAACTCTTATTCAAATGTAACAGAACCGAATATATTTTGATTCCTCTTGATCTTACAATCTTGACGATTCATCCATAGAAACAGCTTGTTTCTCTTCGCTCTACTGAGTGTGGTTTGTTGTGTAGTGATGTAAGGCATTACACACATAATGTGCTTCCTTACCAAGTTGATAAATTCAATAGCATAGCTTGCAAGATTTCTACAAGCATGCTCGACAAGTACCTTATCATCATTAATAATATGAATAAATAGAATCTTACAATGAATACACTATGATAATGGATGCTAATGGAGATATTAGATCGTGTACGTCTTCACTCCAATATTCCATACAAGTCTTCATTAGTTCATACATAGCTCAACATTATCTTCTAGAAGCTCACTTTCTATGACTCCTTGATAGTCCTCTGCCCAGCCATTCTCCCAGAACAGTTGAAAGTCAACACTGTATGCACACAAACACATGCACAGCATACAAATAAGAAACATACATGTGTAGTTAATTGACTATTTCAGATTATGAGGATGGGACATGACAAGGAATGAAGGACTGCTAAAGAGAGGATAGGATTATCAGTGAGAAGGTGTGGTCTCACTTTCTTGTCGGCTGAGAACCTCAATGTAAATTACTTACAGTATTAATACATAGAGTGTACATTGTAACATGTGATTAATAACTGAACTATGTCTGGCAGTCTCAGATTGAGGAAATGTCAGTGAGTTTAACAGTTTATTCTAGCATGCCAGACATATGGCAATGGATTATGTCGTACGAATACAAACGTTACACAAGTGAACAAAAAAAAAAAAAAAAAAAAACAACAAAAAAAAAAAAGGATTGAATGATCATTCTGAAACTGTGTACCTGGTAAAGGGTAGCATGACTCCACGAGCAGTCATTCGTGGTTGGGGATTGCATGTGTTTGTGTGCTGACTCCCCTTCATTAGCTTCCAACACAATGACATGTGAACAAACACGAAAAGAACATTCAAAATATGCACATTCAGTTCAATGGTTAGTTGAGTGCACAAATATACTGCCCACAACAAATTAGACTAACCAAGAATACAGTGGACATATGGCTAATTCCAATATGTGGAAAAAATAGTAACACTACTGATAATAGCCATGGTCATACGTATAATTCTATTCAGTGCAATGTAGGAAACACATACAAATATAGTACATTATAACAAGTAAAAAAAAAAAAGAAAAAAAAAGAAAAGAAACCTATTCTCTTCCAATTACAACTTATAAAGTTGTACTTCTCCTTGCACATGTGTTTACTGCAGGTACAACAGCTAATACTGTCTATATGCAGGAACATACCATGCTAACCACAGGTTCCAAGTAGGCAGCATTGTATGGTGTGGTTCAACTTGCTGTTGTTATTGGAACTAATTAACTTCTTAGTACTGTTGTACTTGTCATGGCATGAAATGAATATTCTCTGATAGATTTTCATCCAAAACAAAATGTAAACAACTAACTTCATATAATATTGACCAGATACCTAGAGCATGTATACAGTCACCATTAAAGCTGGACTATATATGTGACCGTCTACGAGAAAACCGGGCACAACGCGGCGTGCGTAAATATCGAGAAAAGATCGATCGATTTCTTAAAAATGTATTGTTTCAAGCCGACGGAAGGGAACGGTTAGGTCTATTATAGCGGGAACGACTTAACCCTTTGCGTACGACCGTCACGCATTCGTGACCGCCGTAACTTAACGTGCGCGTACGATGGTCACGAATCTGTGACATACCGGGTGCGTCAAGAGAATACGGCTGTCACGAATTCGTGACAAGCTCTTTTTTGCTCTGTTATTACAGTTACAGAGCGCGTAGCGCGCTAAAACTTTCAGTAGCTTACATAGTATACATTTTGCAATCTCTATTCTACAAAATAAGTCTTATAAAATAAGTATAACTTATATCAAGTGCACCAACTAAATAAAAAAAATTTTTTCCTACACTTTGTGTCTAGCTATTTTCAAATAGAACATCTACTAAGAAGTAAAGGCCTAAAGTAGCTAGAAATACGCAAACTAAAACTAGAACTTACACTTGGGTGTGATTTCTCCTTTCATAAATATAAGCTAAAAAAATAGCTAACAAACTATGGCCTCCTCGATAATTCCAACAAAGTTTGTATTCAAAACAACTCTATAAACTATAAACTAACGGATTACCATAGCTACAACGCTAGAGGCCGATTATTTGAGGCCTAACACAAACGAAACACTCGCCCGTTTTCTTTTTCCACGTGTCGAACTCCACTGGTAAAACGTCGTCGTCTCGGGCAACTAATTGGTTTTACGGCGTGCGCGTATTTAATTACATAATTGCTCGCCCGCGTTCGTCCGCAAAGGGTTAAGCTACAACGATAAAACTTGGAGAGCTCAATATCTGGACGCCGACAACTCTGTAAGTGCAAAAAAATTTTTTTAGAAGGGTGCCGCGTTGTGCCTGGTTTTCCTGTAGATGGTCACATATATATATTGTGGGCACACCCACATGAAGAAGGAAGAAAAAGGAACATATGTGTGTGTGTGTGTGTGAACATTAATTGTTTAATAAATGTAGGAATGTTGTATGCATGTGTGCATGTCTGTAGCAGAGCAGGAACTTTGCAGCCTTTCCTGTGACTTGTAGGTCTGAGGATTGGTCAGTGGTTCTCAGTGGGTAGCTAGAGAGGACCTTGATTCTGGTGGCAGCAACTATTTTGCTGTCATCAGGTGTGAGCAAGCCAAGCAGAGTGACAACTCTCCTCAAGCCCATATATACATAATATATATATATAATATATATACAGTATTCCTGGGAGACTGGTAAAAACTACATTGGCTTAGGAAATGGTACACAGGCATTTCAATACAGCTGTTTTTCAAATGCAAGCAGCTGCATTCCAAGTAATTAGTGATTCATCACCATAGAAACACTCTTAGTATGTATGTTCACAGCTAGCTTGAGGTCAAGTGTACACTCTCACATCACATATCACATAAGCAGCTCAGGCAAAAACAAGCAAAAACAAACCAAAACAAAAATACACAAAAAATTTAGCACAACTGTGTACCAGATGTGGCACTGACTTGATGCAACTACTACTGGTTGCTACTTGACTTGTTTTTCCCACCGGACTCTCACACAGCTGGAATCCAGTGTAGTACACATACAGTATGTATAAGCATGTATATTTACATGTACATGTGAATATTCAAGCCCATAGTGTGTGATTCTTGCAGTCTGTGGTCACTAACAAAATATAATGTGTTAGCTACAGTTTATCTGTGGTAGTGAGATGGTCTATTTGTCATAGTTATAAGCCCAACCAACAGTGTTTACTTGTCCACTAGAGTAACCACGAAAGTAAGTCTTGTGTGTAGGTATGTCAGGTTGTGTGAAAGTATCGTGCATTCCAGCAATACACAAAGAAAACATTAAATTAAATAAACGTGGCAGGGTTTGATACAGGATTTTTGACTGGGGGGGGGGGGGGGGGGGACATGAATGTCACAGGTGGCGAGTCTAATAGATGTGCATACATTCTGAACTTTTTTATTTCTTGGAAAAGAAAATGGTATAAAACACAGTGGTAGGGGAAAAAATACAAGAAAAGGAACCCAAAGTAGTACTATCATTGTGAGTCATGTTATGAGAATGTAAGTCATCTATCCAATGTATTGGAGGTAACACACACAGACATGCATATATGTATATATACAAAAAAAATTGTAGAAGAGGATGAAGGGGGGTTTGAATAACATTACTAGATACATATTGTGTGTGTGTGTGTCTCAATTAAACTACATTATTCAAGTTTGTATGAGTAATAGCGCGGGTAACCGTGGTATTTAGGATTGAAATAGCACAAGGCGAAGGCGCGTGCTATTTATTCCTTTTAACGCGTGCTATTCATCCCTAATACCACGGTTTACTCATGCTATCACTCGCTAATAGTACATCTACATCCTAACATTAGACCACCATCACTTCAAAACAAACTTTTCAGCAAAAATGCTGGCGTTTCCAAGGCTAACTACTCCATGCGTGCGCACTTATCTGTACTATTTCACTTTGGTAACTGTACTATTTCAACTCCAGCCGTGCCATTTTACCGATTTTCCCCGTACATATTTGAATGGGCAATTTACGAGGTGTACAATTAATGAAAATATCATAACATTTAAACTTATAGGAGAACATTTATTTAGGAGAAGAAAAGTAATAATTCTTCTGGCTAAATATTTTGAACAGATATCAAAATTATCTCACTAAACTATGCAAGATTGAAGATGGGGCAATGCAACAACTTTTTTCAAAATTTTCTTAGTTCGTTACGTGTACATGTTTTAATCATGGGAATTACAGTTTATCTCCAGCCCCCCCCCCCCCCCCCCCCCCCCATTATTGGCATGTGTTAATCAAGGGCTGTTAAAGTATTTAGAAAGCAGCTGCACTACATTCGGTTGGTTTCACCTTTACACTGATTCTGGCTAAAATTAATGCAGCAATGCAAACAAAAATAGCTGATTTCAGCAAAATACCCTCATTTATGAAATTTCTCCTTGAAGAGCTCAAAAGTCTCAAAAATGAAGTGTCTGAGTGGTACACATCTGTTCAAACAACAATTACAAAGTTGAAAGAAGAATATGATATAGTTGTCAGTGAACACAGGCGAAGATCATCTCACTTAAAATCAGAAAGCTTGAACTTTCTTCATGAATACAGGGAAAAAATTGCTGTGCTCTACTTGGACAGCTTGATTGAGAATATCAATCAAAGATTTACGGACTAGGCTGTCAAGGTATTGTCTGCTGCTGCAATTTTCGATCCTGCCAAATTTCCTACTAAAGAGAGTCAAATGACATCATATGGTCTTGAGGAAATTAATACACTTGCAGACTATTATGGCAATGATGCTTCTGTAGAATATGATGCAACAATACATACATCCCCTGCTGTTCTTGACCGAGAAGAACTTCTATCTGAATGGAAAACATTCAGGAGAGCATTGATACAGGAAAAAGCTTCTGTTGTCCAGGCAAAAGAAACACGACCCAGTTTGCAGGATTTATTACAAACAATGCAAAAATGTGATAGTTACAAGGCTATATTCCCTCAAATGCTCAGTCTTATGAACATACTACTTGCTATTCCTGTGAGTACTGCTACCGTTGAGCGATCATTCAGCCAGATGAAATTAGTAAAGAACAGGCTGCGTAGTCGTCTTTCAGATGTTTCTCTAGCACAACTCATGAGGGTAGCTATTGAGGGTCCCGAACTGACTAATGTTAACTTTGAAGAAAGTTTGGCTATTTTTGGACAGCAAAACAGACGTATTTTATTGTAACTTTGGAACTATTTACCAGTCCATTGATGAACATCAGTTACTATGTAATAGTTAGAGCATAAGCGCTTAGGGTGGATTTAGTGCACTGAATCCACCAGTACCTAAGCGTGCATGCTCTAACTATTTTAGATCCCGTTTACGCATGCCCAGTTGCCACTAGCAACTTTGTTTATCAGCATTTTCGCAGAAATGGCTAACGGCAAAAAATAGTGCACACTTACCAAGTTAGTACACCTAGTAACAATTATAGCAACGGGGAACTAATATTTAATTAATGTACCAAATTTATATCAATTGAAGAAGGACAATAGGACTTTAGTAGTGGGGGAAAATAACTCCGGTTGGGAGAGGGAAAAACCCCCCATTCTGTATCAAACCCTGTGTGGCTTGTTTTTTTTTTTGGTTGATTATTTTAACCCTTTCACCGGTAGATTTTTAAAAAGAAAATATGTCAATAGATTAAAAAAATCATAACAAATTAAAGATTGAAAAAAGTACCTAGCAACCATATACAGTCGAACCTCTCTACAACAGCCAAGCATGGGGACAAGCGTGTTGGCCTTTGTAGAGAGTTTGACCTTATTTCGGAGTTTTTCAGGTAAAGCCCACCACAAAGGAGGTGTGTCCGTCATAACTATGGCTAGCCAGGTCGTTACTGCTACTGAACTTCAAGTACTGGAAATAGACTCTTACATTAGGGGCTACCACGCATATACTGATGTATGGGTACCTATGGTAGGGGAATCACTATTGGTAAAGCCAGAGCCTGCAAATGCCAAAGATAAGAAAGCAGTGGCTATTTTGAAGGAGACTACTATTGTAGGTCATGTACCACAAAACCTGGCTCCACGGCTTTTCCAGTTTTTGAGAAGAGACGTCAACAAAGCATTTGCCGTGATACGAGGGGACAAAGTGAACAGAGGCGCTGGTTACGGTCTGGAAGTGCCGTGCATCTACCGCCTATACGGCCCTCCAGCCTATATCAATAAAATGAGGGAGCTGGTAAATGATCTGATTGCTGCTGGACATTTGTAATTCTGACTTGCTCTATATTCGAGTTTAAAATGACTAAATTGTTGTGCAAGCTATGCATGGGTGTGGCTAACTGGCCGTTGTGGGAGATAATTTTGTATTGCAATTTCACTGTGGGGTCCGGTAATATGACCGTTGTTCGGAGTTGGGAGTCAACCGTTTCTCAGAGTTTAAAATCTATTACAGACATGCGGATGGAGCTCCGTTCCCAGCGGAATGACCGTCGTTGAGAGTCTGACCGCTTTTCGGAGTCCCGTTGTAGAGAGGTTCGACTGTATATTCATGTAGCATAATAGTTAGGGATTTTGAAAAACCACATATATGTTGCCTAGCAACAAACCACAAAATTTAATTAACGTTTCATAATATTTACTGAATTATTTTAATATAAAAGTGATAATATGTTGATTATACAATTATATTTACATCTAGATGATTGAATTATATATTTATAATAAAATATCTAAAGTTTTACAAAAATGTTGCTTATAATAAAAAATCTGTAACAGTATGATACTTCAAAAAACAGTTACGTTCAGGTGCAACACATAAATGGACCTTGCAAAAGGAGCATTGAATACGAGATTCGTGGCGGTTTCCAGGACGAGATGTATTTCTTTTCTTTCAAATAGAAGAACATGCACGTTTACCTCGTCCACGTCCACGTCATGACAACTGATTTCATCTGAACTGCTTGCACGTCTACTTGAATTTGAAGAGATTTCATCTTCACTTGTATTGTTTACAACTACAAATTGCAAACATAAAAATTATTTGAATTACTTATGTTTTTTGCCTGAACATTCTTCTTGATAAAAGATAAAATGTACTTCTAAATCACACACTGATCTCTAATATTGAGTTAGCTGTGATAGCTATCATTAGCTAGTGTTGAATCAGTGTTTGTTGCTATCATTGCAGCTAATATGTAAACTGCATAACCTAGCTTACTATGCTCTATTAGCTAAACCTAGAACTAACTATCCTTGCATTGCTAAGCACAGCTATCTAAGACATTCCCAGTGTTTATGACTCACCTTCAGCATCTGAAGATTCAGATCCATTGCTAGTGCTATCATCAGAAGAATGCACAGCATCTTCTAAACCTTCCACTTCCCTAGAAGTAACTGTTGGCGATCCAATGAAAGCAAAAATATCTGTACTGCTCTCTTGCAAGTTCCCTTCATCGTTCTCCGCTTTAGATAATCCAAACTAACCGTCGTCCAACGAACTAATCGTCGAACAACAAACTAATAACACAGTCGGCGCGAAGCCATGCTACTGCTGCTGATTAGGCTAATAAAATTCGACGGAATACTACGTCACGGTTTCCTTAGTTACTGTATACCTGCGCGTTAATAAAAATTATATGCAATAAAGCTAAGCTTTAGCTCTATTTTGGTGTTTAAAACTAGTCGATAGCGTGAGCGGTTCATTTTTTATAATTCTTTTTGTGTCGATGGGTACCTCGACCGTCATATGGCGGTTATACCGGTGAAAGGGTTAATTCAAACTGTTGTGGCAGCAGAGTGGTTACTATGGCATTGAATTCCCTTTAAGTAATTTAAAACTCAGCAGTTTTTTTAGTATTTTGATTGTTGGAAATTAAAGTCAATAGTTTAACAGTAGTATAGTCACAGTTATTCAACTGTGATTTTAAAGCTGGCAGTTGTGGAACATCCTATACTGCATGTTTGGAAATTGCTTGCAAGGCTGGCAGTAGGTATAAATTGCAGCTGCCTTAGAGATCTATATGGGTGTAGCTACAAATAAAATTTTGTGGTTAGCTGATATAACTTTTGTCGTTTTATGTTACCTTGTTTTTATTCAATGTATTATTCTTATTGATATTTACTGCTGAAGAGTTAGAGACAACCAATGAAGTATTATTGGGAGGGGGATGGGGAGGGGGGGGGGGGGGGGGGGGGGATAGTGAAACTTCTATAAATGTATGTGTGTGTGCGTGTATTTAGATGTAGGAGGACACACATGGAAGGCAATATTGGAAGCAATGGAAGTATGACAGTTGTGGATAAGCCATAAGTTTTGTTTAAAACAACAACCCAACTCACTAAAGAATAATAATTTTTATACCACTGAACAGATAAAGCCTACGATGCAGCATTGCTAGTCCACCAGCAACTTGTAATTGTCAACCTATAGTCCTGATCAACATAGCAATAAGACATCCATTAAAGATGGTGAACTGCCTTTCCCCCAATTCCCCCCCCCCCCCCCCCCCCTCTCCCGCCACATCCTTGACTGCCGCACTGTTTTTAGCTACCATACCACGGATAGTCACCTAAAGACGATATCACTCCCAATCAGAAATCCATATAGTGATAGTAGAGCCCAGCAACTACAACATGACAGAATCCAATATGATACTGGGAGAGGTTACTCTCATTATGTATGTGTGCATAAATGTTGTTGTGCGTGTGTGCATTACCAAAGGACGAGAGCAATGATGGAAAACATCTGACGAGCAAACAAAAAACAATAGCACAACATTGTATACTTATGTAATAGTTTAATCAATGGCATTTCCTCATAATATCTAGTTACACTGTGGGGATAGGACAAACACTAACTATTGAACTTTCTCTCTACCCCTCCCCCCCCCCCCCCCCAAAGCACTCACATACACAAAGAGAGGTACCTCACACAGAAAAAAAATGGTTTTAAGTTCACACAATACAACAAATATGGCCCAAAGATTTAGTACTACCAATAGCAGGCTAGACATCAGGAGGTCTTGCCAGCTTCATAGCCATAACTGGTAGTTGTAATTTTGTTGACAGCTCATAAAGTCCCTGAGCCAATGTTCACACTAATAGCGAGAGAGGGTGATGACACTGCCTCTGAACAACAAAACCAAATAATTGCCAATCCATGTATCCTCTCAGGATACATGGATATATCAGATTCAATCTAGCTATTCCAAATACTGAAGTTCACCTTGAAATAAAAAAATAAAAAAATAAATACATTAAAAAACAAAACAAAAAAATATCACACATACATGTACACACCTGGCAGGGCCAACCTACTCTACTCATAGTTAAAATACAGCAGGCATGTAAATACAGAGAATTGCAGCTGCTTGATAATAAAAATAACAACAATAATTGTAGCAGTTTAGTTATTTATTATAACAAAAAACTAAAAAGCAAATTTTCAGTTGGCAATGCCCAGGTAAGCACTGTGTGTGTGTGTGTGTGTGTGTGTGTGTGTGTGTGTGTATGTGTGTGTGTGTGTGAGTGTGTATGTGTGTGTGTGTGTATGTGTGTGTGGGTTTACAATTATAAAGACCAGTGTGTAAGTGAACTTAGCATGTTAGGTACAAGGTGGTAATGACCTTCCTATTGACATTTGCCACAACATTTTCATCAGAAGCTCTCCCTGAAATTTCAAAAAATGTTGATTTGACCCCCTCCCAAGTTAGGTTCTAAAAATACCCAGCAATCCCATGAAAACAAACACTTACAATGGATATAGTTTGTTATGATGTCACTACCAGTGAGTGGAAATTCCTATCTATTCCAGTAAAAATCTCAACTCAACTAAAATAAAACTGGTTTGTGCTCTTAAAGTTCTTAACCACATAATCCTGAGGTCAACCCAGACAAGAAATATTAGTCTCAATTCAATGAACTGGAAAAAAAAAATTAAAATTATTTGAGAAAGTTTCAATCTAGTTTTTATGAAGGATCAGAACTTGATGATTTAGTGAACAGTATAACATAATTCAAAGTGCCCGCCATATTTGACTGCAGTTAGCATTACTCATTTAGTTAGAACAATAAATATGGCTACCAACCAATCAAGTCATTATTAATGATGCCGCAGGTTAACGAGCTGATAACTAGTGGGTGGTACGCCCACGTCACCCAGCAGTTCAGATGACAGAGGGAGAGAGGATGAGAAGGAGTATGAATCCAACAATACAGAGTAGTAGAGATTGTGAAAAGACAATTATAGACACACACACACACATAGTACTATACCACATAGAGGCGTAGGAAGGGGAGGAGGCTCCAAAGGTGAAACCCCCCACCCCCTATGATTTTGCAGCAAAATCTAACGAGGTGATTTCTCACATGAACACTTCAAAGCACAAAAACAACAACATGCCCATGGAGCCCCCTCCTCCTCCTCTCCCCCCCCATACCAAAACATCTTCCTACAGCACTGCATAATAGCACAGACGATGAAGCAAGAATACTGTAATACAAGAAAACACAAGAGTGAACTTGTGTGCACTTACTTGTGACATTTCACATGGGAAGGGAAGCTCAAAATATTGTCTTAATGTTGACATACATGTTTACACAATAACACTACATATGCTAGCTACCTGAGGTACAGACATAAGTTCCAACTACGTGTACTACAAGTTACTACTAAAATGTCTCCAACATTAGTCTCACACTGAAACTAAAATGACAAGCTGGACTCATTTTCCTTAGAGAACTCATTTTCAAAGGAAAAAATACTCAAAACTGAAAGAATTGAAAAGAGCCTAGCTAATTAAAGTACAATAGAATGCATCCACAACAAGAAGAATTATGTAATAGCTACACATACAGTAGCTATGCCTAGATATCACAATAACACATAAAGTCAGATACCTGTGCAAGTTTCTGTCAATGGTCAGGAGAAAGTGTTACGATAAACAACAAGAAATAAAGTTGAAAAAAGGAACGAAGCAATAATGCAGTTGGTAAAGGGTTTACAATTAAGGATGTCCTATAAATGGGATTATACCATAGTTGAACAGTCCTGGGTTGGAACAGTTACTCCCCTGTATAATCTAATTCCCTACTAAAATCACCTGCAGTGTTTAAATTGCACAGAGAAGAATTTATTGACAAAAAAAGTGAGATGCATTGCATAAATAGATATGTATGTATGTGGTGATATTATGGTCTTCTAGCTCTGAATCAAATATATATCTTTTTTTTATTTAAAAAAAAAAGTACACAGCTTTCTTTGCGAATTGTATGTACGTATGTATGTAAGCGTGTGTGTATGTGTGTGTGTATGTATGTATATATGAATGTATGTATGTATGTGTGTATGTATGTATGTATGTATGTTGTACACACCAATCCTACGTGTTCCGTGTTCCCCTACCTACTGTATGATGTCAATGCCAGCATCCACACAATGTCTATTACAGCTGGTCACGTGCAGACTGTCTGTCTGACTGACTGACTTGGGCATGCTCAGTACGAAAATGACCAATAAGAAAGAGCGAAAAACTAACTACTGACAACATAGCAATGGATGAATAAACAAACACCAGAAGCATGTCTACCACACCTCCCAAGGGAACGGAGCTGGGTTTAGAAGAATGTATGACAATCATTGACCACAACTAACTGATATTCATTGTATATAATAATATAGTATAGTAGTACATGTATTCCTAATTCTTGTTCAATGCAAACATTTGATCAATCTCAACACATATTGGTCCTCGTAATGTTAGCATTGCACAGTAAAACTTTCGTGAGCATGTGTAGTAGGAGTCTATTTATAAATTGCTTAGTGATACGAAAATTGTGATCATGGAAGACTATATTGTTGCACTGGTAAATCATGGACACATTAAATAGCCACACCCACTCATACACAATTGCTACTTACACCTTTTATGGCATTAAGCAATTCAAGCACTATCACACACACACACACACATCTTTAACTAACACACTTAAAGAAAAAAATACTGGTTATAGCAGTATCAAAATCAGAGCACAATCATGAGTGTGTTTCCCTCCACACAATCAACACAAATACAGTTTAATACTAAGTGATGCACAAAGGCTGGATCATTAGAAGTGGAGATTAAAGGTATGTATCAATTACATACATAGTGATGGATTCACTATTACATGTAATGTGTGTATGTGTGTGTGTGCACTACGAACCAGCACTTTAAGTGTCAACATCTAATTTCACAAAGGTAAAGGGTCTCCAATACTACATGGATGATCACTGAAATGTTCTAACATGTTTAACTTTCACAATGGAAAAACGATAATAAGAATAATAATAATAACAATGATAATAATAGCAGATGTACTCGAAAAGTTGGTTTAAGTTCTAATTAACAATATTGGCTGTTAGAATGAGAAAAATTGCTATTATTGTAATTATTTCAGGTGAGAATGACTGAATCAAAAATAATAATAATAATAATATTATAATAATAATAATAACGATAATAATAATAATAATAATAATAATATTAACAATAATAATAATAGCACGTTGAATTTCTATAATAATGAGAACTCACTTTGAGAAGAGGCAGCATGAGGAGCTCAACAGCAACGAGGACTGCCACAGTGAGCTCACTTCTCCATCTATACTGCCAGTCACTGTATTATACTGCCAGTTACTGTATTATACTGCCAGTCACTGTATTATACTGCCAGTTACTGTATTATACTGCCAGTCACTGTATTATACTGCAACACTAACTGACTGGCTAGATAAAACACACACACACACACACACACACAAACACACAAAATTATAATAATACAATATCATCCAATGCAGGTACATAAACCCTGGTTGCCATGGTTACTCGAGTTTTACACTGCAAAGCAATACGTAGCTATGTATGTGCACATGCCAAATTTATTGTACTGCCTTAACCCTCTCGTTCCTGAATTGTTTTGACGCGCGCGGAAAAATCTAATTTTCTACCGCGGAATAGAGCAGTGCCGTTTTATTTTTTTAACTCGATGCTGGCTGGGAAAACCCCATAGCAACCATATATCACTAAATAGACCAAGAGTTTGGGATTCCCCTCATTTTTTGATTGAGAAAATTGAATAATATTTAAGCCATCTACTAATACTTCAAAAAAAAAATTTTTTTTCCCACCAAAAAATCCACTTTTCCCATCAATAAAAAAATAAAATAAAATAGAAATAATAATGTTTGATGCATTATATACCAATATTATATTAGTTCAATAATAAAATATGTTGTTTGTTGTGTGTGGTGCTGATTGTGATCATGTAGGAGACATCTATGAGTGTCCACAAGGAACGTATGCCATCGGACGTCGAGCTCCACTACAAAACAATTTCATATACACAAACACACAAACAACAAAGATATTTGTAATACAAACAACAAATTATTCACGATCCTATATAATTGCAACTTTATGATGTATTGTATGCGGTTTCATACAGGATTTTTGTTTGGGGTGGGGCTCCGAGTGTACTTTGCCACACCCATTTTTTGGAACCTACACTACTTTGATGCACATCTTTGCATACGAGTCTATACTTCACACTGATGATCAGTGTTCGGTCCTATGCACTAAAGGCTCAGTTATGATAGGAACATAATGGGATACAATATCAGACTAAAAATAAATGCTTCCTAAATGTTCATTTCTATTCAATCCCAAAATTCTAGGGGGGAACCAAGCGCTAGCCTCCCACTGTATGAACCCTGGTATGTATACTCCACACTGTACATGAGAGAAACAATCGTTGTATTGAGAAAGTGTAATTTGAAAATGAAAAGCAGTACAAGCACACACGTGGAATTCAACTTACCCGGCATGGATGGTGTCACAGACTGAACGATCCCTCCCATAGGATCCGGAACCTCCATACAATACCAAAAAAACACAGGACAACAATGACATTTGTAACATAACAGCTGGCCTCGCTGAATTGAGCCCCCCCCTCCCCCATCATTACTTTTCACTGACATTCTTGTACCATAACCCCCCCTCCCCCGTCATTACTTTTCACTGACATTCTTGTACCATAACCCCCCTCTCCCCCGTCATTATTTTTCACTGACATTCTTGTAC
>WLWD01005990.1_pt1 | contig 67240 bp, 38 predicted proteins | sample 6712731 | NCBI WGS metagenome assembly WLWD01 (sample SAMN12718690, study PRJNA576275) | sponge metagenome | isolation source: marine sponge | host: Mycale hentscheli | place: New Zealand: South Island, Marlborough, Capsize Point | collected 2014-11-01 | reverse complement strand
GAGAACGGTTCAACCCTCTCTCCGAAGAAAAGTTGTTGCTGCTGACAACCTTCCTGGAGCCGCGAGAAATGGCCTCTCTTTGCGGAGACAGCGTGTGGCGGGAGGAGGAGTGCTCCGGCCAGCGTTGATGCTGCCGATTCGGAGACTGGTAATGGCGGTCTTCATTTCTAGAAGACATCCGTGGAGGTGGCGGGGGAAGAGGGGATACGTTCCTGACAACTCGTCTGACAGGAGATCTCTGGCTGCGATCATGCTGCTGCTGCTGCTGCTGACGAGGAGGGGACCGCCCACTGGAGCGATAGAACGAAGAGTTCGGAGAGGCAGGACGAGCAGACCTGTTTGGGTGACTCCGACTCGACTTGTAGGGATCTGCTCCATCTAAATAATTCGAACCTCGGCTGTGCTTACCGCCTGGAGATCTATTCCGCCTGGATGGGTCACTGCTATGGAAAAAAGGATCCAACGTGGCTTCAGGTTGATTGTGGCGAGATCTCCTCCCTCTGTCTGCCATATAGAAGGCATCATTACCCTGGGTTCTTGGCGAATGAGGCCTGTCCCTGTTAGCTCTACGAGATGACGAGGTCTCCCTGGCTCTGCGCCTGCCACGCCTCTCCTCACTTCCATACACCGGCCTGTGCTGCTTATCCTGGTAGCCTGACCCTGAAGTGCGAGATTTTTTTGACATCATCCTGGATACTGGCGAAGTAGAGCGAGATCGGTCACTGGATATGGATCCTGATATGGAAGAACGAGAATAAGAACCTGATTCACTACCCGTGTAACTTGAAGACTGACTGGAAGCTCTGCTGCGGCTTCCTGATCTCGAGGACGAGGGTGATGTGGAGTAAGATCGACTGGGACTACGACTGAAGGAGTAGCTGGTGTAACTGGAACGACTGCTCGAAGTCGTTCTTCTTGATCGTTTGGGTGCCGATCCCTGTGCCCTACACATTAATTTATATACATTTTAACATAACACCAATCTTGAAGTAAGCAAGGCTAACTGAACAGGTCTGTTTCAAAATGTCTAAGGATAAAGTACTTAGTTAAACTGTCTAACAGTGCAAACATGACTGGCCTTAATACTAGTTCTAATAACAAAATCTTTGTTGCAATACAGAACAATCAACACGAAAGCAACACTTCTCACATGTCTAAAGAGAAGATCAATGGGGGCAAGCAAAGACTACTAATAAAACCCCATAAACATGTTAACTAATGCTCACTTTGAAGAATGACTCCTCTTTTCAGCTTTTGGCTGAGGATAGCTGTCTATCACTTCTCCAGGTCGAATTGGTGATGGCTTGCGATCTTTTTGAGAATTCTACAAAGGGATACCAGTAATGTATACATGTGTGACAGACTCAGAGACCCAAATAAATGTGTGTGTGTAAAGGGATTCACCTGTAAAATAAAATTGTAACCCCCCCCCCCCAAAAAAAAAAGAGAGAGAGAGAAACCAAAATACAAATCTTGATGGGTCACTATCATAATATTACCCTGACTATAGCGCTCATTCACAGTCCAAGACACATTGTCTGAGTTACTCGTCAGCCACTGTGTATTCATACTAATGCTCCTTAAAGTTCGTGTCAAGGCCAGCTAACATGTTGTCTACTCCAGCCAGTAATGTTCATCCAGCACTTAAGTGAGGTACACAGGTCTATTTGAGGGCACGTACTATTACACTCAAAACACGCGTGGGGTTCATTCTACTAGAGGACAAAGAAATACCAAGAAGTTGTCCTTATGCAATACAACTATGGACTTTCGAGTGGTTACGTGTCCATAGATATAGTTAAATGATCAACTGATGTCAATCAAACACTATAAATTGATCCAAAATTAGGTATATCCACAGAAATGTAATTTTTAACATTTCTTATTTAACTTCCCATGGCAAATCAATTGCTTATTCACGACCCCATCACTCACTCGCATAGGAAAACAAAGACAATGTCTCAGACACAATTACTCACACAACACACAGGAAGGTAGCTACCTACATCCTCACTCACAACTCTCTCTCTCTCTACACACACACACATGACTAAAATGAAGCTCACCCCATAGCGATCATGACCAGAGCGACTTGCATTTTTTCTTTTCTGTAAGAAGGCAAGACAGTTATATACACATATAAATTTAAAAAACTCAATTCAATTATTTTGTAAACAAATATGAACTAATTGAAACAAGATTTAAACGAAGAAGTGCTCACGGTTCACTCATACACTATACCATGTCTTACTTACCCACAGAACCAAACATTCTGTAACAATATACTTTGCTTCCCCACTTAAAAATTTCACCTCCCCCCCACCCTCAAATGAAATTGACTATTCCCAGTCTGTACAGAATATCATCCATAGTAAGAATCAGCACATACATGAAAACTATTTTATGGACTTCCTATGAAGACAGGCTGCTAAGTATCATAATTCCCAGAATGCTGGTTGGGAAAGGATGCTATTGTGCAATGTCACACACCCCAAAACTCAACCCTAATCCATTCCTCACTCCCCCCCTACTCCAGCTGCCATTGAAATGTCCTAATCTAGCACAACTCACTTCCTCTGACCAAGCCCTCAGCCATTAAACCCAATAATCCTACTACTGTACACCCTTCTCTCCCCGATTTTCAGCCTTCATCCCCTCAAACTTGCCTCCATCCTATAGTCACTCAACACGAGCAGTTCTTCCTTCTGTTTCATCCTAAATTCACCCCCTATCCTCTAATTATCCCTAACCAAAACTTACACTTCACCTTCACTTGATATTTCTAAGCTTTCCCCACCAGATACCCTACTCAGCTTCCCCTACCAGCTATTTCCCCCTAAACTTCCCCCTCAGCTTCCTTTGCCAGCCAGCCATTCCTTCCTCAGCTTCCCCCACCAGCCACTCACTCCTCAGCTTCCTCTGACCCACAATTCCATATCCTCCCTCACCAGTATCTGCCACCAAATCATATACCCCACTCACCACCGCCAATTACATGCGTCATCCAACAATTTTGATAACGGAAATACCACTCATTGAAATGATCCTAATGAGTAACTCTCACTAGTGCAAATACTAATATTACGTCAAAGAAGATGATTTAGTTAAATAATAGCAATAATAATAACGACAATAGCAGCAACACTACAACAGTAATAAATAGATAGTAGCAAATAAATGTTTAGAACAACAAGCATTTTCTATAGCAATTGGTAAAAAGGGTGACAACTCACAGGGTCTAGATAACTACATGTGCTCATTCAAGCCACACAGATATACTCTCAATAAACAAACCCAACCCTGAATTGGACCTCTAAGAAAGGGAGTAAAAAATAATTATGATGACTACGAAAGAGAGACAGAAAAACTATTCCATTAACACACACACACACAACTTATTAAAATGTCTTAGGACAGTACTTTAACGGATCCGATCCTGCTAGCCAAACGAGACGATTGACAGAAGGTAACTTGCAGATGTCACGGAAGAACTTGTGGAGAAGTGAAGTGAGTCACGATGACTCGAAATATTTTCTCGAAAATGTGCCCCTGGTGGGTCTTCCTTGTCAATTTGTTGCAATGATATGAGTTTCAAACCGGAAGAATATATTTTAACAAACTTAACTTTATCCCATCACCATTGTGTAAGATTACTTGCTTTTTTTTGTTGCCCGCATTTCGATGCAAGATTTAAACAAACTTAAATTTAACTTTCTCGACATCATATTTGAGATTACTTGCCCCATTTCGACGAAACAGATTTAAACAAACTTAAATTTTCTCGACATCATCGTATTAGAGATTACTCGGATTTTTTTCTTTGCCCCATTTCGATGACTCGCACGGTTACATCATCGTCGCATAACTCTCCTTGCCGCCACAAGACTTTCATGCGCCTTAGCTAACTATCACGATACATTATATTCACTCACTCCCCGAGATTTTTTGTACACGAACACTGAAGACTTTATTTTTGGAAACACTGGACCCAGAATACTCCACGTTACCTGTGTGCTCAGGGCTTGTTGGCGTAAATAATGAAGGTTGGTATCGTAGTCGTCGCCCATAATAATCAATCAAACAGCCAAAATCTGCAGGAAAACAGAGAGAGCAAAAACAATTCTAAATAATACACACTAAAAGTATCCCTTTAACGTATATTTGTGGGTGACTGCAAATTATATCTACCTGATATTATTGTGAGAACTTTTCTTGGCCCTTGAGGTTGGATTTGTTCAAGGGAACGAGACGGAAGAGAAACTCGACTTCAATATTATTACTCGAACGTAGAGTTATTCCCGAATACGCCACTTAATTGAAAAACTCACATAAAGGCATCTAAATGACTTACAAACCGTACAATCTTTTAAAGAAAGAAGAAGACGAGAAGGGTGTCAGTAGCAACCGCTTCCGTCTTCCACTCACTATATATTTTTTTTTTTAGAAACTAATCACGTGATCAAGAGGAGACGGAAAGGAACCACCCACCCGCGCACTCCCCCCTCGTTATTATTTTATATTTTAGCGACTAAGCATGCGCCTTGATGTTATAAGCTTATGTGGCAGCTTGTGATAGACACAATTCAACTGAAAAAGTGTTTGGGAGTGAGGGATATTTATATGAGGGTCTGGCTCTTTAGTGCAGCTGTTATATGTATAGGTAGAAAAGGAGTATGGCTACTCACGAAACTGACACCATTTCTCGTGCCAGAGCCAGAGGATGGAAATTTAAGTGGTCAGACAATGAAGTGGGTGTAACATGGGTGTGGCCTAGTGTTTTAAGCAAAATCATATACCAATCTGATATGACAACAATCCAAACATAGATTTACGAGATAAAGTGTCAGCAGTACTGGTGAGAAGATGTTGTCATTCAGCTATTTAGGTGAATTTGTAAACTCTTCTCAATGCCAAGACACTATCTCATTTAGAGCTTTTAAAGCTGATAAAATTGTAGAAAAAGTGCATTCTGCAGATATACTACTTTGAATTACTGGTGGCATATCCTTGAAGTCCTTAGTCTTTGAATCGTAGGAGTTAACTTTCATTTATCTGAGTCTGACAACATAGTCCCACTGGTTATGACTCCACATAAGACTGAGATGATCAGTTCACTAGTCAGTGCCAATTTTGATCCCAGTTAAACTTGACATTTAATAACTTTGCAGGAGCCGTTGCATGAGTCCACTGAGCACCAGAACCATATGGTAAACAGGGAAAATGATATGGACATGAAGAATTCAGAAATTAAAGATTTTTTGAATTCCTTGCTGGTGACATTACATGTCGTGAAAGACTGAACAAGGAAGGAAAGGGAAGATTTCAAAGGTGAGCTGGAGAAGATGGAAAATAGTTTGGAAAAGAATGCAGTACAGACAGATGAACTACAAGATTTAGTGAAAACCTTGACAGAGATAGTGGAAGCTGGTACACGTGTGACTAAGACAGAAAGGAAAACTGAAGCTCTCATATTTATTTGAACAAGACAGAGCAGAAAATGTCGGCATAAATGACTTGGTCGTATCTATGGAGGATAGAGTGCAGAGTTTGACAGCTGCTGCTATTAGAGAGAAGATTAAGAAGCAGGACATTGAGGAATTAAAGGCTGCTATTAAGCTTTTGGAGGAGATGTATCAAGCTGTGGGTAAAAGATTGAAAAAGTTGATCTTCACATCTGTTTTTTAATGCAACTGTGATATTATCATTTGCCTTACGATGTCCAGAATGCGTCATCATTGTCTTGCTTAATTAAATAAAATTATTACTATTTTCTCTATTTCTTTAGAGTTCATCATGTTCGTGTGGCACAGAACAAACTATATCTGAGACTATCAAGTAGGTACAACGCCTAAAGCGTTAATTAGGCTATGATTGTAAATTGTACTGAGGACATTATATTGCTATCATGAAATTTGTCAGGTTATTTTTTTTTGTAATTCTGCTGATAGGATTCACATACAAATTATTCCAACACCTGAAAATTGCATTTATCTCATTTTTTTGTGACCACACTGTAATTGTTTCATTTAGGAGATACAAGCTTTTGTGGATGTGGCAGTGGAATCCTACCATAATAATCGTGAGGGAAGTTATGATTTCCTACTGGAGAATTCAGGAGGTTTTGTCATGGTGGAACATTGCCTTCCTACCTATGCCCATAGTGTAGGCACAGTCAAGGCATTTGGAATACCTCTCTTTGACATACCCTCCGATCCACAAATCATCATTCAAGTAAGTTAATGTGTTGGTAAAGTAGAGATAATCAGTGTGTTTTTATTTCATTTTACGAGTTTACCAACACAACTTAACATTGTAGTTTAAATCTGCATTGAAATTTGATTTAGTGTTAGCGACTCAGCTTAGCAACTAGAGAAAGGCAAAATAATTAGTCACTCATAAGCAAAATAAGTAATATAAGCACTTTATTTGGTATTAAAACTTTTTTGCTTATGAACCAGACAACTAACAATTTATACTTTGCTTTTAAAAAAGAATGGTATTTTTGTATTGGATGAACTCTGATAAAAAGAGCTTCTGTATGCTATTTAACACAAGGATAAATGTAGCTGTAAATATAAATGTTGTCTGTCTTTTGCAGCCATCATTTCACCTTGGGGACTGTTGGGCAATGGAAGACTCATCGGGATATGCTACTGTCAAGGTACATTTCATCACATTATTCTATGATGTTCAGTCAGACCCATGTACCATTTATAGATGAGTGGAGAAGCAATAGTGACTTCTGTCACAGTGGACCACATCCCAGAGAACCTGAGTCCCAACAGGTCCAGGACAAGTGCTCCAAACACAAGGTTTATGTGAGTCTTGTGATTTAGTGTAGCATTGACAATTCCAAATCTGATCCTTAATGGTATTGTATTTTTGAAATCGGGGCTTCAAACTGCGGATGGGCACAAACAGGAGCTTGGATCTTTCCAATATGACTTGAATGGCCCAAGTACATATTCAGACTTTTTCTGTCAATGTAAGTGTATAGTGTAAGTTAGGTTATGCAAGTTGTATGTAAATTATATTCAATGCTGTCATATACAGGAGGCTGGTCAGGACCGACCCTCTCAGTATGTCAGATTTGAGTTCTCTGATAATTACGGCAATGACAACTTCACCTGTATTTATCGGATTCGTGCTCATGGACATTATCCTTAGATTTAATATGTTTGATTTTAATTAATTCAAATAGTTTATCTTTTAGCTCGCACATTTTGATTCATGCATGCTGTGGCAGTAGCGGACTAATAATATTTATATCTATAAGTGTCATGAATATCTAGGGTTAGGAGAATAAGAAGTTATATAGTATGTACTTGTGTACATGAACAGTGGCATATGTGATAGAGAATTGAAATTGAAGATTATATGTTTGGTCAGTAACTTTTGAGAAGTGCCAAGCAGGCTAACCTTAATGCAGCTCTAAACTTGAAAACAAATTTCCTATACAGTATACTAGACCCCATTCACAATTCTGAAGTTAGGTTCAAGTTATAATTACTTCAATGTCAACACTATAATTCTATGAATGGTCAAGAACACTTGCAGCAAATAATATCATCAACTGTGAAGTATGGTAATTGTATTATATCAATTGTAAGTAAAATACAAAAAATCTTTAAAAGATACATTACTGATTTCACAGTATACCTTAGTTGAAACTACATGTAAGTTCTATAAGACATCAAACCATTGGTATTTTGTGGTGCTGCAGTAATTCTCATTATCACCAAACAACTAGACCCACATAATAATCAGATATTCCTTGTTTTATTACATTGAATAAAGTAATAATGGTAACATAATATTATGCTTATTGCGTCCCCTGAAGGTCTGCTAATTCTTTAATACCATTTTGTGCCAATTACATTAGCTAATTTGGTTAAATAAAACAGCTTCATATGAATGCAGAGACTTGTTATTACTAGCTATAAGAGTGCCGGTTCATACAGACTACCACTTGCACTCCGCGAGAAGTCTGTCTAATTCTTTGGGAGAAATATTCTCAATTTTTAGCTTTTGGTTTATCCCTTTGCACGAACGATAGCTACCACGTTCTCAAGTCGGGTAATGCTTTATTTTGAGAATTACAGTTTTTCTGCTCTTCTAAAAACTTCCCTAATTCCTCACCGTCAAGACTAACTAATTGTTCACTCTCAATGCTACAAGATGGCGGTACTTCTTGCCTTTCACAAAATATTTTCCGTGACTTCATCGGAATAATTTTTAATAGTCGAAAGACTTCTCGGCAGCATCCATTACATTAGCCACCCGGTTCCTATGCCATTCGCGCATGACCAGTACACAATAAATTGATTAATCATGGGTACCACGTGAATATCACTCGTCTGTGGGTGGCATTTACACTAGTGCCTGCGGCACGAGTGTAAACGCTAGCCGACAAACTCGTGATATTGTGCGGTATTCAATGATTAATCTATATACATTCATGATGATACTTTTTGTTATGAATTTAGAATTTAGCTGTGTGTGTGAAATCCCGTACCTATCTCCACGTCGCGGTTCCGCAAGTCCGTAACTGTGCCCCTTTACACGCGAAATTTGCTTGCAAAAACTGCGCCTAGCCAGCCGAGGGTGCGACAAAATGTTGCGACAATGTTGCGTAGGTTACGCCCCCTTTTATGGTCTGGCCGAGAGTCTTGAGTCCTTCTACTAAAGATTTTTTCGACGTTCGAGGTAGCTTTAAGTCTAAGAATCTTAAAATATCTAGCAACCTACTCAAATAATTAGCTATTTGATTTTTTTTTGGCATTTTACATCATGCAGGTGGTATTCTTTTTTGCTAACACTACCGAATGGCTCAGGAATTACAAGAGACGAGTCTCTTTAACGCATGCCTTGGTAGCAAGAAAATGATCAACAATTGGTGTTGGAACAATGAAGTAAGTTAGTAAGAAGTAAAGGGTATAATGAAGAGGGGGTGGAGGGGTTTAGATAATCACAAGCCAGATTGAGATGTGGGGCAGCTTATTAGCTTACAAGCATGGTGGCAGTGTGTAAAGCAATCATTTTTCATTGTAATTGTCTGTATAAATGCGTGTGTATGTGTCATAGTTTCCAACAGTACCAAATTTAGCGTGACAGTCACGATTTTCAGGCCAATAACATGTCACTGTGTCACGCTTACCTCTTCTTTTGTCACGATTTTCTCTTTACTACTGTTCAGTTACCACTGTGTAGAAATTCCTTAACTAGTTAGTCTTCCGGTATACAACACTATACACTCTTTACCTGTGGCGATAGTTAAGAAAATGGTCAGTGAATTAATCTATACGGCAGGTTGACATGGTGTGTGTGTGTGTGTGTGTATGTATGTGTGACTGTCTGCAAGAAAATCTTGCTCAATGTAGCCCCTATCAAACTTTTTTTTGCACTCATATACATTTGTTGGCATCCAGATATTGAGCTTTCCAAGGTTTATTGCCTTAGCTTTAGCTCTTCACGTATGACCTTACCGTTCCCTCCACAATAAGCATAGTACAGTGTAATACATTTTAAGAATTAAATTGATCTTTTCCCCGATGTTTATGTGCACTACGCCTGATTTTCCTGTAGACGGCCATACACACACATGTATATAGTAGGAAGCCAAATCAAGTTGGTGCAGTCATTATAACCACACTCACTTAACCACACCCATTCATTCATTAAATTAATGAATTTGATTATTAAAAAAGGCTTTATTTTTCATCAAAGGAAGAGTAACAGAATAAAAATATGGAATATTTTTTATTTTTTGTTTGTTTATATAATGTGTGGACGCTTTTTTTATAGGTATTTAAAATGACTTGTTTTACACAACCTATCACTACTCTGGATAATTAAGAAAAATTTACCAAAATTAACCAATTTTAGACTATGCTCTGAGTTTCCAACAAATCAACCACCACTGTAATAACTCCAAACAATTCAGTGTAAGCAAATTTATTACATCACAATGCAAATAAGCAATCAGGTTCATGTTAAGCAAAATAATTTTATTAAAAATTAGAGCGTCTATATTGTTTAGCTAGCGCAACTACTTGGATGTAGAAAGAATCTAGACAAAACAACAACAACAAAAACTAAAAAAACAACTGAATCCACCATAATCAGAACTTACAAATGCCTGCTCTGCTTTTGTGCAGGTATTAGCTTTATTTTATTTAAACAGTTAATATGTGTGGCAAAAATACTATATCAGTGACTACTTGTAATGCAAAAATGGCCGCTTTGCAAACCAACACTGCTAGAAGAATGTTTGAACCACGTTTTTATTTCCAAAAGACTGATTTGATGAACTAAAGAAAGGACCAAGGTGGTGAGAGTGTCCTAGATATCTTAAAAAATGCTTGATATTGGCCAATTAATCCCGCAAAAGTCTTTTAAACCGCTTGATTTCAACAATGACAAAGAGATCTGCTAAAAAGTATACAATTTAAGACTAATCTAAGAGACACGCTCCTTTTGGTTTAAAATAATGGTGCGGCCATGGCAGCACTGGCTGCAGCAGTTCCCATGTTGTTGTGACCATAATGTTTGGCCAAACTGGAGATTTATGAATGTAACATGTCTCAAACATATGTAACGATTGTGTATTGAAAAAAAGATGTCACTGCTACCAGCCAAACTTGAGTTAATTTCATAAAAATCCACTTTAATATGCAATTATAATAGCTACTAAATAATATTATTTCATCTTCTGTAGTATTAATAATAATAGTTTAAACGTTTCAGCTTCGTGGAGCCTTCATTCTTAAAAAAAAAAGTTATACAGGGTGCTGTATGTGAATAAATACATTTTGTGAGTTTAGCTGTCATATTGTGCACAATCCTGGTTTTTGTATATGAATTTGATGCTCTTTACCACTGTACCTACAGTCACGCCTATCAATGGCAATACACGACGATTCCTACCGCATTGCAGTTTGTACTTCTTGGGAAAAAAAGCTATAGCTCTGATTATGTAGGGTTGTAGTGAACCGAGCATGCTTGTAAATTGTAAGAATTTGTTAACTTTTTAATAATGCACACAAAAATGAATAAATAGATGATACACAGAGGAGGTCCTGAAAAACTGGTAATTATGCATGCCATGAATATAGTTAGTTTTAATGAGTATGATTACTGCTTAGTCAGTTGCCACGAGGGTGCTCTATGTGAATATTAATACATGTTGCATTCTGAGATCATTTTTACTTGTCAAATTATCACAATAGTCGTTACAGTCCATAGGCGTATCTGCCAATTTTTAATTGGTCAGGCCAGGAAGTAGGTGTGTCCAACAAAACAGGTGTGGTTAATACAAGTGAGTGTGGTTTAAATTTATCAAGGAGATCTCTATATGGATTCACAGGGGCGGCGCAAGTGGTCCGGCCAGTCAGGCCATGGCCTGACCAATATTCTATGGGTGGCATTAGGTATGAATTGACTTGTATGGTATGCATCGTTAATTAGGCAAGAATCATTAACGATTGAGAGTTAGTCGGTCGTGCGGGAATTGGCGTTTCCACGTGGAGGATACTGTGTAATGGCAGGCATTGATTTCTCTTCCTTGTATGACCTTCCTGACAAGCCTAACCAGCCAGGACCTGCATATAAACTTCCCAAACGCTCTTTTGGTAAAAAGAATATAGTACAGAGGTGCTTTCAGCACTCCTGGTTTGAAAAGTGGCCATTTCTCCACTACAAGGAAGACACTGACACTGTGTTTTGTTTTACTTGCCTGAAGATGTTTAAAGAGAAAAAAAACAAAAAAACTTGTTCTAAGGCTGATGCAGCATTTCAAAGTTCAATTATTGCAATTTTTACTTTCTTTTTAGCTACATTAAGTAATATTTGTATAGATTAATAGAGGACATGCAAACTGGAAGGATGCTACATTGGCCTTTAAGTCGCACGAGAAATGTTCTGGCCATCGAGAAGCTGTAGATATGGTAATTACTCTACCATCCACTACCACCCCAACAGGCACATTATTGTCTAGGCAACATGCTCAGGAAATGGCTACTAATAGAAAAATGTTTCTGAAAATTTTAGCTTGCATGAAATTTTTGGCTCGCCAGGGTTTACCTTTTCGTGGACATGATGATAGTGTAGGGAATTTTAGTCAGATTTTGAAGCATCATGCAAAGGAAGAAGCTGATCTAAGTGATTGGTTGCAGAGAAAGAATAACAAATATATTTCTCATGAAATACAAAACAAACTAATACAAATTATGGCTCATCAGGTTCTTAGAGACCTTGCTTCCAAAATTAAAAATTCCAAGTTTATTTGTATTATGATAGATGAGACAAATGATATCACTAACAAGGAACAAGTTACAATTGTAATTCATTCTATCAATGAGGAGTTAGAAGTGTCCGAAGATTTTTTGGGTCTCTACATTGTTTCTTCAATAGATGCTTCTTCCCTTTTCTCAGTAGTAAGTGATGTTCTTACTAGGCTTAATTTGTCATGGAGCAGGTTAAGGGGACAGTGTTACGATGGTTGCAGCACCATGAGTGGTCATAGAAATGGTTTGGCCAAGAGAGTTCATGAAATGGAGCCACGAGCTGTATTTACCCATTGTTATAGCCATTCCCTCAACCTTGCTGCAAATGACTCCGTAAAAAAATCCAAATTCATGAAAGGTTCATTGGAAGCTGCAAGTGAAATCACAAAGTTGATTAAATTGTCACCAAGACGTGATGCTATTTTTGAAGAGTTGAAATCAGACCATGATTTAAGTCCAGCCATTTGTCTCTTATGCCCTACTCGTTGGACAGTACGGGCTGACTCTATGCTCAGTATCCTAAAGAATTACAAAGTGTTACTGGATACTTGGGATGAAGCAGTGGATGTAGTCAAAGATGTTGAAACAAAGTCTAGAATTCGAGGAGTGCATTCGCAAATGAGTACTTTTGATTTTTTGTTTGGCTCAATGTTGAGTGAGTTGGTTTTACGTCATACAGTCGAACATTACAAAAAATGACATGTTCGGCAGCTGAAGGACAGCAAATTGCAAGGTTGGTTGTTGACACTTTGTTAACTGTGAGAAATGATGAGTCATTTGACTTATTCTGGCAAAAGCTGATATCTTTTTCACAACCTTTGGATATTGAGCCACGTCTTCCTCGCCGTCGCAAAGTTCCCAGAAAATTAGATACTGGAAGTACTGAAAGTTATTATCGTGAAACTCCAAAAGCCTACTACAAGCAAGAATACTTTGAAGGAGTTGATCTGGCAATAAATACAATACGAGACAGATTTGAGCAGCCCGGACATGAAATATATCAAAATTTGGAAAAACTACTTTTGAAAGCAGCAACAGGAAAGGATTTTAAGCAAGAATTTGACTTTGTAACAACATTTTATCACAATGACTTGCAACCTGACAACCTTTGATTTTTCTCGAAAATTTGGAGATTCATTTAGCCCTACCATATTTGATATAAAGAATTATTTATGTTCTGTAGAAAGGATGCAACGTGACCTACTATGTGAAGTGTGTACTGTAATGAAACTAGTGTTAATTATGCCTGCAACCAATGCATCATCTGAGCGCTCATTTAGTGCACTGCGTAGAGTTATAATAATAATAGGAAATTTTTCTCTTTTTAACAGCCAATATTTTTAATTATAACTTAACCCGACATTTCGACTTCTTGCCGAAGTTCTCTTCAGGGGTCAACTGAGGTCGAACACTCCGTGGGGATAATATAATAACACAAGGTAAACAGCAAGATTTCTGGAGGGCACGCTTACTGCTTATTATGTCCTAGAGGGTGATTTGCACCACGGAGAGTTTGACCTCAGTTGACCCCTGAAGAGGACTTCGGCAAGAAGTTGAAACGTTGGGTTAAGTTATAATTAAAAATATTGGCTGTTAAAAAGAGAAAAATGTCCTATTATTATAATTATTTCAGCCGAGAATGACTGAAGCATTAAAATTTACCAAATATCTCCTGACAAAAATCAGTTATAGCTAAAGAAATTACAAGAGGCACCATCATTTTGTTATATAATTGCAGCAGAAATGCTTCATTCTTCTTGCTTTGCAACAATAGTGACCTTAATTGCTTTATAATCCAAGGTTACAAATAGAACCAGCCTGCTTGAAAGGAACAGTGAACTAGATTCTTCTTTCCTAATTCCACTTGTAGTTTAAGTACTAAAATCTCGCATACGATTTACCTATAGTAATTGGTAAAGTGACCGCTATGCGAGACTAAGTTGGTGAGGCTCTACAGATTTAGTGTGAGACACTCTCGTCATTGACTTCAGAACTTGACAGTAAAAGACTACGAGAGTTAGAAACCACTCATTCTCCCTCTGTGTTAAGTGCCGCATCTCGCGTAACGACCTTTCCATTATTAGTTAACCTTTTTTGTGCATGCATTTTTTTCTTGCCAAAAAAAGCTATTCGGCCAAGGCCAGAATGGCTGGACTGGCAGATACACGTACAGACTATCTTATTTAAACGTACTTGTTCTACAGTGACTCTACATCATCAGACTCATGCTATCATTGGCATCTTGTCTAAGTATATCAGGCCTTCATACAGGGAGGGAGGGCTGGAATTTTCCCTCCCCAGGGAAACCCCCCCTCCCAAGAAATCTGAGTTTTTTTTTATTATAATTATAAATGGTAACTCAGAGCAATTTTTTTTATTATTAAAAATTGTGCACAATTCTTCTATATTTTTTTTTGAAAATTAGGCTGAGCTGTCTCAGTCACTTCTATCACCATTCTTACTGTTAGATACTGACTCACGATCACTGGTGCTAATTTGACTTCGTAAAATATTTCCTGATATCCATCTTAGATTCAGAACTGGCTTATGGTCTAGGACCTTATATACAGAGCCTCTCCGGACTACTTAGCTTGACATCTCTGAAGTGTAACTGAACAATTTTACAAGTAGCTGTTATACTAGCATTAATTACCCCCTCCCCCCCTCCTCCCCTCCCCCTCCACTTACTAGGAGGACTCGCACCCTCCCCTCTCTGTGGCCAATTCAGCCTATTTAGCCACACGCTATCCAAGTTATTAGGAATAAAAAGTTCCCTCCCCCCAGAACAAATCCTGTATCAAGCCCTGTATATTTTGGCTGGCCAGACAAAGCTTTTCCTGAATTTACTCTTGTATACGCAGCTCGTATATCCAGCTACTGCTCAGGCCACAGTCGTCAGAACTTGTCATTGAAACCAACAAATTTGTGTATGGTAACAACCAAATACATATTCCTAATTGGCATAACTTTGGTGTATTAAGCACCACTTTAAGGTGGGTATGTACTCATTTGTATTTTATTGATTACCTTATAGTTTTAAAAGGTCATCTAAGCAGTTTAATATAAAATCAACTTTGTAGATAGCAAGTTCTTTATTGATTATATAATTTCATAGAAATTTAATGCTTACTATAAATTTCCTTTTTGTTTTTAATGTAGGTGGGCTAGCTTTTTGACATTGTGAAGCGCTCACTAGTTTTAGCCCCTAGCAAACAGTATTCATGAAATTATGACAAGCATAAATTAATGACCATGCAGGAGTCACAAATCCATGATCTCACACGCGCAGTCATTGTCATAAATTTTTGACGGGCTCATTCATGCATCATCATAATACTTACGATACATGTAGCATACTCTGAATTTCAGCCTTTAATATATGGAGTAAGATGGTTATATCTGTACTATAAACATGTCATTGATTGTGTGAAACCAGCAAGCCATGCTAGCCCCACTATGATTTATAGTACACTATTGCACATCAATGTAAATTATGTTGTTGTTTTTATGATATTTGACACAAAATTTCAGTTTATCCACTGATTGCTTTTTAAAGGAAAGATTTCACAAGTTGAAATATCTTCCATAAATTTGCAAAGAATATGTGATATATGAATTATTAAAAATATGTATTTTTTAGCAGATTGTCAAGTGTCAGTTGCATAGTACGTATCCCATATTACACCCCCAGCATGACCTACAAGTTCGTCTCAGGTAATATATCATATTATTGCAATGAATATAACATACAATGTATGTAACTACAATCGTACATGTTGGAATAATCAGTTTGGCATGTTTGAAATAATGGAAGTCATGACTTGGGAACTTTAGCTTTTTCAACTTGAATACACTGTGTGTGGTGTACTTGAGCACAAAAATGTCTTGTTTTATGACTACAGAATGATATAGAGATCTATCTATTTTCACCAAATAAAAGCATAACTATGGTAATTTTTTTGTGACTTTTTTTTACCTGAAGTTCTAGCTCCTATTTTTACAGATATGGATGACATTAATGGTTATAATTAGTACAAGTAAAGTTGTTGACTATTAATAGCAATAATACAATTATCTCAATTTTCCAAGCAATGGTAGATTCTCTGATATCTAATTTATCCATTCTGACTATAATAGCAGAAAACAAGATTTCGACTACTAAAATTGAGATGTTTTTCTGGTATAGGGTTATTATTACCATAGTTAACCACTCAACGCAATTTTTTGTGACTTAAAAACAAAGCCCACATTTATAGAGAATATTTGGAGCTAACACTTTTAAGTATAACTCTAAAACAAGACTTTGATTAGTGCTGTATTACCAAAAGAAAATGAGGGCTTGCCTAAAAATCTATTATTTTTAGGAGAAAAACAGTTCCCACAAGTGCGTTTAAAGGATCACGTACCATATAGCTAAATATATAAATAATATAATAACTCATATACCTTTTTTCACCTAATACTTCCTTGCTCGCTTGGCAAAGTGTAGTTATTTTTTTGTTTCTTGTTGATTGTGTTAGAACTTCTGTCTTAAGTATGTTTTTAAATAATGATTATTAATACTTTTTTTTTACTTTTGTCTAGGTCTTCTATGGAGCTTGACATTTTCTATCTATTTGGCTTGTATTTACTATTTCCAATAGTCTCAGCTGTTTTTGAGGCAATTTTAATGAAAACATATGCAAGGTTCTGTCAGCAGAGTAGTGCAAGACAATCTCAACAAACTTCATCGTAAGTTTAGTGTTACACCAATATGAATAAAAGCCAATATTTAGCGAAGCGAGCGAGACACTATCAGGGGTAATTCAATTGAAAATCGGGGATATTTGTTTATATATTATGTTTGGACGTATGTAAGGCATTTTTGTACATTGACCCTTGCGTTTTTGTGTTAGTTCTGTGGTCAACCCCGTCCCAAACTTCACTAAACAGAATCCTCTGGTTTATTGATCAACCCCTATCACCCTAGAATTGAATTGTTTACCATTTTGAATTCTATTGCGCGTGCAATTAAAAAGGGAAAACTTACGGGACTTCCATTTCTATTCGAGTTGGTGGCGGCGGTACGTCAATGCGCTCTTTATCTTGGTTATAAGCCGTACGCAACAGTATTTACTTGAAAATGCATTGTCCACCAGACTAACCGCGAAGGTAAGTCTCGTGTAGGTGTATGTCCAGTTGTGTCAAAGTGTTTTGACACCTGCAGCATATTTCTATGGGGAGGCTATAAAACTACTCAGTGAAGCATGTCTTAATTATGTCATTTTGAGCATGGGATACTGGATCAAATTGTACTAGTAATAGCTTGCATTTGATTTTATTCTGTCAGGTATGTCAATGTTTTGGGGAAAAAGTGGAAAACAACAAAAAAACAACCGGAGAAATAATTGAGGGAGCTAAGTAAAAGAAGGAAGAGGGGGAGGGAAAAATAAAGAAGAACAGGAGAGGTTTAATAATAATTGTGTCGCATTTTCAACACTACAATAAAGTGAGGATAGACTGAGTAGGACAGATTATTTTTATGGTAGGCAAATATTGCTTGCATTTTATAAAATGCTCTTACATGGAATTGCGCGACTCTCAAAAAGTCAATGCTCCAGCCTCCAATAAGCTAATGGTTGCACATTAGTGACACATAATCGTTATGAGTAATTATAGTTTTCTGACCTTTTGAGCTGATCCAGTAATATGAATTATTGATATTAGGGTTTAATACCCATGAAAAATTATCCCAGTGTTGTGTTGGACACATAATGTGCACATGACTAAACTTTTAGTAAGTACTTAGTTTGTTACTTTTTGGTTTTAATATTTGTCTTTTCCAGAATTGCAAATTCCAACTTTCAGATAGTCTTTGTGACAATTGGCCTACTAAAGATATTGTGCAGTACTGTGTTGCAAAAATACAGCATTGAATTAATTTCATTAATATGGAACTACACATGTCTTTGTGTGAAACAATTTGACATGTTTTCGAAAAAACATGGAATATCATACAGATGTAGCTACTATCAGAGAAATGATATCTATCAAAGATTTCAGAATCTCCTAATACAAAGAAGAGCTAATTGGGAAATGAGATGTACAACTGTACTTTCTCCTGAACTGATATCACCTGGAAATTGTGGTGCACTTTTACTAGGAACTGTTTTGGTCTGGTATTTTTACAAAAGACGAATCAAAAAGTGCAAGAAAAAGCACTTAAAGTTATTTTTCTCTTTTCAATATTATTGTGAAGAAAGGTATGTATTTAGTTTAATAATCATTATGTTATCTATGTAAATAATCCATTTGTAGAACAAAGAAGAAATTGTCAATCGATCACATATGTTCCACCTTCCATTTTATATCGATACTTGCTTTAACCCTGAAAAAAATTAACAGTTTCTTTGCAAATATTGAATTGAATTACTGTTTAAGGAAATTATTACTATCGGGAGATGTGGAGTTAAATCCAGGACCTCACCGTGAAGGTTGGTGATTAATTTTGTACCGTAATAATATCACAGCATTACGTTTTCAAAACACAATTTGTATAAAACACTAGACAGTGTTTGTTATATTTTATCAAAATATCTAGATTTTGAATGTTTTACCAAGTTTATTATTCCCCCTCCCTTTGTTTCTGTCTTTTGCTCCAGTGAAGGAATTCTCCTAAGAACTGCCTTTCAATTTAAGAATGTTTGACCAAGTTATTGTCATCCCTTTTCTTAATTGTAGTTTTAAATCCTTTAGTGTTGTCATTATATTCTGTACCAATTTCACTAATTTTTCCTTATCATCTTTACTTCCATTCTTAGTTATTACCGAAGTAACTCAATTTGACTACTGAAGAAGAGGACTGCTTAGCATTTCAGCTGAGCTTATGAATTATTCATATGCCAACACCACTGCTTGTTTTGACTAGCACACTTTCGAAGGTGCTACAGAACTGTGTGATTAGCTGGCTTAGTTTTTAGGTACATTTTGTGATGCAGAACAAGCCTTAATGACACTGTACACTGGATATTTATAGAAAAGTCATTGTTCCTATAAAAGGGCTAGGTATTGTCTCAGTAATAACTATAACTTTCATTCACTTCTACCACCCAATTATAGATAACCAGAAAGGTCTAGAGCTGATTTACAGTATCTTTGCATATTATCATTGCTACATTGGGTAGTCATACTTTAGATGCTAAAATATCAGCTGGGGGTGTGGGTAGCCCCTACAACCAATTTTACTCGGTGAGTTAACCTTCCTCTAGTACTAACTACAGTAGTGAAGACATCTAGTGGGAATAAACTATTTATTACACTTGTCGGAGTGATATGACAAGATATTTCACTCTCAGGCTTTTTTTCACTTGCCTCTGGCTGGTGAAAATAAATTAGTCTGCTCTAGAAATATTTCACCATATCACACTCTGACTCATGTAATATGTACGATATATGTATGTATTGTACATATGCCCCTTAAACACATGTGCTGGCTTTTTTTTCCCTCCAACCCCCCCCCCCCCCCCCGGCTTTTTGGGCTTATCCCCGGTTTCTTCTGGTACTACAGAGGTAAGCAAGCCTTATTTTAGGGTTAGGCGCAAAACTGTACGAAGAGTCTCTAGAAATACTTTCTTTTCCAAGTCACAATAAGGTAAGAGTAATTTGTATTTGTCTGCTAAAATTAGTAGTCAACTGCTATTTATTTATTTATTTATTTAAAGCTTTACAGCTAGTAGATAAGTGAGGTGGTGGTGTGATAAAAGAATGGTGCAGTGAGGTGGCTGAGGGTCTGGCTCTAAGAGCTAGAGCTGCCAAAAAAATATATAAAAGAAAATTAAAGAGAAAAGTTAAAGGTAGAGGAACACATGGACACAATGAAGAGAAAGTGCAGATATTGTTAGGATCAAATCTGTGAATGAATAATATTCATTATATTGTTTTGCATGAACTATTTAACTTAACTAGGTTCGCTTGATATTTGTGCTCAAGCACACTACTAGTTTATATAAATGTTTGGACGTACTTATGTCATTTTTGTACTCTGACCCTGGCATTTTTGTGTTAGTTCGGTGGTCGACCCCGTCCCAAATTTCACTGAACAGAATCCTCTGATTTATCGATCATTACCCATATCACCCAAGAAATTGAATTGTTTATCGTTTTGAATTCTTTTGTGGGTGTAGTTGAAACTTGAAAACATAACAGAGTTCCATTTCTATTCGAGTTAGTGGTGGTGGTAGTTCAATGCACTCTTTGTCATGGTTATAAGCCCTACGTAACAGTATTTATTTGAAAATGTATTGTCCACTAGACTAACCACGTAGGTAAGTGTTGTGTAGGTATGTCCAGGTGTGCGAAAGTATTGTGGGTTACAGCTTCTACTTAGCTATAGAATATCACAAACAAAACGTTTCATTAACATGTATTGTTTTGTTGCTGTTTTTTTTTTTCAATTCAAACAGTTGTGGTGAGTGGTTGGTTACTATGGCATTTAAATGCCTTTACCGTATAAATGTAATTTAAAAACTCGATATTATTTTTATTAGCTTTGAGTGTTAGAAGCTAAATCAATCATATAACAATAGTGGCTCGTTTGTCATTTGTGTTCAAGCACATCACTAGTATTATATAGATACTAGCAAGTACCCTGCCATATCGTGGTGCTTGATGTATAACTTACGCAAATTAGGAATGCAATAGCATATAGTATTTTTTTATTCATGGTTTCCCTCTCCAGCTCTCATTCTTTGTGAGCCATCTCCGTTATTCTTATTTCTTTCTTCAGCTTATAGATTCCTTTCTCATTCTTGTCATCCCCATATTGTACTATGAGTGTATAAATTGTATATTCCAATGAACCTCTATGATGTATTCCAAAACCATTAAGGGTTCAGAGGTAACTCACCATACTTCTAAAATTTTAGTTGTCCAGAACTATGCATGGGCATATTGAAGTGTTCAATATGCAGCAATGAATAAAGGGAAAATATTGAATGCTTACGTGGTGTGGCAATACTCAAGGAAAACATCCAATCTATATTACTTACACTGCCCCTTATTGTTGAGCTCGTACAAAGAAAAAGGGAAGGGAGTAATGTACTTTCATATATTAATTCACAAATGAGCGGAACTCTCTCAGATTCAATATATGTTAATGTAAGCATTTAAATGTACATATTCATAATATATTGGTTAGATGGTCAGGGTTAGGATGATCTATATTTGTGATTGTGCACAGGAAGATTGGGCACAATGAAAGACCTGAATATTTTTTGCGTTTACACTTTTGTCAGCATCTAGATACTGAACTCTTGAAGTTTTATAGCAGTAGTTTCAACTGTTGCCTACATGCGGGACCTGACCGGTTCAATGTACAGTCTACTTTAATACATTTTTGAAATTGTATACATCAATCTTTTCCCGATGTTTACATGGTGCCCGATTTTCCTGAAGTATTGAAATTCATAAGAAGTAGAAATAATTTTAGTTATAATATTTCTCTTTCTAACAGCCAATATTGTTAATTACAACTTAACCCAATGTTTTGACTTCATGCTGAAGTCCTCTTCAGGGGTCAACTGAGGTTGAACTCTCCGTGGTGATATAATAACACGATTTAAACAGTAAGATTTCTGGAGGGTATGCTTACTGTTTATTATATCCTGGAGGGTGATTTGCACGCAGCATGGACAGCCAGCATCCTGGAAGCTCTAAACCTATGTCTCTGTTAAAATTGTTGTTGTAAGGTGTCATCTGTATGTGTAGAGCTTCCTTGATCTTCAACTCATGATTCCTACTGGCTCTGTCTACAACTCTTACCTCTTCCCATTTAATGGGGTGATGCTGCTGCCAAGCATGTTCATCAATGGCTGAAACTTTCTCATCACCTCTCTTACAAGCATCCTGATGTTCTTTTGCTCTCTGCTCAAGCCTTCTAGTTGTTTTACCTATGTATACTTTACCACAACTGCAGGGTATACTGTACACTATGGATGACTCTGTGGTGACTTTAGTGATCTTAGTGTCTTACCCGACTTAAATGCTGTTTTGATGTCAAAGTCTCTACACACTCTCTGAATGCTCTCACTCAATCCTGCTATGTATGGAATAGTAAGAATCAAACCTTTCTCTTGCTCAGTTATGATCTTTAGAAGGTAAACTATTAGAGCCTGCCCTAATAGTAGGGTTCTGTATGTTAAAAAAATGAGGTTCGTTGGAAATTCTTGGAGAAAGTGAAATGTATGAATTTTTCTAATCTTTATGATGTACTGAATCAGGAAAGTAATGTTCACATTTTTTTCAAGGCTTTGAATACTTGCTATTTGGATCTCAAAATGATGGCCATTTTAGACGTCAAGCGAAGGGTCTTTTGAACGAAATTTTAACTATGTGATATTCAATATCTAAACTGAACTAGGATTTTATATCTGGGACTTGCCTACATTTTGAAAATGTTTGAATTCCATTCTCAGCTAAAACTGCACATGCTCAGTATTTTGCTGACTCATCACTTTTGCCATGTGCAGCTGCTACCTAAGTGCTATCTGTTGCCACCAAGGGCTTGTTATCTGTTGTCCTTGTGCTAGTCTTGTATACTAAAGGAGCGGTTCAGCTATACTCAAAGGTGAGTCTTGACTAGTTAGTAGTCCATCCATCTAAGTAACTAGTAGATAAAACCAAGTCTAGATGTAGCTGGCACCAGTTGATCATTATGCTGCATGACTGCTCTGTATGCCAAATATATTGTGATGAAAGTTTTAAAAAAATCCCTTTTTTTTTTAGTGATTATTCCTCCGCTCCTTTTGCTATATTCAGTTGGAGCCCATTTTCTTGTTCTTCTCATGCATCATGAATGAAGTACCACAGCTTGGCTACCGGTCTGATCAAAATGAAACATTGATAAATTGGAAGCAATGTATTCTTTGCCAAAAAGATACCAATACCAAAGGACCTTTTATTAAACCCAAGAGCTGGGTCATACCACACTTTACTTGAGGCAATAAAGGAAAGAGCAATTTTACAAGATTTTGAATGTGTTGTGAATCTTCTCAGTGCACACATCATGCTCTTAGAAACTTCATTAGCCAATGCTGTTGTTGAAAACACCAGAAAGTTTCAAGGTTTGTATGCTCCACCTTTTCTGAAAAAAGGCACGTTTGTTTTCTTTGCAGTAGACAACACTGGTTTTGCTGAAGATACTGCTGATGGTAAAGGTACCACTCATGGGACCATTACTGCAGTCTACCAGAAGGCTGATGCTCCTGGAGAACCCATATCACCATCTCTTAATATTATGGAGGCACGTTGTTGCTCTGTAACTCCATATCATGTATCCATGCTACCTTGTAGCAAGCCGAAGCATACAAACTTGCTGTCTGCTCACAAAGAGACTACAACTCAAACATTCAACATCAACAAGATTGGTGTGGCAAAATCTTATCAACTTACACACCTTGGATGGGTAGTTGCTACTGCCATTTCCAGGATGGGAAATGAAGGCGAACTCAACAAAATTCCAGGTTGGGCAGCATACAACTCGCTGTTATCAACAAGCCAGCCAGTGACGCAGGTTGGTGCCCTGCCATTACTTCCAGAAGTAGCACACAACTGGTCAACTCTACTGACTGTGATGATGCAAGCACGCAAGTTAAAGGAGTTGGCAGTTGGTGATGACCATCCAACCATTATTTCCTTTGATTTGGCCCTCTATGAGAAAGTTGTTCAGCTCCTTGATTCTAGTCCTGATTTGCAAGTTCAGTTTGTTCCCAGAATAGGTGAATTGCACGTTGTTATGGCTTCTCTAAGAGCACTTGGTACTTCCATAGAAAACTCCGGTATAGATGATGCTTGGATTGAACCTGATGTGTATGGTTCTGCAACAACGAGACAGATTCTGCAATGCAAACATTACATAAAGTGCTACATATGTATATACGTGGGCACGAAGAGAGCACTTGTAATGTTTGCATTGCAGAATCTGTCTCGTTGTTGCAGAACCATACACATCAGCTTCAATCCAAGCATCATCTATACCGGAGTTTCTATGGAAGTACCAAGTGCTCTTCACTAATTCAGCCTTGATGTGTTTGTTCTTTTCTGAGCAAGCCATTTGTATATCAGCTGTTGCATCCACTTAATCAAACGTGCCAACATCCACCTCCTTCAGACCATGACCAATGCTGACATGAAGATGAAGGCACAGCGATGCAATAAGAATGCAATGTTTAAGTCAATGATGAATTACTTGCACCGAGTGGAGACAATACTGTTCTTTGTTGCAGCATCTCGGACCGCTGATCTAAAACTCCATTTTGGAGCTGGTGAAGCACTGAGCAAATTATTCTTTGCAATGGTAGTGAAAAAATTGATAAAGCCAACAACAGTCAACACTGTCAAAGATCTCAGTGAATGTTTCAACTACAAGTTAATGAGCCTAAAAAGAGAGTATGATGAAGTTATTCTTGTTTTTGACACCTATAAATCCAATTCACTCAAGAACGCTACAAGGGAAAAGAGACGCCATGGGAAAGATCCTATCCAGTACCAAATAAGAGACAAAGAGCAACAGCAACTTGGTTTTTGAAGACAATAACCATGAGGAAGCTGATACTTTGATGATTTTTCAAGCAGTTTGTGCAACAGTTCGGAATCCAAGCAATGCACAGTTGACGATCTTCTCTCCAGATACTGATGTTCTAGTACTGGCTATAGCAAATTATCACCTTCTGCTCAGCAGCACATCAATCTCAATGGCATCAGGAGTTCTACAAATTCAACCCATTTGGACTGCCTTAGGAGTTGACAGGGCGAAGGCATTACCTACCTTTCATGTATTTACAGGAGCAGATAATACTGGAAGATTTTCTGGGATGGGCAAGACAACATGGTTCAAAATCTACTTAAAAGCAGAATCTGACATTATTCAGGGTTTTCAGATGCTTTCAGAAAACAATGAAGTTACTGAAGATCTGATTTCTACTTTGACTTCTTTTGTATGTGCAGCGTATTGTCCAAAGGGCCTCCACATACAAAGTATTCCTGCACTGAGATGGCATCTATTCTGCAAACATATGGCTAAAAGTGATAAGCTACCAATCAGCACTTTAAAGCAACACATCCTAAGAGTGCATATTCAAGCCAGAGTTTGGGGACAAGCCAGTATTGCCCAGCAAGAATTCTTGGATCCTCTTCAGAATGGATTCTATAAGGATGCCCTTGGTCAGTTCAGGCCAACAACCACAGAGGTCCTCCCAGAACCCGATGCCATCATTGAGATGGTAAGATGTCAGTGCAAAAAAGGACTGTTCATCGCAGAAATGTTCATGTAAATTGAAGAACTTGCCATGCACGGTTCTGTGTCAGTGCACCACTCTGTGCGAAAACGATGATGACTACTACATTGAAAATCAACTCAGAGACAATGAGAATAGCAGTGACGATGATTTGAAGTGTGTATGTACTATTACTGTCACCCAGAAATAACAATCTTGAATAGGCCAGCATTGTATGCATAAGAATTATGACATTCATAATAATTGGAACATTATATGAAAGGTATGGTATCTTTATGATACTCAATAACCTGTAGCTACATAGGTCCATCATTTGACACAATAACAAATTCAAATCAAAATTAGGTTATAGAATAGTGGTTATTTGAATCTCACCACAGCCACCTTATATATACATTGAAAAAAATGTAAACATTGGTTTTTAAAACAAATAAACAATATATTTTCATAAAAAGCAAACTTTTACACTTTCTCCACAAATTTCCTACGAAATTACATATGGACCCTGACTATAATGGTTGCATTATCGTAACCATTACTTTGAAGTACATTGTGTAGGTGTTTCTCTTCTTCCTTCAAGTTTTCACTCATATTAGTTACCCTCCGAGCTCTCTGATACAAGCATCATCCTAATCATGTAAAGAGAGGAATAGTCACCACGGAGAGTTTGACCTCAGTTGACCCCTGAAGGGGACTTCGGCAAGAAGTCGAAACGTCGGGTTGTTAGAAAGAGAAAAATTTGCTTGCCATTATTATTTTTTTCAGCCGAGATTGACTGAATTTTAGTTATCTTGTAACATTAGTATTATCCAGTTTTTAAATATTATAAGTACATTTGTATACTTTTTCATAGATCTTATGGCTGAATTAGTGAAAGACTTGATTGGAGTACAACATGAATACATGACATTTGGAGTTTTACTTGGAACATCTCTTGATACAATAGGAACTTATGAAAATGATTTTAGTCATAATTCTAGCAAAATATTTATTCACATTTTAGACCACTTTATGAGTAACTTTGCTGAAGATGTTTGGTTTACTAAAATATGTGATGCACTATATGCAATAAAAAGGAAGGACTTGGCTTTAATGGTTACAAACAAATATATAGCGCCTCGAGGTAATTTGTGAGGTCAATTATTATAGTGGTACAACATTGTGTTAGAGTGATTGTGCAGTACAATTTGCTAATGATTATAGCTCTCTATAGAAATAGTTTAACATTTTAATGAATAGATTTCCAATTTCTATGAGTATGTTTATGACTAAAAGGGTGACGAATTTAATAAAGTAGTCATCACTTAGCTATAGTGGTATTATCTGTAAAACAAATTACCTACATCTTTAGATATTGTAATTTTACCATAAAATTTGCACACATCTGACATAATTGTGGATCTAGGCTCAAGTTTGCAATGTTTTGAAGATCCAGCCTATATAAATTCAATGACTGATAAAGAAGGTTTAACTATTCTTAGATTTAAATTTTGTAGTTATGTAATGTACATATTTAATAATTAGTTTAACTATAATTTATATTAACACAAGTAACACTCACATTAGTATTTAGCTATAGAAAATTCTATTTTACCTCACTGTAGTACTGCAAGCTGAATTGTTAGATATGTATTTAAAAAATTATGTGCTTTAACATGTGGATATTGAGATTGTATGTCTCTACATGGGCAGACACATTATTCTTAGAAATTTTATGCTAATTTTGACAGCTATGATTAAAGAATTTTTTAATAATGAAATATTTAGATAAGCTACTGTCTTCAATTTTAAAATAATGTCACTATCTTCATAAAATCAGTTTTATATAAAGCTCATGCATATTGTTTTTTTAATTGTTTTTAGTATCTTCTGTAGTAGCACTGACGAGTTCCTCCACAGCACCTGGTATTTCTTTACAAGCCCCACCCATCACTAATTCTATCAATGCGGAGCAGGAATTGCCTTGTATACATGATGAAGGTAAAGTAATTGACGAGTGAGCAAGACACTATCAGGCGTAATACAATTGAAGAATCAGAGATATTTTTGTTTGTTTATGTGTATATTTTGACATATGTATGTCATTTTTGTACTTTGACTCTCACTTATTTGTGTTCACTTGTTGGCTGACCCCTTTCCATAGTCCACTAAACAGAATCTTTTTGTTAGTAATCCTTACCCGTAAAATCCAAAGAGATTTAATAGTTTAACCCTTTGAATTAGGGTGTTTATGATATGATATAAATGTTGTGGGACATTTTAATGCACCGTTTGCCATACTTACCTCTATGTAATAGCCTTGTTCTTATCCAGTGAGCAAGTGTGAAAGTGTTGTGTGTTACAGCTATTGCTTAGCTAATTAATGGCACAAAAAATTTTAAGCAAACATAAATAGAGTAATAGCTGCCTAACACACAGCTTTATAGGCTCCCTCAGTTAGAAAGTCTTACTTTAAGTGTTGGGCTCTAAACTTCGCTATATTTTCTTAGAAATGGAATTGGTTAGAGCGTATTTAGGGGTGGCTGGACTGGTGTCGTATTGAGCCCTTATTTTGTTTGCTACTGACCAGTAGTGGAAACAAAAGTATAATAATAGCAATAACTGCTTGTTTGGTCGTTGTTTTCCTCATCATCAGTAGTAATTGCAGTCTTCTAATGAACGTACCTCTACTTATTGATATGTTGAGTCTGGAATTTACTATTTGTCCTTATAAATCAGGGGCGTAGGAACGGGTGCAGCCGAGTGGCCATGACCGCACCAATATTTTAACAAAAGGGCCATGTCTATTAATTTTTCTACTCTTTACCCAAACTCGTCCTCGTTATCAAAAATGGGCAGTCGAAATCGAACCGTCGAAATAACTTCTGCCGGAATTAGGTAGCTAATATCGAACCTGTCGAAAGATTTTTAGGAAACTCCAGACCAGCCTGGTCCTTCGTTTACTATTCCAAAGCAATCTTTAGGAAAAAAAAGTAGTTCAGAAATCCTTCCAGCAATGTTGGTCTGCAAAATGGCCATTTTACTACTAGGAGTCTTCCCATTCAGTTATTTGCCACACATATTTGAGGAAAATTAAACTACGACTGCCACAAAAGGCAGGCATTTGTAAGTTTAGTGTGGGATACATTAATGCACCGTTTTCCATACTTACCTCTATGTAACAGCATTGCTCTTATCCAGTGAACAAGTGTGAAAGTGTTGTGTGTTACAGCTATTGCTTAGCTAATTAATGGCACAAAATCTTTAAGCAAACATAAATAGAGTAATAGCTGCCTAACACACAGCTTTATAGGCTCCCTCAGTTAGAAAGTCTTACCTTAAGTGTTGGGCTCTAAAGTTTGCTATATTTCCTTAGAAATGGAATTGGTTACTATGGCATAGAAAAACCATTATTGTACAGAATTTCTAAATTGCGGCACTTTCTTGAGTGTTTTTTTTTGTCAGGAGTAGCTAATGGTCATTTAGATAGTCAGAATGGTTTGTAAGTTTTAATTTCGATTCAGTTTTTTTGTTTTTTTTTGTCATTGTGTTGCTTGCTTTATATGTCCAAGTAGCTATATTAGCTACATGATATATACATAGTATATATCATATAGTATCCATCCTTTCTGTGTATTTTCTTTCACTTATTCATTGAAGTAGTTACATCAGTCCGATTTTCTCACTTGCTTCTCCTTTTATTGAGCCTTGCATTCTCCTGATTCTTTACCTTTCTGATACCCATTATGGTTAGCTTTTGTAGATAAACACTCTTTTCCAACTCAGTTCAGTGACCCAGTGTTCAGTTTTTATAAGATAAAATAGGATGATAAGGCACTTCAAGATGTTCCAAGCTATATAATAGGCTAATAAAGTACTTCAATATGTTCCAAACTATGGAATAGGTTAATAAAGCACGTCAAGATCTTCCAAGCTATACAATAGGTTAATAAGATATTTCTAAGTTGTTAGGTCCTGACAATTTAGTGGTTTGTGTGTGCACTCTGCAATTGACGGTTACCGGTTCGAACGGTGACGAGTCGCTATTTTCCCAATTTTTCCCCCTTTGTCAAACATTTTGACCATTCAGATAATGGTAATGCTTTACCAACTCTGAAGTACTCACTAATTATGATACAAACGATACTCTTTGATGTTAACCACAAAGTTAAACCATACACATGATTGCTTGGAAGCAAAAAACACAACAAAATATTAAGTATTTGTGCATACAATAACAAATGGTTGCTAGGTACTTTTTTAAACGGTTGAGGCAGTCTGATTTTTTTAATAAGCACACAGACTCACACAGTGAGCAAATATTATATTGAATGAATATTGCCTTTGCACAATATGATATAGGCTAACTATTTTAATAATTGTAAGTGTTATCACCTCTTTATGATGCTTTGTTTTAGATAAAATGATACTATATGCTGATTTTGGAAAATCACACGATAAAAATTCTAAACCAGAAGTGGCAACTTACTATCTTAATGAGGAATATTGTGATATTCTAGACGAATTGTACCAGTTTATTCAAAACAATGAAGGTGTCGTTATTGATTTACGCTCTGTAGTACAAGAATGGTTACCTTGTGGAACAGTATGGAAGAATGACAGATATCACAAAATAAATAAAGACAAATTGGAAGATTTAGACTTAAGAGAGTTGTGGACAATATTTTTAAGTTACTGTTCTTTCTTTAACTTTAAGCTTCTTGAGCGAGTTATACGCAGAATTGGTTTTGAGAAAGGTAAAGGTATGATGGAAGGTTACCGAGATAGATTTACCAGTTACATACAAAATAGAGTAACAAAATGTCCGTCAGGAATTGGAATGAAGGGAGAAAATCATGTTAAATTATTAGTGAAGCTGGATGAATATTTTGAAAACTGTAACATGGATAAATTAAAGCTACTTGGACAAGATATATGTAGAATTATCAAAGCAGATCCTGAGAAGCTACAAGTAGAAAAAGTTGAAATGGGATGTGTTTGTGTTACTTTTCACTTGCACATGTCAGCAATACCAGATGGATTCTGGTTAACCGAAGATGAAATCACTCAATTCCAAAGTCTTCAGTACATGAATGCAAAAATACTAAAACTTCAATGTGGAGACATAGACTTCATTATAGCTGATATTGGTAAGAAATTTGCAGATTTAAAAACAATATATATTTTCCTCTTACTAGTAATAGCGACAGAATGTAAGCCATACCTCCCAATCAGTTATTTTTTATGGTTTGTAGTTGTTGTGCACATGGCAAGTTTTATAAAATCACTTGCTGGACATCTGTCAGCAGTTGGGAACTCTGTGAAAATTGCCAATATTTAATTTCACACATGCGAAAATTAGAATTGGACCCAACATATTCTAGATATTATGTGCAATAAATCTAGCATAAGGTTTTTTGGGGTGTTTTTTGACATGAATTTTTAAACTAGAGTTAAATTTTATCTGTTATTTACTCAAGAAGTTTTTTGGGGTATTTATTTAAATATGACAAATTCAACAAGGGCATTGATTTTGTGGGTGTTCTTGTGATGTTGAACCTGTATCATGGCATATTGACATCACAAAGAAATTGTTGAAACATGTCAGATGCAGTAAGATGAGGTAAAAATGTTTTTTGTTGATTTGGCTTCAGTTAATCATGTGACTGAATTATAAACAGGGCCAAACTAAGCCTTCCATTTTGAGGACAAATTTCTTGATTTGTCACTCACTCTTTGTATCCAACTAACTGTCTCAGAATTCCATCAAGTAAGATCAATGTTAGCATTTGCAGCTGATCTCCTGAAATGCATACAAGAGTTCAGCATAAGAACAAGTTACCCCAATATCATAGAAAGCTCTGATGAGTTCTTTTGAATCTCTGAGTGGCACTGACAATGTTATTTGAAGAGGAGTAGTTAGATTTTTCACCACTGATATTGCTGTATTATCTATCAAAAGATTGCTTTCTGGCTGATGTTTTAACAATACATCCTCTAGTGTATTGCTAGCAGATATCATGGTCAACATGATAGCAATAATATTTCCTATCATTTCAATGCAACTTTGACTATGTTATCAAGCCTCACTCATGTCATCAGTGTCATCAGGAATTGCATGGAATAATTTTATTGCACTTGATTTGAATTCTATTAGTGATGAATCCTGAAGATGATAAATAATTAATGATATTCCCTTTAAAAATTTCAGCCTCCTTTGATTATTAGCATTCTCCTGGAAAACTCATTTTCTCCTTCTTTCAAATACTTCACATATTTCCAGCTGATATTGAGTGACAGAATCAAATGCAATATCATTCAGCATGCATGGTATTTGTGGCACAGCAACATTGGCAAACCGCAAACTTTATTGATCAGGGAAACAAGAAAGCAGAGTGCAGACTCCTCACATTTGCAGCATGCAAGTCAGGGAGAAACCCTCCTATTTTCTCAGATTGAAAATCTTTTATGGCCTCACAAGCCTTAGAAATAGCTATTCTTAAGATTTTTTTCCCTCTGAATGTTTCTGTTTGAATGCCTCAAAGAGTCCTTCCCACAAAAAAGGCAATGTTGCTAAAAAGAAGTTTAAGCTGTTTGGATCTTTTGCACTTTTAGGCTTACTGGTGAGACTTCAATAGTTTTCCTTAGCACTTATTATGCAAAGTTTTCTGAATTACTTTCTTGTGAAAGTACTAGTTGACATATTTTCAACAAACTCAGCATTATCTATATTGTTTGCTAATTGTTCCAGCTCAGTGTGAAGATCATCTTCGTATTACTTACTCGCCCCTACTAGTCTTTCTGCTGAAGTTTGTGAAAAACAAAACTAAAACATATTATCTTCCATGGTGTATGTCCAGATTTGAAACTTGGTGCAGCAATTTGTACACATTTGTCTACATAGGATCAGTCATAGGTGCCTCCGTAACACTCACACAAATTGTTCAGGACTGTCCGTCAAGAAGAGGACTTGTATCTGAACCTCAAGTTAAATAAGTTTGTATTTTATTGATAGAATATATTATAGTAGATGATAGTATAGAATGATAGGTCAGAACAGAAAGTAAGAACAAACGGTAACTAAGAAAAACGATACAATGCATTAAACTAAACACTGAGTCAAAACAATGACATCGACAATCTCCGTGATGGTAAGAGTTCAATCTTGTACTCATAGTGGAGGAGGGTTAGAGCCCGAACACAAATATTGGTGTTGCCTCAAACAAAATTGCTGAAGGGCAGAACATCAGACCTATTTATTAGACATGTACAGGAGTGGACGACTAATACTGCACAGTTTTTTTCTTTGCCTCATTAAGTAGCGATGTGCTTGAGCACAAAGGGCAAGCAAGCCTATGCGCAAACAAAACACTTCAATAGAATTTATCAGTCCATTTCTAAAAGTATAAGTTCGTAGCCGCTGTGACCATTATATACTTTAGCTAACAAATATGGAACTACTTTCTTACCTCAATTCCCTGAGTACTGGTATTTTCTGTAGTCTCAGACTATCCGAATTACCATTGATTTTTGATAACAAACACCCGTAGCTACTAAAAAGGCCGAGTTAAAACAACAACAACATATGGTAAAGGGTTAATTACCACAGTAACCATTCGCCATAACTTTATGCGACTTCAAAAGCCTAGAAGTTCTAAAGAATTATTGCGCAGTGTTGAATTTAACAGAAAGTTTTTAAGACCTAAGTGCGTCTTGTATCATTCAGAAACAACCTGATACAAAGGGGTAAACAATTAATTTCCTTGAATGAAACGGGATCGCTAAACTAAAAGATTCAGTTTAGTGGAGGTATGGCAAGGGGTAGACCGCAAAGCAAACAAAAAAAGAGGGTCAAAGTACAAAATGACATATGTAAGTCCACACATATATAAACAAACAAATATCCCCAATTTTCAATTGTGTTACCCCTGAGAGTGTCTCGCTCGCTCGCCAATTACAGTCACCATGTTTAGATATAGTCATGCATTTACTTTACTGAACATTAGAAGGGCAACACCATACCCACAAGACATTACAGATAAAATAGCCCACATGGAGGCAGATGGAAAAACAAACAACGAAACAAAATGTAATTGTCATGCAAGTAATCCTTTTAGCTACTGATGGGCACCAGCCCACACGCGGTAGGAGATTAGGAATAAATTTCTAAATAGTATTATTTTCGACTAAAAGGTGATACACAATTGGAAATGATAAAGGCGGTGTGCGCCAATGAGACACAATGTTATATGTTTCATCTTTCAACTCTGATCATATGAGATAAAGTATTTTGAGTAAAAAAATTATATTTGCTTTTATTTGCTTTCATAGAAGTAAATGAATTTCCATGGCCTTCTGTGGCTGCTGAAATGAATGACGAACAAGTAAGTTTAAATAAACTCATTTCAATAAAATGGTGCAACGATAGATTTGATCGATTTATTTGTAGTTACGTATTGACTTTATTTCAAGTAGAACTTGATGGATTATTAAAATTAGATTAATTACATTGAAATAACTAGATTGATAAATTAATGTACATTTTTACTTTAGTGTCAAAAAACAGAATCCCAATTAATGCAAGAAAGCAAATGTATACATGTGAGACCATCTGCTGTTATATCTGCAAGCAGAATGGGATACATGAAACTATTAAAGAAACTGATGAACTATGATGTGAATTTGAATTATCAATTAAAAAACAAAATTACTCCTCTCTATATTGCCAGTCAAAATGGACATATAGAAGTCGTAAAGGAACTAATAGCAAGAGGTGCACAGATAGATCTACAAAACAACAAAGGAGCACCACCTCTATGGATTGCCAGCCAAAATGGACATATAGAAGTAGTAAAGGAACTAATAGCAAGAAGTGCACAGATAGATCTACAAAATAACAATGGAGCATCTCCTTTATGGATTGCTAGTCAGAATGGGCAAATAGAAATCGTAAAGGAACTAATAGTGAGAGGTGCAAAGATAGATCTACAAAACAACAACGGAGCATCTCCTTTGTTTATTGCCAGTGAAAATGGACATATAGAAATTGTAAAGGAACTCATATCAAGAGGTGCACAGATAGATCTACAAAAGAACACTGGAGTATCTCGTTTGTTCATTGCCAGTGAAAACGGGCATATAGAAGTCGTAAAGGAACTCATAGCAAAAGGTGCACAGATAGATCTACAAATGAACACTGGAGCATCTCCTCTATGGATTGCCAGTCACAATGGACATATAGAAGTCGTAAAGGAACTAATAGCAAGAGGTGCGCAAATAGATTTACAAAACAACGCTGGAGCATCTCCTCTATGGATTGCCATTTATTATGGACATATAGAAGTCATAAAGGAACTAATTGCAAGAGGTGCTCAGATAGATCTACAAATGAACACTGGAGCATCTCCTCTATGGATTGCCAGTCAAAATGGACATACAGAAGTCGTAATGGAACTAATAGCAAGAGGTGCTCAGATAGATCTACAAAAGAACACTGGAGTATCTCCTTTATTGATTGCCAGTGAAAATGGGCATATAGAAGTCGTAAAGGAACTAATAGCAAGAGGTGCACAGATAGATCTACAAATGAACACTGGAGAATCTCCTCTATGGTTTGCCAGTCAAAATGGACATATAGAAGTTGTGAAGGAGATAATAGCAAGAGGTGCACAGATAGATCTACAAAAGAACACTGGAGAATCTCCTCTATGGATTGCCAGTCAAAATGGACATATAGACGTTGTGAAGGAGCTAATAGCAAGAGGTGCTCAGATAGATCTACAAAAGAACACTGGAGAATCTCCTCTATGGATTGCCAGTCAAAATGGACATATAGAAGTTGTGAAGGAGCTAATAGCAAGAGGTGCACAGATAGATCTACAAATGAACACTGCAGAATCTCCTCTATGGATTGCCAGTCAAAATGGACATATAGAAGTTGTAAAGGAGCTAATAGCAAGAGGTGCTCAGATAGATCTACAAAATAACACTGGAGTATCTCCTTTATCGATTGCCATATATAATGGACATATAAAAGTCGTAAAGGAACTAATAGCAAGAGGTGCTCATATAGATCTACAAAAGAACACTGGAGTATCTCCTTTATTGATTTCCATTTATAATGGACATATAGAAGTCATAAAGGAACTAATAGCAGGAGGTGCTCAGATAGATCTACAAATGAACACTGGAGGATCTCCTCTATGGTTTGCTAGTCAAAATGGACATATAGAAGTTGTGAAGGAGCTAATAGTACAAGGTGCACAAATAGATCTACAAAACAACACTGGAGTATCTCCTTTATTGATTGCCAGTGAAAATGGGCATATAGAAGTTGTAAAGGAACTAATAGCAAGTGGTGCACAGATAGATCTACAAATGAACACTGGAGAATCTCCTCTATGGTTTGCCAGTCAAAATGGGCATATAGAAGTTGTAAAGGAACTAATAGCAAGAGGTGCTCAGATAGATCTACAAATGAACACTGGAGCATCTCCTCTATGGATTGCCAGTCAAAATGGACATATAGAAGTCGTAAAGGAACTAATAGCAAGAGGTGCTCAGATAGATCTACAAAAGAACACTGGAGTATCTCCTTTATTGATTGCCAGTGCAAATGGACATATAGAAGTCGTAAAGGAACTAATGGCAAGAGGTGCACTGATAGATCTACAAGTGAACACTAGAGTATCTCCTTTATGGTTTGCCAGTCAAAATGGACATATAGAAGTCGTAAAGGAACTAATAGCAAGAGGTGCTCAGATAGATCTACAAATAAACACTGGAGAATCTCCTCTATGGATTGCCAGTCAAAATGGACATATAGAAGTCGTAAAGGAGCTGATAGCAAGAGGTGCACAGATAGATCTACAAATCAACACTAGAGAATCTCCTCTATGGATTGCCAGTCAAAATGGACATATAGAAGTCGTAAAAGAACTAATAGCAAGAGGTGCTCAGATAGATTTACAAAAGAACTCTGGAGTATCTCCTTTATTGATTGCCAGTGCAAATGGGCATATAGAAGTCGTTAAAGAACTAATAGCAAGAGGTGCACAGATAGATCTACAAATGAACACTGGAGAATCTCCTCTATGGTTTTCCAGTCAAAATGGACATATAGAAGTCGTAAAGGAACTAATAGCAAGAGGTGCTCAGATAGATCTACAAAAGAACACGGGAGTATCTCCTTTATTGATTGCCAGTGAAAATGGGCATATAGAAGTCGTAAAGGAACTAATAGCAAGAGGTGCTCAGATAGATCTACAAAAGAACTCTGGAGTATCTCCTTTATTGATTGCCAGTGCAAATGGGCATATAGAAGTCATTAAAGAACTAATAGCAAGAGGTGCACAGATAGATCTACAAATGAACACTGGAGAATCTCCTCTATGGTTTTCCAGTCAAAATGGACATATAGAAGTCGTAAAGGAACTAATAGCAAGAGGTGCACAGATAGATCTACAAAACAATACTGGAGAATCTCCTCTATGGATTGCCAGTAAAAATGGGCATATAGAAGTCGTAGAGGAACTAATAGCAAGAGGTGCACAGATAAATCTACAAAATAACACTGGGACATCTCCCTCTATGGATTGCCAGCCAAAATGGACATATGCAAGTTGTAAAAGAACTAATAGCAAGAGGTGCACAGATGATCTACAAAAGAACATTGAAACATCTCCTTGATTTATTGCCAGTCAAAATGGAATTATAGAAGTCGTAAAGGAACTAATAGTAAGAGGTGCACAGATAGATCTACTAAATAACACCAGAGTACCTCCACTTCACATAGCCAGTCTAATGGGCTACGTTGATGTAATTTGCTATCTTATAACTGCAGTTGCCAACATTAATATGCAGACAAATACAGGCATGTTATTTTTAATGATGGCATGTTACCTTAACCTCACTGAATGGAAATTTACAATTGATCAATTTTTTATCAGTCACTTAAAAGTTGAATTAACTTCACAAACTATAATCTTCTATGCAGCTGAGACATTTTGATATCTCTTTAAACATGGTTGTAATTATATTTTTTATTATGGTATATTGTCTGTATAACCTGAATACCAATGATGATATATATATCATAATATAAGTGTGGTTTGTTAAGCACCCTGCTTGTAACTCGAAACAGTCAGGAAATTGGCGAATGGGTGCTTAATAGCGAGCGGTAATCTTGGAGCTGAGTGCAGATGAGACATGTGGGACTCTTAATAGAAAGTGCTAACAACTGGGAAGAAAGTGTACACTTAACAAAGAGGGGCTGTTTAACAACACACGTTTGGTATTGGAATGAGCAAAAGTTGAAAATAATCACTAAAAGATGGATAAAAGGTTGTACAGTATAATCTCACTACAAGGGCGACCCATAGGGGGATATCAATGGCTAGTTGGAATATACAGCACTTGAGACTATATGCGGCACATGATGGGTGTGGGGACGGTTTGGGGAACGGTAGCTTCTTCCGCTGCCACCAGAGAGTAGTTGTCTCTTACAGGTTAGGGGCGGCACATCATGGGATCAAATATAGCATGTGATAAAATGCGAGAAAAGTACTATAATAATAGTACTTTTCACGCTTTTAAAGTACTTTTAATTATGATTTTAAATTCCATGTTTTATCAAGATTGCATTTCAGATAATATCAATGCCATGCTAGAATTTTCAAAGACATGGTATTATTTAGTCGAATGGATTTTCTTATGTATCTACTTTGTAGTTAACTATTGATAGGAAATAGTTTTATGTTGTTGAAATCTCTATTTTTCGTTCTTTTGATATCTTTCTTCCATAATTAGAAGGAGAACCATTCATTCTTTTTAATTTAATTCACCTTACTCCAATACACTTCTATTTCTTGTGTGCGTACACCAGTCACTGGATCCATGAAAGTAACTCCTCCAATTTCAAATGTGCACTTTTAAGACAACGCCCACGCACGTATTCACAATAATTGGATTTTGGTTGCTAGGGATTACTAACTTTTTTCTTGGTGTTTGTAGAGCTCCAACTAAGGGTGGATCCTAAAGAGTACTGCTAATGGACTAACTAAATAAAAAGAACGGGCCTTGGGAGCCTGTTTCGTTCAAGTTACGAGCTCCTCAGCCTCAAGTATATAATCCACAACTCCTCCGCGGGTGCCGTCGCTGACGAGCCCATTCTTCGTCTACTTGATACATTTGTTGATTGTCTTCAAAACCTTCGTTGTACTTTTTCTCAATTCTGCTTTGTTTTGTCTAGTTGACTGTGCTGATTTGATCCTCGCGGCAGCGCGCCCGAATTTTTTTCGTTCAAAAAAAATTGCAACGAACATTTTGTAGCTAAGGTCATAGTCAGCCTGTGTACGAAATTTGGAGTCATTTCTACTCGTAGTTTCTGAGAAGAAACACAAAATAGACTCCAGGACTAAAAATTAGTCCACGCGATCTTTTGGCAGAGACTTGATTGCTTTCAAACCACACCCACAACAGATTCAATTAATTCCCGCGGGAAAGTGAGTTCCAGGTGGTGCTCTCTAACTTTCGGGCGCCTACCGGTTAGCAAACTAGTTATCTGGCCGCCTTTCCTTCTCGATGATAAGCCCTACTAAAACGAGTGTGAGGAGATTATTGTAGTCTAGTTAATAGTGTTTTTCTCGGCATGGTCAGGTAAGGTAAGCTTTTTATCAAGCTAGCTAGATGCATATTCAGTGTGTGTATGTACCTATAATAGATTAGTGAACCATTTTTGCTGCTGGAAAACTCTACAGTTTCAGTTTGTGTACAGTTTTCTGTACTGAGCTATTCACTTCATTTGTTTATTCATCCTTACTTAGCTAGCTACATCACAAAATATTCATCTATATTTAGCTGGCTATTTCAAAATATTTTTTATATAAAATACATGTAAGTATCATTATATTATATACATTCATAAAAATTATCACTGGTCATCACAATACTGTAAAATAAAAAAATCATGAGTGATATATCAGGAAGAAGTTTTGCAAAGCTTGGATACAATCTGGGAGCCAGTGTCTGCTCTAGGGAGAAACAATACTGATAAAGTAAGCCAAGAAATACAATATCAAACAGCTGCGCTCCTTACAACTTATAGCGGGGGCGGGGCCTCGGTTAGTTTTATCAATTGGTGGGCGGGAAGCTTTGAATTACCCGCGCAAGCTAAGTTAGCGGTTGTTTTTTGGTGCGCGCGCGTTGCTATGTCCCAGCACCCTTTTAAGTGGACGAACAGTCTTCATTGTTGTTGTTTTTTAAACAAGAAGTGGTTATTTCACTGCCCTTGGTACCAACAGTTTTGGTTTTTGACTCCAGTTCAGTCTGTTGGGCACAAGAAAGATCACTTTCTAGGTGTGTGGTTTGCAGTGCAGTGAGTAGCAACATTTGTAAAAAAAAAACCCCTCCTTTATAAGCTTCCCACTGGTCAGAATAAAATTGTTCCTTAGGACACACATGCTTGTGTGATGGAACGCGATTTATTTCCATCTATTGTCCAGTTTGCATGTATCCAAGTGCAGGTAAGAAGTATCAAGAATTCCTAACATTTATACTTCCTGAGTTGTAAAGCTACCCCTGATACTAATAGCATCTTAAGTGTAGCAACCATAGTAGAGTGTACTCAGTGATATTTTCATACGTAGCATTGGGTTGCTCGTTTAATCATGTGGCATCCGAGCACGAGGATTCATGCCATCCATGTATTTAGTTGCTATCTTGTATTCCAACTAATTCAATCTTTTGACCCTTGTAGAGAGTTTTGCTGCTTTCAGAGGTGATTTTTCTGTTACGGAATATCATTTGTTCCATTCATGTTGGCTGTTGTTGAGAGTCAGGTTGCTTTTCAGAGTCCCTTGTAGAGAGGTTTCACTGTGTTATATTGGGAAAAAAAGTTTATATTGTCTGGGCTTCCCCAGACAAATGACTGAAATTGTACTGCAGGTACAGGGTGTCCATTGGACTAGTGAACATTAATCATATTCATTGTTTTCCCCACAAGCATCAACCACACTCATACTCTCATAAATTGGAATTCATGTCATGTGTACAATAAGATGTACAATTTTGGTGATTGTACTGCAGTCCTCTAGTCTTAGCACTGTGTGGGGTTATTTTCCGAACTTAGTTCGATATTGTTTTTGTGGCGTTTGGCTCTCTTTGGAACATCTTACAAGTGACGTTGAGCCAACCCACATATAATTTTTGCTTTGCGGGAGCAACTATGACTTGGGGTTCTCACGGGGAGCTACCATCTTCTACTATCTGTGCAAAATTCCCTTTTGAGTAGCATTCCTTCAATAGAATTATTCTCAGTTAGCTATATATAAGTAGAGAAACGCGGAATAAGAGTATGTAAGGATTGAGAAAACACGGGTACCTATATACACCGTGGGGTAAAAAGAGTCATTGCTTCAGATCAATGTCAAGGAAGCTATTATGCACAATTAGTTCAAACAACAAAGCTAGCTAAACTAATCTGAAGACATTAATTTTTGCCTTTATAAATCTGTTTTTAAAATTAATATAAAGGTTACGGGAAGGTATCATTCATCCCATGTTATTTCTAAAAGTAGCATGAAGTGGCAAAAAGAACTCCAACATTTCTAAGGAATTATGGACGCATCTTTGTTCCTAACTTTACCTGTACTAGCTGAAAAAGCTGTGTAAACGCAACGGTTTATTTTGTGTAATACTTTAGCTAAGCAGTAACTGTAACACACAACACGTCAGCACACACTAGTTCACTGGACATACCAACGCAAGACTAGCCTTCATCATTTGACTATTGGGCAATTAATTTTATAGAAAGAATAATACTGTTGCTAGGGCCTTTAACTTTCAGCTAAGTTTGTGGGTCATTAGGTGTAGAATAGCACAAAGTGAACTCCTGGCTACATGTGACCAGGGTCTGCTGGATTATGCTCAAAATTTTGAGAATTATTCTTTTTTTTTTTATTCAAAAAAAAATTGTATATTATTCCAAAAGAGTAATTCTTTATTATTCTCTTAATATTCCAGGTGATGATTACAGTACCTTTTTATAAAGTTGGTACGTAATAAAATGAATGAGTAAAAGGATTAATATCTTACTGTTATATTGAATTACTCAATATAGAGGATTCAAGCTAGCTAATTTTTCAGTGAGCACCTCAAATATCCCAGAATGGAGAAACATGCTTTTAGCAGCTGAAAAAAAGTTCAATTATGAGAAACCTTGCAAGACATTTTGGGGAGATGTATATTAGAGAATTAAATATTTTTTTAATATGATCATTAGCAAGGAAAGAGATTAAAGGAAAATGAATCTATTGATAAGTAATAAAGAAAAATGTATAAAGTAATAATGATTGAATAGAATTACTAAATATGATAACAATGATGATGATAGTTATAAGAATTATAATGAAGCACCAAAGGTGCGAACCCTCCAGCGCTATTAAACATTACCTAGCTATTACAATATCATAGTGTTCTTCCAAAAGAACAAGCAATCATTAGCTATTTTAATGAGGCTTTATTATAGCTCGAGCAATAAAAATTGTACATGGAAACCTGCACTGTAAAAACCAGGGTGTTTAGTTACACCCTAAGTGGGGTGTACTGGAACACTTTTTTGCATTGGGGTGTATTGTTACACTCATATGGTGTGCTGTTACACTCACACTGCGAAACACTCTATGATCATACCAAAAGGAGTGTATTTTTATCAGGAATAATAGGTAACACCCTTTCAGGAATACTTTTTTTACATACCAACATTTTATAATCAACCTGTTGACTTATAATAATTTCCCATTATTTTGTTGTTGGTTTTGTTTTATTTGTTGTTTTACTTTCCACTGCAGCAATATAAAGGCAAGCTGGTATAACATGGAACTTTGAATGAAGAACATAAATATTCATACTCGTTAACTGTTGTACTGTGCCAAGTATATTTTATTCATTTGATCACAAATAAACAGAGAGTCATTAAAAAAAATCTTTACTACACTGCTTGAAGGTGCTTGTTTTACTAAATTGAGGAAACTATTACACTAAAGATTTACTGCATAGTTTACTCATTTAGTAAAACATACTTAGTTTTACTAACAGGAAACCTTAAGTAAAACATTGTACCATGTTTTACTGTAGTTTTACAGGTTTGTTTTTTTACACCTTTGTTTTACTCATGGTTTACTGTAGGGTCCAAATGTTGTTAGTTAACTATTAAATGCATTTAACTAATTGTTTTAGTTAACTTCTTGCATTATATTAAGCAATATTAGAAAGCTAGGAACTGTTAAGGATAACATGGCTGATGATTAATTGAAGAAGAATCCCTCATAATCGCCAGCATATCCAGTGTGCATACCACTGCACAGTTTTAGTTTTTTACTTGATGACTCAGGTCCCAGCCTTCCAGAGAAAGACACAATTAGATAGTGACCCCACCTTGAGTTTATAATGTCCCTCCAACGGCATTGATGAAAATGTAGAGCTACCTTAAATATTTGTTAGGCTATGTACTGTTGCGTAGATATAGGCGGCTCTGTGCATCGTGAACTATCGCCCTCAGTACTTCGCTGCGCGAGACGCTGAACCGTTAAAATTATAAGGTTGTTTCTTCCCCAGCAGCCTCGCAAAGATGCTGCATTATCTCACGGAAAACCAGTTACGTGTAGGTAAGTATCGCCAGGCTAAATAAGTTAAAAACGCTTTACCATATAAGTAAAACTCTCTACTGGAAGTGGTAGTCTACTGATTTGTAATAAGGCTACGCTACTGTGTCTTGGGGAACTTGAAGGAAGCTTTCGCTGTCTACCCTGGCTTATGCTTCTGGGTAAGTAGTTTTATGGCTAGCGGTCAGTGGGTTTCTAAGTATTTTAGCTGCACGGGGTCACCCAGATCATTTTTTTTTCTGGTGAAGTTGTGTTTCCTGAACAATTTTTTCTAAGCTAATATGTATAGCTACTGTATGAATTAATTAATGAATGAAAATAAAGAGCAAAGGTGGCTTGAATTATGATAGTGATATGTTGTGGTAGTTTTAGCTATATCTTTATGACAAGGGCTGGTCAGTGTGTTTGTTCCATAGTACTCTTGAAATTTTTCATTTTTGTGAGAAAGTGTGGGTGCATGTTGGAATGGTTTCTAGTTACTGAATTATCTAAAACATGCTCTACCAAAATTATCCTCACTCATAGCTTTTCCCATGGCCACCCTAACATCCTTTAGCGTGCTCCTGGACAATGAAGGGGAGATAATCATTGCATACAACTCAACATACATAATTATATTTTCTACTTTGTTTTAGGCCCATGGTTTCATGCAGGTTATGGGAGCCCTGGGATTTCCACCCTAATTTTTTTTTACCCCTTCTGAATTTATTTCAATATAAGTTATGAAAAAATTGTAGGAATTTGTAGTAGTTTGTCCAAGCTTTCATGATCATGACTTCACCATTTTCATGTGGCTAAACGGTTTTTGTGACTTTACAAATCTCTCTTATCTTTCCCCCCCAGTGAAAATCCTGTATGAATTTCTGTCATTTTAGTTCATGTAATTCTGATAAACTTTAGTGATATCATTTTACTTATCTGCTTATTCTTCATTGAGCTGTTGTTGTAGGACTTTTTCAGATTGCCAATTGCTTAATTATAGTTTTAACAGTTTATTAAATGATTATTCGTTTTTATTATGTTCTCTAAGGCAACGTCAGTAAATTTGTCAGTTCTCTAAGCACATAAGTGCTAATATCACGGCTTCAGAAGCACAGTGTCGTATTAGCTTGTATAACCAGGTTTTGTGCCGAGGTGGTAGGGGCACCCTGAAATCCCCCATCTCCTCCAAGCTTTAGTTCCCCCTAGAATTTTAATTTAGTAAGTAGCTACAATAGCTATAAGCTTGAATTATGTGACAAAGCACAGGTCAGTATAAGGTATATACACTTTCACATAGCATGCCCATCAAAGCAGTGTGGGTTTCCAAATGAGAGTGGCTAAGTACACCAGTGTTTCCCACCCCCAGCGCAGAATCCAGTATGACACCCTGATAGCTTAGTCATCATATGCTTTTTCTGGAGTAAAAGTATGCTCTTTCCCCAATGTCTAATGTCACTATGAAGCATTTGTGCTTTTTTCAGCTGATGTTGTGAGAATAGGGAACAAAAATTTTCTTCCGTTGGCCAAATATATTGGCTTCCAGTATTCAGATGTGCAGTGATGGAAGAAAAATGGCCATTTTTCACATGCAGTTCATAGAATAAGAGTAGGACAGGTCATGGGAGCCATGACGACCACTAAGGCCATAAGCAACTTGGCATGATACAGTATAGTGTTGATGACCATTACCAAATGCAAGTCTCGTGACCTCATAGAGGTTGCAGGTCTTATAAGTCACGATGTGGATTTGAGACTGGTAGACAGTTAATTTGCTAATTTTTTTCGACAATGTTGGTTTTTTTTTGGTTTTTTGGTTTTGTTTTGTTAACCCTAAGCATGCATGAGAGAGTTGTAGTAGTTGCCCTGTCAGTCTGTCTGTCATGCTCTGATTTTGGAGATTACTGGCAATTAACCGTTGATTTAGGTATGAACTTATTCAGAAAGAAGATTTAGGATCTTTTATTGTGCTACTTTTTTTTAATTTGGGGCTAATTGTTGATAAAACGTGAAGCTTTCAGCTCCCTAGCGTCACGTCATAATCACTTGAGCAAATAATTTCTTGCAGCCCGCAGTGTAATTTGCTTTGTGCTCAGGGAAGTTAACCGACGGATTTGAATGAAGTGAAGTTCATTCAAATCCTTCGGTTATATTAATAACAGTGAGTGTTTCTGGCTAGTTTAGCTTCTCTTATGAAGACAGCATTTCCATGTACTGTTTTCATTGCTTGAGCTACATATATTGATGCCTCATTAAAATAGCTAACAGATTGCTTTGTTCTTTTTGAAGGAGATTATATTATAAGAGCTAAGTAATGTTTAATAGCACTGAGGGTTCCCACCTTTTGGTGCTTCATTTTTTTTGTTTTGTTTCTTGTTCTTATTTAAAGCTTTTCTGTACTATATAATTTATAGCCAGTACAAATGTTTTTTGTATAGTAGTCAAGGTGGTGTAGTTTCACTGACCATACACGCCCTTCCTTCTGTTGTAGCTCAAGTACGCAAGCACACAATCATACACACCCACTCATATACACAGTCGTAGGGGAAAAGGCAAAAAATAAGGTGAAAGGGTAAAATTCATCTTTATAAATCATCATGCACAATTTGTTTGAACAATTTACACAGCCGACTTTTTTAAATTAGCGTACGAGACCACTCACGGCAATTTTTGAGACTTAAAAAAAACAACAAGCTATTCCAAGGAATTACTGCGCTGTATAAATCCTAACTCTATATAAGACTTGCTTACTAAATAATAGTTAGACACTGCCACCAAGGGCACTACTGTGTTTAGGGTCCCGAAGGCCTCAGGCTGTGGCGTCCCGAGCGTAGCGAGGGTGCTACTGAAGGGGCCTGAGGGACCCTAAACACAGTAGCGCCCGATGGTGCGCAGTGCCTAACTAATTTAGAACATACCAACCGCTAACCGTTTCCAAGCGATATCTGAGTTGACTATCTAGCTAGCATGCTAAGGTTTTACAACTCTGCTCACGAAGACATCACTAACCAACCTAGTCAGTACTGTGGAAGTCCTGCGTGCTTAGGGGAGCCTTGGTGCAGTGCTTGGGGTATATGCAAAGCTAACTTAACGATGGAAACACCCGAAGAAGCTTCCTTCGCCTCTGAAGACGACGTCTACAGTCCCTTATTTGCAGCGCTGAGTCAGCAACTCGACAGCTCCAGCCCCACTGAACCAGCCCTGCCCACTTTTGTGGAGTGTGAGCCATCTCATCCCATTTCCAGCTCACCTCCGGCCAAAAAGAGAAGACTGTTTGCACCCATATGGACAGACAAGGACGTTAAAGAGGCAAGAGCCAGTAGTGTCCCCAAAAAAACATTGGAAGATACAAAGTACTGTCTGGGCTTGTTCCAAACCTGGACAGAATACAGAAATAGTGAGAATGGGGACAATATTGGTCCAATTGAAGAGCTCAGCATGGAGGAACTTCAACATTGGCTGAGTAGATTTGTATTAGAGGTAAGTATTTAATTGGTATCACAGAGCAAATAACTAGTTGTTATTATACATAATCATTGATAGGTGAGAAAGAAAGATGGTGAGGAATTTCTACCAAACAGTCTGCACCACATTGTCTGTGGCATCATGAGACATTTGAGGCTTACTTGCTATCCAACCATAGACTTTTTTTCTCACACGGAATTTATTGATTTCAAGAGATCTCTTGATGCCGAGATGAAACGCCTACAGAGCAAAGGAATTGGATCGACAAAACGGCAAGCAGAAGTACTGACCAGAGAAGATGAAGAGAAACTATGGAAGGAAGGCTTACTTGGTGATACAACTCCACAGCAGCTACTGGATACCATTATTTTTTATAATGGTCTTTACTTTGCTTTGCGCAGTGGCAGAGAGCATCGACAACTACGACTACACCCTTGCCAGATACAGTTGGTAGAAAATGATGGTGAGCGTTCCTACTTAAAGTATACCGAAGACACATCTAAAAATAGACCTGGTGGATTAAAGGGTAGAAAAATAAAGCCCAAAGTTGTCATTCAGCACTCTAACAATGATAATCCAGAAAGATGCATTGTTCGGTTGTTCAAGAAATACACTTCCCTTTGTCCTGATTCAGCAACTGCATTCTATTTACAACCAGCAAACAAACCCACTGAAGCAGTGTGGTACACAAGTAAACCACTTGGTCATAACACCTTAAGTAAAACTATCTGCAGACTGTGTAAGACTGCTGGCATTGAAGGGTTCAAAACAAATCACTCTCTTCGGGCAACAGCAGCAACCAGACTTTATGAGTTGGGAGTAGATGAGCAAATGGTCATGGAACGAACCGGTCACAGAAGTCTGGAAGGAGTGAGAAGCTATAAGAGAACAACAAGTCAGCAGCAACAAGTTTTATCCGATATACTGAGTAGCAATATTCCAGACAGAACTACCAACCAGCAGCAGTTGCAGATGCCTCCTCACCACCAGCAACTCCATGATGCTTCATCTACTCATCCATCCAATTCCCTGGAACAACAACAGCCAACTTTCTGCTCTGAAACTGCAAGCTCAAACATTTCACACCTTTCAAACACTAAAAACAGTTTACCTGGACATTCTTTTTCTTTCAACTCATGCTCATCTGTAACCTTTAATATTAATTACAACTAAGCCAAGTAGTTCTAAAAAAAAAATAAATTAATGCCCTGAGAGCGAGGGCATCTATATGTAGATGCCCTATGCCCTGAGAGCGAGGGCATCTATATGTAGATGCCCTATGCCCTGAGAGCGAGGGCATTTACATAATAGAAGCCCTCCCTGAAGGACTAAGGGATTTAGAGTCCCTCAGTCACAATACAAAAGCTACACCAGCTATGTTCTAACAAAAGAAACAGGAAGGAACCTAAGAAGCTTAACACATAAAGCAGCAAATGTATATTTATTGTTTGTTCTTAGCTAGTCAGCAGATGTAACACACAACACTCTCACATGCACGCGTTCACTGGATATACCAACACAAGATTTACAGTGTAGTCTCTTGGTAGCTTGGCATGTTGGGCAATGAATTTTCAAGTACGAACAGTGATGACAAACAGCTCGTTGTTAACCAAGGTAACGAGTGTACACAAAAAATGTGATAGTCAAAGTACAAAAGTTACATACATACGTCCAAGCATATATGATTATACAGTAATATATCCCTGATTTTTTGTGTTGTCCCTGATAGTGTCTCACTCGCTTCCATATATAATTACCACGGTTGAGCTTTGTGTGCGTGTGTGTGTGTGTTTGCATGACTTTTAACTTCATTCTCATATTCTACCACTGCTCTGCATTTTATCACATGATGCCAGGAATGATTCTCTCTAAGACAGTTGCTAGCTGTACTAACTTTAGGGATGATGTTTCAGCCTTCATGGCTTGAAGCCGTAGTACTTGGCTGGACCCATCGGTTTTCTTCCTAACCACAGTTATATGGTATTGTTCTATCTTGTGTAATACCAGGGGTTTTTTCAGGGAGCGGAGGGGTGGGGGCTTGTACATCTCCTTAAATCTAGTTTGCCGCCCTTCCCCCACCCCTTAGGGATTAAAGACATCCTAAAATTAATTGTACTCAATATTTACGAAAAAATAGAATACACTGAGATATGATTTTTTTTTCCTTCCAAATGTCAATTAGTCATCATTAGATAACTGTTCTGGTGAATTTAAGGCAATGTACAATGGCTAACTAGTCTAATTTAATCAGCGTCATTTGTAATAAACTTCTTTCCATATGAGCAGCGTAAGGCAGACTGTGGCAAGATGCTTAGCCTGTAATATCTATTGTGCTGCTAAATTATGACACTGAGCAGTAATATCTTTTGGGGCTAAGGAAATGATAGATGTGGTCTTATCAGACGAAATGCTTTCTTCGTGATTTCATCAATTAATAAACTTTTGTGGCTTTTTTTGGTGTCCAGGGGCGTGGAAGATTATTTGGAATAGGGAGGCTCCACTGCACTTGAGTTAGACAGGGAAGTACTTTGCTTCCCTTTGCTCCCCTCCCCCCATCATCCACATATGCACACACACACACACACATCCCAGATATTAGTTTGACTTTCGTGGAGAAATTTGCCCCAATTTTTCATAAAGTTTTGTGGTAGTTAATATAAATATAATATAATGTGGAAGGTACTGTACTGAACTAGCCTGATTCTCTAAAAAAAAATGTCTACATGTGTTAGAATTACAAGCACAAAAACACAAATCCGAGAATCTTGAATTATGTTGAGCTAGTTTTACTTGAGACATACACTTTCAATGTAGGAGTGTGAAGTGGCAGGTATAATAGTGCAGTGACTACTCCACTGGTGTACACGTGATTACTCCTGGACTTCAAAACTAGAGGTGAGGAACTCTAGAATGACTTCTTAACTCCACTAACAAAAAAAAAGCCTTGTGAAATTATTTTTTTAATTTACTACTCATTTTAATTGACTTGTGGATATTTCCATTTAATGCACACTTAGACAACCTGAAATATAGGGAGCAACTTAAAGTCTGAACTTTTAGAACTCTTGTCATTTCATTTACTAACAGAATAATTCTTTGAAACCATTTGTATGTGTGGCCGGACACACACACACACACACACACACATTATATTTATTCAACTCTTCATTTGTAAAGTATTGAATTCAAATGAAAGGTGAAGAGTTCCTGAATCATTTGGTCAAACACACGCACACACATAGCTACAGTAGTGAAATAAATGAAAGTGAAAGAAGAAAAGTAATGGTACACATGATAGTTAGTCATTTGTTACATAAGGGCTGGAGTCAAGTATTTCTATGGTCCTGTGATTTCCAGATAATGTAAGATTCATTAACCCTTTCACCGCCAAGTTTATGACGACCAGTTTGGTAACATGAAAATGTAACTAGTGATGTGCTTGAGCACAAATAGCGAGCGAGCCTAATACTACACTGGAGTGTTAAACGTTTGGTTTTAACTTCTAATATTCAAGCTACTAAAAAAAAGTGGAGTTTTTTAATTATGTATTATACGGTAAAGGCATTCAATGCCATAGTAAAACTATTTCAATTGAAACAAAAAACAAGTCACGTTCTTTAAACTTTTGCTTTGGGATATTTTTGTAACGCACAATACTTTCACATAACTGAACATACGCACGCAAGACTTACCTTCGTGGTAAGTCTAGTTGACAATAAATATTCAAGTAAATACTGTTGCGTAGGGCTTATAACTATGACAAATAGCGTATTAACTTACCACCGCAACTAACTCGATAGAAATGGAACTCCAGTAAGTTTTTGAGTTTAAACTGCACCCACAAAAAAAATCAAAGTGTCAGTAAACAATTCAATTTCTAGGATGATACGGGTAACGATCGTTAAACCGGAGGATACTGTTTAGTGATGTTTGGGACGGGGCCGAACGCTGAGTTAACTCGAAAATACGAGAGGGTCAAAGTACAAAATGGTATACGTACGTCCAACATATAAACAAACAAACATCCACGATTTTAAATTGTGTTACCCCTGAGAGTGTCTCGCTCGCTCCGCTCGCCAATAATATTTTATTTTTTTATTTTTTTTCCTGCACAGACATTCAGCAACGAGATATATTTTAAAAGCCGGTACAGACAAAACTGTTTACTATGATGCAAAAAAATAGTCTATTAGTCCACACACACAAATCGCTACAAATTTGGACTTACTGTTACCAACCGTACTAACTGAAATTCAATTTCTGATTGTCTCAGAGCTGCTATGTGGTTCAAACAGAGTACACGCTTATTCGTCTTCTATTTGATGGATTCTGAGCTTCTCAACCTCGTACTATTAAATATTTTTGGGAGGACAAACAACTCAACGGTTAGCGTTCCAGCAGCTTTTTTTTTTTAATTGTAAAAAACAACAACAACTAAACACCTGTACTATCATTTCGATTGTATTACAGGAAGTACTGCATCAGAGCAATGTATAAACATTTAATGGGAGCGTTATGTTGGATAATTGATTTTTTTTTTTTTAAATAAGGAGAACAGCCGACCAAATTTCACTATCATATTCATCTCAATCTCCACCTACTTCCTACCCATCTTAGTTCTATACCATATCACCCAGTCACTATCTAATTGTGTCTTTCTCTGGAAGGACCTGGGACCTGAGTGATTAAGTAAAAAACTACACCAGTTATAAAACTGTACAGTGATATAGGTAGTTAGTAAACTGGGTGTGGCACCAGTGGTATTAATTATGGCGAACTTGTACATTTTACACAAGAATGCTTGATCGCAACTCTAATCACAATGAAGCCACTTTTGCAAGTGCTCCAAAGGAGACACTACAAAATCTTTGTCTAAAAATTGATGAGGAAATTCAATGCCTACTGTGCTGGTGTATATTTCCAAGTAAAATAGCTCTACTTGTGTTTTAAGTCAGTGACTTTAAAATGTTTTGCTTGTGGTTTTGAGGTGTGACTTTGTACCTGAAATTAATTCTGAAATTTGCCAAAAAATTGATGCTACTTGGCAACACTGTAGAATGTCATTATCCAAACACTTCAGTTAACCGAACACCATAAATCTAATAATAGCATGTACAAACAAGAATACATAATACTATATTATTATATAATTATAATGCGTTTTCTGTTTTGTTCAGTTCTCTGAACATTTAAGTTATCCGAACACCTCTCAGTCGCAACTTATCCAGATAACTGACATTCTACTGTATACCATTTCATATGTCCTCCTGTATACACACATCAACACCACACGCATAGTTACTTGACTGCAGCCATTCGTGTCATTTACCAGCCGTATATGTCTTGGTTTTGTTGTTGTTGTTGGTGGGGTGTAAATGCACCACAGGGAAGGTCAAATAATGAGAAAATAATAAAGTTAATAATAAGTTCTCGAAGGACCAGAATTCTTATAATGGCATTTAATCTAGTCAGTGAGTGAGACATACAGTAGGCTCCCGCCAGCATTTGGACTTTATTTGCGCAAGAATAATAATTGATTGCGAGTTGGTACAGATTATATAGGGTGATATGGTATAGAACTAAGATGGGTAGGAAGTAGGTGGAGATTGAGATGAATATGATTAAGTTTTAAGATGAGAGGCGCCCGCAAGCTGGCCAAATGTAAGGTGTGGGTGGAGATAAATGAGGTGGTAATCAATAACAGGTTCTGTTCCAAGTTCAGACGGATAGCTGTAGGTCAGTTCTTCCTCCTTTGTGGGGGTGGTTCCGACAGACAGTTATCCTGAGATTGACCACTCTGGGTGGAGCCAAGACAGCTGTTTTTTTTTGTTGTTTTTTTTGTCAGTTCACACACTTCACTACTTTGAAGTTTTGCTCAGTGCAGGTTTGTGCCATTGGCCAACTGCCGTATGTGCATGCTGAATGTTTGACATCGTGGTTCCTATGTGATTGTGTAGATGAGCATTAACTGAGTTCAATCAAATTGTAATGTCTAAATTTATTATCCAGCTATTATTTATATGTACCATACTGCTGTGTGTGTGTGTGTGTGTGTGTGTGTGTGTGTGTGTGTGTGTGTGTGTGTGTACATGTGTGTGTGTGTTATGTGTTTTGCAGAGTACTGAAGTCTTTATGCTGTACTTCATGTGACAGACTAAAATTAGTTTACTAAAGGTATGTTTAATTTTTTTTTTGTGTGTGTTGTTGTACAAATATTTTTGTGGATGTGTTCTCTCTTTCATGGCTTTTTTTTTATTTTTTTTATTTTTTATTTTGTACAAAATAGCTTTGGTATTGTGACTGAAGACTACTCTTTGTTTCTTATGTGCCAGAAAGTTAACAATGAATACATGAAGTGACTAAACCAGCTATTAATATTGTTTTGCTAGTTATAATTGCACTACCAGAATGCTTTTGTTTTGCTACTCGAGGGTTTCTCAAAGGTAATGCTTTTTGAAAGCATGAGCAGAGTGCTTGTGATAAATACGCAATAGATGCACTTTGAACAATGCCAGCACTACTATTATATGCCTCAGATGCTGCTTACTGTGGTTTGGTATATCACACATCTTACACCACACTCAATTCGTGGCCAGACCACTTAGAAATGCCAGAGAAGCCCCTGAGTGGTCTCATGTTGGATTCCTGGTGATAGACAAACATTTTTTTAATTTTTTTTTTTATTGTTTTTAAAAAGCCGGTGAAAGACAGAGAAGGCTGAGAAAGAAATTGTGAAATATTTTTATGCTCTTTATTTTTAGATGCAGTGAACAGTGGAATTCTGCGGAATTATGGCCGAGCAAGCACAGAATTTTGTTACACAACAGGAGTGGGAGGATTTGGGGAGAGGTTAACTACTACTAGAAATAAATTTCTATTACAACAGTGGTTACCTTCATTTTGGCTGTTGTACAGAGTCAGATATGAAGTCCAATAAGCAAGCAGTGCATACTAATCTACCACTAAAACCAGACAGAGTAATCAAAATAATGTAACTCATTCAACTTCAGGTATTTCACTTTTACTTGTAGTTCTACGTAGTTGATCATGCACTGGTAAAAATTGTTACTGTGGCAGATATTTTAGACTTACAGTAACATAAAAGCACCAACTTAACAAAGCTAAATTCTAGTGAGTAGAGAGACTTGAAATTTGCGTCATGACAACCAGTTAGCTATAGAATAGACGTATGTTGAACAACCTCGACATTTTGTATGGAAACACTGTATAATAGTGCATAGCTACAGTGAATGTTCTTCCTGCCCCATCCAATTAGATAATTTATTGCTTATTACCCCTTGGAACAAGCAAACCTCTGATTTACGATCTGAAAGATGCTCTTGATTTGTGGGTTCTACTCTTTTAGACTAACTTTTTCTCACCTGCATAGCTAAAATCTGATTTATTTTATGTCTAGAGAGAAGAATAAAATATGTAGAGAATCTTAATCAGGATAAGTTTGTGATAAAATTAATAATGATCACTCCGGTCACTGGAGTTCATATTTTCCATTGCTAGTAGCTACTGTTTTGGTTAACTAAAACTAAAACAAAATCCCTTAGTTTGAAGAACAGCTATATAAAACTAAATGGAGAAGATAGCAAATTTGATTAAAACTAAAATTACCAGTAGCTAGAGTGGATGACGATTAATATTACAATTAGCTAAGTAAACATAATAGCTATGTATACAGTAGAACCTCTCTACAATGGATTTCTGGAAAAGCAACCTTAAATCTCATCGACAGCAAACACGTATGGAGCAAAATGATCTTGCACAATCTAAAATAGCTAACCTCTGAAAGCAACCAAATTCTTAACAAAGGTCAAAACATTTGTCCCCAGCATGGGTGGCCTTTGTAAAGAGGTTTTGCTGTAACAAAAAATACAGTACTTTATTTACATACCCAACATTATAGTTGTTTGGGAAAAATTACAAGAATTACCTCCCATAATAATTATAAACAAAAAAATAAAAATAAAATAATTATGCTCAATTTTTTCTTGATAGTGATACTAAAAAAACTAATTAAATCTTCAGGAACCATAAAAAATAGGAACTAAAAATTAGCTTTCAAGGTCTATTTAGTATGAATAACAATGTACAGAATCTTTGTTCTACTTGTCATGGGTGCAGACAAGGGGTAGTTGACGGTGTTCAAGCATTGGACCTTTGCCATAGATATATGCCAATGGACATAATGGGTTGATTATGTGTATGCTTGTATGCTTTTCTCACCTAATTTAGATAAGCATTCTCAAATGTATTTCCCTCAACGCCCTTGTGCATACTTCATCAGCGACTTCACCTAGTTTCCAAACCTGATGTTATAACCAATAAATTCATCATTGATTCTTTACTATTTGAACAACAATTTATTGTTCGTTGGAGCAAAGTTAAATTCCGAGATCATTCGAGTCCAGCCCCGGCTAGATCAGTGCTTACATACTTTCAGAATTGTTTGTAAAACGACTGTAACTATAACAACAGTCCGCGCCCACCTAGTCAGCGTTAAAAGGAAGGTCGATTTTCTCGTGTCCAGTCTCAGTAAGTAATACACAGCTTGTGCTGGGTGGAATGTCCCTGTAAGATAGGTTAGAGATGTTTAGGCTATAGGTCATTGCTATACATTTTGGTGTAATTCATTGATCAAGTCATGGATGAGAAAAAATAGAGCCATCTTTTTGAGACAGAAGGCATGGTAATAGAAGAAACCAACAAACACCTTCAATTTATTGTATGATTTAGTTACAGTTTTAGGTGTGCCATATACTACTCTGACATAGAGGCAGCTTGATTCACTGACATTTGGGTTGCATCAATTCTTGTAGAACCCCACCTCCAGAAGGAGTGCTTCAACTGTGGGGCTATAGTGGACAAAGCCGATTTGCAACAGTATTCAAGAATTAGTTCATTTATTTCTTTAGTTGCATAGCTGCAGTGATGTCTCTATGAGCTGCAGTGATGTATCTATGAACTTGTACTTTATTGAAATGGATGTGGCTATAATTCTAGTTACAGCCCTGCACAAGTGCATATCCAAAAAAAATAAGATCACGCAGTGGATACCCATGATTGGTGCAACCAGCAAATTTTAGTTACATCACCTAAGAAAGGTCAGGTTAAGTATCCAGCAACAGAAACATAACAATCTCACTTAATATTAGCTATACATACACAAGAGCCAACAGACAGTAAATACATTTTCTTATAGCTAGCCATAAGTCTCAACTTGCACGTGCATATGCAGCACCGGAATAAAGTATAGCTGGCTACAGTGTACATGTGCTCAGTCTCCATGACTGTGTTTTTTTTTCATTATACATGTGCTACAGTGTACATGTGCTCAGTCTCCATGACTGTGTTTTATTCATTATACATGTGCTACAGTGTACATGTGCTCAGTCTCCATGACTGTGTTTTATTCATTATATATATGTGCTACAGTGTACATGTGCTCAGTCTCCATGGCTCTGTTTTATTCATTATACATGTGCTACAGTGTACATGTGCTCAGTCTCCATGACTGTGTTCTATTCATTACACATGTGCTACAGTGTACATGTGCTCAGTCTCCATGACTGTGGTTTATTCATTACACATGTGCTACAGTGTACATGTGCTCAGTCTCCATGACTGTGGTTTATTCATTATACATGTGCTACAGTGTACATGTGCTCAGTCTCCATGACTGTGTTTTATTCATTATACATGTGCTACAGTGTACATGTGCTACAGTGTACATGTGCTCAGTCTCCATGACTGTGTTTTATTCATTATACATGTGCTACAGTGTACATGTGCTCAGTCTCCATGACTGTGTTTTATTCATTATAAATGTGCTACAGTGTACATGTGCTCAGTCTCCATGACTGTGTTTTATTCATTATATATGTGCTACAGTGTACATGTGCTCAGTCTCCATGACTGTGTTTTATTCATTATACATGTGCTACAGTTGTGGGGGAGATAGCTTGAACGCTGCCACCAGAGTTCCAGTCAATTACTCATACGCCAGGAGGGTGGTCTAATTCCCGCCGCGCAGTACAATTTCTAGATTAGAGTTTTACGTCTAACGAAAATGATATGAGTAACGAGAGCAACGACTAAGAACTGAACTCACACACACGAGGACGGACTATAAATACAAAAATAAGACCACACCTACAATTGACACGAACAGCTCTAAACATCCTGCTCTAGAGCGTTGGGTTCACGCCTAGAGCAGGCACATGCACGCACACCAAAGTTCACAAACATACGTACAATAAATCAACACCATTGTCCTTTCACGCAAGCTACATGATAATGATACACGACAATAATTAAGACACAAAAATGCATTCTCTGTTCCATAAGTTCTTTCTTCTCTTCTCTTTCTTCTCTTTCTTTACTTCTCTTTCTTTCTTCTCTCTTTACTTGCGAGTGGTGGCCCCACAGGCCCCGCCCCTAAGCCTTTGCCCATCGGGGAAAGCTGATAAAATCCAAGGCCATCCCGAGCAGTTGGTTGGGGAAGATCATCGTCTCCCTCCTCGTTATACATTCGACTAAGTCCATCAGCGTTGTCATGTAACTTGCCAGGACGATACACCAACTTCACATCATACTGTTGAAGACGTAAAGCAAACCGCATCAGTCGCTTGTTTAAGTGCGAACTGGTGAGAAGGGCCAGGCACGCCCTGTGGTCGGTGACAACGGTCACACTGGTACCCAGCAGATAGTGCTCGAAATGACGGAGCGATTCGACAATGGCCAGTGCCTCCAATTCAGTCACTGTATACCTCGATTCGGCGCCTCGAAGCTGCCTACTGAAAAATGCCACTGGTAGCTCACGATCACGTGCAACATGGAGACATCCTCCAACACCTCCTCCGGATGCATCACAATACAAAACAAAACAATCTGACTGTGTGGGAATAAAAAGAACAACAGAATCAGACAACAATGACTTCAACTTACAAAAAGAATCATTCATCTCCCCGGTCCAGACAATCTTGTGTGGAGCTGTCAGGGAGACAGACGGAGAGAGCTTGGCGGAGTGCTCAGCAAATCCTTGTACAAACTCTCGGTAATACCCTATGGTGCCCAAGAAGGCTCTAAGTTGCCTCTTAGTGTTAGGCAGGGGATACTCAGCAATAGCGCTAACTCTAGCTTGAGGAACAGACATGCACCCTTCACCTATGTCATGCCCCAAATACAGCATTGTTTTTCGTCCAAACTCGCATTTAGACAGTTTCACTTTCAGACCGGCATCACTCAGACATGCTAGTACTTTACTCACATCACTCATATGACCATCCCAACTACGACTATACACAATGACATCGTCAATGTAATTCTTACAGATATCTTTTACGGGCTTGAGCACATTCTCAACTATGGATTGAAAAATTGCAGGTGCGTTTTTCAACCCGAATGGCATTCTCAGAAAACGTTAAGTACCCATGGGACAAGAAAAAGTGGTGAGTTTGCTACTCTCTGGATCCATACTGACTTGGTGGAATCCAGCTGTGAGATCTAGCTTGGACAGAACATTACAAGGTCCAACCTTGTCCAAAATCTCACGAAGAGACGGCAGCCAAAACCGCCTCAAGGGGGTAATACTATTTAACTCCCTGTAATCTACACACAGTCTTATTGACCCGTCCTTTTTCCTAATAGGAACAATGGGACTAGACCACTCTTCATTCGCAGGCACAATAATTTCAGCCTTAAGGAGTTTATTTATTTCTCTCTCGACTGAGCTTTGTATGTGTATGGGGATCTGTCTGGGGGGTATATTCACTACACTACTCCCACCTTTCACGACAATTTCACAACTACCCACTTTGCACAACCCAGGAGAATCACTAAATGCACACTTATGCACCTCTAACAAATTTGCTACATCACTTTCACAATAATCAGGACATTTTTCCTCTCCTAGCAATCTTTTACTAAAACTTCTTTCCATTTCAGAGTTCTCTTCCGCAATTACACTTACTGCAGCTACATAGTTTTTCCTTTCACTGTACATCTTTGTATTATTGATATGCACTAATCGCACATGTTCAGAATCTTTCTTTCTCACTTTATACGTTACGTTTGACACACATTCAATAACTTCATAAGGTCCCTCCCAGGAAGCAGTAAGGGATACATGCAATCCGGGAATACGAATCAGGACTAAATCACCAACTTTGTGCACACGGTCAGATTTTCCTTTATTGAAAGTCGAGGACCGTTTCTCAATCGTGCTCAACTCAGTAGATGTTGCCATATCATGTAGCAACATAAGCCTGTCCTGAAGACACACAACCCACTCACATACGTCTAATTCAGCACACTTATCCTCAACCCACCCAGCATAAACTAAGTCTAGGGGGCCTACTAAATTTCTGCCAAATACAAGTTCGTGGGGTGAAAACCCAGTGGTTCTGGAAGGTACCTGCCTAACAGCGAATAGAGCCATTGGAAGGAAATCACACCAGTCCACCCCATTTTCAACAGCTTTACTGAGCATGGGCTTGAGCGTGCCGTGAAAACGCTCCAGTATCCCATTAGACTGGGGACGATAAGGGGAGGTATGTAACTGATCCACCCCCAATATCGAACACAACTTATCCACAACTTTCCCCATAAACACTGAGCCACGGTCAGTTAAAATTCTGAGGGGAATGCCTGTCCTAAAAATAATATTGGACATGCCAGAAGCAACTGTTTCTGCTGCAACATTTCTAAGTGGCACTGCATCCGGCCACCTAGACGCTAGGCAAATATATGTAAGGATGAATTTGACCCCACCCCTCGCCTTGGGCAAAGGGCCAACAAGGTCGAATGCTATTGATTCGAAGGGCACAGTGGTGACTGGCCTTTCGATCATTTTTGCCTTCTTATTTCCTGCACTGTTACACTTAAGACATTCTTCACACGAACGGGTGTATCTCACTATGTCACAACCCATCCCAGGCCAAGTGAAACGCCTATTTAAAAGTTTCCTCATACCCTTGACCCCAATGTGTCCAGATTTATCGTGCACCAAGTTTAAAATTTTCTGTCTCCTGCACACAGGCAAAACTAAACGATTCAAAGTATCACCATTGTCATCAATACATTCATGAAAAATCAGGCCATCCTCCCACGCATATCCATTCATGCTACGAGTTGCCAATTCTTTACACTGAGACAAAGTCTCATCCTGGTCCACATCCGCCCTAAGTTTATCCTTCTCGCTTTCCTCCACCACATTAGGACTACCTAAGGATACAGACTCACCAGCGTCTACACTTTCCATTTCCCCTTCATTCCTAGCTGACTCCTCAGCTACTACATCCTCATCGCTATCAGGCTCCTCACCTGCGGGTTCAGCTGTTAAGGCCGGTACCCCAGGTTTAAAGTGAATAGGTGGGACAACATCAGATTCTAACACAATCTGTTCAGCTTCCCTTTTGGCTGCATTCTTACTGGCTTCCCGGGTGACTGTCGCAGACAAAGCTGCATTGTTAGGCTCAACAGCACTGACAAGAGAAGCTTGGTGACGGCGTACTTCTCGGTCACACACAGCCTCTATAAATCTGGTCGCATGACTTTCATCTTCTGGGGGGGCGCTAAGAAACACAAAACTCTGCCTTTCCCCCTGTTGACTAACAGCTACCACTTGTTCAAACTCACAACCCATGATCTCAAATTTTACTTTTGCTAAGGGTCTACGGATCATCTGGCCATTGGCCATCACCAAATTCTCATGGGTGCCCAGATAATGGCTTTCGTCTACTAAGTCTTGTGAGACCATTGTCAGCACAGCTCCCGAGTCAGGCAAGATCATGCAATACTTCCTGTTGCATTTACCTTTGAACTCAATGAGGGAGTTGCAGTTAGAAGCAACCGCCTGAGTCTTAGGCTGATGCCTTTTGGATTTTCCAGACTTCTCATCGACTTTAACATTGTCAACACGGGACGTTTTATCTACTCTCAATGGGCATTCCGGTGCCTTATGACCGGGAGTGTTACAAACATAGCAAATGACAGGGTGTTGGCTCTCTGGCTTTTTACAGTCAAAGGCTCTATGACCCAGACCATGACATCTAAAACATCTGACACTTTCACCACTACTACTACTATTATTACGGTCATACCTATGTCTACCCCTCTCATGGGAATTTCTCACACCAGTGGTTTTGAGAATAGCAGCTACCTGATACAGGTCTTCATATGTAATAATATTATGACTATCAAGCAGACATTTTTCTTGTGGGCTCAACGGAAAATGCCAGCAACTATGGTGCGAGGTAACTGTTGCAAGTTAGTGCAATGTAAGACCAAACGGTCCATCAAATCCCTCAAATGGTTAAATCTACTTACAGGGTCCATCTGCCTATATTCCCTATCAGGGCTAAATAATTTGTCAGTCACCTCCCCTTTTTGCAGTCCCAATTTACTAACTAAAGCAGTTCTCAGTTCATTGTAATCACACAATTTCTCACATACAAACCCTCGGACTAACTTTCTCGCCTTGGGCGTTATTTTCTTTAACAAGATTCTATTCCACTCTTTCCTGGGGACATTAAGATCACCCAGATCAGCCTCCAAACTGACTACATAAGAATGTATTTCGTCTGTGTCTCTGTAAGACGGGATAGAATTGATTTCTCTTTGGGAATAATCACACAGTTTACGGGAATTTGAATCCAACAAAGACGTTGCTAATGACTTAATCAGAACTTTCATGTCACTATTTGAAATTTCTTCCTCTTCCCCACTCTCTGTCTCATTCTCACTCACTTCTCCTTCCTCTTCTAATTCCCAGTCTCCCACCCTATCCAACATAACAGGACTAACAGACTCCCTTTCCCTCGCTCTACGAGGACTTATAGGGCGTGCACCATCAGAACGGTCACCCCTTTATCTTTCTAACACCTGGGGTTCAGATATTACACTTCTCCTACTTACACTACGAACTCTTCTGGACATGCTGCGGCTCTTCCGCGAGCCGTCCCTGGACTTACTAGGCTTTCTCTTAACCACACCCGATAATGGGGCTAAGTCATCAGTCACAGTATCGACCTCATCCATGCTCTCAAAAGCTTCAATCTTATCACTGTTATCACCAACTGAGCTCTTACCTACTGAGTAGTACTTAGATTTCGCCTTGCACTCCCTAGCCAGCAGCTTCCTTCTGCCTGTGCTCTCTGACATTCACTTGAGTTCACTCCAGAAAGATCCTGTAACCGAGTCGAATCTGGAATCTGTGAAACACAAATATGCAAAAAGGAAAAAAACAATCAGATAAGTACAAAAATAAATTTGGAAACGGCGAAATACAATAAAATAAATGACAACACAACACCAAAGTTTGTAGCCAAATACAGATCCGACAGAGGTTGCCGCGACAAGTTGTAGAGTCTCCAGCCAGAGGTATTAAGCAGTGGAGGGGACCAGTGTGTCAAGGCTTCCCAGTGGAAGTAGCTTCCCGATGACGCAGGGCAGAATCGAGACTTCAGTGAGGAGTGGTAGATCCAGACGAAGCACCGCTGCCGCCAGTTGTGGGGGAGATAGCTTGAACGCTGCCACCAGAGTTCCAGTCAATTACTCATACGCCAGGAGGGTGGTCTAATTCCCGCCGCGCAGTACAATTTCTAGATTAGAGTTTTACGTCTAACGAAAATGATATGAGTAACGAGATCAACGACTAAGAACTGAACTCACACACACGAGGACGAACTATAAATACAAAAATAAGACCACACCTACAATTGACATGAAAAGCTCTAAACATCCTGCTCTAGAGCGTTGGGTTCACGCCTAGAGCAGGCACATGCACGCACACCAAAGTTCACAAACATACGTACAATAAATCAACACCATTGTCCTTTCATGCAAGCTACATGATATGATATACGACAATAATTAAGACACAAAAATGCATTCTCTGTTCCATAAGTTCTTCCTTCTCTTCTCTTTCTTCTCTTTCTTTACTTCTCTTTCTTTCTTCTCTCTTTACTTGCGAGTGGTCGCCCCACACTCTTCTCAGAAGAATATCTCCAAACATCTGTATTTCTGAAAACACACTTGTTAATGCTGGAGTAATATTGTTTAAAAGGACACGTAATTCATAATCATGACTATTATACTTAAAATTAGCAATTATTTCGAGGTGACTATTATAACAACTTGTGCATATTTTATCATTTTCAGTGATGTTGAAATCCATATCACTGACTTGACAAAAATGATATTTAATGGCAATAGTGTCAGGGCAGTGCCTGTACAATCCCTTTATGTTAGCACTACATGTGAAGCATTTCTCATGCATGTATACTTGAGGGTTGATTGTGTGATGCACTTGTTTATAATGAACCTGGCACAGTGGAATTAGCTTCCCATCAGTGATAACTGCTACATTAAATATATCATTTATATGTTTAGCTGTGACAAGTCCTGAATGGACGATGGATTTAGCATGTTACAGTGAGGAAGTAAGCAATTTTGTATGTTTTCTGCATTCCGTAATGTCCAGCGCGGTACTTTGTCACCTGAATTAATTTTTCTCTTTATGTCTTTTTCAATGCATGACAAATACAACTGTCAACTATGATCGTTTTCTCCATGGCCCAGAGTTTGGTTGAAAGTTCAGGATTCCAAGTGGACAGGTGTGTGTAATAAGAGGCAGATTTGCTGCATAACTGGCATAGGACCACATTTTCACCCTACATGGATCATCGTCTTTTGAAACCATTCTATGGGAAGCTATTTGACTGTTACTTCAGTTGTTAAAGATCAGGAAGATTACACCTCCAGAACGGGGAAGTTTTGATCCAAGACATGGAAGTCGCCAATGTCGATAAATCCAGGAGGATCATCAAGGCATCTAAGATGGACCAATTCAGGGAATGGGCTGACATCTATCTGGGTTGGACTGGTACAATGTTATGTCCAGTAAGGCATTGTTGGCATACCTGGTAGAGAAAAAGAGGATTTGAGGATGGCAAACCACTAACCAGGTCACGACTAAGTGCATCAGGGAAAATCTGGGGAGCATAGGAATCTTAAACTTGGATCACAGTTTTAGAATTGAGTGATGCAGATCTGTCATTATATTATGAAAGACTTCAGCAAATGGAGGAGTAATGCTTTCCAGAAGTATTTCAGAATAAACTAAACTGACCTCACATGATTAGCAGTGAAGCTAGCAACAAATTGTGACAACCAACTATGACTATTCGTACTTGAGTTATCTATGTACTGGGCTCCAAATGAATCTCTGAACCTGGGAATCCTAATCCTGGGAATCCTAATCCTGGGAATCCTAATCCTGGGGTTGACTGATTTAGAATGGTCAAGAGAACTGTCTCCACCTTTTCCTCCACAACCAGGTGTTGTAAGTAGTACAAGGGGCAATTTGTAGTGATCAAAACTTTTTAAAAAAATGTATAATTAGCCATAGCAGTTCATGTATATGAACATATATGCCTAACATTTTTTTGTTCTCTTAGTTTGCTTTGCTTGTTTACTAGGACGTATCTAATATATATTGTAGTATTACCAACTTATTATATAACCATTATTATGCGAAGTTATACTTTGAAAAGTGAAAGAAACTTAACTAAGTGTAGTTTGCTAAATTAGTGTTTACACACATTGGTTTCTAGTTGCAAGTACTCTGGCAAACTAAACATTATCAATGTCAACTTACTAAACCTGCAATGAGTTTAAACTGTATTTAAAGAATTAGTGATAATTAGAAGAATTATAGATCTGTTTGAGTGACTCAAGAATGTATGCAGCTTTAGTCTTTATTATCACTGCTACATTTCAATATGTGGAAAATTCAAATGTTAACTTTAATGGCCATTCACCTAGCTATAGTTCTTGTGACAATAGATTATCCTGTCCCTCGTGGTCTTACTGTAGTAACAACAGCACTTGTGAATGCTATGATCGAAATTATGTAGTCTTGTGCAGCGAGGATATGAAAAAAGGAGGCTTACTTCAGTGCTATTGCATGACTTGGAACGAAAATACAAATGAGACAGAAGAAGGAAATTGTCTTTATAACTGCAAGATTTACCACAGAAACTACTTCAGTTTAAATGGTGCCTACACTACATTAACAAGAAATGTGACAGACTTGAATACACAAATGTGTGGTAGACTGAATCGTACTGGAACATTGTGCAGTCAATGTGTTGATGGGATGTATATGAGAGCTTATTCTTATGATATGTCTTGCACTACATGTTCTGGAGGTTGGATTAATATACTGAAATATATCTTGGTTGCTTTTGTGCCACTTACAGTGTTTTATTTGATTATCTTACTTTGCAGAATTAACATTCCATCTTCTAGACTTCAGGGTTTTGTAATGGTTTGTCAAATGGTTATATCACCTATGATACTTCGAGTGTTAATTACTGCATTTACTACAAGGAGGAAACCAAAGACATATACTGTATTGCAAGTTTTTGGTACTATTTTTGGCATCTGGAATCTAGACTTTTTTCGATTAATAGATCTTGATATATGCTTTCGAATAGCTCCTTTAACTGTGCTCTCTTTAGATATCCTCGTTGCTTTATTCTCTTTCTTCCTTATTTCAGTTACATGGTTGATAATTTTTCTGCATCATTATAACTTTAAAGCAGTTCATCTCATGTGTAAAGTACCCATTTATTTAGCCAACAAATGTGGTAACCATAATAACTCAAAGGATATCAAAACTTCCACAATAGATGCTTTTGTCACATTCATGCTCCTCTCATATGTTAAACTTTTTAACGTCTGCTTGGATCTCCTGGTTCCTGTGACAATACACAGGGTGAAGAACAAACACCGTATTGCTTTATTAATGGATGCCTCTCTTTCCTATTTTGGCTACAGCCACTTATTTTACACAATTCCTTCACTCTTGATAGGCTTAGTGTTTATTGTAGGTCCAGTAGTCACACTGTTTCTATATTCTTATACATTCTTTCAAAAGGGTCTTAACATGCTTCCACATCGATGGCAAATTTTTATTCGATTAATAGTGGACTCTTTGCAAGGTCGTTACAAAGATGGCACTGAGCCAGGTACAAGAGACTGTCGATGGTTTTCAACCATACCATTTATTCTTCGCTTTGTATTCTTTATAATGATCTCCTTTACCTTTAACACTGCTATGCTGCCTTACATAACTCAAGTATTTACTTTGGGAGCAATTATAACTATATTAGCTGATCCATTCAAACACAATTTCAAGCAAATGACTAGCTATTTTGCCTTTTATTTGCTTCTATTGGCTAACATATATATGCTATGGATTGGAATGGATTACTCTTATATATCCGTCACTGTTCCTGTTGAGTTCAATTTCATGGTAATGATAATCATAGCAGTGTTTTCAGGATTATACCCAGTTGTTCTTGGTATTGCCTGGATTCACAGTAAAATGATTATTATATTCAGTTGTATTGTATACTAACATTAAATTCTAGAAACTCAAATAATTTTTTTTATGCAGCTGTATTTTTATAAATAGCTTGTGAATTCATAACATACAACATATTATTGTTTGTATTGTGACAATGTACACTAGTGTATGATAGAAAGAGAAGGATTCCATCTACTCTCTCTTAACCTAATTTTCAACTGTCAATTTTTTGCTATAGAGATACTGAACGGTTAATTTGATGTGATCAAGCCATGAGTTCAACCCTAGTTCCTTAACTGCCGACTCATTTAGTTGCATATATCCTACTTATACTATAGTATGTCCAAGTTGAGTTGGCACGACCGCAAGCGCGGTAATTGAGGAATGCATTTAGTACTTTACTGGAAGCAATTTAGTCATGTGAATCCAAGTCAATTAAGCGCGCAAACGTCAACGTTGCACGTGAAAAAGGGGCGGTAGTACAGGTGTGCACTAATTGGCGAGCGAACGTAGCGAGCGAGACAGTATTAGGGGTGGATAATGCAAAATCGGGTATATGTTATATATGTATGTATGGATGGTACGTATACTCTTTAAACGCTCGCGGGTGGAACTTTTTTCTCCAAAAAACACGGCTTTTTAGGCTTGACCCCAGTTTATTCTGAAACTACAGCATTAAGCAAGCCTTACTTTATACTTAAGCTCCAAAGTGTGAGAAAATTCCTGCGAAAATGCTTGCTTTTCAAGAAACAAAAAGTTGATTCGACCGGTTACTATGGCATTGAAGACCCTTTTCCAGACTTAATTTGAAAACTTCGGCGTTTTATGGGGGGATACGGAGTGCCGGTTGTTGGTTGTCAAGAGCCGTTGGTAGTCAGAATGCCGTAGTATTAATGCTATGGAAGCTACTACTTCTCGAGCGAAGCTTAGATAAGTACGCAATTCCATATTTGTTAGCTAAATATGCAAAATTAACTCTGGCCTTTCTTTTTTGTAGCTAATAGCTAGTTAACAGTGACTGGTAAATTCAAATAGTCAGATTGGCTCAAATTTGGTACTACAAAAGTTACCACTGCTCAAGAAAATGAGGTAAGAAAGTAATTGTGTATGTGTGTGCTAAAATTGATTGTCTTTTGTTTTTGTAGGTGAGAGCTTGTTGTCAAGAATTCAAGGTAATTCAGATGGTCAAAGTAACTTCAATTTGATACTACAGAA
>WLWD01000926.1_pt1 | contig 67321 bp, 37 predicted proteins | sample 6712731 | NCBI WGS metagenome assembly WLWD01 (sample SAMN12718690, study PRJNA576275) | sponge metagenome | isolation source: marine sponge | host: Mycale hentscheli | place: New Zealand: South Island, Marlborough, Capsize Point | collected 2014-11-01 | reverse complement strand
GATCGCCCTGTTCATCAAATTAGATGCGCTCTTCAACACTGTGGTCCTAGCCACTGCAGACATTGACGACTTCTGCAATACGGCAGACGTAGCTATCAACGTGTCCTTCTTGTTGATATGTATTCTCACGGGATGGTTTCTTATGGTAATAAATGGCGTGTATGCAGCTAGTCTGTTGAAGAAGTCAGACCACAAAAACTATACCTGGGTGGTGTACTTCGCTTTAGGAGCTCTGGTAATATGTTTGCCCATTTTCCTATTGATAGACAATCCCCAGCCGCTGGATTGTGCATTTAGATGCGATTCTTTTGCAATGAACCAGACTCTTCAAGAAATAGAATGCGATCAAAGGTCTGGCAGTGGCGTGAGGCTGGGTTTGAGCTCTGTGGTCCTTGTTGTAGTTTCTACACTCTCTTTTCTTCTATTAGGATGCAAACACAATACCAAAGGAGAAGGGATTGTATAGCCTCAAATACTTTTTTATATTGATATTGTGTAAACTCTAATTGTAATGTTGTTGATTTTTTTTAATGCAAATGAAGTCACATGACCCTAGGTATTTTATGACTAATTTGCGGAGGTTACCTCTTGCGGCTAATAGCTGTGACTGGAAAAATTGTACAGACAATTGTTATTATGTGTCATACACTGTGGCTATATATAACTTTTTGTTGATTTAGTAATGAATGTTTTGTGTATATATAGCATGCTACTCCCTCTGTGGGTGGGTTAAAAGTATAACTTGAATAACATGCATTGTTTATTTAAACCTCTCATGTTTTGATTATAAAGCCGGTGTGTGGTAGTTAAAGGTAGCTTTTGACAATGAATAGTATAGCAACACTCAGTGTATCATAGTACTTACTCTATATGGTAGCTAACAATGAATTCAATAATGTCAAAAGGTCTCATCAAAATGGCCAATTCATAGACTATGCAATGACTTATTGTTTATATATTCTAATATCAGCTTAAGTGTAATGTTGCATAGTACACAGTATAATAGTAGTAACAATTTGTATTGCATCTCTGCAGCTTTTGACAAATATATATTATGTGCTCAGTATAGCAGTTGAATAGCTAATTATATTTGGCTGAGCTAACTAACCACATACATATAACAATCTTGCTGACCTATACACATAATACTAGCACCTGTAGCTACCCAAGCAAGATTGGGTGATGCCATAGATGGGCACTCTGACTGTAGATAGACTTACTTGGTTGGAACTCCTCAACCAATGCACCTGTCCATACATGTCTCCTTTAGTCTCACTGTCTCACTGCACTTATATATCCTTACAATCCATGGACTTATAAATGTAAGAAAAATATAAAATAAAAACACAAAAACAACATCTAAAACATTTTGATTTAGGTGATCCATTCTAAACAATAAAATAGGTGCTACTGTTAGGTTTCAGGTATTGGCTTGATGAAGACCTTTAGACCAACTGAATTTTGGCTGCGTGATGAGTTAAATTGCCATCTCAGGTGAGCTGAAAGCAGCTGCAAAGGCAAAGTTATGGAATGCTATATGCAGCAGTATAGCCTTAGTCAACACCAGATGGTGGTTTTGTTTACCAGAGACAGACCTCATAGGCTGACTTGTACATACAGTAGATTTATTCCCAGCAACTTCTCCCTTAAGTTACTTTTAAATAGTTGTACTTCTTAATGATGAGTCATCTAGCCTAAGTATTTCAGAGAAGAATTTTCTTGTAGCTTAGTAACCAATCAATAGAGTTTTTAATAGACTAGTCTCTTCCAGCGTAAAAATACACAGACTTTATAACTGCTCAGACTACAGAGAACTGTGAATATTATAGTCGATTCTCACTGTGTACATTTCTAACTGAGCAAAGTCCTTGGAACTAGGTCTATGGACTTCTTACCTTTTGACATTGAGTGGGTAGACTCACTCCATGTGTTTGTTTTGTATGTAGTAGTTGTAGAAGGCAGTCGGTTCAGGTGATGTGATGCTGGAATGTCAGGAGCTGAACAAGATGAAATTAAGAAGAAATATGCGGGACCATTATATCTTGGCTGAAGATCTTGTGTTTATTGTACGAATCTAGGATTGTGGCCTCCATGCAGCAGTCAGTCAATAAGTAGTGTAGTGGGCATAGTGTAATAGTCCAGCAGCCAAATCCACTTTTTTGCTACAACCTTGCTTTGTTGGTTTTTGTGTGCCTTTTGCTTCTCAAGACCATCTATTTAAAGAATTTATTTACTGGACCTTCAACAGCATTGAGCATTTTGATATAAATTGATATTAAATGTAAAATGCACTTTTGCTAATTAACCGTTTGTGGTTTTAGGTTGTCATTGTACGACATGATATTGCCATTACTCATGAAGAAGCTAATAATATCGTAGTATAGCAAGCAGCAATACCGGGTTGCAGTCAATGAGAATAAGCATGTGACTATTCTTACCGATAATATAGATGTGTATGTTCTACGACTTTATCATTACTTCTTACGGCATCAAGTATCAAAGAAAGAAAAGTATTAATATACTAGCTACTGTGGTGAAGCATCATGATTATTCCATCACTAATAGCTGGTCATGCTCTATCTGGGTGTGACACTGTGGCAGCATGCAATGGACTTTCTAATGTAATTTTTCTTTCAGCATTTTCCTTTTTCCTATAGGAAAAGGGATAATGCTGAAAGAAAAATTACTCATATATATATGATCGGTGACATTCAAGCAGATTAGTCTGATGTGATGCTCAAGTGACAGCTGATGTTATGGACAGCCAACCACTACATCCATGTTGTCCAAAACAAAAGTTGATGTATGGAGTGAATGGCTTTTTTTTTCTTTTTTTAAAAATATAGACCACCAAAGCAAGGTTAGCTATGTCTACTGTCTGCCTATTGCTTAGAGTTTTTTTTGCTTCTTTCAATCTAATGATAACCCAAAATTGTAGGCTATTAGTACAATTTATTGAGAAAAATGTAAAAGGCAACATATCAATCAGTAGGCATAGATAAATATTGCTTTTTTTCTTGCCTAAAATCATTTCTGCAATACTCCCAAACTTGACCTATAATTTCTTCAAAATGTGCTACATTTCTCATTTATTGCTTGGCCAAAATTCCTGTGATAATTAGCTATGTATTGTGAATTACAAAAAAAAGAAATGGTTACATTGCAGCATAACTGAAGCTGACACGTGGTCTTTTAGTACTCTTTCTTGATTATGTTTGAGAGCATTAATATAATTTCACACATTCATGTTTCCAATCATATAGTATTGATATGATCCTGATAGGTTAAATGAGAGTGTGGATGAACTTCATAAAGACTTCAAGAGAAAGTGTGGGAATGGACATGACCTGAGTGTCAAATGCTATTATGTCCATGTAATTATAATAAACAAAGTTGGGTCCTTACTGTCTTCTAAACATTATTATTGTTGTTGTCGTCATTTTTATATAGGTGCAATACAATTTTTATTGAAATTTTATTTAAATTTACTTGTGAAAATAGCTGAGATTTGGGAAAAGGTGTGGAATGTCCGAAGCAGTGTTGGGTCAAGCCCAGTTGAGCTTAAACCTTTTTGAGCTTAAGCCCAGGTTTGTCAAGGGCTTGAAGCCCATTTCATAAAAATGGTCAAGAGCTTAAGCTTGGACTTAAGAAGCTCTATCACAAAATATTGGGCTTGAGCTTAAGCTCAATTGATTAATAGTTGTTTGCTGAATGGAAGCAAAGAATCAATATTAGTAGACAATAACACTTTCCCATTTTATCTAATAGGCTATTAGCCACAACCAATATTAGTAACTTTTATTAATAAAGTCATTTCCTTTTTGTTTATTGAATTATGTAATTTTCAATGTTCTTTCACAATAAAATGATTAATAAAGTCATTTCCTTTTTGTTTATTGAATTATGTAATTTCAATGTTCTTTCACAATAAATGAATAATAAAAAAATTCAACTTCTGAATAGAGCTTGAGCTTGGACTTAAGCCTTTAAATAAAGACGTGAGTTTGGACTTAAGTCCGATTTGAAATTGATGGGCATGGGCTTGAGCTTAAGCTCTAAAAATCTATAAAGGCTTGAGCTTAGACTTAAACACTGGTACAAAGTCAATTACCATTATGTTTTGTTGTTTTTTGTTTATTGTTGCTGTTTGTAGATCACTGCTGACATGAGTGATGAACAGTTCTAATCATCCTGGCTGTATGAAGAATTCCTGAGCATCTTCATTCATTCATGAACAGCATAAATAGCAAACAACTTAGCCTTACTTTTAGTGTACGCAATATAAAGATATGTATTTGTTAATTTAACTCATTTATTGTCTATTTTTTATTTTTATGCTAGTTTCTACTAGTTGAGGAATAGATATATAGTTGACATGAGCTACTGTAGAAAACAAGTCTATATAACTGCAAGCTTTGGTCGAACAGCTAGGCTACTTTAGCAACACAATGTAATTTTTACCAACTGGTAGTCTGATCTCATGTGCTGCAAATAGTTATGCCATAGTTATATTTTGCGGGTGGTGAGATAATCTGGTTTGCAAAAGTAAAGTGCATTTATCTGTGCCACATTTTCAATTTACAATCTACAGAGAGCTGGTAAATAGTATGATGTAATTAATGTGTACTCTCAGCCCCAAAATGAAAACATCTATGAAGCTAGTTAGGCAAAAAATAACACACAGTTTATTCTTGCACGCATGACACTACACGTAACTGAAATATATTTAGCAATGATAGTTTTATTTGCGACGTCAGATTTAATGATGAAGACACTTGTGTTCTTCGTTTTGCTGTGTGTCCTAGATTTTAGTGTGAGCATAAACTTGACTTGTCCTGTATGGACCTTCTACAATGAGACTTCTAATAAGTGTCAATGTGGGAGCAGTTTGGATGGTCTAGTCGAGTGTGTGTCCAGTGAAAACGGACACTTCTCAGTATCTGTGCTTTTTTGCTATTGTATGACCTACAATCAGAGGACAAAGGAAGTGACAGTGGGTCAGTGCCTAAAAAATTGCCGGTTTCATGGTAAATTTCATTGCCAGGGAAAGACAATGCTACATTCAGAGGATTATCGTGATTTAAATTGGGAAGTCTGTGGATCAATCAATCGAGCAGGGCATCTTTGTGGTGACTGCATTGAAGGATATGGCCCACCAGTTTATTCCTATTTACAGGATTGTGTTAAATGCAATCAAAGTGATTACAAATTCAATATTATGAAATATATTGTCATTGCATATGGGCCTCTGACATTGTTTTACCTATTCATTATACTCTTCAAAATATCCATCACTTCACATCAAATGATTGCCTTCGTATTTGTTTGTCAAATAATAACCTTTCCATCATTTTTGAAAGCTTATTTTGCAACTCAAAAGCCAAATGTTTTCTTGAACATATTTTTGTCTGGAATATCTTTGTGGAACATGGACTTCTTTCGGTCAATTTATGCTCCATTTTGTCTCCATTCAAAGCTGAACAGAATGCATGTGGTAGCACTAGATTATTTAGTTGCTATATACCCACTTTTCTTAATCCTGGTGACCTATATTGCAGTTGTACTTCATGATAGGTACCCACTGATTGTGTTTATCTGCAAGCCAATTCATAAATTTTTCACTTTTATCAGAAAAGAGTGGAGTATTCGTGGTTCTCTCATTCAGGGCTTCGCCTCATTCTTGGTTCTGTCTTACGTAAAAATCCTCAATGTCTCATTTGAACTTTTAAGTTTTGTTCGTCCCCTGGATGTAAATGGAGGCTATACGAACACCACTTACTTATACATGGCAGGCACTTTAGAGTATTTTGCACTGGAGCATTTACCTTTTGGCATCTTAGCAGTAATTATGTTCACAGTTTTCAACATCGCACCAGTTGTTGTTATATTTCTCTATCCTTATCACTGGTTTCGTCGGTGTTTCTTGTGGGGAAAGCATAGTCAGGGCCTACATTTCCTCATGGAAGCCTTTCATGGGTACTATAAAAGCAAGCCAAAGTATTATCAATCATTCGCTGCAGCTTATTTTGTTTTTATGATTGTGGAGCAAATATTCTTTTCAGCTTTTGAGGATCTTTCGTTTTGCTTTTTTACGGCTGTAAATTTGATGATTATGATGTCTATTGTTATTTTATTCCAGCCTTACAAAAACAAGATCTACAATAAAGTAGCTTTTCTCTTGTTTTTCAATGTGATACTTGTCTTTTTTATTGTAATTTTTCATTTGTATAGTCATTCATATGAGCCTAAATTTCAAAACAATAAGCATTTAAAGGATTTAGCAACTGTAGTGGCAGACATTTTAGTTTTTGTATTGATTTGCTATGGTATCTTTATTGCAGTGTTTAAGGTCACCACTCACTTCTGCCCGAAAAACTGTTTTAAGAAGATTTGGATAAAGAGCAGTGAAGAGCTCCCTATTTTGTCTTGAACAAGAAGACTTATGTACTATTTCAATAGCAATAGTGAATTGTCATCACACATTTAATCATGTCTATCATATTAAATAGCAAGCAAAAAAATCATGCTGGTAGTCTATTAAACATTACATTAGTGAATCTTACAAGAATATTAAGCTTACAACATTCCAGTGTGTAAACAGTGTAGCATGGCTTATCTCATGGTAGAGGGACTAACTGTGCCCGACATTTCTATAACTAGTTAGTTAAAATAACAATGGAGGCTTACTAATCGGATCTATTACTTTGCACACTTCTTATTGCTTGGACTGCTACTTGACTGGCTTTCAGAGCATGCTTTTTTTTTTTATTACCAGACATGAAAGTATCAGGGGAAATTTTATTCCATTCTGATGTCTACCACTGTTCCATGAAACCAAGGTTATAACTTCTGACCTTTGCCATCAGACGTCGACAGACCACAAAAATATTGTACATGAAGCTTATGACACAAGTCAATACTTTTGATGCTAGTTTCATATTCAACTTTTAGCAGAAATATTCATTTCAATAGTTAGCTTTTAATAATAAAGTCTCAAATTTTAAGAAAACAAAAATGAATACATAAACTATATGAAATGATGAATACGCCATGATATAATTCAGAAATTAAAAGGAGTAGGTGAGTACAATGAAACGAAGGTGCAATATTCTCTTTCAGGATACAAATTATGAACATGATGAATGTATAAATTAATATTCACACAAAACAACTAAAAATATTTTTTCCAGCATTATGATCAGACATTCTGCTATTCGTCAAAGTTAGAAGTGCAGTGTTCTCGGACCAGAAAGAAGACATTTATAGGCGTCAATTTGCACAGCTGAGCAGGAAATTTTCTGTACATTTCATAATGAATGACCTTATCATGCCATCTTCTCCTAGAGAAACTTCGCTTGACGTCAACTAAATCTAAAATAACAAAACAAAAACAAACAAATAAACAAAAAGACTGATAATCATGTGTTTATAGTTGTCTGGGTTTCATATAGAGTATATAGAAACCTAATAATTATAGTAATTAGACTAAAGTGAGTTGTAAAATCATGCATGTGATTGATTAAGCACTGATCAGTATAAATACTCTCATATAGCAGAGTGTGATACAGAAGGATGGAGGGGGGAAACTGAAATTTTCCCTCTCAAACCGAGTTCTTCCCCCCTCCCCCCACCCTCTCCAATTACAGTCGCCCTTCTCCATGATGCAGTGTTGAAACATGCTGTAAATTACAAATGGATCAAAAAAATAATAATATCAAATTGACTCAATTTTCTCTTTCTGGAGTGGGAGGGGGGGAAGTTGACGTAAAAGTGGGAGGAAGACATGTGCATCGAAGTAATACTGGTTTCAATTGGTTGTGCTTCAAGAACTACACATGGGCACATTGGAGCATTCATTATGCAACGTTTAGTATGGGAGAATATTGAACGTTTAGTATGGGAGAATATTGAACGTTCATGTGGTTCAGAAATTCTTATACTCAGTAGTTACTATACCCACTTTCAGAACAAATTGGGTCATTATATTTAGCATGTGGGTATTGAGGGGTTCATTTAGGGGGGGCCAGGGGGTGTTCGCCCCCCCCCCCTTGAAATATTTTAAATTTTCGTAAGCAAAAAGCAAAGTTAAAATGTGAATGATGAAGATGGAGTGCTTTAATTAGAGAAAATACCCACCACATAATTGTCAGTTCATAGTCACACATACCTTAATGAAATTCTGTGAGATAGCTACTCCATGCTGAATATTTTCATTATTATTCCTTTAATCTATTACAGTTAGCTCATTACTAATAAGCTTCCATGATGATGACCAACTCTACAATCAAGCGAGTTTGTGAAGTTAAAACTACCTGTAAATGCATTTATAAACCAGATCAAACAAAGTATATATGTGAGATGATATATGGCTTACAATTAGATTGTGCAATAGTGTTTTTAGTTCACTGGCATAATGAAGTACCATAAGTGCGAACCCTCAGCGCCACTATACACTAGCAAGCTATTTACAAAATCATCTTAGGACCAAAAGAATGATTTATTGGCTATTCTAATTAGGTATCACTATAGCTTGAACAACAGAAATGGTATATGTAAAAGCTGTCTTCATAAGCGAAGAAGCTAACAGGCCAGAGACATTTACCAGTATCCATTTTCAATGTGAACTCCAATTCCAGCACTCGTTAACTTTAAAGTACTAAGCCAAACCACGATGGACAGCAAGAAATTTGACGTGATGATAGGGGAAAAACTAGTACTGATGCAGAGTTGACAGCTTCGTTTTTCTCAGCCCAAAATTTCAAAAAGTGGCACCGTAAAAGGTCTTAAATGGTTGTTCTGAGTTTGCTCATACCTAAATTAACAGTTAAGTGTCAGTAATTGAGCATGACAGACAAACAGACAGAACAATTACTATAATCCTTTTGCACACACGTGGTGAGGGCTAATAATGAAAGTTCAGTGAGATATAGTAGTAACTCCATACTGAATGTTGTTCATTCATACTCTTTAAAATATTGTACTAGCTGTTTGGGCGAGCTATTGGGGAGGGAAAGGGGGAGGACGGAAGTTGTTTAATAATCAAGTGAGTAAGTCACGAGGTTAAATTCTTGTGATAGTGATAAAATAATACAAGATGAATGCATGATTTGTGATAGTATTGAAGGAGATGTGGGACACGCTCCCTCTCTCTCTCTCTCTCTCCCCCCCCCACACACACTCTGAGTGTACCACTCATGTGACCACAACAACATGATAAATCAATCCCACTAATTCCATCCCCAAGCACAAAGCAGATTATTAAGGATATAGTCTGTGAGAATGTGTGAGACACTGAAATCCACACTTACTGTAAATAGGAAATATTGTTCTTGTTCTTTATGTCTACACATGGGTGAATGACTATTACGTCTATGTTTTCTGGTACGTGTGTTTCATACAGTGTCCATCTGACATTTCCACTTATCCATTATCCGAAAAAATTACTTTCAGATAAACGGAAGTTATGGATAATTGAGGCTTATAAATATTCATGAGTTACTGCACCTAATTACATAATATTGTTATTGATTGCATAATGGATGGTGCTTATAAATGGTGTGAACAGGGTTGTTGTTGTTGTTTGCTTGTTTGTTTTATTGCACTGATACGGGAACTATAGAAGGATTGATACTAGCCGAGTGAATTTATAGCTGCATGCTGAACTTAATAGAAAAAAATTTAAAAAAAAGTTGGTGTAGAGCAAGCCCCAATCAACAACAGCAGCAAAAAAATAACAACATCAAAGCATAATTTTTGCTCTCACTGGGCCGGCAAAACTTGTCTAATGACCAACCACGAGCATAATTGTCAGTGCTAGTTATAATAATGAATATACTTTATGTATTATTTTGTGTGTGCGTTTGTGAGTGTGTATGTGTGAACGCGATACGAGCGGGAATAGTTCTAATTGACCAACAAAGCTAAACTAGTGGTGCGCTCGAATAGCGCAAATGCATGGCGAGCGAGTAAATATATGAGTATAGGTAAAGATGATTTGTGAAGGAAATCGCTAAATAATAGCAATGATTAGGCATGAAGAGTTAACAATAACAGAATTACCTGAATAAACTTCGAAAGCACGCAGCTTGACAAAGACTTCACAATTGTTTCAAGAAGAGAGTAGCTATAAACTTTTTGGTTGAAACAAAGTTGCGTAAGGCAGTGCATCAGGATTCTCCATGCTGCTCGTTGAAAAGTACTGGGCGCTTTACCTAACTTACGTAATTAGAAGCGCGGGCGAAATTTTTGACGTACGCATACATACCTATATATATATATATATCTGAAATCTCAATTGAACATGACTGAGAGTCAGCTTCGCTCGCTCGCTGAACTATAGCTCTGACATCACCAAAGGGTGAAATCTGCTACTCAGACTCAATGTATTGGACCACAAGGTTAAATCATAATCATATCAAAGCTTAATTACAGAAATGGTAGAACTTGCTAGTTTTTTCTCACTGCAAAGGAAACCTAAAGGATCAAAATATTCAATCATCTGGCTAAATCAACCCTCGTAATTTCTATTTACCTGCTGACTAATTGAGTTACATATCAAGGGCGATCACAACAGTCCAGTACAATATTATTCCCCAACTAATATTGATTTGCTGTCAAGAGCATGTTGGATACTTCGAGCATTTAATTGAGGTTCTTCATCAGGGCTTCATACAGGATTTTTTTCTGGGGGGGGAAACTTTTTTATTCCTATTTAGGATAGCGTGTGGCTAAACAAGCCACAGAGAGGGGAGGGGCGGGTCCTCAAGTTTGGAGGGGGTTAATGCTAATATGAGCTGCTTTGTCCACTGTTAAACTTCAGAGGTATATGGGGATTTTTTCAGAAACATTTAAACTTTTGAACACACTCCTCGTCCTTCCTTGGAACAGCATCAGTTGAAAGATCTTCCAGCTACATATGGAATCTAGGAGCTTGAACAACCATTAAATATACGCACTGAGTTATTTACTGGATGAACACAATAAAATTCTATAATGACATTCACGATCATGTGACATCTATAGAAATAAACTGTGTGGACATTTGCTCTTTGCATTCTTCAGATACTTGAGCAAAATTAAATCACAATCTATTACGTGAACCTAATCAACATCCTCTTTTACCCTGGTTGTATTTTATACTTTCCAATACATACCTCTTCCCTCCCAGTTCCAAGGTGACAGGTGTGAGGTTCTCAGCGGCATGCTTCATGACAATCTTACCCACTTGAGCGGACCCAGTGTAGAAGATGTAGTATAATCTCTCCTTCAATAATGCCTGCCCAACATCCACCTCACCAGGCACTACTACATAGCAATCCTACAAAAGTCATGTGACATCATGTGACAGTACGAATATTTAAAATTATTGTATCATTCCTATGGCTAATAAGTGATTGAAGCACCAAAGGTGCGAACCCTCAGCGCTATTAAACACTACCTAGCTAGCTATTACACTATAATCTCCTTCCAAAAGAACAAGCAACCTTTTAGTTATTTTAATGAGGCATCAATATAGCTCGAGCAATGAAAATGGTACATGGCTAACGCTGTCTTCATAAGAGAAGAAGCTAAACTAGCCAGAAACATTCATCAGTATACATTTTCAATGTGAAACTTCACTTCTTTCAACTCCGTTAACTTCCCTGAGCATAAAGTAACGCTGGCTGCAAGAAATTATTTGCTCACGTGATTATGGCGTGACGCTAGGGGGCATTACCCACAAAAGCTGGTACCTGCGCAGTGCTGAAAGCTTAACGTTTTCTCAACAACTAGCCTGAAATAAAAAAAAAAGTAGCACAATAAAAGGTCCTAAATCTTGTCCTGAGTAAGTTCATACCTACATCAACTATCTCCAAAATCTGAGCGTGACAAACAGACAGACAGACAAGATAACTACTATAACCCTCTCGCACATGCGCGCTGAGGGTTAATGATTGCATAAATTTTGATTTAACACGTGACTTAGCTCACTACTTGAAGAAGAAAATGAACAACAATAAAACAACACAACATTATATTAAAATGGATCAACTATACAGATCTACCACATTATAATACCATAACAGCGGTATAGTTTCAGTATGGGGGGGGGCTCCAAAGGCATGTTTTTTTTTTGTGGTTAAAAATTGTTCATGTGAGAAATCATTTCATGAGATAGTGCCCCAAAATTATGGGGGGGAGTAACCGACATGCTACGCCCACATACCCCACTCACATGCCAACATTGGTCTATGCTATTATAGAACTTACCGGGTCTAAGTATTTGGGAATGAGTTCATTCATCAAATTAGATGGTGCCACAGCTGCTTCAGATGGCTTTATGACACAGCAATTGCCTAATAAAAAGGATGATAAGGTTGAAGGTAATAATAATGATAATAATAATAATAATAATATGGCAGACTGCTTCATAACAATAACAATGAAGGGAAAAAAAGGTGACTAGAACTACAATTCTAGAGTTTGTTTACTCATTCAAATAAAAAACAGAGGAGAGGAAGGGGGCGGATGGGAGGAAGGGTGTAGCCAGGGATGTATTTCGCGATTAGTGGAAAATGGCGCCTGCCAGATTTTGTCACCAACTTCCCAGAGACTATTATAGTTTGCACTACAGTTACTTCGCATACAAAAACTGGGAACAATAGCAATAGAAAGAAATGTCATGAGGACTTTAACAGATGGAAACAAACAAACAAACAAACAAATGGCAGGCTATAAATAGAGAAAGAAGAAGAGTACTGTTTGCCATTGACACACTCAAATTTAACTGCACAGGATGTACAGCGTACAGTCAAGAGTACTGTAGATACTATCCTGACGGCTCATCTTCAATTAATAAATACTTCAATACACATACACACGGGCATTGACAGGAGCTAGACTTGATTATTCTATTATATCACTCACAAAAATGATTACATACAGCAGTTCGAGTTGGGGCGCTCATTTTAATCATGAATTGAAAGGATAGTGAGCTATGATGGAGGGTTCTCTTTGCGTGGCTACTTTTTAAAATTTGAATAGAAGGAGCTAGAGGTCAAAGGGCATGCCGGGATTCTCCTTTTTATACCCAGACCTCTGGAAAGAGTTTAGAATGTGGTAAATGAGGCCACAGATTTGGCGTACAGAGAATAGCATTGAATTATAAATGCGACCTCTACATTTAACATAATTTATATGACTGTTAAATTACAACCAAAACATAAACAAAGTAAACAACAACAAACCTCCTGACATCTGATTAACTAAGACAACCATATGCAAGGACCACATTAGGAGGTGTTGGGGGGGGGGGCAAAATTTTAATGAAATTTAATACTTTAGGCTAAGAAACGCCTCCTGGCGTTTACATAGCCGAGCTAACATGTTGTGGTGTTTTAGTCACATGTGTAGTTTCACAAATGAGGCCCTTTCACGGTCAGATTTATGGCGACCAGTTTGGTAATATGAAAATGTATGAATTCTATTCAGCAAGAGGTGAATTTTTAAAGCAAGTAGCGACAAACTATATCATGCACATGTACAGAGTAAAACTAAAATCTCAGACTTATAGTTAAATACAATAACCATATGCTCAATTTCTGATAGTCTCAGAACTGGTACAAGGTTCAAACAGAGTGCACAGCTTATTCACCTTCTAGTTGTTGCATAGGTGTCCAGAAATGCTGTAAAATGTCCATCCCATCCCTCAGTCCCATGGGATCGTGGGACAATCCATGGGATGTCCACCTTTCGAGTGTGTCCCTCTGTCGATCCCATCCCACGATCTCATGGGGAATTCCACAAGATGTCCACCTGTCCCTCCTATGGATGCATGTGTATCTATTGTTTATCACGCGCTGGACAGCACTCGTTCTGATCTTCAAAGCCCCATAATGGGGTTGACAGATAATTGATTGGTAAGCATTTCAGCAGCTATATTAAAACAAAGTTTTAAAAATACCAGTGCTCTCATTTCGATTATTTTAATACAGGAAGTACTATGTCAGAGAAATGTATAAACAAAAAATGGGAATGTTCCTTAGATAATCAATTTATTAACAAGACGACTACTATAACCCTCTCATGCATGCGTGCTGAGAGTAACAAAGAATGGCCAACCAAAAGTGTCATATAGCGCTATGGACAATGAAATGGTTAATTTAATTTTGGCATACATCCCGTAGGACTCTTCTATTGGTCCGACCTTAGTCCTATAGGACAACTGATAGCAATACTGGACAGAGAAATAGACAACTGGTGGTACAGTTCAATATCCTATAGCAACGTAGATTTTAACAAACAAGTAAACACTGATCATGGACCAGGAGTAACATAAAGTGTACCAAACATTTATAATTAGGTGCAGACTAAGATATTAGGGCACCTGTGCATGTTCTGAATTAATTGACCAGCTAATTGATATATAAACCAACTAACCTATATGCAACATACAACTACAGATAATTAGAATACGTATCAAATCTTGAACTGAAAAAGTAAATGTTAGCTACTTATTAAACATATACATTGTATTGGTTATGTGATCGTATTTAGCACTTCAACATTATATTGGCTTTCAACACAAACATGCACCATAGGTGGTGATGGTGGTAGGTGGGGTACTTCCAAAAGGTGCACACCACCGTTCACCTTCATATGAAAAAATCATAATAAAAATAAAAACCTGGCTTACTTTTAATAGCACAGAGCTATTGCTACAACTTAATTAAGTCTTATTTCATGCAACATTGGCTTCCTCGTATGGCTTAGTGCATTTAAGACTTATTGTAGTTGGTAAAGGGTTTACTACACAAGACGTACTCGATTCTTACCACAACCAATTAACTTTTGATTGTTATGTAGTAATACTATCTTCATTAAAATTAAATCACCCGTGCTGCTTATAGAGAAAGGGGTCTAGGAGCACTCTAGAGTTTAGTCACTTCCAAAAGTTATCATTACGAGAACAAAATACACGCTAACTGTAACTTACCAACTATTTCAGTGGTTAAGCTCTCCGCAGATCCCATCCTCATATTCTCTGCCGCCAATTCAATCTTCTGTCGCTCCGAGAGAGAAACTGTAGTTAGTAACGCGTTTTTGTTACGGATCGCTAATTTTGTCAGTTGCACCTATTCCTTTGGTGACACCGTACCTATTTCATGATATTTGGTATGGGTCACTTTCAATACAACACTAATTTTGTCAGTCGCACCTATTCCTTTGGTGACACTGTACCTATTTCGTATGGGTTACTTTTAATCAACATACATAATAATCTAACAAACATTTCCACAACAAATAATAAAATGAAAATTATAATATTAAATAAATAAGTAAATAAATAATAAATAATTATGAAAGTCGGGCCGAGCTGGAGGTGTTGCATCCCTGGCCGAAGAAAGGAAGTCTGCCAAGTATGCACATCTGGCACCTCAGTTTATTATACAGCCAGTCGCCATAGAGACCTCAGGCGCCATAGGGCCCTCTACCCTATCTTTTCTAGAGAAGTTAGGCAGACGCATCCACCTGCTGGCCACGGGAGACCCCCGCTCTACACAGTTCCTCCTTCAGCGGCTGTCAGTAGTGGTACAACGGGGAAATACGGCAGCAATTTTAGGCAGTAAACTTATTCATCATATTTAATAAATAAATTTACCATTATCTATTTATTATGACTTATTATGTTAATTAATACATCTTAAATACCGTTGCTATATTGTTGTCAGGTGTAATAACTTGGCAAGTGTGCAATAACACTTGCCCGGTATTTAAAATAGTTAAAGCATGAGCGCTTAGTGCCTAGTACATTTATCGCACTCAGTCCTCGGGCCTACGGCCCTCGGGCTGTCGTGCAATAAATCGACTAGAAACTAAGCGCTCATGCTTTAACTATAACATATTATATAGATTAATAAAAAAATAAAAAAATAAAATAAAAAAAATAAATACAATCAAATAAAATATACAAGTACATGTAAATAAATATTTTTTATTTTTTATTTTTTATTTTTATTATTTAATTTCATTCTTTTATTATTATTATTATTATTATTATTGTTGTTGTTGTTATTGATGTTATTATTTATTCATTTTTGTAATTACATGATCTTTTGTCTTGCCAGCAAAATGTTAGATGTGTAACAAATAAATAAATAAGTAAAGAAATAAAATAAATAAAGAATTAATTAATAAATAAAAAGTAAATGTATAAATAAAAATACATAATAAATAGATACATAAATAAGCAACATAAAAATAAATAAAGCATAATATAAATGAATATATATAAATAATTTTATAGACCATCATAAAATCAGGATATCATATTCATTCCTTTATTTTTGCCAAAGTTTTGTTAGTGAAGGCTCTAATAATTTCAATTTATTAAATGCTTTATTTATTTCTTATTATTTATTTAGTTGTTTGTGAGCTTGCTTGTCTATCAATTTATTTACTTACTCACTTATTTACTTATTTATCTACTTATTATTCTTATTTATTTAGCTATTTACTTATATATTTATTTGGTTAATATGTTTTTAAATTACTCATTTATATTTCTTTATTTTTCTTTATTATTTACTTATTCATCTATTCATTTGTGTTTTTACATTAGGCCACAGCAGGAAAATTTCCTGTTTCTCATCCACCTCCCTCATACAATTTCACCCCAACATCAACCCAAAAACACAATACAAATTATATGGCATTTTTCGCATTGATTTGTTATTTTTTGACTTAGAAAAACACAAAACCTCACTGATATAGACAAGAAAAGTGTGAAAAATAATGTTCATGAAATGGTATTTGTAGCATTGGTTTAGACAACAGTTACAGGTTAAATGTTTCTGTAGCAGTTCGCTTCTTCCCACCAAAACGAGGGCCTCTGGTTCCTTCCTTCATAACATCCGAAATACTTCGTAAATCACCATATGAACCATAGTGATAGCAGCAAGGAGTATTCTTTAATCTAGGACCTGAGCGCTGAGTGAGAAGTCTACCGTGTGAAGTTCTGACTTAAGTTTATACAGCTGTGTTTTGTAATTTTAGCGCCCGCCCGCATAAAATTTTTATTACTTCCTGGATGAGAAACAGGAAATTTCCCTGCTGTGGCCTTACTAGATATTTAAAATTTTATTAATTAATTTATATATTTATATATATATATATATATATATACATTTACTTATTTGCTTCTGTACTTATTCATGTTATTTGTATTGGTTTATGAAATATATATTATGTATATAATATTTAGTTTTCCTTTATTAATCATCATAGTTAACAAAGAGTTTTCCAATTTGTTACAAGACATACACAACTGAGTTTACAACTGAGTTTACAACTGAGTTAAAGAACACTTTGTCAACTACTATGTAAACTTCCACTTGAAGAGTTTACAAGCAGGTAGCAGGGCCGTCCATTGTGAACTACTTGCACACTTTTTGGCAACTACTGGTAAACCTCGAACACTTGTTAACTCGTTGCAAACTTCAAGTTCGCAATTTGCAAACTACCCTTGTAAACTCGGGCTTTTGGCCCTGTGCATGCTGGTGTTGGTACCAGTGTTTTGTTCTTTAAAAACAAAAATTTTGTGTGGTCAGTTATTAGTTGGTAGTCTGCGAAGCATATAGATGCTGATTGGGAGATGAAGAAAAAAAAGAAAAGAAAAAAAAAAAAAGTCTACTGTGAAACCATAGTTTATTGGTAATGCTATAAGCTAAGCCTTATAACAAATGTAAGCTTCCTTCACTGCTATAAGGAAGAAAATAAGCTAGTTTATGTTGTACGTTACAGCTAGCGTGTACCAAAGAAATCCATACACCAGTGTAATAAGGCAGTTAGCTATAAAACAACTTATATTCACCTTTTTTTACAGAGTACGTAGTTTATTCTTGTCTTGGTTACTCATGCACATACACAGCTAAATACATGCATGTACAACATTGCACTAGCTATATGTCACCTAACTTAACAGTGTTTATGAAACTACAGTGTTGTGTAAATAGCACACCAAAATGGACATCTACATGAATCAACCTTTACACTTTATTTCCTTCTATAAATCCTATTGAACTTTAGGTCATAGTAATTTTAGTTGACATGTTATTGCAAGGGTTCAGATGACAAACATCAGTGCAGGTGAGAGAATTGACACATGTGTGTGACCACATCAATTAGAAATGTGCTCAATGTTGAAATGCTGAAATAGTGCTATGTTACACATAATAATATAGAAAAAATACATTGTCATGCTTTAATAAATTCTCTCAGCTTTTCTTTCGCAAACTCCCAATTTGTTTTGTGGCCGGCATCTTGGCAATCCAAAAATTCCAAGTTACTTGCTGAATTTTCTCCTTTCTTGAGTCTTCCTTCTAAAGCAATATCGTAAAGCTTTTTGCCAAGATGAAACGGAATTGTTCTGTCTTTGTGTCCATGTAGGATAAGGATGGGGCATGTGATGTCATGGATTCTCTCTGAAGATGGAAATCTCTCCTTAAAGCTCTCAAAAGTGAGATAGCTAAAGAGAGGCATCACCGGCCAGTAAGGAAGAGAGAGAGGGTGACTCCGTCCAGCTTCTACAAGGTTTGTAAATGGAGCATCCAGAACCAAGCCAGCTGGGATATCTTGCATGGCAGACAATGTTTGAGCCAAGTGTGTTGCTGCGCCCGAACCCAAGGAATGGCCCCAGATATAAATGTTAGCTTGTGGTGCCCTTGCTTTCAACCATTTCCATATGAGCAATGCATCTTCCATCATACCATCCTCAGAAGGATAGCACTGGGAATTTCCAAATCCTCTGTAGTCAAACGCAATGACATGGTGACCCTGAGCACCTGAAAGATATTTGTATAATCTTACTCTATGGCCTGAGGCACGGGTTCCAGTGTTACCGTGGAGATAAAGCACAATTGAAGAGCCATCCGACAAAGCTTTTTCAAAATCGAGGTCAGTTTTGGGTTCTCTATTATGATACTTACTGGGTAACATTTGCCACGCTTCAATACTACAGTTGTCTTCATGGAGCAGTTCAAACTGCCTTACTGCTTTCAAACCAAATGAGTGAGGATCAGAAAGGTTAGCAAAGAAAGGCACTCTGGCATGGTGCACAAAAATTATAGCGTCTTTCACCCATTCACTGTACCTAATGACGAGGGGAGGGATCGAATAGAGGAAGAATAAAATCAGGAAAATAGAAAACGAAGAGATGGTTTTCTTCTTAACCTTTCTATTCTTCTTTTTTTCAGTAGGTCTCGGTTGTACCTGTTCGGTCACTGTCGAAGAAGCGGATCCGCGACTTCTCATCTTGAGCTGAGGACTAACCCACACAGTACAATCCCAGATTATCCTCAGTTAGTGAGTCACCGTGTGGTTGTTTACCAAGCAAGAATGGAACCGAACTCATAACTACCAGGATGTTTTATATCCGGGGTTCAAAGTGTTTAATTTGTGTATGGGCGTGGCTTGGGGCGTGGTTTTTCAGTTGTAAATAGCACACGTGGCAAAAAAAAGCTTGTGCGTTTTTTGTTGAAGTTATGTTGACAATGCTTCAGATTCGGTAAGTGGACGTCATTGTGGTTTTAATTGTGAGCACTCTTTCGTTTTAGTTCGTAGTAGTTGATTCAATCACAATGATGACGGGTAGAGGTGAATCTGCCTACGACAAAGTTCTTTCTCAGGCTGACGATGTTGCGGACAGCGTTCTTCGGGCCACTAAGCGCTACCTGCCCCACATAGCCCGATTCTGTTTGGTGGCGACATTTCTCGAAGATGGCTTAAGAATGTGGTTTCAATGGACTGATCAGAAGGATTACATCAATTTAACCTGGCATTGTGGAGAATTTCTAGGCCACGTCTTTGTCCTTCTAAACATGGTGTGCCAGATAGCTGGCTGTGGCATGGTGCTGGTCAGAAAATATGTTCCTATTGCAGTGGGCATGCTCTTTGGAATCATTATGTTGCAGGTGAGTGAGCTTCTTGATCATTCTTTTGTCAGTGGTATTTTTTTTCTTTTTTTCGGGGAATGAATTTTATCTGTTAGGTTTGTTTTTGAACCAAATATTTTTTTTGGTTGATAATTTCTTCAAATCCTAATAATTAATAAAAGAAGCCATTTTGTCTCTAGGTGTTCTTTGGTGGGCATTAATTTTTGCATGTGGGCTGAGTAATTAATGGATTACAATGCATTCTGGGCTCTAATATATTTGGTTTTGATATTGCTGTACTCCCATCCCCTTCCACCTTGAGGGCATTGCTAGGGCTTCTGTTAGTATTTCCCTGTCTTGTCAAGACTGTGACTTACTTGTGTGGTCTAGCCGTAGTTTTTATTTACACAACATGTCCGCTGGTGTGTGCTGGTTTACTGGCTGTGTCTGATAGGAAAGAAAAGAGCTTTGTGGACACAAGTAATTTTATTATTTGACTGAAGTTCAGTCATGTGCCACCTAATGATTTGCCCTTTATCATATTGTTTGACATTTTATAACCCCCCCCCCCCCCCCCCCCCCTGCCATTCCCCTTCTCTCTTTCCGGCCTTCCCTACCTCTCTCTCTCCCTCCCTCTCTCCCTCGCTCCCTTGCCTTCTTTATGGTGAGCATGTCATTTGTGGTTAGTAATGAAGTTGATGTGGCATCTGCTACTGCATTCCTGGGAGTGTATTTGGTAAAAGTGTAACTAAAATAACAAGGCAGTCTTTGAGACCAAGAAATGCTCATAGCTTTGAATTTAAGAGAACTTGGTACTTGTTGTATTGATGGCCCTGTAAAGACAGTGTAGGATTGGATGCTCCATGCATTAGGCAAACTTACTCACTCTGTTTGCTAGCACGGTTGGAGTCAAATACACTGGATAACATTTGAATAAATACTTATGACAAACTCAAATACGAATACTCCTAAGGTATAATATTTAAGTTACAAATATGACTTTTTAATTGCATCACCATAAGCTCAAGTATTGTGTATTTTATAATTGAGAATGAACTTTTGTACTTACAGAATGAATCTTCCCAGTAGAATGTGGTCAAGGTGAACAATGAAAATGGTACATCGAAACGCTGTTTTCAAAAGAGAAGAAGCTAAACTAGCCAGAAACACTTGCCTGTATACATTTTCAATGCGTTCTTTCAACTCCGTTAACTTCCCTGAGCATGAAGCAAATTACACCGCTGGCTGCAAGAAATTATTTGCTCACATGATTATGACGTGACGCTAAGGGGCGTTACCCATAAAAGCTGGTGCGTTTTCTCAACAATTAGCCTGAAGTAAAACAACTAGCACAATAAAATGTCCTACATCTTCATCCTGAGTAAGTTCATACCTAAGTGAACACCAAAATCAGAGTGTGACAGACAAACAGACAGGACGACTACTATAATCCTCTCGCACATGCGCGCATTGGAGAATGCGGTGGACACAGGGTTGTAGTGAATACTTGTCAGACAAGGGTGTCAACCTCTAGAAATGGTTGTTGGCGGAGTATGTGGCTCTATGGGTAGTGTAAGCACAACAGTGATGATTTACTACAGCTATAGGTAACTGCTGTTTAGATTGCTATAGTAATGTTGGTTTGTTCTAGTGATGAATTATGAGGTTGTCCAATGGAAATCGGGGAGTGTTTTGAAGCAAGCCACAACTTCCTCATGCACACTTGAATTCTGCTTCAATTCCAGTTTTGTTTTCAGTAAATTTTAACAATGCTCCCTGTTAGTAGCCGTAATACTTGTTAAATAAAAAGTGTTATCCAGTAATGCTGTTAATTGTCCAATTGGGAATTAGTGTAATATAAAGCTTTCACTGCAGGAACCCTTCCTTGTGGTTGAATTGTCATAGTAGCCTTAGCTTTTGGCTATTAATATGACTATAGGACACACCCATAGAAGTGGGTGGAGACTCCCAGGAATGCCTATGAGCAATTAATGTGAAGTTGGGCCATTAAAGGACGAATACGTTTCAATTTCAGTGTGCTGCTTAGACACTGCACTTGGCAAGATAACTAGAGGTTGGGATTTATAGAATGTACTTCTCTTCAGTCCTGTGATGTGAACAGGGACTGCACTTTGGTAAAGTATCATCACAGACTCTTGAATTTCAAGTAAACTAGAGAGAAGAATCTACGAAACTTTTGCTAGGGCTGTAGCTCATGACGAGCTCTCTTAAGGCTGTGTTTTACTAGCTTGTCAATTTGTGCTAAAGTGCACTACCAGCTTATGAAATGACTGCTGTACCCAACCTCATAGGATTTGCATTTCTAAATCATTTGTTTAGGAGGAAATCCTCTCAATGTTTGTGAAGACATGTTATTGTTGGACATTTTCTTGAAGGACAAGTTTTGAATGGCAGCAATTCATTTTCATTTAGTTTGGGGGAAGGGAATATGACATGCATCAATAGAAATTGTGCTTTCGTTGGAGTATTTAAATTTCAGAAGTTTTAATTAACGTTTGTGGTGGTTACTAAAACACAGTGGGACAGTGAGATTAACATTTTAGAACTACATTGGGGAACAATTAATATTTGAAAAGCCAAAAGAGAAAATGGCACAGTTCACTATGATGATGTGTTGCCCAGCAACCCCAATGAGTAGAGGTGATTGTTTTTAGAATTGGAACCACCAACTGAACCATGCCAGTCGGCTCAGAGATCAAGTTTCAGGCATAGTGCCAGATTAGCTGTTCCTTTCTCCAAATTTACGGAAGGGTTTTGCAGTAATGGTTTATTGGATGCAAAAAAATGTCCAAAAGCTTATTTATTTGAAATATGAACCTTTATAACAACACCTATGGTTTTCTAGAGAAAGAGCGGAGTATATATTCAGATCTCCATGAACTTCCATTGTTCACTTTATGGTCAAAACTCTAGCAGCAGAGCCCCTTCCAGTTTAGTTGCTATGCATGCAATAATTAATTAGTGCCTGACCATCAACACTTGCCATTTATATTACTTGTATATATTTTCTTTTTTTTACAAACAAATATCCAGTTGGAATAAACATACCAATTTAATTGTTGTTCTATTATTGTTGGTTAAAGTAATGATTGGATTGAACCTTTCTCACTTAAAGGGGTCAAAAGAAAAGCAAAGGTAAAATGTGAAATCAATCTCAGTTGTCGCCTGGGAATTGAACCCAGGACCCCTGGCTTTAGCCACCAGTGCTCTAGAAGTTCAATCTAGTTGTTGTTGTTTTTTTTTTTTTTTTTTTTTTTTTTTTTTTTTTTTTTTTTTTTTTTTGTGAAGGGTCACAACTTGATAAAATAGTGAATATTTTAGCATTCACTTCAAAAATTCTACCACCCCCTTCTCTCCCTATATGAAGCCCTTATACTAGAGTTAATTTATTAGTTTCAGATGGCCGAGGTCCTTCGTGGCGGATGTTGTGGTGATAGTTGTGTGTTATGATACATGATATTAATAATGTTTGTGTTTGTGGTGTAGACCTTCACTTATACTGTCCTGTGGGACTTCAGGTTCTTCATGCGGTAAGTTGTGGTAACTATGCCAGGGGAGGGAGGGTTGGGCAATATTGAAAGAAATGAGGGCTGAAGGATAGTGTGCTTTCGTGTTCACTACAAGCAATTTTGTAGGAGATGAGATTTTTTCTTAATTAGTAAAAATCAATGGTGTGAACAGAGATAGTTTGCTGGATCCCGTGGGTAATTATCAAACGAGTGTAGCCAGAATCACTGATGCTATTAGAAGTGTTTATTGAAAGTTGAGTATTTTACTTGTTTATGGATGGTGTGCTGTTCTTTTGTCTCTTAAGTTGTGTCAAGATGTTGCTATGAGATCGAAGATCCTTTACCAGATATATACTAGTACTTAACTAATGATGAACAGGAGCTAGAACATTAGAACAAGCCAATTAGTACAGATCTGTTTGTGGTGGTAAAACAGAACATTTAAGACAGACCAAGTGTACACTCTAGTATAGTTTGTGTGTATTCATTTGATACAGAGATATCACGAGTCTGTTGGCTTAGTATTTGCGTGAGTGCCACAGGCACGACTGACATTATGACCAATCAGACGAGTGATATTATTTTGTATTAAGTGAGTAATAATTTTATTATTGTGTACAAACCACGATAAACTATGTTGTAAGCTGGGGGGAAGAAATAATGTGGTATGGAATGGAAAAATACTGCCCTAAGCAAGTTTGATTACTTAAATGCTTTGACTATTGAGGCAGCAGTTATTGGACATGGTTCAGTACACAATAAATATATTCATTTAAACTGTCCAATCAGATTGCTCAATTCTTATGACCCACCTCCTAGGAGGTTGAACAAGTGAACCATCTAATATAAAATTATTTTTTATGCGTTTCTTGTAGCCTAGAGCCATGGTACAAGTTGGTCGCACCATTCCTCGTTGTGGTCGGTACAGGGTTTACACTATCCTTTGGCCCTCGGTTGTGTAAACCCTGTACCAACCTCCACACTGTAGTGTAGCCTGTACTTAATGTCATTTTAATAGCATTGTCATCTTTCCCCGAACTCTCCAGCTTCCCTGCCTCCTCTTCCCCTTAGAATTCTCAGCTGTGATATGCACGCTGAGTGCAATATGCTGTGAGGCTGAACCCAACATTCCAGCATTTAGCTCATAATAGTTCATGCTACGTAATTACTCTCAATGATCTAAAGACAAATATGATTGGGCGATGAACTTGCCGGAACTCCTCCCAAACATAATTTTCTTGATAGAACCCTGGCATGTATGTATGAGCCTAAGTGAGTTGTCTGTTGATGACCAGCTATGTCACTGTCTATCTAAAGTTCACTCAGGTTTTGGATTTCACAGCTCTAGGCAATTAGCATACAATGATTTATTGAATTAATGGGAACAGGAGTTTACAAGCACTCATGTGATGTGACACTTGCAGCGACAACGTGCAGGATTCCAGCCTCTCTTATTCACTTAGAGACGTGAACTCCCTAGATTTAGCCGGCTAACTTCCAAGCTTAGAGAGAAGATCAGTAGAGTGAGTGTGTATTCTGGTCAGAACTGGTCAAGAGATGTAGCTAGTGAAATATTGTTTCTATGGTACTGCTTATAGCGCCCTGAAGTCATAAGCAGTATGTATTGTCTTAGTGTCGCGATGACACTCTTTTAAAACTTTCACTAGTGTTTGGAATTATACTGCAGAAAAGTGGTTTAACACAGAATTTATTTTTTTTCCAAGGTTAGTCAAGATATTGTCAAGGTGAAGCAAGTACAAACGTTTTTTTTTTGGCATCCTAAGACTTGCATTTTCCTCATGATTTGTGGCATTACAACTATGTACTGCATTTCCTCTGTAACATCTCATCCTGAATTAGACCGCGCCCTTAAAATGCATCCTTATAGCCTGAGATTTAATGCCAGTGTTAGTCACAAGTCAGAGACACTTGAGGAAGAGGTCTACTAGAGTAAACCAACTGCATATTACAGTAAGGTTCACATTACAGGATAATGAAGTAAATAAACATTGGGGCATATTCAGGGGGAAAACTTTGCCCGTTAAGTAATTGTAATTGTTAGTGGAAGTCAACTGTACACACTCACACACTCAATTCTGGAAACTCTTAACTTGATTGTGGCATTTGTTTAACCATCCAACTCGTGCAGTAGCTGTAAACAGTCATTGTTCATAGTTCTATTGATACATTGGTGGTATCTGTACAGCTGCTAACCTAGCTGACAATTTAGGTTCAACTACACTTGCCAATCCTGGCATATTTCCTATACAAATTCCACAGATTATTTGTAGGAATGTCTGGCCAATAAATTACAACATACTGTATTAAACCATGCGCTGTTCATTCTTTTTAAGTCTTCAAAGAATGTGTCTGAGGGCACGCATTCACCACACTTTCAAGCTAATGATTTAAAATCTTGCATATTTAGCATTGCACTGGCTGGGCGTGCTACCTTTGTGTCAGACGTTTCGACTTCTTGCCAAAGTCCTCTTCAGGGGTCTACTGAATAATGGAGAGGACTTTGGCAGGAAGTCGAAACGTCGGGTTAAGTTTTAACTAACAGTATTAGCTGTTAGAACGAGAAAAATTTGCTATTATTAAATTATTTCAGCCGAGAATGACTGAGTCAATTACAGTATAGTTATTATAACTAGCTGAGTAGAAGTACGACATTGCTAGTCACTCCTGGTGTGTCACACTATCCTCCACTTCAGGGTCAATACCAGAAAAGAGACCCAATGGGTCGGTCAGCCAGCAGCATAGAGATGAGGAGTATCACAGTGTACGCAGCAGCGTTAGCAACCCGGCCAGGTTTAAAGGATCTGTCGTGACTGCCGTCAGTGTTAATAGATACAATGTAGGTAATGGTCGGCAAATGCTCTGAGCTGGGGACAGGGACACTCAAAGATGTTAGTGTAAATCTGGCTGCTAAGCACACACTGATGAGTAGCTTGATGCAGCCGTGGTGCAAGTAGGTGTGGCATCCAGCTACCGACGAAACTTTTACAGAAATTGCAGTGAAAGTGTAAATTGAGTCACGCAAGCCAGAGTGGACAGTTATAGAGGATGGACTATAAGCCAGCCAGCTGAATCTAGAAAACAGTTGACCAACAACGGAATACTTTGGGAAGTGAAGGATCTGAAACAGAAATATTTTGAATCACCTGCTGATCTTGAGCATAGTGCCCCACGTGGTATGGTAGGATTGAAGAGATAGTTGTTGCTTCTGTTACTTCACTTTGTAAAGGGCCTGAGCAATTCCAATTCCAAGTCCTCAGAGGAACTAATTGTAGGGGGTGGAGGGAGAGAGTGAATTAAAGAGGAATGATGTAGTGTCTGTTTCCAAAGTGAAGAGAAGTGAATCACAAGCGATGAAGGTTTAGAATTGATGAGATTAGAAGAACTAAGAAACTATGATTCAGATTGTGTATCTACAAGAGTGAGGGAACAGGACTATACTTCCAGCTTACGCTTGTAATCAGTCAGTTGTATTTGTAGCACAGAAAGCTGAAGATAAGGTCATCACACTCCTATCTGGTGCTGACGTCACAGGAAGCCATAGGGCTTCCCTTGGCAATGATGGACACACAGTCACTTTCACACCTCTCTGTCACGTATTCCACACAACTAACCAAATACTTGAAGTGACAGCTTCGTAGCTTACTAGAAGGTAGTTTCGTGATGTTCTTCTTCAGTTAGGAAGTGAACACTCAAGGGTTGTATGTTGACAGATTAGTTTGGGTTACATAACAGCGATGACCCTGCTGATGCAGGATTCTGATCTTTATTGCTACGGTACTTCTGTTCGAGACATGGGGCATTGTTGCTGCATATTTTAGAATACCTCCTCCTCTATTCTTATTGTGTACTAAACTGCGTTCAATAACTGTTGCCCTGTAGGAAATACATTAAAGAAAACAAAAAATTTAAGGCAGTATTTTCCCATATCACCTGCCCGGGTTATAGCATTATTCATTGTGCTTTGTACACAGTACATTGATTATTCATTTGATACCAGAGAATATCACTAGTCTGATTGGCCGCATTAACACTTGAGCTTCAAAATTTGCGTAAATACTGGGCCTGTAGACTCGTGATAGTCTCCTGACATATATTTATATGAGTAGATATATTTCCCATTTTGTGAGGGAGGGAGAGATTGTGTTGTAGTTCGAGAGGAATAGCAACTGTTCTCTACTGAGTGTAATGCATAAACTTAGCATACATGTAAGCTCTTTTGATTAAATATTGAATGCACATTTGTAAATGTGAATGACAGTATAAATGACATAATTTGAAATAATGTGTAGGCTGCCTTGTGCTGATACACATGAAGGAGTGATTCTTCTGGGATCAAGCATAATATGGCGTTTTACATTACTTCATACTTAGTGTATTGTTAGCTTTCGTGTGGGTCTCTCAGTGCTGTGTCATTACATCTAGTACATGTTACTGGTATAGTGACTACTTGTACAATTTCTAACCTCTTTTCCTGTCCCTTTCACCCTCTTATTCACCCTCCCATCTCTTCTTCCTTCCTAAATAGGACTCTTGAGAAAACTTACTTTTTGTATCCATTAATGAATAGCTGCATGTGTGCACTCACCTCAACATATATGTCCCACCCTCTAACACTGACATACCCCCCCCCCCCCCCCCCCCCCAGCAAGAATTTTAGTATTTAGTATAATGTTGTTGTTGTGTTGTTCAGGAATATGGCTCTGAGTGGAGGTCTTGTGTTGCTGCTAGCTGAGTCCAGTGGTGAAGTCAAGACCATGTTTGCTGGTGTGCCCACTCTGGGAGGCAACCAGAAGCAGAACTACATGCAGCTGGCTGGTCGCATCCTTGTCATCATCATGTTCCTCACTCTCTTCAACTTCCAACTCAACATCCTGCACATCATTCTGCTGTTGGCCGGCACTGCCTTGATGGTGTGCGTTGCTATTGGTTATAAGACCAAGCTGGCAGCGCTGGTTCTGGTTGTTGTTCTGTCTTTGATGAACGTGTTCATGAATCCATTCTGGACGGTGCCCAGTAACAGGATTATGCGAGACTTCATGAAGTATGACTTCTTCCAGATTCTTTCTGTGATTGGTGGTTTGCTGTATGTGGTGGCTCTGGGACCTGGAGGTGTCAGTCTGGATGAACATAAGAAGGAATGGTGATTGGACTCTCAAACTGACTTAGCCTTTTTTCTTTTCTTTTTCGAATCAATACATGTGGTTGAGTTAAGTCATTGGGTCAACCTTTGCCTGTCCTCACTATGGATGTGCAACAGGACATGCATACAACAATGTTATTAGGTTTTTATGAATTTACATTTACACTCATTTAGGCTTTTGTTTAAAATAATGAATTACTAAATAGTTTTGTCCTTAGGGAGGGAAAAAGTTACTATGTCTTGACGACGTTTACCTAAATATATCCGCTTTGCATTCACCGGGTGTGTGGTGTCCAGACTCTCCGGACACGCGCAGTGATTTGGTAAAGGGTCTCGTTACGACAGTTGCATTTTAAGGAATTTTAAAGAATTGTCTTGTACTTACATGGCTGTCTTACTGGAAACAAGCCTCGGAGACCTCGTGGTAGACCTGTATCTAGAAGAAAGGCCCAAGTGCTGCATTAATTTCCTGAAATTGTGCAAGATGAAATACTACAATTACGCACTTTTCCATTCTGTACAAAGGAACTTCATAGCCCAGACTGGCGACCCGCTGGGTACTGGAGAAGGAGGAGAGAGCGTGTGGGCATTGTGTAAAGGAGAAGACTACAAATACTTTGAAGCTGAGAGTCATCCTAGAATAAAGCATGCTAAGTATGGTGCCCTGTCGATGGTGAATAATGGTAACGGTAGATATGGCTCCCAGTTCTTTCTCACTCTTGGAGTTAACTTAGATAACCTGGATGAGACACATACTGTATTCGGAGAGCTAGCAGAAGGAATAGAAGTACTGGATAAGATAAACGAGACTTATTGCGACAATGATGGGAGGCCATATCAGGACATCAGAATATATCACACAGTGGTGCTGGAGGACCCATTTGATGACCCCGAGGGTAAGTTTTAGTGAGGGATAATATAGTCTCGCTAGCCAGACCCTTTACCTAACCACTTCACGGGGAAATGGTCTGGTGTCTGGTGTCCATTGTGCACCAATCTCGTTTCCTCCAGAATCTGGAGGAGCATACTTTCTATGTATTGCTTATGGAAGAGGTGTGGTTTAACCTTTTACGTGGGCGTTGCACAACTTTCGTGTGAGAATTTTGAGCGTTAGACTTAGCCCTGCGTTCAATCTGGTATGCATATCCTATAGCTGCTGCACCAGGGAGAATCATGCTTGTAAGACCAACTTCGAAACATTTAGGCCCTGAAGCTGCTATTTCTCGAGCTGCTGATTCTCTCGGCTATATTCTCAAAAGTGAGCAGGAACAATGTTTGAAAAAGTTTGTAGCCGATAAGTCTTTGTCTTGTTGTCTATTGGTTTTGGTAAGTTTCTACCTCGGGTAGAAACATCTTTCCAACAAAGAACAGCGTAAGGAATGGTTTACGCATACGTTTAGAGGCAGCTTTAATAGCATTCTTAATCATTACCATACAAACCTTTCATGAATTCCAGTAAAATGAAATTGGTGCACGATGGACACCAGACCCTTTCTCCGCGTAGTGGTTAGGTAAAGAGTCTGGCTAGCCAGATTAAGGGACAAAACATGTAACTAGTTAAGTGTTTTGGTGTTTGACCCTTTACCCATTTTTGTTCTTGGAAAGCCCTATTATTACCAAGACGAGGTATTAGCTTATATTCCCATTACCCACTGCTCCATAACCATAAGGTCACATATGTACACTCCTTGTATGTATTGAATGTGAGGATATAAATATCCTCATACTCCTTAGGTCCATTATTCTCACATTGTAGACGTGGTTTGTGAAGCACTTCTTTGTTAAGCACCTGTTTTCTTCCAGATTTTTAAGCACTCCACATGTTCCATCTACTGCTAGTTGGCGCTCGGCCCTAGTGTTTAGGGTACCACTCACAGTTAAGGGTCCATTTGGCCCATATTTTATTAAGCACCCATTTCCTTACCGTTTGGAGTTAAGTGGGGGTGCTTAACAACCGAGTCCACTATATTCCATAGATCCATGGTCCTGGCAATATTAACTACCATACATCCAGACATGGGACTAAGTGCTTTAAAAAGTATTTGGGTACTTTACGAGTCTTGTTAATTTGTAATGGGTGGGTATGAGTACAAATACCTCAGGTTCGTGATGGGTACTTTGAATAAGTACGAGTACATTTTATTTTGTACTTAAGTACTATCTGAAGTACATATGTGATTATTTTTTTTAAACTGGGCTAAATGCAGTATACATTTCATTGGCCTTTCAGAAGTGATGTCAGGGCGAGCATACTTTCAGAAGTCAATTATACCTTACATATTATAGTTGATTCTTTTCTTCGAATGAGGTAAAAACACTGTTTCCATGTATGTATCACTGTCCATCTTTCGTAGTATAAATGGAGGCCACCTGATCTCCTAGTGGAGTTGGTAAGAAGTTGATGACATTATTAGCACTTGTAGCAGCATGTGACTGAATGAAGTAGTTATGAGAATAGTTACAAGACTTCAAAGTAGGGCTGGGCGGTATACCGGTATATAGTTAATACCGTGTAGCGCGAGGGAAACCATACGGTATATATTTTGTGTACAAAATTACCTATTACCGACTATAACGTGCGATCCTTTACCCAGTCAATAAATTTCCTCGTAAACGCAAGCGCAACCGCGTGGCACCACCTGCTTTTTTTCATCCTTTTTGCTACATCGAGAATGGCCGACCTAGTGAGTAAGCCGGGCACTAAAAGCGTCGTTTGGCAGTACTTCGGTTAAAAAAAAAGGAAGCGGCGGTGAGGCTATCGATGATGGATCAGGAATATGCCGTTCATGCCGAAAGACTGTGGCAGCGAAGCATGGAAATACGTCCAACCTATTGGCTCACTTGCGAATTCACCACGGTAAGTTGCACGCTGAAGTTACTGCAGCTATGAGGAGGAGTAAGCAGCGAGCAGAACCTGTGAAGCTTCCCGCAAATCAAAGCACGCTTACAGAAGTGGTTGAAACAGCTCAGTCCTATGAAAGAAAAGGGAAAAAATGGAAGGAGTTGACTGAGTCTGTAACTTTTTTCTTAGCAAAAGATGGCCAACCGATGTACACAGTTGAAAAGCCTGGTTTTCGTCGGATGCTTAAGATTTTTGATGCCAGGTACCAACTCCCTAGCAGAAAGTACTTCTCTGGGACTGCCATCCCTAATCTGTACTCGTCAGTGAGACAGAAAGTACAGGAAGAACTGTCCAGTGTGGATAGCTTTTCTGGAACTACAGTTGGTCTAAAACCCTACATTAGCTACACGATCCATTACATCGACAGTCAATGGCAGCTCCAGAGTAAGTGTCTGCAGACTCATTTCTTGCCTGAAAATCACACTAGTGAAGTTCTTGCGATTCATTGACGACAACATTAGAGTCATGGATGCTAATGGCTGAAAAGCAGGTTTGCCTTACTACAGACAGTGGCAGTAATATTGTCAAAGCTGCGAGACACTTACAATGGCCCAGGCTCTCTTGTTTTGGTCATAATTTACAGTTGGCCATCACAAGATCTCTAGACCATGACCCAAGGGTTTCCAGGGCTCTTGGACTGGCTCGCAAGATTGTCAGTGCCTTTCATTGCAGCTGGAAACGAAAGCGTGAGCTGTCGAAGTCTCTCTTAAACTTCAATATACCAGATCGCTCATTGGTTTCGGTAAGGCTATTAGAAATTGACATACAGGGGTAACACAATCGAAAATATACACTCTGGATTGTATGGGGAACACCCTGAAATTTGAATTAGTATAATAAATATGCATGATAATTGTTCTACTTGCAGGACTCTCCTACTAGGTGGGGATCAATGCTGAAAATGGTAAAGCGTTTATTAGAACAAGAGAATGCTGTACGTGTAGTTCTAAGTGCTGACCGCAAACTTAGCCACTTAGTTCCCAGTTGGCAGGATATGGAAGTTCTACAGTCGATTAACAGTGCTCTTTCTCCTCTCTCATCCCTTACTGACATCTTGTCTGGAGAAACGTATGTCACTGTCTCTGCAGTACTGCCAATGCTCCAGTTGATTGAATCCAATATCCTAAAAGAGGAAGATAGTGATACTCAACTAACCAAAAATTTAAAAGAACGTGTAATTAATGACCTTCAAAGCCGTTACTCGGTTCCCAATGAAGTTCACAGGATCTTGTAGTTTGCTACATTTTTAGATCCTCGGTTTAAGTCCAAACCTTTTAATGACTCTGATGTAGAGGACATCAAAGAAGGATAGTTCTGGAAATTATCACACTTCCACCTGCTACTGCACAGCCCAGTCAGCCATGTTGTAGCTCAACTGAATCCACTGAACCACCTCCAGCAAAACGGGAAAAAAGTCTTGGAACTTTTTTTTAAAGAACACGAGGAAGATAAACAGGCAACATCAAGTTCTACAAGTGCTTCTGCAGAGGATCAGTGCAGAAAGGAGATGGAATATTATTTGCATGCTCCAAAGCTGGATTTTGAAGAGGATCCCTTGCTGTGGTGGAAAACTGCTAGTTTAAAGCTACCTATTCTTTCTAATAAGGCTAGAAAGTATCTTTGTGTGTGCGCCACTAGCTCACCTTCAGAAAGAATTTTCAGTTGTTCTGGAAATATAGTTACCCTATTACGAGCAAGTATGAATCCTTGACATTCTTAGCGAAGAACTTAAAATAACTACATTTTCAAGCTTTTGCTTTTGTTCATAACCAAATTATACATTACTCAACAAAATTATGAATTAAATTATCATCAGAAGTATAATAGTAGGTATCTAGTAATATTGCTATAATTTTTTAAAAAATATAGTGATACTATAATTGTCAATACCTCCCAGCCCTACTTCAAAGTATTTAGAAGTATCGGTAAGAATGAGAGAAATCTTTAAATACAGTAAGAGTATTTTTACTCTATTTACCAAATGGATTCAAGTATTTCGTGAGTACTATATGACCTGTACGTAAGCGCGAGTACAAGTACTTCGCCCAATATCTGCATTCATCTGTGCAATCACTTTTTTTTATAGAGTGTGTTTCCGATGCAAATGCCGTTAGCCTAACGACAACTCTTAAAAAACAAAACAAAAACAAAAAAGCTGATGAAAATGTTGACTAAGTTGTTGTTGTGAATGTGCCTGTTATGTCTCTGTAATTCAGTATGTAGAAGTGAGGTCTTGTCTATACGTGTTATGATCCCTTACCATATGTAAGGATGAAATTGCTATAGGAGGCTGCAGTCTACATACACACATACATACATACTTACATACATACTTACATACATACATACATACATACATACATACATACATACTTACATACATACATACTAATAGCAAGTTGTCTTAATTAATTAAATACCACTGGAGGACTCCAGCAACTCTCACTTTGCAATCTCAGTATTCCCTTTTGATGTAACCAGCAACAGTTGTCCAGACTCTGCCTTGGAAGGCTCAAGCCAATATGGAGTAGTTTATATAGCATCAAGAACTTCACTGGTACAGAAACGGAACTCTTCAGCAAGTCAGTGTATTTCCCCCTAGTAGTATTTGGCAGTACACTGAATTCAAAGTGTACTCGCCACTTAATAACGTTGAATAGAAGTAGTGTGGTCTTTCAGGGGCTTTAACAGTGTGCTATGTATTGTTAAGCATTTGAAGTAGTTAAACTTACTCGTATTAGTTGCCCTCCTAGCTCTCTGCTACAAAGAGCTAGGTTGGTAACTAATATGAGTGAAGACTTGAAGGAAGAAGAGAAACACCTACGTGTACACAAAGTACTTCAAAGTAATTGGTTATGACAACATAAAAATCATTTGCTTTGTACCATAAAGTACCAAAGGTGCATGCAAACCCTCAGCACTGCTGTATACTCACCAGGCAAAAACAATAATTTATTTGGCGTATCAATATTAGCTCTCATGCAATGAAAACACTACATGTAAATGATGTCCTTACGAGAGAAGCTAAACATGCAACTTATCTACCTCACTTACCTCACTCATAATTTCAACAGCATTGTAATAATACATGTGCTTGTACTGGATTGTTTGGAGTGATTTGTGTGGTTATATGCCTTTTTGAAAGGATGTTCAAATGGGAAAAATGCTGTGTTGGGATTCAAAATCTATATTGTCTTCATTCATTTAGTGAATGAGTGGGTCTAGTTAATTGGGTGTGGTTATAATGGCCGCACCCACTTCCTACTTCTTAGCCTAGCATAATATTTAAATGCACAAAATTAGCAATACCACATAAAATTTAACTTCAATTTAATAGGTAATGCCAGAAAGTGATTTTTGCACCCATAAAATCCAATTAGTATTACACATAATGTATTTCTGGAATATTGGACAACAAAAAAAAATTCACAATTTCACTGAGTTCCTCACTACTAAGGAATGGCAAATAGTGATTTTATGAAAATTTATTAGATACAAATAGTTAGAAACTATTAACACATATACAGTAAAACCTCCGAACAACAACCGGTCTTGGGGACAGATCGTATGACCTTTGTTGAGAGAGTTGCCTCTCTTCGGGGGTTCTTAGAGTATTATGCCAAGCAACAATGATAATCCTTAATATAATAGAAATAGACCAATGAATGGTCTATTGAGGTGAAAAATAGTCAAAATAATGATCTCTGTGTTAGTGATTTACTTTGCATAGCTGCTACGGAGTCAAATATTGACCCAACTTCAAAAGACACCGCCAATTGACCTTTTCTTTCCAGAAAATGCTGCACCTCTTCCAGTGAAGCAATGGCTTCTTTGAATGTTTTAATTGCTGGTTCTGGTTGATCGGAATCTTTACCACCTTCTTCATCATCTTCTTCATCATTTTCTTCGTCATCTTGTTGTGAATTGTTTGCAGGTTCCTGGAGGTGTATATAAATGATTCATCCCATGAGTTGTCATCCATTTCAATGCAAATGACTTGTTGAATCACCTCTTTTTGTATTGTGCTTGCTTTCACTTTCTCCCATGCCTGTGGTACCCATCTGATGGCCACCAAAATGTTGACAGATTTGGCCACTTCTGATGCACTATTACTCATCAATCTTGGCTACTATATATTTCAATAGCAATGTGCGATAGTGAACTTTGAAATTCATTATGATACCCAAATCTAATGGTTGCAACTTCGAAGTAGTGTATGCAAGCAAAAACAAATGGTTATGTTCTTAAATATGGTCTCTAGGTGAGGAGGATGACAACCAGCATTATCCGTTAAAAGTAATATGCATCAATTAGTATGGGCTAAGCGACTGTTCAATTTTGTAAGAATTGCCTCCATCAATTCCCCTGTCATCCAAGAGTTGTTTTGGCTATAATAAGCCACGGGTAGGACAGTCTTGTCAAATTGTCTTAAACATCTTGGATTTTCACTGTGCCAGATAACAACTGGCTTTTATTTTTCTCCATTAGCTGTAACAAAAAATGCCACTGTTATCCTTTGTTTACTCTTCTTCCCACCTCTGCATGCCTTCCTTTCTGCCCAAATCCAGTTTCTGGTAATGCTCTCCAAAATACACCTGTCTCATCAATATTCCAGATATCCTCCTTACTATAGCCACGAAGTATTTCAGGTAACCTCTCCTTCCATGATTGAACAGTTTCCCCACACACATCTCCAGACTCACCACAAATTCTGACTTTCTTGATGTTATACCTGTTCTTCCACTTTGTGAGCCATCCATTTGAGCCTTTAAACTCTGGTTTTCCAAGAACATCGGCTATATGCTTCGCTTTCTCAATAAGTTGTGGTCCAGCAAGATAGATATTCTTAGAACAAGCTGCCATATACATGTACCATTTATATAAAGCTTCATTAACATCTTTAAACACTGAAACTCACTGAAACTCTAGACATTTTTTTTTATTGATTAGATTGGTAATGAGACATCACAGAATCTTATTCTTCAAAATCTGCGCAATCTGGGTCCTTCCACAATTAAACATGCTGGCTAAAGTCCTATGATTTATACGGTCCGCCACGGTATATACAAAGATTGAAAGATACTCTTGAACCACTGATCGCTGCTGGACATTTGTAACTAGCTATTAAGAACAATTATTATATATATTATGTAGCTATAATTTGACTATTTTGACCGCTCTAGGATAATTATCCCTGGCCGTTGTTAAGAATTCGGGGGTGGCCGTTCATCGGAGGCTATAAAACTATTGGAACTGTACTGTAAACGTTTCGTTCCACTAAAAACTACCGCTGTGGAGAGGCTGACCGTTCTTCAGGAGCCCGTTGTTGAGAGAATTCACTGTACTATGAACCTGATTTTACAAGGCATGTCTTATACTCGCTTATGATGTGGTGAAGGGTGCCAACACTGAAGTATAGATTTATTGATATAAGAATGCTAACCTATAGATTGTGTTGCATAATCTATAGATTGTGTGCCAATTTATAGATTGTCGCCCAGTCTATGAATGTGCAGCACAATCTATAGATTATGCAAATTCATATGTATGGGTAGTTCTCAATTGAGTTGCACCTGAGTTTGTCGTGCTCACTGGTGATTTGCCCATAGCCTATTAGAAGTGTTTTAAGAGCAAGTCTCTTGGCAGGTGCTGAAACTCTCTGGACAATATTGCTTCCTGTTGTTGTAATTTATGATTTCATTTTCTTAGAGTAGACCAGTTTACTCTTCAAAGTTGTTTGTGCCAGTCTGTACGGGTGTTGTGTGTGTATTCAGATTAGTATTTTTAAATGTTTTATGAAATTATTTGCGTTTGATTTGCCAATATTTGTGCTGTCCCAAATGAGTTTTTATGGGAATTTAAAAATGTTCCTAATATGGTGAAAAGTCTGGGTAGGCAGTTCAATACTTTCATAGCTCTAGAGGTCTTGGGGTGGTGATGTCAAGACGACTTTTGAATTAATTGATGATCATAGTTAGTTGGCGAGCGAGCAAGACACTCTCAGGGGCGACACAATTGAAAATCGGGGATATTTGTTTGTTTATATATGTGTGGACGTAGGTATGTCATTTTATACTTTGACCCTCGTGTTTTTGTGTTTGCTTCGTTGTCTACCCCTTCCCATACCGCCACTAAACAGAATTTTTCGGTTAGCGATCCCGTATCATTCTAGGAAATTCATTGTTTACCCCTTTGTATTAGGTTGTTTCTGAATGATACAAGACGCACTTAGTCTTCAAAATTTACTGTTAGACTCAACACAGTTCAGTAATTCTTCAGAACTTCTCGTTATTTTAAGTCGCAAAATGTTATGGCGAATGGTTACTATGTTATTGAAACCCTTTATCAGATGTAATTAAAAAAAAACTCGGCCTTTTTATTAGTAGCTGCGAGTGTTTGGTGTCAAAAACTACTGATAATTCTGATAGTCAGAGACTACAGAAAATACCAGTACTTGGGGAATTAGGTAAGAAAGTAGTTCTGAATTTGTCAGCTTAAGTATATAATGGTCACAACGGCTGTATACTTATGCTTTTAGAAATAGACTGATAGATGCTTTTGAAGTGTTTTGATTGTGCACAGGCTCGCTCGCCCTAGCACATAACTAGTAACATTACTATTTACAGTATACACTATATAATAGTTAGGCGCTGCTTCAGAGGGAACTACTGTATTTAGGGTTCCTGAAGGCTCTTGATTGTAGCGTCCCGAGCACAGCGAGGGCGCTACACTTAGGGCCTGAGGGACCCTAAAAACAGTAGTTAACGACTGCGCAGCGCCTAACTAATTTAGAACCCAGCAACAGTTCCTAACAACACAATTGGAGGTATTCTGCAGATATGTAGAAGCCCTGCCCTGAAGGCGGGGCACTACATATAGAATCCCTCCCTGAAGGACCTAAGAGATTTAAAGTCCCTCTGTCACAATACAAAAACTACAGTAGCTATGTTCTAAACTATATATATATATGTGTGTGTGTGCATGTATATATACTTTTATTCCATGCTAGATACCTTCACAATGTTTTTTTTATGTACGTGACCGTGTGATAACTCACGTTATCTCACAGCTCTGCTGTATTACACAATCTCATTACCCTAGTAGGAACTGTAGACTTGGGTTGTTAATCGCCCCCACCTTATAAGAGTTACCAACCCTAGTACAAACATACCTGGAATGGAATGAACCACTTATTACACTCGTCGAGTGATATGGTAAGATATTTCACTCTCAGGCTTTACTTTCACTAGCTTCTCAATTTGCCTGCTCGTGAAATATTTCGCCATATCACACTCTAACTCATGTAGTACGTACTTTATATATTATAAGAAAAAGAGGCCCAACTTGTTGGCATGCAGTGATGTAGGAGTTGTCCCGGGCTATTCCCAGGTTGTTGATGAGGTTTATAGAATGCTGTTAAGTATGTATTTAGACGTATTGTTGCATTCCATTCTCTTTTCTCCTTATATTAACTCAGACTGCAGCTTCAGTAATAATCACCTGTAAGTCCTGTAAATATGCAGTATCCTAGGGGGCGTCGCCAACACTGCCTTTCCAGATAATGTCTCCCACACTCCCGTTCTATATTATGGATTAGCTTAGACTTGCCACTTAATTGTCTTGACTGACAGGTTATTGAACTTGTGTCTGTTGCTGTGGTTTCCTTTTAAAAACATTCTGTGGTATCATTGGATTGGTACAGACGGGGGTGGTGCCTTCATTTATAGCAGTAACTGCTTGTTTTTAATCTCTTGGTAATCTTCAATATTTTTATATCCCTACCTGTGATGCTAGTAATTCTTGGGCTGTCTGTTCATGAAACTGGTAACTCATGGGACGGACATATTATGTCCTTAAAGGTTGCCACAGAAAGGTTTAACTCTATTTATCTCCTGCACCTAATGTGATCCTTGCACACTACAAGTCTACTGAACTCTACTCATAGGGAGTGCAAAGACTAAAAGAAATGCAAATTATATTATTAGTATAAATGAATGTGTACATGCAGTGATTGATACCAAAGGAGGAACAATGATATTTGCTCTTCCTAAGCTAAGTGTTCCCCCTCCAATAAAGCTTACTTAATCTATAATTCATCAGATATGTCTCATGAAACAATTTTGTGTTAGTTGATCCATTTGTAAATTACAGCATGTGTGCATATCTTGAAGCATGTAGCCTTCTAACACTGAAGTTTCCCCCTAGCCAAACTTCCTGTAGTAAATTCTGAATATTGTATATTTGTTTCTTTTTACTGTATATTATATATATATGTATATATATATATATATATTATATATCATACATGTATATATATATATATATATATATATATATATATATATACATACATGTATATATATATATACACACACACGTTTTTCAGCCTATGTGTTGGACATTTGCAGTGCATTATATGGAAACAACATTCAAGTACGTCATCTTATTTCTGATTGCTTTTATGTACTTTACGAGAATATGATTATCAAAGCATAATACAGCTGTTGGTTTATTGTTATGGCAACCACTTGTGTTGTATAAGCATGGTGTTGCTATGTAGATATGTAGATTGTTCAGTCTTCTACTAATTGAAGAAATGTGCAGTGTCACAGATGGAGTACTTTTATCTTCAGTCCAGTTGGACGAAACTCCTTTATATTGTGACTGGCAGGACAACTGTAATGTGTAGCTATGGCAATAACACCTTGCTCTAGGCTATTGGTTACATTGTGTTAGTAGTTCCATATGAGAGGAGAGGCCCTAAGACTATCTCTCCCACATACCCACATGTTCTGTAGATACTTGTGGTGTAGCAGACACTTCATACTTCCGTGGTTAAGGAGGAGCAAGAGTTTGTCTGCCTCAGCAGTTTAGGGATTTAATATTTATTATTGTTATTATTATTATTATTATTGTTATTGTTATTATTATTATTTTATTACTAGCAAGTACTTGGCCACACAGTGGTGCTTGGTTTACAACTCCTGCCAATAGGACTACAGAAGTATAAAGTATTTTTAGTCATGGTTTCCCTTCTCCTGCTCTCTTTCTTAAACCTTCTCAGTTTTTCTTATTTCTCTCAGCTCTCATGGATTTCCTTCTCCTCCCTCAACTATCTCCCCTGCTCCTCAGTATCTCTGTCCTTTCTGTGTGTTTTGAAGAAGTCATCTTCGTTGATGTAGCTACATCAGTCAGCCTTTTTCTCACCTGATTCTATTTTTCTTGAACCTTGTGTTCTCCTTCTCTGCCTTTCTTCTGTGGGAATCCACCATGATTATAATTAATTAGCTACTGTAGGTGAATACTCTTGCATTATTGAACTCAATGTGTTCAATTTAATACGTATTTGATCATTCTGTAAACTATTAACTTATAGTCCTATATCTGGATGTACTAATACAATTACATTTCATGTGGCAATAATAGCAGTTCATGCAGGATAGTTGTGTATAGGCAAATTCTATGGACAGCTTAGAATTACTACTTCTCTTTGGCAGATATGGAGAAATGTGCCCAACCAAGAATCCCTTCCTGCTAATGTTGTCCTTGGCTCTAATTGTTGCTCTCTGAAGATCAGTCCCGGGGATGTTGTGTGTGTGTGTGTTCAGAATGTGCAGTATCCACTACTGGAACTCTGTTTGGTCTTATCTTTTGTTTTTGTTTCCTCATTGGCTTCTCCATAAAGGCTTTTCTTGCTTTATAATTTTCAGTGATATCATTCTCTTCTTAGAGGTTGTCCTTTGGAATGGTGAACAAGATTCTTGTTCCCCAGTTGGTCAGGTTACCCGATATATGTGGGGATTTCTCACTCACAGTGTGATTGTTTACTTAGTGGCACGGGCTAATGTTGGCTGGGTATCCACCTTGCAATATCTCATTAGATACCTGTGAACATGTGTACTTCCTTACTACCAGTCTAAGCCAGTCTATCAGAGAATGGATGTGTTTAGAGTAAAGCAATCACTAGAGGTAGTAATGAAACAAATAAATTTATATCTCTTACGTCTTACTACTCTGTTACCATCTTATTATGATGGCAAAAACTTGAGAATACAACGTCTTATGTGAAACATGAAACCCTTTACCTAATCTGAAGTTTGGTATTGTGGGGTGTTGGTGTATGTATATAAGAGTGTAGGATGCCAGGGTGTTGTGATTTGGTTTATTTTGTTTGGCCTAGTTTTGGAGTGTTGGATAAGAGATGTACATATGAAATGATCTAGTGTTTTCAATTGGTTATCAACATTTGTTAAGTTGTTATTACTAGCAGCACCAGTAGCTGCCTGGTTTTTTTTTTTTTTTTTTTGGTTTTTTTTTTATACTTTATAATATTACATGATTGGTGGTTTCAGATTTGGTAAGTTTTACTTTGTTAGCAGAACCCACCTTGATGGCTGAGGTTAAATAATTTTACCACCGCAACAGCTGAGTTCTTCGAACTGTCCTGACCCAGCAATTACAGACTCAGAATGGCCACATCTGTCTACTTACTCTTTCTGAGGAAATCACCTGGCTGGTGAGCAAATTGCTTAATTTGCATGTTTAGATTTTACCTTATATTGACATGTCCAGCCATTTAATACAGCTCCAGTGGTGTGCATTCTATCAGTTTCCAATCATCATACAATACACAGCACATATCTGTTGGACCTAAGGAGTTCTTTTCCAGCTCCCCCTCCCCTCCCTGAGGCCATTTTCCAGCTCCCCCTCCCCTCCCTGAGGCCATTTTCCAGCCCCCCTCCCCTCCCTGAGGCCATGAGTCTGTGCAGCTGCTTGTCCTAGCCAAGCTCTACCAGTCTGAGTAGAACCACATAATTCCATAATTTCTTTGATTGTTGGAAAAAAGAAGAAATCATATTGAAATTGATCCTGATCATTTAGTTAAGTCTTATGTTATTGACTTACAACACTAGCACACATTCATGTTTTGAAAGAGTTCTAAATTATTGCACCAATACTTGTTAGCTTACTGAAGACCAATACTTGTTAGCTTACTGAAGAGGGCGGGCTTCTATTTGTGGCTGTTGATTTGGCTATAGGTAATGTGAGATTGTCAAGTTACATTGTGTACTCTGCAGTGTGAGATATCATTTCCCTTGCTCATGAAAATTAGCAATTAAAATGCTATGAGCCGTATGCTGCCAACGTTCAAATCACTGGAGGGCAATTGCTAATTGTATCATCTGTTACTAGTACGGCAAGGAATTTGGTATGACACTTGAGCACTTCCTGGAGCGTCAATGTCTGACTGTACTTACACGCAATGTACACTCGTCCAATTTCCTTCACCAGTTGCACACACACACACACACACTAAAGTTAGTATGTGCACACACATATGTACTGTAGTGGAATAGCACTGGCACACTAACACGGGCATTTGGTATAGCTATATATCTTATTAGTGCACATTACTGTGCCTGTGGCTGTGTACATTGACAAATTTTGGCATTTCTGCACCAGTTGATTTATATAAACATTTCTTTATTGGAGGGTAGAAGAAGTGTTTTTGTCAACCCACTTGTTTGCTTTGATTATAAACGGCTCTTTCCCAAATTGCACAGAGCCTCTACTGATAAATTGATGTCGTCACATTCTCGATTAATTTGTATTATGTGTCAGCTATTCCTTCCTGTAACTAGGCCTGGTAGATAAGCTGTTGTATTGAAAACAATTTCCATTTCAAGAATTTCCTCAGTTGATTTCACTACATTTTCTTAACAATTATTATATTACGTTCCAGATTATGTAAAATTTTGTTGACATCTTAACTCTTCCTTGATTCTATTTCAAGTCCACGTCAAGTATGTTCCTATAAGCACAAGCTATAAGTTAGATTGACACTTTCTCACTTAAAGCTATAAGTTGCAAAATATATGGAAATAAAAGGAATACACTGGCTCCCCATCGCCATGGTAACATTAATACGCCGTTGCACAGTGAGCGATGAGATGAGAATAGCTTGCAATATGAACTTTGACCCTCAGATATGTATAATGGGAGATACTCCTCTTCCTGAAACAGGATCTGATACTTATTGTAATGTGTGTGTATGTGTGTTTGTGTGTGTGAGGTGTGTGAGGTAATGTGGTGTGTGGAGGTGGGGTTTTAACACGTGTGTGTGTGTGTGTGTGTGTGTGTGTGTGTGTGTGCATGTGTGTGCATGATGAAATTTCCTGTAGTGATTGAGTAAGCAGCTGGTAATGGCACTTGTGATGAAATATAAGCACTTACACCTGGGTTGTATACAGAGGTAGGTGCACCCTGGGATTTCCTCCTTTCAGCCTTAGTTCCTCCCCTTCCAGGCATGGAAAGGATGTATACTTTTATACAGACAGGTTCATCAAAGTAGTGTGGGCCTTGAAATAGGTGTGGCTAAGTCCAGTTGTGTTTCTCACCCCCAGTGAAAATCCTGTACGATGCCCTGCTTAGGTATACTGCAGTCTCTTATGCAATTTGGTTGGCGCAATACTCTGTGTATGTAGTATGTGCGTGTGTGCGGCATCTATTCCGCCTTGTTAGCACTCAATAGTCTATGAACTACTATAGAGTCCATTTTAATTTGTTGCCATGGCAAATGTTGAGCCCTGCCTGACTGACCTGTCCTGTAGTGATTGGGAGTATGCACACGCACACACATACACACATGCTCACACACACACATACACACACACACACACACATGCTCACACAAAGCTTAGTATGTATACTGTCCAAAATTTTATTGAGTCAATTGTCACTTCAAAGTTGTTCAGCTAATTTTATTTGCATTCATAGCTGGCTGAATAGGAGGAGATACTTCATACGCTGCCAAGAGCTAGCTGTGTATAGTCAGACAGTATATCGGCCATTATAGTGAATGTTTTCTCAAGTTTGATTCTATGCTATGGTATTAGCAATGCAGGCACAGTGTAAATTAGATTATGTTTTTTGCCTTGAGGGTTGACCAATTAGTGCTCGGTTACATTTTGGAATGACTGAGTTTTCTCAAGTTAATAAATTCCCCTAATATCCTGAGGTTATTTCTATGTAGGAACCCCATGCATGTCTGGGCAGGCATGTACGGGTGTATTACCAGTACATGCTGCTGAACTGTAATAGTTACAAGCTTTTGTAGTTTGAAGGTGTTTCTAAAGACCGAGTCTATATCCACACTCTGTGTGCTGGTAGTCTATGATGCCCGTGGCTTCCTAGGCCATGCCGTGGTTATTCTTTTGCAATTGTGTTCTTGTAATAGAAGCCGTCCAGGGACAGTTCAGTAATGGCAGCTATATGCGGTATACTTCCATTGACCTGCACAGTGCATGGTTCCTATAGATACCGGTACCAACTTGCTGAACGGGTTTAAGAATGCATAATTGTTTTCCACGAAATTGCCCCTTTGCTGGGAAGGGAGGACAGAGATTGGGAAGGGAGGACAGAGACTGGGAAGGGAGGACAGAGACTGGGAAGGGAGGACAGAGGAGATTTGGACGGATTGGCAGATAGCCTGGGTATTTTATTTCACCAGTGTATTGACGTTGTCCCCCCCCGCGTTGCCTAGTTAACTAATTGGAATGTAATACTCAGTGGTGGATAGCTGCAATAACAGCTTGTCATGACTACTTTGCCCTACAGCCATGAAATGCATTAGCTGACGTGTTTTATGATAACTCACTAATGAGGGTACAAACAAACTCCCAGTGATCTTCATCTTTCCATTGGGCGTGTCTTTGTGTGTGTGTGTGTGTGTGATAAGGGGATGTTGCAGTTGTGCATAAAGCCCCCCCCCCCCCCCCCCAACTCACACACACACACACACACACACTTCTGTTGGGCTATAATTAGGAGATGGGACACATCGTAATAAGACTAGTGCTTGTGCTACTTGATATATTTTATGAAACCTCAGACTCAACAAAGGTGATGGGTTCTCTGCATGGTGCATGTGTGTGTGTGCGTGTGTGCGATAGACAAGGTTGAGATGACACAAAGACGTATGTTTGTATCCGATAGTCCACTCTGTGATGTGGTGTTGATGTATCAAGTTGCTACAACAAGACACCATATCCTCCATTGGGTCATACTCTTCTCCTAATTATTCCACATCACTGCTCAACCAGAATTAACTAGCTTACTCATGCCAGGAGAGGATCTCCCTAGTCAGGCTGCTCCCATTTGTCACGGCTCTGTGGTTCTTGGACATGAAGTCTACAGAGAATTTCTCACTAGAGTCAAGTTGTCTGCCATACCAGGAATACCTCATTTTATAAGTCCACTTCATTTGAGTTTCATATAAGGCACGTGCAATGCATATTATAACAAGTGTTCAATGTGGGAAATGCACTCAAAACATGGTGTCTCTCAGTTCAAAGTTCTGATTATTAGAACAAGTGTGGCTTATCAGACTAGCAGTCATTGGATGTTACTCTAAATACAGTTAATAATTTGTGGTTACTTTTGTTAAATTGTTAAGTAGAACTGTGCGTGTGCATGTGCATGTGTGTGTGTGTGTGTGTGTGTGTGTGTGTGTGTGTGTGGGTGTGGGTGTGTGTGGGTGTGTGTGTGAACAATTCAGATTTCGGGCATTTGGTTTAACCAATTGAGAGTTTGTTTATGATTTCAAATTATAGTTATGGTCTTATCTTTTCTTTTTATGAATGTTTTTATGGTAATCACAATAAACAGTTGAACACGTGAACTAAAACAGGAAGTCAATGTAGTGTGATATAATCAATAATGTGCTTTATTTAGGGTTGAAAATTCCTGAACGCTCTCCGAGTCCACCTAAGGTCATCACTGATAGCAACCGTATCGGAGCTGAGGAAGACATTGATGATTACAAGGGACTCAGCGAAGACCAGATCAGAGAACTGATAGAGACAAGAGAGGCCAAGGCCAATGCCCAGGTTCTGGAAATGGTGGGAGATATTCCGGATGCGGACGCTAAGCCCCCGGAGAACGTCTTATTCGTGTGCAAGCTGAACCCAGTGACCACGGATGAAGATCTTGAGATCATTTTCTCAAGATTTGGCTCCATTTTGAGCTGTGAAGTGATACGTGATCAGAAATCTGGGGATTCTCTGCAATATGCATTCATTGAGTTTGAAAACGATGAAGATTGCGAGAAGGCGTATTTTAAGATGGACAACGTCTTGATAGATGATCGGCGAATACATGTAGACTTCTGCCAATCTCTCGCTAAAGTTAAAGGAGTGTCTCGCAGGAAGTACTCAGAAGAAGACCCAGCTGCACCAGAGAGTGGGAAACAGAGGAGGAAAGACGATGGGCTAGTGGCAAGAAGCAAAGTCAGAGAAGACGTTGGCAAGTACGAGATGGTGTTTGGAGAGGAGGAGGATTCCGGGGACTCTGGAACATTGCTCAAGTCACACAGAGAGACCAAGCAACGCAAAGACGACTGTGACAGACAGCACAGGGGAAGGGATAGAAGTAGTGGTCGAAATAAATATCGCAAGGATCGAGGAAGGTCTCGTTCTAGATCAAGAAGCAGGAAGCAAAGTCGGGACAGGAAGCAGAGTCGGGACAGGAAGCAGAGGTCCAGATCTAGGGACAGGAAGCAGAGGTCCAGATCTAGGGACAGGAAGCAGACATCCAAACACAGGAAACGGTCTAGGTCTAGAGGCCGCTCTCGGTCCAGGGACCGATATCGCAAGTGATTAGATGCACGGGGAGCGCACTCAACCACTCAGCAGTAGTTTCTCCATTCACTCAACTCTTTTCATTTTATGAAATTACTGTTCACCCTGCATACACTCTATTTTGTCCCAAACTTAATTTTTACTTAAAGAGATTTTGATAATAGTTTCAGGAACATGGGATAAGGGGAGGAGTTTCAGGAACATGGGATAAGGGGAGGAGTTTCAGGAACATGGGATAAGGGGAGGAGACTATTATTATATATATTTATTGAGATGGTGACAATCATTTCGCTAGAAAAAAAGCAAACACCCTTTATTTATTGTTTATGTCCCACTAACAGCACAGGGAAAGAGATATAACAGATTGCTTCCAGTAAGAGACACACTAATAACAGTAGCTATCATGAGATTCTTGAACACCAGGATAGATGCTGAGGGTACTCAAGAGTTGTCACCATAAACAGAATATCCCAGAGTGAAGTATTCCAGCCATTGACTGAGGGTTTCTAGCATCTGTCAGACAAGGCTAGTTAGTCACAAGCTATTCTTCTCAGAGCATAGCTTCTCTTACTAGTCTCCTCGTATGGGAATGTGTTCCCTAGTAATCAACATTAATTAATTGCATTGTTAGTAGTAGGAGTATTTTCAACGTTAATGTGTGTGTGTGTGTGGATAGTGTGAGGTTTTGTTTCTGGTATAGATATAGATTAAGTGTCCTTTTTTTCATAATTGGTTTCACTTTTGAAATTTGTGGTAAGAAAAGTAAACTGTTTATAGGTGTGCAACTTGAGCATGTATTGCATTTAGTGTATGATGTAATTTGCACTGAGGCACATCATAACAGACGTAATTGCAATGTTGGTAGAAATGCTGAACACTGTGTTGAGTTAATAGAGTATATTAACAACATAAACTTGAACACTTTAAAAGCAAGAAGCCAGCTGTATAATTTAAGGAGAGTGTCATGTTGCTTGTTGTGTAGCCAGATGGTAGCTGCTAGCAGAGTGTGTGGTGTTGTGAAGGCTCAAGTGGAAACTCCGACAACAACTGACCTGTGTATAACAACACTGTCCTGTTCTTCTGTTTTATTATTAAGAAACATTCGATAACCAATAATATGTTTCTAATACAGAAGACACAGTAAAATAAGTCAACTCTATGTTATATTATAGTTTTTCTTTTGTTGTGCTAATCCAAGCCATGTATGCATACATCATATCTCCAGGGAGATTTGTATCACATGATCATAGGTATTTACAGGTGGCATGATTTAGTGTAATAAATAAAAGTCCAGTGGTTTGTAAGAGTCATAAGAATACACAGGAAATTGATAAAGAAAGCAGTACTGCACTGAGTGAGTGTCCACTTGTTAGAGATACACATCTGCACATTTGATACTCTGGGAGTCTGTTGTGCTGTGGGTTCTGACGGAAACTGTTGGAAGGTCATGAAGAGGCATGAGCAGGGAGGGAGAAGGGGTGCGAGTTATTTTCCTGCTGTTTCTGTAGCCATGACTACCATCATTCTCCAGCACTTGGTAGACAGGCTCCTGCAGATGCAATTACACACACACACAAAAAAAATACAAACAAACTAGGTTGAGGCTAGAACTCGTTATAATCTTACCCTTGACTAGATAAACAACTTATGCATGAAGTCATTGAAAATTGGAAATAATGAGCTAGAGGTAGACATGACAATGAGCTGCTGTTAGTGGTTGGGTCATGGAGACTTGTGAGGATACAGAAAGAAATAGTTTACTGTGAAAAGTTGAAAATAGTCCTTTCATTGTTGTTATATTCATACTGCCTCATCAATCTAGTGTGGATTCTAATTATAGAAGTGTTGTCAAAGCAACTGACACCTGTTGACACCTATTCAGTCATTCAGTATAACATACACTGGTAAATAACTTACTGGTAAATTGCTGCATGTTATCTCAAGCATAGGGTGTAATTCTAGTTGGTAATAATTGTCAAAGTGACCACGATATTGTGAGGTACATATTCTGTTCCAAAGTAAATATCTCTTTTGTCAGACTTGGAGGAAGTAAGTGTAATGTACATGGTATGTTGTACATCTACATGTGTTCATTGAAAGCAAAAGTTAAAAGGTTAGGAGATGACTTCATGTCTCCAAGTTGACAGCACATGGAATTAATAGGAAAGAGATGAGGGGCCAGACATGGGGAAGTGGCAGAGACAGACTGCCTGTGAAGAAAACAATAACTGTAAGAAATGCATGGGAAAGGCTGGGCATGGCTTCACTGAGCTAACTATCTCAACATGTGATCATTGTCTTAACACACACACACACCCTGGTGGGATTTCCTGGAGCACCACCTACAGTTGTATGCATGCTCAAGGAGGCAAGTAAATGTGTTCAATATGTTGCTATACCAACTCATACAGTATACACTCCATCATAACCACTAGTATACTGTACGTAGCAGTAACATGGAAAAGACAAGTCAGTCTCGTCTCTAGTGTTACAGAGTCCTATAGATGTGAAGTCAGTCTCTAGTGTTACAGGTGTTACAAGTGCCTGCCAAGTGATGGTCCTATATTATTAGTTTGAAACATTCTCTAAGACAAACAAGATCATGTGTAGTTTCTGGCTGAGGAGAATGTCCAGTGCTTCATAACTACCTTCAGTTAATGCACGTCTTGCTGTATCGTGAAAGCATGTGTGGCGGTCTGGAATTAAAGTTGAATGTAAGGGGACATTCAGCTCAACATGAGACACGCCCACTTCGTGGATGACCAAGTATAAACAACAACCTGCAATGAGTTGCATAAGCAGGTGGCAGACCTAGCAACAACTCGTAAGTAAATAAACATTGATAACGCTCTGCAACATTTTATAAAATTTTATTAATTACTAATTAGTATCAGCTGGTATCGAGTCTCTAATATCGGCTTACCTGATTTAATTGTGCGTATGTGTCGGATGATGAGTACCGGACTGCAGAGCTGCTGGGTGGTCTGTAGCAACACGCACACATACATACAATCACATGTAGCAGCCTGTAGGCTAGAGATGTAAACTGTTTGATTGGTCAACCATTTTTTCCATGACTAAATACTCCCAAAGTGTGTGAGACCATACTTGCTATTAATTTAATATTCTGATAGCAGATACAGTGCAAGGAGGACTATGTATACACCAGATAGCATTAGATGCATACACTATCAACCTCTCTCTCTCTCTGGACATATTATTATGAGGCAGTGTTTGTGTATGTGCGTGCGTGCACCGAGTGTGCATGTGTGCGTGCACAGTGTGTGTGTGTGAGAGGGGGGATTGGGTTTTGAAATAATATTCTGTAATCTTTTGAGTTCAATTATCAACTATGGGAAAGCGTGTTCAACCAGTAAACATTTATTATATTTGGGAATAGCTACTTCGTTTAGTCTCTATCATCAATAGTATGTTAAATCCCCAATCTGCACTCACTGCTACTAATTATAATAATAATGACAGGATGACTGCAACCCTCATGTCATGCATATGCACGCTGAGGGTTAATTATAATAATAATAATAATAATAGCATTTTAAAATTCTGTATGTTTTAAAAAAAGCCTATGAAAGAGAGAAAAAAAGAAGGCTGAGACAGATATTGTGAAACAACAAAAACAACAACAACAACAACAATAATAATAATAATAATACAATAATAATAAATTTAATATGTGTTGTTGTGAATGGTGTGTGGTCAGGATGTGCGGCACTTTCTGAGTTAGTAAATTGGAATATGTTAGTTAGTTTACCTGTCTGCTGGAAGGACAACCGAGTCTCTGTAGGCCTGAGTGGGCGTGACATCGTAGTGGTGCGGAGTCGTTGTAGACGTAGCAGCATGGTCTGACTCTAATACCTGGTAAACTGGCTCCTGTAATCACAAACATTAATTTGGTATGTTTATTTGTGGGTGTGGCGCATTAAGTAGGTTTGTGTGCCCATGGATTTTGAAACCAAAGATATGGACTATATTAATAAGATAAACCTAATTTGCATTAGTTTGGTTGGTTGAGCAACACACACACACACACACACACACATACACACACACATACACACATACACACACAAACATATTACATACAAACAACCTGTTCTAAAATTGCCCCATGTTTTTTATAACTCTCTACACACTCCCACTGGACTCTGGGGTCTATTCCAACTGCATAGCACCAAGTGCCCAGCAGGACTGGGCGTGTCTTACGTGCACATGGTGTAGTGAAGTAGATAGTTATCTGATCCAGTTACAGCTTGTGCCGCACACATGGTAATGGTCATTCACCCAATAGAGCAACATGTAATGTACACTGCAGACACCTTGTCCTAACGAGTGGAAGGTCACAGGACTCAATGGCTGGGCATAAACTAGCTCCGTTCATTCTGAGCCAAGACTAACATTCAGCTACATCTTGTAGCAGCCAATTCATAGCCTCACAGGGACAAAGGGTACACTGCACTGGATAATTTTATATCTAGGTGCAAGTGGGAGTGTGTATGTACATGGTGTGTGTGTGTGTGTGTGTGTGTGTGTGTGTGTGTGTATGTGTGTGTGTGTGTGTGAATTAGTCCAGGCAGTATTAATATTCTACAGGGCTCATGTATAATGTTACATCAGTCGTCATAAGTTGTGTCACTTGAATTATGGGAACAAACAGTGTCTCAAAAAGGTTATGTTAGTTGAGATTGATCTCACTATTAATACAAATGTGTCTCACATCTGTATAAGTATAAACAATAATTAGTAATAGCTATAGCTGTAAGTGATGATCATGGTGATAATTATACTAATAGTACTAATATGATAGTGATGACAACAAGCTTCCATGTCTTCTGCATACACAGATGCTCTAGTCATTCAGTTAACATAGGAACCTTGATACATGCATGTCACCTAACACATTACTGAACTTGCAATTATGCTGAGTCAGCTGCCCAAGTGGAATAAATTAAAGTGAGATACATTTGGTGTGAGTTTTGGATAGTTATTATTAAAATGTATAGTTACGTTGTTTCCATTGGAAATGGAAGGCACTGTAATAGCAACCATGTAACACAAAGAGTTTAGTTACTAGATCTCAACAATGTCTTATCTACTCACTTTGCATGGGGTACACATCGGCTCATCAGACATATACTTACAACAACAACTATCAGCTCTCCTTTTCTCCATCTAAGCTTTCATGCAGTTTAATATGGTAAGTTGAAGTGAATGTATGTGTACATGTTTGGGTTATGCTGGCCAGTGAACTTGGCCTTAAATGTCCGCTTCATACGTGGTTGTCATAGTAGTTTTGTAACTTATTCTGGACTTATAGATGGAGACGGTAATATTGGATGCACAGACACTCCAGACACTTTTGTATGGCATCACGGGAGGAAGCTATCATTTAACTAAATTTAAGTTCCACCTTCGGTCATTAAGTTGTAAAGTCCTTGTTCCCTCAAACCCACGACCATAGTTGGAGCTCTTCATCGGTGTCTGGAATCTGTAACTGGTTCACACAGAGCCAAGCATGAGAAATAGTGGTGGCCTCCATTTTCTCAAATAGTAGACTTGAGTTTATAGTGTAGTAAACTATCCTTGAATTAGCTTGCCAGTTAAAATACAACTACAATGGCTAGCCGGCTGTGGGTTTATTAAAAAATCAGACTTCATTCAACAATGTTATCCGAGACACTATATGTCAAACACTTGCTAACATTCTACTACCTATGAAGACTTTCATTAGTATTGTTCAGTGCAGCTTCACTTGGTCTATATAGTGCTTCTCATAGTGGCACTTCTGTGGGAATGTCACTGAAGAATTGAATGATAGGAATTCAACCAGTGCACAACTTGCACCTCAAGTTCAATATTCCATTTTTAGCAGCGACTCTAAGTGGATATGTACGAAGCGTTTAATTCAATATACAGTTTGTATTGTGTTGACTAATGCCTCGTGAGATAGTCACTCTGTATTTAGCTTGTCTGGTTACACAGCTATTAATTATGACAGTACATCTCTAGCACCTGGTAATACAATTGACACTGTTGTAGACAGGCTAAATGGATAAGAGAGAGAGAGGGAGAATAAAAAATAAATAAATGGCAACAACAAGAACACCAAAAAAGAAAACTTACTCAACTGTGGTCAAATTATATGGACAAGAAAGCCAGGCTCGTATTTAATTAAAGACTTCAAATTCTAAACTGGAGTCTTGTTTACTTCTATAAAATTAAGTCTGGTTTTCGGAAGGAATGATATTACAGCTACCTTTCCTGATTATATACTAACACATGCTATCTCCATTTGATGTGTTAGGTTCAAGATGATCTTGTTTGTACGCCACCACAAACTTTTCTCCGGTCATAAATTTTGAGCCAACTGGCCTCGCTAATGTACACACAGTTTCATGACACACACATTTTTGTTGCCATAGCGACCGCTCGTAATGTTTACTGCAGCCAGTCTCAGATTACTTGTCATGTTGTGGTACAAATTGTGAGCCATTAGCACTTACTGCATTCAGTTGTGCATAGTCGCAGTCCTCGCCATTCAGGTCATCTGCCAGCTCGTCCTCCCTGGTTACGCCATTTAGCACCATCGAGTCGGGCATCCTGGCAGCTACTGATCCTCGATTACTGGGCAGAGAGGTTCGTGTGAGCGACCCTCGAGTGCTGAGGGAACCTTTCTGGCTGATTTTGTCCAGCAAGTCATAGTCTTTCTCGGGATCTTTATCTGCCACTTGTGCATTCTACAGAGAAAGTTGCAGTGCAAATAATTGGTGTGTATTGTCACATACAGAAATATTGAAATGCTGTTATCCATGGCAAGAATTCCTAATGTGGACACACGTGAGAATTGTGAAATACACTTGTATAATTTGTGTCAGATAAAAGCGTCAATTTATAACTTTACAGGAAACAGTGTCAAGTAATCAATTTATCTTAGACTGAGTGTAGAATTCTAATCTGTCTCCTGCCAGCCAGCATTAGGGTCATACGATAGTACTGAAGTGTTTAGTTTGACACCATCGCTGTTATGAAATATGGAGTGATTGAGTGGCACTCTGGTAAGACAGGCAATTAGGAACCCATTTAAACTAACAGTTACACCAAACATACCTGACAGTAGCGACCTTGACCTCTGTACCTTCCATTGCTGACTCTGCATTATAATCATTCATTCATAATGTGCAATAATATTTGTTATGCTTAATTGATCTGTTGGAATGGTACACACATGGTGTAAACACTTGGAGGTTGAAATCAACCTGATTGATTGACCTCAAAGCCACTTGCTACACATGTATTTCCCATGAAGTCTACTGTAGTGAGCCAGGTCAGTAATTATTAATAGTATTCAAGATACATAGGTAATGATGCTAATTAATATTCATGTAAAAAAGAATGCCCCTACTAGTTGGCTACTGCATAGTCCTGGTGACTCACCCTGGTATTTCAGACTGCGGTTTCTTTGTTCTTAGACAGCCTAAACATGTAATAGAAGAATAACAACTTATAAATTATTACAAAGAATAAATGCTCACATTTTTTGCAGCAGTAATTCAGAGTAGTCATGGTAATGACTATGAAGACAATAGTTACTGCGACCACGGCTACAGGCAGAACTATCACAAGCAATGGTAGACTGGGATTTCTATTTCCAGGGCCTCCTGAAATATCTGAAAAAGAGGAAGATGTACGTATATATATTACGCCAAAAGAAGTGATACCCTCGTTATAGACATATCAAGCTCTTCAAATTACTAGCTACTTCACACTTGGCATGAGCAGGACAAGGTACTAATTAAAAGGCATTCTTTCTTAATTCTCTACAGGATTGTGGCAAGCTGCCAACATTTACCTCCGTAATCTTAGATTACGGAGATTTCAGAGCAAACAAAATATGGACGCCCCCACTCATGTTATTTTTGGTTCATTGATATCCAATTAAATTCAATTAGGCACACCCACTTGTGGGAATATGTATTTCTAATGATGACTGAAATGAACTGCTGGTATAGATAAGTTAAGGGTGATAATATCTATCAGGAGAATGTGGGGAAGTCTTTGTCTTGGCATCAAGTGATCAATGGTGAACGTGAAATGAACCAAAAACTATACACGAGGGTTGAGACAAGAAGTATTAATTTACTGTTTGAAGAGTGAGTAAATCCTCCACTGGTGACATCTGTTGCTAGACACTTGGTCACATTTTGAAGAGACACTCTTATGCCAATGTCTCTGTTTGAGATGTCAGTTTGACTTGAGGCATCGTAAACAATAATGCTGCTATAACTAGAGACATCATTCACTTCTACTCGAGTTCCTTGTGAGTTGCTTCTGGCTATGTGGTCTGAGATGTTAGAAACTCCTTCCAGCACATAGTTGCACCCACTTACTGAAGTGTTGGTGAAAAATATACAGCGGATAAAAAAGGATTCCTCATCTGTACACACTTCAACACCTTGGACTTCACTGGTCACTGTATGGACAGATAAATGAATTATTCCAGAATGAATTCACAATATCAGTATTTCTGAGTAGTAACACCTAATATTATGCTAAACTTTACAAATGCCATTTCACTCTGTTTTTAACATATATTTTAAACTACCAGTAATATGAAACAGTATTTAAAAAAAAAAGTTTTTTATGTACAATAGTGGGAAACTTCAAACTTTCAATGTCTAGCTATGTAGCACGAAGCTGTAGACACCTTCAGTAAGCTGTATGGCTATGTTGTTGCTGTCACTAATATTTCCAACACTATTTTTAAACTGCATGGTAATAACAACACAAAGAAAAATAAATGCATTTATTTTTATACATGTGTTTATTCCACTTTTACAAACTGAAATAAAAATATTTGGCTATGTGGATCATATGTAAGATTACTCTTCTTTCTAGTTCTGTATTAATCCTAAAAAACAAGTAAACCACTTGAAAGTTTCAGACAGCACTAATTCACGGACCAGTTTTAGTTTCAGTTGTCATTACTTTGTCTTATTATAATGATTATAATTTCTGTAGATATAGTTCTCACAATGAATTGTCAATTAGTATAAGTACTATCAACTCTGAGGCACAGGACCTGACACAGCCAACACACTTTTGGTAGCCTAATATGTACAAGCACTGAATAGACATTTTCATTGAGCTCACTGAAAGATTATATGTTCAGTATAAATAATAACTCATTTTAGTGCTTCCTCAATACAATTAATTGTTTGGAACACTCACCAACTCTCTGCTGTGTTGTAAGTTGTTCTCCATTAGACTCAACATACAATAAATAGACCCGGTCTTCAGCTAACTGCTCTCTAGTCTCCTGCAATGCATTTTGTCTCCATACTCTATCTGTACCAGTTGTATTTTCCAGTATTACATCAAATACAGCCTCACTGTACTCAAGGCAGACTTCAGGAACCTACTCAGAAAGTGCCACAACAAATAAATGCAGTAGAAGTAGTTGGTCAATTAACATTACCTTAATAGCCACTGATACATATACTCTATTGGCAGTCTTAGACAGAGTGTGTTTCAAAGACAAAGGTAAGAAAGATGGCAGATAAGGAGGTATCCACATGGTTACTTGGCTCCTGTCGCTCTCTCCAGCATTGTTAGTTGCCTTCACCCACAAGTGGAACACATCACAGAAGGAGTGAGACACATTTATTAGAGCTGTAGTATTCCTCAGACCTGAATAAGTGACAATACTTTGTTGTTTAGTATGTGAGTTATTCTTGACTACTGCCAGTGAAAATATAGACTCTACAGGGAGTGTGGAAGAGACATTCCAAACTACTTGAAGCTGGCCATTTCTAAAGTTAGATATGGTGAGATCAGTAGGAGGAGGAGGAGGACCTGAAGAATAACAAACACAAAGAGAATTCTACTATGATTCTGGACTTAATTAAAATGTGATTTAACATACCATAAAACTGAGTTGTTATTATTGAGGATTGATTGCTTATCAACGATGTACGAGTATCTAGTAGTTCACATCGAATTCGAATACCATTATTTGCTTGTGTAGCATTTATTATTAGATATGACTCATTAGAGGAGGAGGAGTTGACAGTGATTCCAAGAGTTCTTAATACATCGACATCTCTAGGTACATTTGAATTAATTTCTCTGGTTGGAGTATTGACTTCCCATTCTGAGATGAAGAATCCTTGACCAGCTTTACAGTAGAGTACAGCTTGTTGTCCAAAGGGTGCTATAGCACTTGCAGATTGAGGTTCACTTTCAAAATTACCTGCAAAATTATGAATAGAAAGATAGACTAATGCTGAAATAATAATGGCATCTGCTATATCTAATAGATCCAGCTAAGTAGCAACAATATAGCAATTTACAGCGAACCTAAGATTGCTGGGAGGAAGGCGAGGATAATCAAAGGAATTCGCTTGAGGTTGAGTCGCAATATCCACTCAGCCATATTCCAAGGTACTGGTCTAACCCGCTGCTGTCCGTTTGGCCGCCGACTTAACTGGACTAAACCGCATCTACAGGTTGCGAGGAAATGGGCGGCCACCCAGGAAGCAATGCTGACCCTCGCACCTTTCTATGCGGAGAGAACGGCTGGTTAGGTTACTGACAGGACTATAAAAACCTATATTATATGTTTTTCAATTTCCGAGGGGAGACTGAGAGCAATAGTGCGAGTGCAGCACATTTCAAAAATGAGGAAGAGAAAAAAATAATAGAATGAAAAAAGGAAAGAAAAGAAAACAGCGAAAGCTAATACTCGGTTAGGTTCAAGTTACATGAGATAATCTACAAGTTCACTGTTTTGTAAAGGAGAACGCGTTACCCCAACATACAGAACCTGAGTCTGGCTCAACCGGACCATCGGCCCGTTTACCTACCACTTCACGGACCCTTTACCGAACCGGCTCGCTTTGCGCGCTTCTTGGGTCTGCCGACCTCTGCCAGACAAGGGAAACGTGGGGAAACGTGGGGAACCTGAACAGGTCGCTAGATGGGTTGTTTCCAAATTCCGGACCGGACTGACGGATCAGAATAGCATAAAATACGACTTATAATTTCGACGCGGGTTGACCAATATAGTTGAGCATCGGAGTGCCATGAAGTTGAGCATCGGCGTGCCATGAAGTTGAGCATCGGCGTGCCATGTAGTTAGCTAAGATCTGTTGCTACTAGCTATTCTAATTTACTTCTTAGTGCAGCTCTATCTGTTGCTACTAGCTATTTAAAATAAATTAAAAGTGTAAATATATCTACAAATTATCTTTTGTTATCTGTGTACATTAATCACCAGAATATTTTGAGGAACCACAGGGCATGATCTTGTGAAATTATTAGATTAACATCTGGCTGTGCTATTAGAGCATTAGGTACTTTCTGAATAATAATTATTGTAGTTTCCATATATCAAAACTAAAGCAGTGGGGTAGGATAACAAGTCAGGCACTGCGTAATAAATTAATGCTGATTATACTACCGGTAGCTAGGACAAGCTGTAAAAATTCTAGTCATCCAAGCCGTAAAAATTCTAGTCCACACTGGTCCGTACTCCGCGACCCATCTGAAGTCGCATTTTAGTAAAGGCGCTAGGTCCAGTCCGGAATTTAGTGATAGGCGCGAGATTGCATTTGACTAAACCTTTTACCAGCGAAGTGGGAGGTAAAGGGTCTGGCTACGGCAACTAACGGATCCTAGCGGTTGTATAAATTGTTTCAGGGCCAAAGGATTCTGCTGTATGTGAGCCTGCCTGATTATACTCAAAATTTTTAGAATTATTTTATATTTTTATTTAAAAAATCCCATTATTATTCCAGTACTTTTTTTTAATTCCTACGCACTTTTCAGGTCCGATGTATTATACATACTTTTATGCGCACATATTTGTTGTACCATGCGCAGTGACCTTTGAACCTGAATTTGTGAATACACGAGTGACTAAGTCCGTGCAATGGAAAACGTGGATACCAGGTACGCCGCTTTCGGTGAAATTAACCAGTTAATTGAGGAAGCAGAAAGACAGTATGGTGTAGGCAATCTAAATATATTATTGAAAGGTTGCAATATTCAATATCTGTGTGTTCTGAATTGTTGGAAAACATGAGAGGTGTGCTACACTTAGAAAACTATAGTGAATCTTTGACGGATTTAACCGACTGCTTGAAGATAATATGTAAGAAGTGGGAAGAATAATTATGAAGAAATTCTTGACTCATTTACTGAAAGGCCATGTACAGCATATCGGTCAGCACCATCAATCCCTGTGACAGGGTCTGGAAGGCCTCGTTTTAACACCAGTAAACAACAGCTTGAATATCTTTGTTCCCTCTCCTTTAAATGGAATGAAATTGCCATTTTATTGGGAGTGAGTAGAATGACTATTTATAGGTAAAGTTGGATTTATTTATATTCTCTAGCTCGTAAAATGTGTTCAGATAAATAAACTTTGATGTGCTTTATTACAATGTCTAATTGACTTTGCAGTTGACATGGCTTTAGCAGTTAACATTTTATGGTGTTCACTTTTAGTTTTAATGGCTTACATATAGGCGCAGACTAGAGTTTGGAATGACAACTGATCCCAGTATTGAAGTTGTGACCAAGAATTGATATCAATGATCAAACTCATCCAACAAGATACTCCGTATTCTGGTGTGAGCATGATATGTGGTAGCCTACGAGCAAGAGGATTAAAGATAACCAGAGACCGTGTTCGCTTTATGTTGCATAGTGCTGACCCACTTAGTTCAGCTCATAGATGGCCTAGAGGTGCAACAAGAAGAAGACCATATTGGGTGCCTGGCCCCAACTCTCTCTGGCATATCTAAACCAGAAAGTTGTAAGGTTGTAGGCGGGCCTTAAATATCCAGGTATAGATATGTACTGCTGGTCAAACCATAGTAAATTTGCGCAGCTGCGCGGTTATATTTTCGTAGTCTTGTGTGAATTGTAGGGATCAAGATGGTAGGGCAATTGCTGAATCACAACGTTTAAAACAATCTAATTTCACATTGGGTCTCATTTGTCCAAACACAATTTAGCTAATGATTAATGTAAGTCAAAATAAAAGATTGATGGTGTCAGCTAAATCATGTTAAGACTTCACTAGCATTACATAAGAATAGATATAGAGTGATAGGTGAAAACAATGCTTGACGGTTTTAGAGAGTTAAATGAGGAAAACGCTTGATATGCTCAGCATTTGAGAGCCTGTTCTTTATTATTCCTAATCATTTATAATCTGTGATACACTACTTTTTTTTTCGGTTTCTACTTTTTTGAGCTTCTACCTCATAATATTGAAAACCAATTTTTTTAACAATCTTACCAATGCTAACATAGGGGTGTGGCTACAACTTGAAAATGTGGGAGACTGGTTAAAACTAGTTTGCTGTTTTACTCAAGAGGCAAACAATTACTGTTTCTTTTTGTAGAGTGACATAACGAAACAAAAGCATTATTTTAAAAGCAAAAGGTTCATATATATGATCAAATTTAAACAGCTACTCAATTAATATATGTATTATATTTATGATCTAAATCATTGCAGACTCACACCACAAACTAATCAGATGGAGGATCGTCACGCATGGTGCTATTGATGGCTACAGCCGTTTGATTGTTTATCTCCATTCTTCCACAAACAATCGGGCACGAACAGTATACCAGCTGTTTTTGTCAGCGGTTGAAAAGCACCAGTTGCCATCACGTGTTCGATCTGACGAAGGCGGTGAGAATATATTAGTTGCTCAGCATATGATTGAAAGTCGAGGTGCTGACCGGCGCAGCATGATAACTGGCAGCAGTGTGCACAACCAGCGAATAGAGCGCCTCTGGAGGGACATGCATAAAAGTGTTACAGTTTTATTCTATAAGTTATTTTATTACTTGGAGCATCATGACCTTCTTGACCCACTAAATGAATTACATTTGTGGGCATTACACACGTTTTTGTGCCAAGAATTAACCATAGTCTTGAAGAATTTGTCAGGAGTTGGAATAATTATCCTATTCGCACAGCAGGACACAAATCACCTCAGCAACTATTCACTGCTGGATGTCTTCTCTTACAAAACTCTCATATACCAGCATTGGATTTTTTCAACACAGTTGATGAAAGATATGGGATTGATCTAGATGGTCCTGTTGTCCTATCTGATGGAATATCTATTCCTAGATCCAATTTGAAATTTTCAGCAGCAGACATGGCACTGTTGGAACAGCATATTGACCCACAAAGTGTTACAGATAATTATGGAATAGATCTCTATGAACAAACACTTCAAATATTTCACACCTTATCCCTATTTGATTTAACTACAATGTATGTAGCTGCACTTTTTTCTATTAAAAATTAAATCTTGAACTGTTATATATAACTTATTGATCTTAGCTATCTAATTTTGTTACGTTTTGTGTAAAATTGTGTAATTTTTAACCACAACACCTATGACTACACCTCACTAAATATTAACTACAGCTAAATTTAGCTATAAAAACATAAAGCTGTATTTAAGAAAAAATGTTTACATGTGATTCTTGGATTTCATACATCTGAAAACAACAACAAAAAAAGTTGTGCTATTACCAGAAGTGGAAGAAAAAAAAAAAAGAAGTGTCAAAGAGCATCCATTCGCCACGAATAAGTTTCTTTGGTGACGTCGAATATTGCCTTGAAATTGTCATAAAAGTCTTCATAATTTTTATAAGCAGTAGGTAATTATAAAGTGCTACTGCATGTATGAGCCATTGGACGACGACCAAGTCCACTCAATGCATTTAATTCAACCTTAATTTTAGGGACAATTCACGCACTAGCTCCACAAATCTCAAGAACAAAATTAATTCATGAACTCCAATATTTCCAATCATTGTGGTCAAGTAGCTGCACACACGCAATTCTAGTTCATTTGTGGCATCCTCAAACTCTAGCATTGCAATTACTTTAGCAGACGTCACAGTCATTCCATAAAAATGAATGGATATCTGAGGCACTTCTTGTCTCCCAAAAAGAGCTTGTGAGTCACTGGAATTTCAGAGTGGATCAGCATCAAAACTGCGGAAGGTTTTGCACAGAATTCATACAAAGCAATTTGTTCTATGCCTGTTAGTGTATTAATGGAATCTTTTACCGATTACGTTAGTGATTTTGAAAGGAATACACTGAACAGTGCTCTGAAGAGTAACGAACCCCTCTCAGCAGAGTTATGTACTAATCTAATAAGCATACTGTCAAGGTTTGGATGCAGAGAAATGCCAACAAGAGCAAATCTACCAAATCTCAGGCACAGTGGGACCAAGACCCATGGAAATCAATGATGGTAGTGCAATAGATACCGGGAAAAAGCCACATGCTAAGAACCCATGTGAAAGAACTCTGCCAATTATGGGGAAAGCCGTCATATCGATGCCTGGTTGAATGAGTGGTGTAAGTGTCTTACAACCCTCAAATAACTTAGAATAAACTTCAGCCCAAAGCTGAAAACATATTCCTTTGCACTCCTCCTTGATCGACTGCTTGTTCTCCCTTATACTTGATCACCAAAGGGTATTCACCAACAATTTCACCTTCACTATACATATCTATAACATCTTCATATATGTTATTTCGATCTACAATTTGAGTAGGACCTAACATAAACCCAGCTGACTGCACAAAAGAAAGTCGCTCAGAATCACCTAAATTGATAAAAAACAAAAGTTAATTCATTCACCAATTCATAAGTCTGTTTCACTATACCTGCACAGCTGCGTTCAGAAGTACCACTCTCATCAACAAAATCACTTTCAGAATCCACCTCCTGCTGAATCTTGATTCGTCTGATCACCGAATAATGGTAGGATAGTCAATTTCAATTCCTTAGTTTCAGTCATTAGAATCGGTACTTTGGATTCTAAAATGTGCCCCAATACGGAATTATGATCTGTCTGCATGTTCATCGTCTTTAAATTTCCTACAGGTATTGTTTGAATGAAATACTAATTGTGAATTAAATCAAGCTCACCTTAAATTCAGCAAACATATCCAGAACTGACTGATTGTAGCAGGGGCTTATGATCCTTGAATGGAATTAACTGTCATCATTACAAACCAACTCTAAGCGTAGATGAGGCACACATAAAGAAAAAGAGGGGTGCTGACCTCCTTACTCAAGACATACTGATACATATCCTGCAAAAAAAAAGAAGCAAAGTTTGGATCTTATAAAGTCCATTATTAAAAAATTTTTTTTTATAGCTTATAAAAATTGATTCAAATTTTCTATGGGGTAGGAAAAATTACTGAATAAGGTTACTTTATCAGACCATACTTAGTAAGCAAGAAACAATCTTGCAAGAAGCAGTATTAGTAACCCTTCACATTGATTAACTGAAGGTCAAAATGTCAGCTGTATTCAAGATATGACAGTATAGAGACAGACAAAAGAATGACCATTATCCCTGTGAGCAACCAGCCCAGATAGCAAACAGTCATAAAAGAATGAAAAATACAATTTTACTATAGATATGGAACACAAAACATCACTAGTGCATCCCTATTGATGATCTATTACCATAAACTAAACACATCATGATACATACTATTAGATACAGAAAAGTATGTAGAGTTGTAAGCTTAGTATTTATATGAGTGACACATCAGGCACGAATGTAAATATGGCCAAACCTGGGGGGGAGGGAGGGGACATAATAACACTAAATAATAACCAAGAACACAGGTGATATGGGTAAGTAGTATTGCCGTAAGCAAAAACTTGCTTCTTAATGCATTTCCCATTGCGCAACAGTTATTGGACACAGTTCAGTACACAATAATAGAATATACTATACTATATAGTCACTTGCTAGTGTAACAAGCTGAATGGAGTATGTATCTACCAATGTTTCAGCAAGTGAAAATCATTGAGCAATCAACCAAGAACAAAGCTATATGAACCTAATCAACCTACACAAGTATTTCAGGCTACTCTTGTCGCTACTTTTCTTATGATAAATGGGTATAGTGTTTAGCCTGCTTCACAATACTATGATTATTTAGAATATGGAGGGTCATGAACAATCACAACAAGAACACTAAAGCTACAGACTTCACAACAAAGTGTAACCTCAAAAATATAATAAACCATGAGAAATGCATTTAGTTGTAATTGCAATGAAGTTGACACCAACTCTGATAAAAACATTAAAAATGTACACTAAAACTCAACTATGTATAAGCACCATACCTGCAACTTTAGAAGCACTTTTTCATCCTTATCTAGTAGTATTTGACTTTTACCTGGATGGTTACTGGCAACACTAGAACTTGTTGAAGGCTGATCAACAGACACTTCATCTACTGGTTTCTCCTGAATTAAGTATAAACAGCCATGATTCTAAGTGATAAGTCCCACACACACATCTAGTACTAATATGAACACACATACCAATTACAATAAGAACACACATCTAATACAAGTACGAACACACATCAAATATTAGTACGAACACACACACCTATTACTTAGAACATACACATTTAATTCTTGTAAAAACACACATCTGACTAGTATGATCACTGACACACAAAGAACTACAGCTCACTCCTTTTATCACTAAAAGCATTACAGCTAATATCGTAAATAGACATGCCCATTGTTTTCTTAATTAAAACACACAAGGGAACTCTGTATGTAGCAACCATCTACTTACACCTGCGAAGACTGATGGCCATATCTCCTTCTTCCCATTATGTTGACAATAGATTATTTAGTTTGTGCTCAACACTTATAATTGTGATACGATCGCGATATGAAGAAACCAGTGCAGGCACGCCATAGTGATGCCTTTGAAGCCCACAATCTCAATGTTTAATGCTTGCAGGATGGAGTGATTGTATATATAACATGGTGTTTTAAAAAGGAATCAATCTTCAAATATGTTGAATCTATTTGTGTAAAATTATGCTCCCCATATTGTGTGCAATTATTACATACAGTCACATACATGGACCCTTTCTACACTCTTTTTCCTATACCCCCAAGCCTCTTATCCAATCAAAATTCCTGTAATTTTAACCAAATTAACAAAATAGCTAGCAAAATCAACTGCCTACAAAATATTTAAATATCACCTACCTTCTTATCTAGATTCCAGCAACATAAAACAATTTGTCATCCTCAAAAACAAGCACATTATACAGATCAATTAGTCCATGCTTCTTGCTCTCAACCTGCAAATAATAATATACATTATATGAACAATATTATATTTAAGTTTCTAGTCAGGTAAAAATGGCAGCCATATTTGAGAGATCTAAAATCTCTTTTGGGGAGGAATTAGGTGAGGGACACAGTTTTAGTTAAGGTTACTTTTTTTACAGTTAACCAGTCTTACTTTGTCAATTTATTGAGACTTCAAGAGCATTGAAACAAAAATGTCAGACACATAAAGTGAAAAAAAAAACGTAATGAACTGGAATTTGAAACTAAATGTTAATGTTTTGTTCTTGAAATTCAGGAAATACTATTTCTTCTTCAATTTCTTCTTCTGAGTCATCACTGCTTGAGTCTGATTCTAGAGATGATGACACAGAAGAATCAGTCATGTCACAGCCTCTGTGGACTTGCTGGACGTTGGTGCAGTTTTGACAACTACAACCAGGTCCACATGAATGCCCGCCTTTACGGCATCCACAACGCTGGGAAGTACACCCCTTCTTACAGCTACACCCCTAAGTTAGGAAGGTAATTGTTTCTAAAACTAATTTCTGGACACTAGGGCATTCCCAATCAAATACATAATTGCTGTCATTGTTCTTTGTCCAACCATAAAGATCAGGCTGGGGAAGAGAGTCGTGCAAGGCCGTCGGAACCACTGAGGCTGGTGAGGTTTTGGCCTCACCACTTTTTGCCGAAGTGGGGGTGGTTTTGTTTGCGCGAGCGCTTATTATCACGTTGCTTTTTAGCATAGGTAAAAATGGCATCGATGTTGGAGTACAAAGGTGAACTATGATTACTTAATTTTCTACACCATTGACTTTGTTTACCAAACTCAAATTAGTATTCTATTCAATTTCTTTCAATTAAGGGGAGATTGACCCATTAAAAAAATGGGTTTTTTTGTTTTTTAACTTTTTTTATTTTTTATTTTTATTCAGTTGGTTGAAGCATTATGAAGCTGTGCACGAAGTTTCAAGTAAATTGGACATTTCTTTATTTATTTATGATTTTTTTTGTCACCCCTACTTATTGTAGACTTGCTGTATCACCCGCTCGGGAAGAATTCAATCTTTCAAGTCTTACCGTTACCATTTGTGTATCGCGTACCGCTCATTCTTTGTTTACAAGTACAGGTTATTATAGTTCAAAATAAAGCACACAGGAAGAGCTAAGTAACCACGTAAACTGCACACCAATTGGAATAAGTGGGGACGACTGCGCACTGCCGCGTGTTCTTTCTTCGATCGAACCTTTGCCGCTGTTTCTTATTTTGTTCGAGTTTATAGTTTCTTCCGTAACTCGCGTTATGGGGAACAAGCGTTGTGCTAAGAAGCGTCCCAGAGTTTTCCAAGGCACCCAGATACAATTGGCTCCGTAGAGTCTCCACAGGTTGACACGGAGGCTATCCCACCTTCAGTAAGTTAGCAAAAACTTAGTGGCAGTTCAGCTGGGGGTCACGTTTTACTTTAGGTCCTAGGTCCTACATTGAGCGCATCGCGTCGCGTCACCTTACGATCTCATCGAGACGCTCGCGCGCTCAGCCCCTCAGACCCTCAGAACGCGCTAAGATGCGCCGATATGCGCCGATCACCTTGACTACTGTTGTGGTTGTTCAATAATTTTTTTATTTATAACAAGGTCTAACAAACAATGCTTAAATTCAGAGATTTAGTTTTTAACTATACAAACAGTGAGCAGGCAACAATTGTCTGGTTAATTCATGATGGGAAAAAGAGGTGTCATGAACACAAGTGATGACTTGTTTGACACATAGCTACTTACCTGAATATTTGTGGAGAAGAAAGTTTAAAAATGATGATCTTTTTTTTTTAAATGTATGAGCATGTAAAGGAACAATACCCACTTTAATCAACCAATTTTGGTTCTATATAACCCTTATATCTTACTTAATTGGCGAGCGAGCGTAGCGAGCGAGACACTTACAGGGGTAACACAATTGAAAATCGGGGATGTTTGTTTATT
>WLWD01002497.1_pt1:57500-67441 | contig 67441 bp, 46 predicted proteins | sample 6712731 | NCBI WGS metagenome assembly WLWD01 (sample SAMN12718690, study PRJNA576275) | sponge metagenome | isolation source: marine sponge | host: Mycale hentscheli | place: New Zealand: South Island, Marlborough, Capsize Point | collected 2014-11-01 | reverse complement strand
CCTACGCTCCCAGAATGGTGTAAAGAATAAGGATGTACATTACACTGGTGTAATTGTTGTGTCATTAAAGCCATAGATCATAAGACGCAAGTAATGAACAAGGTTTTTCCACATTTCTTCAAGAATAGAAAATTCAGTTCCATAAGTAGATGAAGATAATAGTTGAATGCCTTCCTCTAAAATAACCAGCATAGCTTCTAATTGGTTTATTAGATTCTGAGACAATTGTTCTAGCCCAGCTTGGCAGCGCTCACAATCACCAATTAATGCCTGGTACTCCACTACAAAAGCCTGTGGTATTATCTAGACACAAACAATATACGTCCATGATACTACACATAGTCTGCCCATTACAAAGCCACAAAACAAGGGCGGGTTCAGGAGTTAGATTTATCACAATCTAGCTATATATTTCTAAAATAGAGCAAACTGACTTAAAAATCTATGGACTAGGGCCAATTAAATTAATTTAACAAAAAATTAAGTAGCTAAATAATGCAATGCTGCAATGACTGAGGAGATAACTTACACTAGATTCTCCTAGAGACATGTCTCACTCGTGGACTAGAAATGCAACGCAGCAAGCTTTATCAATCCTTTCAGAAATGCGCACGTAAGGAGGCAGTCTCTAGTCGCTACTTATCGTGCTTTTACGTGACGGCTCTGCTTTGCAATTGTTTGTCATGCGCACATCGTTGTGGGGAGGTGCCACACAACATCAAAAGAATAATGTGAATTATTAGCTACATTTATTAATGTTTATTTACAGCTAGAAGCACCAGGGTTGATAATTTTTGTACACTTATTCTAAAACATTCCTATAGAATAGTTATACACTTAGCTAAATTATAGTTCCGCAGGGCTGTAACAATATGGAATGAACCAAATCAAAGGTTCTGAATTGGTTGATATTATCATAATAAGCTAAGGGTGCATCTCTCCCCAAGGAGTTGTGCCTTTTCTTCAACCTCTCATTTGAATACAAAACAAAAACAAAAACAAACAAACCAGGATGTGGTTTCCTTCCCTTCTGCAGAGGTATGAATTCTTAGGAAAGCCAGAGAACCCTCCTCTGAAGAACAAGGAAGCCATGTCCTCTCCTATACACTCTTCTGAACCTGGTGGCTGTGCCCTATAGCTACTCTTGAGAACAAAGTAGATGCATCTTCTTCTTATGAGATAATGAGAGCACTTTTCTCTCCTGAGAGATAGATTAAAATGAGTAGCTACTGTTAGCAAAAGCTCAATCAGGTTTATTTTACATAAATCACATAGCTCAATTATGCATAAAATTTAGTCAAAATTAATAAAAAACAAAATTAACGATTACCCTACAGAATAGCTCTCTTGGTAAAACACTTAAAATGTGAATACTGCAATTATACTTGCCAGATTTGCACAGGTACATATGTTGTTTATGTAATAACCTGGGATCAATTAGCTATATATAGCCAATAGTTAATTATAGCTATAATAGCAAACTTTTATTCAAAATAATTGAAATAACAAAAACTGACCACCAGTATTTATACAAATAACTAATTAGTGTATATATAAACTAGGTGACATCACTACAGTAGTTGAAATGATGCAACTAGTATAGGCCCTTTTGAAAAATGCTTTGGACAAACTGTACAGTTGCAGTTAGTAAACAATCTACATGTCTACATGTCTGTACAATTGTGCAAACAGGTAAAGGGTATCCAAGTCTATTAAACAATGTACATATACAATTGTGCGAACAGGTAAAGGGTTTCAAGTCTATCACTTGTCAAACCATTATATTATCTCATCAACACAAACCGCCATACTTTAGCTGGGACTTATTATGCTACGGTACATTCTACTGAATAGCCATTAATTGACTTCAGCTTGTATGCATTTAATTTTTTTAATACCCAACTCTACTAAAACTAACGAGTGCTGATGTTCAATTCAATAAAGGCTCTTCTCTAACTTCAATAACTGAATGTAGTGAAGTTCCTGCTTTTTACAGGAAGGAAATCCACATAATGGGTGTGTCAGTGTTGGGTCAAGCCCTGTAATTAAGAGCTTAAGTCCAAGCTCAAGTCTATATTTAAAGGCTTAAGTCCAAGTTCAAGCTCTATTCAGAAGTTGAAATTCTTTATTATTCATTTTATTGTGAAAGAACATTGAAAATTACATAATTCAATAAACAAAGGGAAATGACTTTATTAATAATATTGGTTGTGGCTAATAGCCTATTAGGTAAAATGGGAAAGTGTTTATTGTCTACTAATATTGATTCTTTGCTTCCATTCAGCAAACAACTATCAATCAATTGAGCTTAAGCTCAAGCCCAATTTTGTGATAGAGCTTAAGTCCAAGCTCAAGCTCTTGACCATTTTTATGAAATGGGCTTCAAGCCCTTGACAAATTGGGCTTCAAGCCCTTGACAAAATTGGGCTTAAGCTCAAAAAGGCTCAACTGGGCTTGACCCAACACTGGTGTGTGTATGTATATATGTATGTATGTATGTATGTATGTATGTATGTGTATGTATGCTGTATGCATATTCCATATAATCAAAGTGAATATAAAAATAGCAATAAAAACACTGAACTGTTATTAATATTGCTGAGGCTGTAAAAAAAAAATGCAAATAGTATTTTTTTTTTTGTTGCTAAGCTCTCCTTGCCTTTGTTCCCGACATCTTACCTTCTCTTTCAGAGTCATCAAATTTCATCTTTTTCCAGAGTTGACCTGCATCTTTCTGTAACTCTGTAGGAATCACTTTACCCTCTAGATCACAACAACAAACAACAAAAAAATGCAAAAAAGATGATCAAAAACTGAAAAACAACAACAACAACAAACACACACGAGTTCATTGAGGATAGCATATTATATATATATATATAGCTCCCTTATACGTATGTATGTGTATACAGAACGTACAAAACATCACTATTGGTAGTAGGTGCAAGCTGATTCTGCATTGATGTATTTCCTTCTGCATAGGACTTGATTTTTATCGAGTAATAAAATAATGCCTCAGTAACAACACTAACTGAACACGTGCCACTCCATACTGTAAACTGGACCGTAACATATACTTGATAGGTAAAGGGGTGTGAATATAGAACTATACCATGCCTTGAGTTGAACACACACACACACACACACACACACACACACACACACACACTGTACGAACAAAGAGTGTATGTATGCTTAAAAAAGCTACCATACAGTCACTCTGTTATGAGCAGTGCTGACCTGACATGCTGTCAAATATCTTCCTCTTCCTCTCTAAAATGGTCTTCTCCTTATCTTCCAGAGACTTCCTGTAGAGGTACTCCCTCCTCAGTCTTGCCTGTCGGCGTAACTAAGGACACAGCAAAACGCACACAAAGAATCTCTACATACAGAAGTTAAGAAAACTGAGTAGAGCAAGAGAGAAAGAGAGAGAGGAGGAGGGGGTGTGGTCATAGAAGTTGTGAAAGTTCAATAAGTTATTAAATATCAATCCTTCCAAATGAACAACTTGTTTTAAGAATAATTTACAGCTGCAAATCTAATCACTAATACCACTCTGTGGAAGTAAGCTTGTCCCTATTGTCAACCAGAGTATATATTTAACAGTACGTGCTCAAGTGATGTGAGCTAGTCCTGTAAACAATTGGATAGAGGACTCTACACCCACCAACCAAGGTACATTCAGTGAAATAAAAAACTGTTACTTTGTACTTGCTCATTTTGCTATGTTGCATCCAGGACCTGACATATGAACCCACAATAATACTCATTATATTAACCTACAGGAAAACTTCATCGCCCACAAAAAGCTTTGTCACTGTTACACATAGAGCATAGAGGGAATGAAATCTCACATCAGCGGACTGCTGGGAGTGAATTGCAGTGGATGTGAATAAAAAAATTAAAAAAACTCTTGCAAAATATTTGGTAAGTGGTAGTTACTTTTAAATGCTATTGCATGCATGAAATTAGACATTACAGCATATATATTCCTAAATCTTTCTAGTAGATACTTACCATAATGTTGCAATGCAGCTAGGAGGAGTAGAAATAACACACTCACAGGATGACGACGCGAAGTCACAGGTTTTCACTTACGATGACAATGAAATACCCTTTACCGAATCGCAGAGCAACCGTCTTAGTTTTAGGTAAAAGGTCTTTATGTATAAAAGAATTCTATTCGATCCACACCACGAATTCCTCACAAAAAACAATGTTCTCGGACGTGTAATCGTGCTTGCACGCGTAGAATATCAGGCTAGCTCCAATCATTGGCCGCGTGTATGTGTGTGCCTAAGTAGCTGTTAATTTAAGATGACCCCTCAGGATAATAGGTAATAGAATTAAACGCGTACAATTATTCCTTTCAAAAGGTCACCTCATTAAAATGATGGTTGTGCGTGATATATATATTTTTAGTTTGCAAGGAAGCCATACACATGTTTGTCTTAATACTGTGGTGTGCTGCTAGTCAAGCTAACAGCATAGTTTGAGGGGAAAAAACCAGACCATTTTAGCATCAGAACACCTTTTAATATGGCAAGTTATATATTTCTTATTAATTCTGGACAGCAATCTGCAACCAAATTAGACTAAAATAATTAGTGATATGTCATAGTGATTCATGTATTTTATAGTATACTGAATTTGTAACTGCAAAACAAAGAAAAATTTTTTTTTAAAGTGATATTGAATGATGTACAATCAAAGAGTTTAGTGCTAAGGAGAAGAGGTCCAAAGACGACGATCCATCCAGGCAGAAAATGTGGTCCTTGCCAGTTATGTTGCAAATCTGCTTCTTATTACATACACCTGTCCACTTGGGATCCTGAACTTTCAACAAAACTCCTGGCATGGAGAAAACCATCACAGTTGACAGCTGTATTTTGTCATGCATGTGAAAAAGACATAGAAAGAAAAATTAATTCAGGTAATTATGTACCAGGCTGGACATTACAGAACAAAGAAAACATAACACTGATAATGGGAAGCTAGTTCCACTGTGCCAGGTTCATTATAAACAAGTGCATCTACAATCAACCCTCAAGTATACATGTAGTGCACAATCAACCCTCAAGTATACATTGTAGTGCACAATCAACCCTCAAGTATACATGTAGTGCACAATCAACTCTCAAGTATACATGTAGTGCTAACATAAAGGGGTCATACGTACTGCCCTAACACTGTTGCCATTAAATATCATTTTTGTCAAGTCAGTGATATGGATTTGTACATCACTGAAAATGATAAAATATGCACAAGTTGTAATATTAATCACCTCGAAATAATTGCTAGTTTTAAGTAAAAGTCATGATTATGCCCGCAGACTCAATCCCAGAAGATGCAGTGTGGAATGAGATTATAAATTGCCCTTGTTTCTTGTCAGGACTTTACTTTGTGACTTAATTTTTTTATTTATTCATTGTCTTTTTATGTAACACCCTTTGAGTTATAAATGTGCAAGTGTTTATCTGTTCATCATAATGTGTTGTATTTTTCAACAGCTTGTAACCAATAGGCATATTAGCAGTAGTTCCAATAGAATCAGGAAGTCCAACAGGAAACACAAACAACTCGGGACATTGCAATCTGCAAGCAATTACTCCCTTTTAAGCCATATCATCACTGAACATACTATAATAGCTATCTCTGAAATTAATATTGTAACTGCAAAACGTACTTACCTTTAGTTATGATCAGTTATAATTTTACTTCCTTCTTTGCTGAAACCAATACCTGTGATAAAATACCAGTAAAACTTTCTATCTTTATGGAGTAGAACAAAAATTAGTGCTATATACTTTTTAAAGTGTCTTGTGCTCTCTTTAGACACAACCTACCAGTGACAGAGCAGAGCTACGCCCCAGTCAAACTCCATTTCCCAGTCTCGTAGCGAACTCGCGTAATTCCCGGTTTCTATACGTATACTGAATTTGGTCCTCAGCTCTGAAAACTACCTAAACTGAAAACCACTAACTAATTTTCTGTGATACCCAGGGATTATAGTTACCCATTTGCACAGTAAAACTAACTCAATCAAACACTGCAATTTTGTTTTTCTTTTCAATAATTGTGATGCAAACCTCTAACAATACAAATACATACTAACATTGGTAGCTATCCTAATATAATAGTAACGTCTGCTAAGTTGCACTACAGCTAGCTAGTTCAAATGTTTTTCTCTAAGGCACCATCAGCACCAAGAGGAATGCCACTAGCATAAAGAAGTTACCACACAGCGATGCAGCAGCACTGAATCTCACTTCACACTCTCCTGCTGCTGGTGGATCGACACCGCAAGCAGTCCACAAATTGTAACTCGTAATAGTGCGATAAGGGCCTAAAGTGTCACTCGTGTCTTGTCTGAATGTGGCGTTCACGGAGTTGACGCAGCAGCCCAAGTCGTTATCGATACTCCTGATCTGAGTTTGGCACCCACTAGAGCAACTGGAGTCCGAGGTGCACTGCAAAATAGCACCCGCAAGAGCGGTAATTGTTCCTGTCTGCAAAATACTTTCGTAGCAGTACTGTCCGTTTCTATAGCTGCAATCTGATTCCACGGCTAATGAAGCGAAATTAGCGCAATTAGCGGAAGTGAGGGCGCTCAGTATAGGTTGGATGTTACTCCGTCTACATCTGAACCCAAAGATTAGCTTTTGAATGTCCGCAGGGGAGCAAGATCCTGATGAAGTGGAAGGTAAGTCTAGAGATGAAGCTGGACAAGCTGAAGGTAACGATAAACCACAAAGCGGGAGATACTGAGCGATCAAAATATTAATTGCGGAATTGGACGTAGCAGCACAACAGCCAGCGCTGTCCAATACGCTCCTGAGATTAGTGCGACATTGCGTCGTACAGGACGAGTTGCAATTTACTGGTATAGCAAATAACGAGTCGATGCTGCCTAGGAGCACGGACCCGCAGTAGTCGCCGTTGTTTTTCCTACACGCTCCTTCAACAGCGGAGATGAACGCCGTACTACCGGAACCACATTTGCCAATGTCATTCAAGATATCTTGAGCGTAGTTAGTAGTGGAGCACTGGGTCTGCAGCAGAACATTGGAACACCTCATAGTCTCCGATTGTCCGACCTGTCTCGCGATTCTGGGGTGTGGCACGAAACCGGCGAGTTCGTGAAGAGTTGCGCTACCACAATGGAAGCTGGCCAAAAGCAGGACACACAAAGTTGCAGTTTGCATTTTTACTTCTTGAAATCTTCAGCTGATACTTCTTCGTGACTCAATGAGAAGGAGATTCGGTAGACCGAACGAGTGAGACACGAAAGGGTTCGCACTGCAGCTCCTTTTATAACCAAGTAGAGTAAAAATTTCGCGTATACAACCATTTAGCTTATATTCCCGGAAAAGTTGTTGCGATTTTTTTTCCTTCCATTTCTAAGGGGAAAGGGAGGGGGGGGGGGGAAGAACCTAAACTGTGGTAAGATCCAATTGATAGTGGTAGAGTAGGCAGAAACACTTTAATTTAATTATGAAGAAGCTTGGAAGAATTTTTTTTTGGTTTGTACAAATGTCAATACATCACCATTTTTTTCTCAGCCTTTCTTTTACTCATTAGATCTGTTCTCTCTCTTTCATAGGCTTTTATAATTCTGTATTGCTTAAAAAAAAGCCAGGAAAAGAGAGAGAATCTAATGTCAATACAGCAGAGCCTCCATCACAAATCAGAGGCTGTTAGCTTTGAGAGGTTATAAACAATACATTTTCTATTGAAGGGAGCAAAGAGAAAATTCACTAAATAGAGATGATTCGCTCATGAGAGAGTTCGCTATAAGAGATTTCACTGTATAATTTTTTTTTATTAAAATATTCACTTTAGGTTTTGTTCAGGGGTATCTCAAATTGATACTTCAATAAACAATGAAAACTCCACAAAGTTCTCCAATAGCTGCTAACCCAACTGAACATGACTACAGATACTCACTAGAGCCTGTAAAGACACGAGAGCATACAGAGGCATGAGCTTGACAATCATCCTTACTGGCTGACACAATGCTCAGTGCATGCCCACATGTGGTACTTTGGCCACTCAAGATGGAGTCTAGCCATCGTTGCTAGGCGAACTAACATGCGTTTAATTTCATTGCATATATAATGTTTATGTAATAGCACACACTATACCAAAAACGATAGTGAGTTGTTGTTTTTTTAAAGTTTTTTTTACTTTGACAAACAAGCACATTGAAACACATACTGCATGGAATTCTATCCTCAAGTTGTTGCATCCGCTGTGCTTAGTGCCTGTCTCTTCTTGGCAGTGTCCATGCATACCTCCACTCTATGTCACTCTCTGCTCCAGTCACAAGTCCCCAGCTTACGTAACTCAAACACTAGAAAAACAAAGCAAAATAAAGCTATTGAACTGACATATTTAAAAGAAATAAAATTATTGCAACAAGCAGGAAAGAGTTTGATGCTTTACAACTGAGTGATAAATGCATGTTTTTATTACTTTATTGCTATTTTTATTACTATTTTTATTATTATTATTATTGGTATTATCATTATTATTATTGTTGTTATAATTATTATTATTATTGTTATCATTATTGTTATTGTTATCATTATCATTATCATTATTATTATTATTATTATTATTATTATTCATTAGATCTATTCTCTCTGAGTAAAAGGTTGAGAAATAAATTTTTGATCAGTATTGTGAGAAATATCTGCTAAACCTAAAACTATGGAAGTAGTAATTTTCTTGGACGTCAACCACTGATAGAGTATACTTACCAAGACCATTGTCTTGTTGACGTTAGTGAAGTTCTGGGCCACACTACCACTAACTCACTCACTCCATGATGTGTGTTTTACTGGGATAAAGAGACTTACCGTTAAAATACAACTGGTTTCCAAAACACTAATGCCAAGTTCTTGGAGTTTCTCCCACAATGTGAGTGAAGTATTATATGTACAATACATGTACATAGCTCACCTCAGCTACTCATAAACTCATCACACTTCAATTCAAATCTTGGACCCACTTCCTTCAGTTCCACCTTTTTGGAACCCAATCTTTTTTTTTTTTAGATATGATGTCTGGAATGCAAATACTGAGTAATTGACTTGTGTATGAATGAGAAACTCGACTCCATCATGTGTGTATGCATGTACCTGAAAGACATGTAGTCATCTTGAATGGCAAATGTAACTACTCTCTTGGAATCTTCTTTCTATACCAGAAATATATATTCAAAATACATTCATCCACTTCATGTACAATAATTAATACTATAAAATCAAAATAATTAATCAAAAAAATAATAAAATGCACTAATAATGCATCAATAATTCTAACTCCTGTGTATTAGATATGTGTGCATATACACAAATATACAGGTATATTAGTAGATATACTAGTGGTGTGCTTTAGCACAAATGGCGAGCGAGCCTAAAAATACACTAATGGTTTTAATTTGTAACACTCAAGCTACTAAAAAAAAGTCCAAGCTGTTAAATTACGTATGTACGGTAAAGGCATTCAATGCCATAGTAACAACTCCCCGCAACTGTTTGAATTGAAAAAAAAGAAAAGAAAAAAAAAGCAACAATTAATAACAAGTCACGTTATTTAAACTTTTTCTTCGTGATATTCTTAGTAATAGTTGTAACACACAATACTTTCACACAACTGAACATACCTACACAAGACTTGTGGACAATGAATTTTCAAGTAAAATACTGCTGTGTAGGGCTTATGACTATGTCAAATAGCGTATGAACTTACCACAGCCACTAATTCGAATAGAAATGGAAGTCCCGTAAGTTTTTGAGCTTTAACTGCACCAGCGAAAGAATTCAAAGCAGTAAACAATTCAATTTCTGGATGATAAGTGTAATGATCGAAGTGATGTCTGGGACAGGGTCGAACACTGAGCTAACACGAAAATACGAGCGGGTCAAAGTACAAAA
>WLWD01002497.1_pt1:0-52500 | contig 67441 bp, 46 predicted proteins | sample 6712731 | NCBI WGS metagenome assembly WLWD01 (sample SAMN12718690, study PRJNA576275) | sponge metagenome | isolation source: marine sponge | host: Mycale hentscheli | place: New Zealand: South Island, Marlborough, Capsize Point | collected 2014-11-01 | reverse complement strand
CCGCCGCCCCCCCCCCCCCCCCCCCCCCCTTCTCTTGCTCTGCCTGATGCACTGGCCTGGAGCATGGAGAAGCACGGGGATGTCATGGCTAGCACGCTATATTGATGACTTCATCACTGTGGGAGCACCAGGGGGTAGTGAGTGTGGCGACAATGCGGTGACCATGCATAGGGTGTGCCAAGAGCTGGGCATGCCCATTGAACCCGAAAAAAAATGAGGGACCAGCAACAACCATCTCCTTCCTAGGCTTGGAGGTAGACTTGGTAGCCATGGAAGTGCGGTTGCCGCAAGAAAAGTTGGCGAACCTGAGGACCCTACTTCGCAGGTGGAGAGGAAAGAAGGCAACAAAGAAAAGAGATCTACTCTCTATAATTGGCTCCCTATCTCAAGTGCAACCAAAAAGGGGAATGCCAAGTGGTGAGGAGTAATGAATTAACACCACTTAGCACCCTACCTAAGCAGCAGCAATCCCTGCTCTCACACCACCTCCAATGAACCATGTTAATTATAAATACACAGCATTTTGATATATTAGGAGGCTGCATTTGTGTCTGATGAAAAACTCCTATTAGTGGTGGGCGATACCGAGTAGTTGGTATCGATACTTCGATACTTCCAGAGGAAAGTGTCTGGTATCGATACCAGAGTGGTATCGAACAGACTTCGATACCAAATCCTGCCCAGACAGAATATCGACCTTTACCGACATCTCATTGTGGCCAACATTAACACTTGGTAAAGGTGGTTAATTTAATGTGGTTAATTTAATGTGGTTAATTTAATGTGGTTAATTTAATGTGGTTAATCTCTAGCGGTTCCTTCCAGAGCTGAATAGAAATAAATGATACATGATTTCTCCCTCATTTAAGAGCGAAGAAGCAGAATCATACCACAGAACATTGACATGATGCTCTTTCTGAATCAAAATAGCGAACTTTTTCATCCGTACCAAATCATTTTTTTGACAATTCATCTAAATTCAAAAGAATAATTTAATAAATTAGTGAGCATGCGTGGTATCGATGATACCCGCCGATACCAGGTTCGAAAGTACTTGGTATCGATATCGAAAACATAAATCCGGTATCGCCCACCACTAACTCCTATCACTTAAAGTATAGTAGGGGTTTTCAGGAAATGATCACTACACCTTGATAGAGTAATAGTAGGAGAAGTGGTTAAAAAAAATGTAAATAGGGGGGGGGGGGGGGGGGGGGGGAGATCATTACATATGTACACATACTGACGGCTGTCACTCCCACTATTCCTTATCTCTCTATTCTAGTCTGCCTTCCCACCCCCTTGCTATCATACAAACCACACGGCACACTCACTTTATATGTAACCCCTCTCCTCTCCCCTTTCCCCTTCCTATAAGTAAATATTATTAGTGGCAAGCAATCAATGATCAGCTCCCTTGCCATTATCATGCTGAAGAGCAGGCTCTGTTGAGCACATAAAAAATATTTAATATAGTGGTGTTTGTGCACAAATGTATAACTAGCAAACAACAACAACAACAACAACAACAAAGAGACATGAATAGAGCAAGCATTGTGCACAAAAATCTGATACATTATTTTTGCCATTGATTTCATGGGACTGAGGTCTATATTTTTGCAGGGAGAAACTTGAACCTTGGGGAACAATCCTGTATCCCTGTGGGCCAGCCCACATGAAATGGAGAAAGAGACGAAGGAGAGGAAGATAAAGAAGAAGAGAGAGCCGTCATTATGTGTGCATGAGTTGTGTCATTGTCATTGTCTTTTGTGTGTACTGAACAAATTAGTGTGTATGTGTGGTTAGTGCTGTAAAGCAGTTGTGTGGTTAGTGCTGTAAAGCAGTTGTGTGTGTATATGTGTGCGTGTTACATTTGTATCATAGAGCAGGAAGTGTGCACATTATTTTGTGCTAAATAGGTAGAGTCATTGTGTGTTGTATACAAGTTGAGTTTTGTGCCATGTGCTTCAGTCAGTAGTATCATTCAATTCTTTGTGTGTGCAGTCTCTAATTTAATCTATCTATTGGAATAGTGTTTCAACCGGTTCCCAAACCAGCCCCCAAACCCCTCCCCCTCACCCTCTATATAAAACCTCCAGCCTTATCTAATAGTAGTAATTGTCCATAATAATCAGAGTGTGATGAGAGATTTCACAGCAGGCTATCTTATTTTCACAAACCAAAGGCAGAGTGAAAAATAAAGCTTGAAAGTGAAGTGTGTGCCATATCACTCTGATGAGTAGTAAGTGGTTTATATTCTATGTGAATCTTTTCACTGCTGTAGTTTGTGGGAGGTGGGGCACTCAGCTTGTACAGCGGGCCAACTCTCCCATACCTCCAGCTCATGTATTAGTGGTCATGTATTAGTGGTCATGTATTAGCGGTGGCTTGGACCCTGCTTATGACTGGGGAAGGTGGAACCAGAAAGTGCTAGGGTTGCTGTTGACTATAGCACCTCAACAATACAGCAAACATTGGGAGATAACACTAAGTAATAACCTCACCAGGTTGGGGGGGGGGGGGGGGGGGGGGGGGGGGGGGGGGAGTGCCTCATAGTTGCTGTGGTAACAGCCATGGATTAAAAATGTTATTCCCCTGCATGGTTGTTTTGAGGGGACAATATGCCCAGTTATGCAGTGAGGGTTAGATTAGACTTTATACTCTCCAATAAAATATGTAATTCATCATGTCAGTTCTTTATACATGGATGGAGTAACCGTTACAAAGAAAGCTTCTCAGAATTGTCGCTACATACAAGCAGAAAATTACAAATCAATTACCGTGCAAGATATCTCATGAGTCCTAGTTAGTGCTTTAGTACAAGCAACTAGAGTTTCCAGACCATCCCCCTTTACCCACTACCCATATGAATACTTGGTATATTATTGGACAGAAATCAGGGCATTATCTAATCGTAACTGTAGAAAATATTCCTCAATCATTCATTTCAAGTACATCAAATTACACCTTGTGTACTAAAAAAAAATGGTAGTCTTTTTTACCGTAGTTTTTACTGTTGCGTTACGTACAGTTTTGACTAAACAGCCAACACCATTTACTAAAATGGTAAAAAAAGGTGAAGCTTTTCTGTCGATTCACTGATATTTCCTAGCTAAAAACTTTTTCATAGCTATATCATAACTAAAGACTTGTATCTCCCGTTAAACGCAACGGGGATAGTGCAAATAAGCTCGTGCAAAATTTTAACTGCTTCAATAAAGCTTCAGACTGAAGTTTTGACGGCACACAGCTATGTATAACAAAGTCTGCATATCGTAGGTTTTCTGTTAGCGACTGATGGACCTCCAGTAGTAAAAAAATCTAAGCCAGAGAAGATATTCCAAAATGAGTCTTGTAAAATTTTCACATCCAATCTTCATTAACAATAACCTCCCTGTGAATTCTGAGAGAAAGTGCTGATCCAGCATCCAATCCAAAAAATTTCACCAACACGTGCTGCATTGCATGTTTGTGGTTCTAATCTAATTATAAAACCAGTGACATTGACCTCCATTCTGAAACCAGTGACATTGACCTCCATTCTGAAACCAGTGACATTGACCTCCATTCTGAATGTTGCTGGGCATTATATTAAAGTGAACCTTAGATTTTTTTTTAAAGTTGAGTGTCAATTATTTTTGTAACTTTCAAAATGTGTAAGTTTCTTTCTAAGCTTCCTGTATTTATTATTAGACTCTCTCTTTCACAGGTTGTTTTTTATTTATTTTAACAATACAGAATTGGCTGAACCAAGAATTGAACCCAGGATTACTTGCTTATTTTATTAAGAAAGTGGTCCTGCATTCGACCCTGTGTGACAGCCCAACATTTTTTTTTTTAATTCTGAGAGAATATATGTGTAAGGTGTCTACAAAAGTTAATATTTCTGCCATATTAATATTTTTACATACCTCAAAGGAATTCCAGCCTGACTCCACAACCCATCCTTGCCGGAAATACCAAATAGAAGTGGGCGAGAGAAAACTATGGGACAAAATAATACCACTCACTAAATAATAGAGCCTTGGTGATGTTGAATGACATACAATAGTTTAGTGTCCATCTTGGTACAGTGGACTGTCAGCTATGCAAACACATTGGGACCAAGAAGTATTTAGATGAAATGTTCAGATAACTTAAACAATAAAAAATGTATTATAAACACTAATGAAGGGGTGTGGTCAAGCAATTCTTTGTATCTGCATGTGCTACTATTAGATTTAAGGTGTTCGGTGAACTGAAGTGTTCAGATAATTAAAGTTCAGACAGACGTTCTACTATATATGTGTGAATTTCATTATTACTTGCATGAAGTGTTATACACAGCCTAATTAATGCAGAGCCTAGACAATTCTCTTCTGGTTAAAGCGGGACTTTAACTGCAGTAACTGAAGTTAAAGAGGAGATCACTTACAGGGATTCATATAGGATGATTAGCTTTCGAGGGGGGATAGTCTGGCATAGTAAGACCCTTTACCCACTAATCACTGAGCAGAGGGAAAGGGTCTGGAATCGCAATACATCGAGTTGTTCCAACCAGATGTAATGAGACTTCGCCAATTGTGCGCCCGCTTACAGTAAGCTTCATTAACAATATAATTATCATTACCGAAATCCTGTAACAGGCCGGAACAACTCGATGTACTGCATGAGAACGGACCCTTTCCCTCCCATGTGTAGCGATCAGTGGGTAAAGGGTCAGGCTACACCAGACTTGAGGGGAGGGAGAGGGACAAAAATGACGGCTTATAATGTCTATGTATATATAAATCTTACCGGTCCCTTTCCAGATCAGCATTTTTTCTGTAACTCCTGTAGGAATCACTTTACCCTCTAGATCACAAACAAACAAAAAATATGACACAACTAACAATCAAACAACAACTAAAATTACAAACAAACACAACAAACGAGTGAATGAATGGCTGGACAGGTTATCCGTTATGTAGAACTATGATGTATGTGTAGATTCAAGCTACACTGCACAACTTCAATTGTTTGCACACACATGGTACCTCACTTAAACACAACGTACACTTGCCATTTATACTAGGTAAAGGGTAGTCAATACTATTGTCCAAGTGGGCTGTTTTCAAAATAAAACACAATAAATAAAGTCACTGGAGAAAGTGTCAGGGCTCCAAGAGGTTCAGTTTCTATATATTTCTATGCTCAAACTGAGTGATCTCTAAATAGATTTCAACTCCTGTTGATTTCGCCACGACAAAAACATTAAAAAAAACAAAAACCGAGAACCTGAAACTGGTTGACAGAAGAGAGCTTCTTGGCTGATAATGAACAGTTGCCATTGGAGAGGTTCCAAAATACAAGAAATAATTTTACTGATAGAATAAATCCTTTATCGTTGCTGTAAGTCAACTGGCAGATAGCAGCTTTGAACAATTAGTTGTAAAAGAACCATCACCAGGAAATGTTATAGCTTCACTAGAAAACTGTTTGAAGTTTTTAAAGGATAGACGCATTGCATTTAATTTTTTTAAAAACAATACTCGTTTCTATATTTTATTACTCTTCCTTTTTCCTATCCATTTCAGCAGTCAGAGAACCAAAGCATACGAGCTAGCTACTCCAATAGACCAATGCTTTAGCTCCATGTGGAAACGCTTATTCTGCTACTTCACATCCAGGGCCTTATAACCCACAAGAATCGAAAGTGTTGTCACAGCATAGGGAAAAGACAATGTGTGCAGTGGAGTGGGGGGGGAATTTCCCTGATTGAACAAAAAAAAAATCCTAGACATAAACATACAGCAAACTGATTTCAACTTGTTGTAGTTACATCTTACCATAATACGCTACGGCTACAAGAACAAGATGTCAATCAAAGCTTTAAGTAACAAAGACCCTTTACCGAATGGCTATGCCGTGTTCCAACTTTGAGAAACCCTTTACCAAACCCTTTACCAAACCCTTTGGTTGGGAATGAAAGCGTCTGAGCATGGGCAAATCAAGATTCATGCCTCACATTTCACACACATACCTGCTGTGTGAAAGTAATTCAGGCTATTCTCAGTTTGCAGGTGCCACTTTGCTGCATACTCATTTCTAACCATACAGGCAGTTATCTAGTCTGTTTTTGAAGTATCATAAGTGAAAATGTGCAAATTGATATACATCATTTTAAGCCAGTTATTTCTCCTCCGGTTTACTAAGGTAAGATTAATAAAGTACTTATTACACGAGCCAGAGGCAAGTGAAAGACTGAGAGTGAAATATCTAGCCATATCACTCTGACAAGTGAATAAGTGGTTTATTCTACGCTAGATATGTTCACTGAAGTAGTTTGTACTAGGACTGATAACTCAACTCAAGGTGCAAAGTTGGCCCCATCTCATAGGTCACATACCTAAAAATATCATTGTATAGATATCTAGCATGGAATAAATAATATCTATATAGTATTACATAGTTAGAGTGTGATAATGGTGAAATATTTCAAGAGCAGCAGGCTATCTCACAGTGTAAAGTTGGCTGTAGGGACTAGTTGGCTGTAGGGACTCCTCTTCCCCTGCTGATATTTTAGCAGCTGCCTTAACCAGGGTTGGGTGGGCACCACCAGAGGAAAGTAGTTGTAAAAGCCTAGAAAACTGGTGAGGGCCCATTGCTGGTTAGCACTCTGTACCTAAATATAACACTCAGTACCTAAACATAACACTCAGTACCTAAACATAACACTCAGTACCTAAATATAACATTGTGATTATATTTAGCATGGAATATGAATATATATTGTTAAGAGTGCCAGTTCAAGAATCTAGAAGAAGAGCAACTTCAGTCCTTAGATTGTAACCCATTCAGAAGTTCCCAATGGAAAACTAGATGCAACATACCAGAACCTCCTAACTATTTGCCAAGAATGAAAATTGAATGGTTGTTTCAACGATATGAGCAAACCATGAAGTTAAAAGATGCCCATCTTAATGCCAAATTTTCTTTCGCAAATAGCAGCTCATCTATGCTGAAATCAATGCTTACTTTTCTTGATACTCTAAATTTCAATTCACAAATGGGAAAGATAATATGTAAGATTGAATTAGATGGAGATTCTTCACGATTTGCGCCGTCTATGGCTCTGCTTATTGATAAGTCACTAATGCCTTTAAAAAATGCTTGTTCTCCAAACTTTAAATAAAGTCAACCAGTGGATAAGTACTCAGGTGAGAAATGGAATAGTGATGTCCATGCTGTCTTATACTTGCTTAAATATTATTGGATGATAGTAATACTTTTTTTTTGCTGTTGTAATCATCAGTGTACTAAGTTTATGGTGACTTTAATGACATTCTTGCCTAATGAATACATACACGTACATAATATAATGTATTAATATATATATGATATGTGTAATATATATAACACATTGTACACAATATAAATTGTAGTAGAGTATTGAATCTATATGGAAGCATTAAATTTATACACATTATATACAACATGTAGTAGTGTAGGTTCTCATTTATCGACCCCCATCTATTATCGATCATGTAAGCCTCAATTATTAGGTACTGAACAGAGCCTGATAACTGTTGCCACATAGAAAATGCATTAAAGTAAACAGGATGTGGCTTAGGGCAATATTTTTCCATATCACCTGTGTTCATAGTTATTACGTTGGGTTATTACATCCCCCTAGGTTATAGAATTGTTCACCATGTTTTAGCTGTAAAATCATTTGTAATTGCTTATAATTAATAAAATTGATGTGATTATGACAACTAATACTTTACTTTGTTGCTGTTGTTTGTGTGTTTGTGTGTCAGTTCAATTGTGAGTATGTAGCTGTGTGTTTGGAGGCTACATCATTTTTAGAGAATTCTTTATCCTTCATTTGTTCTATATCTTTGTATGAACTCAGTATGTGTGACATGTGTTGTTGCTGTTTGAGCGAAGCTTGCTTATATGAATTCAAACTCTGAACATTTTTATGGCCAGACAATTGCATAATTCGACTATCTGGAACATCACAGTGTGCCAATTTTGTTATCATGGTTTTTCTAGCAGAATGGTTTGTCTTCCTCCCTTGTAATGAGCCTTGAGTAGAAATTCTCTTCATAATCTGCCCAACTCTATCCTTTCCCATTTTCTGTTTTTTATTGAAATTTAGCTCATCCAGCAGATACACAATTCCTTCAACATTCATTGCTGAAGGAATTGTGTATCTGCTGGATGAGCTAAATTTCAATCTTGCTTAGCTAAGCAGCTACAAGAAGAAACAATAATGACAATGCCCTATAAGGGGTTGTATGTTTGACCAGAGAAGCCATATTACAGATGTTGTTATCCTCCATTGGTTCCAGAATTTTCTGTTTATTTTTACATTTATTTTATTTTAAATAACACTGACACCTTAAAACTGCTGATCTGGTCAGGAATAGACTAATCATGCAGTTGAAGACTTGCACATGAAAGAGACGGAGTGGTTGGTGGCGCCTGCTACCTTCCATAGCTGAAAAAGTACAATAACAGAATCCATATAGAGCATAGTGACACTAATAGAGCCCATACCTCCATTGCTATCCCTGTTGGCAGAATATAGTGTTACCTATCACGTAGTGAGTAAATTACAGAAAAAGTGCCCCATCATGTGTCTGATAGTATCACACGCACCACAGCTAGGCTGGTACCCATGCTTCATTTATGGAACGTTGGATTATATGGCATCATTTCCTGTTAGAGTATTTTTGTGGTCTTTAGGCATTGATATAGTAGTACAATTTCCTTTTGGACTGAGTAGTTGCTATTGTGCTCTGTGAGAGCAGTGTGCTGACAGGGTTGCATTGTGGTCAGCTGGAACAGTTTTTTCCTTTTCTTCAGCTAAGAAGATGGCATCTTATCTCTACTTAGTTTGTCTTACAGGATTAGCATTCAGCTCCAGAATAGCTGGTAAGTATATTATAGTAAGTGTTTGATGGGCCTGTGATACACTTGTATATTTAAATCCATTTTAATTATTTGCTTAAACTGCTGTATAGAATATAGCTTGCTAATCTTTAGCAATCTGATTAGCTGCATGTATGTATATATAATATTTGTGAACTCAAGTCCTTCACTAGTATATAAATTATGAGCATGTGGTGTCATACATAAGCAAATGAAAACAAGCAAACAAACAAATAACATATAGCCATTGGTAGTTTCATAACAAAGCATGTCTTTTCTGATGTATACTCTATAGCAGGTAATGAAATCCATTCAAAAGTCCCAACTACATGCCCTACTAATCAAACAATTACTCGCAGAGAGAAAGGTGAGTATTCGTGTATTCGTATGTTTTGTCTTCTTTAGGCACGCATTATTCTTGTTTGTTTAGTAGCATGCAAGGCTATAGTAAAAGATTAATTCCATTATTCATGGAAGCTATGACTCTAATTAGTCTCTAAGCACTCTCAATGGCTTACTTACTTAGGTCATGTACATATTCAGGTGGTAATTTAAAACTTGCTCATGTTGGATGTGGTTGGTTGACACTATTTCTGAGCTTTTTTAAAGTAATCACTTACAGAAATATAATAGTGTTGATTGAAATAAAAAATAATTTTATTATTGCATTTTTAAGATTACATTTGAGGTAGACAGTAGACAGATGTTTGCGAAGAATGTGCTCATGTTTCTGCATTGAATAAGTGCCTAAGTTGAGGGAGGAATCCAGGGGCACTGTTGTGTTTGTTTGACTCGATAGAGCTTCTATGATATAAAACAAGGAAAGTTAAATAACATTTAGCTTGTTCAGGTCTAGCTACCTGAACAAGGAGAAGTCTTTAGCAAACAATAAACTAATATGTGCTACATCAACTCATTATCGTCTAATCATATTCATGATCCATCCAGAACCACCACAAACTGTACCATGTCATCCCATTATATATGCACTGTAAGTTGTCTTGGAAAAATTAGTCCATCATAGTCAAGCTCAGTGAATGCAGACGGCGTTACCTGCTAGTGACTTGTTGCTGTGGTTGAGTCCTACCATGCCGGCATAGTATCCGGTTGCTCGCCACACACTAGCCGCGGGGCGTCAACTTGCTGAAGCTGGGCATAGCTTATGGTGGGCTCTGGTCCTTCGATCCAGTACCAACCTCCAGCTCAGGGATTTACGACCCCTGAACATAGCTTTTGATTGTGTTTGCGTCAAATTTTAAGAGGATAAAGTTAATAAAAGACCGCAACAACATTAGTTTTATTAAAAGAAACAAACAGTGCATTAAAGTAAACTTTAAATTCTTTGCACTTAAAAAAAAAGGGAAAAATTGAAATAATAGTAGGAAGTTACATGATATGAATGTGTTTTTACTGATGGCAGTGATAGAAAGATATATTTTGATGGAGGGGAGTTTTTGCTTGAAATAAGTTTGTACTTTCATTCTCTAGGTATAATTGCCGTCGGAGACAGTGTACCCGTAAATTTGCTGCGCAGTGGACTCGTTCTGAACGATCAATTCATAAATGCATCGGGAATATATCTCTTAACTGTACCACAATCTGGAACTGTGATGAGTGTGAATTTTCAGGGCTTCACTGATGAAGAAAATGTACAAATGATACTCACAAGGCAAATGCCATTTTCCCTGACGCTTCATCTGGTGCAGTACCGTATTGAAGGTGGCAGGCACTTACTGATGCAAGGGCCTCTAGAAGTGTCATATGAGGCTGGTGCAACTGGTATGGTACCGAATTTAAATTGGAACGTGCGAGCGGGAGACAGTATTGGAGTAATAATTCCAGCAACGTGCTACAGGACTAATGACTCAATGATGTGCCCATGTCAAGTGAACCTCAGGACCAGTCAGTGCCTCTCTGCCAGGTATCACCCGTTACTGGAGGATTTTAACGTTCTGTTGACAGATGACTTGCAAGAAGTCCAAGTCAACCTAAATACTCAGTTTACAGTGGAAGTGGAGGATGTATCTAGTAAGTCATGTGTAACTATGGCAATTGTGTATTTGGGGAATTAAGTATCACATTGAGCATCACACATGTGGGGGGTATTGAACCAAGTCCTTGCAAGACTACTAAGCAGCTGGAGACTCTGTGTAAATCCCAAGTTCCAGCCGGGTACACTGCTACCAGAATTGGTCTATGGGTAGTCTGGCGCTCTCCTATCAGCAACCTAAAGCTATCCTATCACTTCCCAACTAGCCTCAAAAGTATTCAAGGAAGTTATAACCACCCACATAGTGAAACATAAAAAGAAAGAGGTGTGTGAGCATGCTCAAAGTGATACCACTGTGTCTAAAGTTAGTTCTGAATATTTAGTTCCAAAACTGTGAAACCAGTGTGGTAGCTGATGATGTAGCAGCTGACCACAATTACATGGCACAGTCATGGCACACCCAGCTCCTCCCCCTGGTATCCCTGCAACAGCTCTGTGGGTGGCCCCACAACACAGTCACCCACCAACTCACATACATAAGTCTATCAGTAAACATTAATTTGCCTGTTCCCAAAAATATTATTTGTGATTGGTAGCCTTCTTACTGATCACACTTTATTTCCTTGCTCAGACTTACCTCTCCAACAATACTGTTGAAACCTGTTAACTTTACATTTCTTTGCTAAATCTTTCATTAAAATTTTATTTCAATTTTTTGATAATGTAATTTGAAGTTAAATTGACTTCAAACCTGGTCCATTTGCAATTGCTGCATCATTTTTTTTATTAGTTGAATTAATATTAAAAATTAATTACATTGGTTATTTTAACTATTATACTTATTAAGTGATTACTTATATCATAAACTGAGATTACAAGAGTTGTACACGCAGCAAAAATGGTGCTGTTGTTTTTTCCAAGAATACAATAGCCTCAGTCTACAGCAGTTTCAGTTCAATGCATGTTATCACAGTGCCTTGCAAAGCTCAAACCATCAAAACAGCTTATTACTGCTATCCAAGAAGACCTACAAATGATGCAACTTTGAGAAGCCAAACTGAAACATCTGTCTTGGATCTTAGCTGTGAATTCTATGAGTATCTACACTAGCAGGACAATAGCTGTGAACTGAATGTATCAGAGTAGAGAAGTAGGAAACACGTGAATGCTACAACACACACACATTGGAGACAAACAAGATGTTATTCTTTATTTGTTGGGACACTTCAGTAGTCATAACTTAATGGCTGAAAATGAAAGTGGAAGAAATAAAGATCTTCCTTGATAGAAAGTGTCTTTGGCTATGGAAGAAAGTCTTCCTATTCTGTACAAGACTTTCTGAGGCTATGTAATGGGAAAATCCATCATCAGTTCTTGGAAGTGGCTGCAAAAATACACCTGACTTACATAGAATCTTATTAAGAAAAATTAAAAGAAGAGTGATACATCTATTTTGGTGGTTGTCTTGCCATGACGAGATGCTTTAAATAATGGAAGGGAAATGTCCATATTTTGACATTAGCTTTTATAATATATATCTTGTAATACACGCACTTGTCATGTGACCAAATACTATGCTGCTCATGCAATAGATAAGAATACACACAATGATTACAGCATATCCTTTATGTAAATAGTTATTATATGGATTATTACAGATGGTATGCTAAATAAAGCAGCATTTCCTTGTAAAATACTAGTAATTTGAACTGTATTACAATAATGGAGTAGTCATATGCTATATTGCATTCATTTCCCCCTCACAGCTGGTGATAGTGACAGATCAGAAGCTTCGACTATTGCCTTAGGTGTGGTCCTTGCGGTGGCCATCCTCGTATGTTTTGGGTTACTCCTTGCCATCATCGTAATAGTCTTTGTAGTGAAGACAAAGTGCCAGAGAAAAGATTCAATTGCTAGAATTGACATAGAAGGGAAGACAGAGATAAACAGTCGGAGCAAGTCACCTGAGTACCATGAATATAATGAAGTGTCTGATAACAATGACGGATATGAAAAAAATGGGCACTTTCTACCTAACATCAATATTCAGGTATTCCCTAAAGGGGAGACAAAGCAATAGAAATAATCGTCAGTTGTCAACCATTTCACTTATTGTGTTAAGCATTTGATTCAAAGGCTCCCCATATATTAATCTAAATCATGTATTTTTGCTTTTACGTGCCTCAAACATTCTATAATATATTCATCTGACAACTAGCATCTCTCCATGACTATTTTCTAGACAAAAGGAGCTTTATTGTTGTATAGCAGCAAATTAGAATTAATATTGACAGTTAAAACAATATGTTTACTGATTATTAAAAAAAATCCAATGAAATTATCCTATTTCTTATTTATTTTGAACGGCATTATCAGAACAAGCAACTCGAGGATAACAAGTGTGTCTACCAGGCAACCAGCTCTCCCGTAACGCCCTACAATGGCTGGGGAGAGGTAGAACCATACTTTGAACCCGCCAGTTCAAAACGTGACATCATCAGACAGCTCAAAGATGAATTATGCATCCCAGTAGAGGAAGTGGAAAATCTGAAGTAAGTTAAATTGTTTTGTACATTCCATTTATAGTCTGCTTTTAAAATTACTAAATCATTATTGCTATAAAATGCTTAATAATTATAGATTTAAGAAAATTCTTGGTAGTGGAGAATTTGGTACAGTCTATAAAGCAATATGGAGGCAGGAAGACAAAGACTCTGACACACACACAGAGAAAGAAGTCGCAGTAAAGACAGTTGACAAAGATGTCGGCCAGGAAGAGATAGTGAAATTCTTGCAGGAAGCAGCTATCATGGGCCAGTTTAATCACCCTAGTATTGTGAAAATCCTCGGCATAGTAGTGGAAGATCCGGTGAGTGTGGAACCAATTAATAATGCTGGAATTGTCTGTCAGCTTATTTCTCTCTCTCTCTCTTTCTCTCTCTCTCTCCCCCCCCTTCCCCCCCTGTGCCTCCTATCTGCCTTCTCTTTCACTACCCCTATCCATTGATATTATGATGTATATAACAGCATGCAGTTACCTGTAGTTGAATGATAATTGTGAATTGTGGCTCCATGTTTAGGTGATGATCATTATTGACTTAATGAAAGGAGGAGATTTGCGCAACCATCTTCAACAGAAAAGACAAAAGTAAGCTATGAGTCCAATTTACACACTGGATAGATGTACACACAAACAGTATTGAAATGAAAGCTTGTATCTTCATGTTTAGATTATATTTTCAGTATTGAGGATGTCATTGCTTTGATTTGCAACAATTAGATTAGACAACAGTTATGAGCGTTTATGTAGGGCTAATGTTTGTGGTTTTCATTCCAAACTACATCCACAGTTAAGAAAATCCCACATAAACACTTCAGTCTACATGCATGGCGTGGTGGCTTTGCTGTGTCTGATCTGTGGTACTTGCCATTTCAGCTACTTAATCATAAAATATTACCTGTGCTATCAAAGTGGCTGTGAACCACAGCACATTCATGAAAGTTTTATCTAATTTGTAGAGCCCAATTAAAAGGATCATAATCAGTTTCAGTCCCTTTTTTCATACCTATGACATTACTAAGGGCCACATTTCTTCCCACAAGTGCATGACAAGATGGAGATATAACCAGTATCAAATTCACAAATTTATATATAACTGTAAACAATATCAGAAAATATATTTATCTGAAGTAAATTGAGTTCGTTACTTCATAACACATGGCAGTTTATATTTTAACAATATTGTTTTATTTTTCAGCTTGGCTAACCTTGAAATCCAAGAAATACAGGGCATTCTTTTGAGCTATTCCAGGCAGATATGCTGTGCAATGACTCTCATGGAGAAGAAGGGATTCATACATCGTGACCTAGCTGCTAGGAATATTTTAATATCCGGTGATGGAAGTAATGTTAAAGTAAGAAAAACTAGAAATAAAATACGTATGAATAAAAATATAGCTCTGTCTTCAGTCAAATTATGAAAATATTTATAAGATATTTTCTGGCAAGATTGACAAGTGAGCCTTATCAGGAGTTAATGGATTAGAACCAGCAGTATACGTATAGCTAGCTATAAACATCATGGAAAAACATGTGGCATCATTAGTTCATGTAAAAGAATTTTTTTAAAAGTTGTTCCTATCTAAGGGGTAGCCAATGTCTGTGTACTGATTTTTTTCTATCCAAGTGCAAATTTTATGTTAGGCATAAAATGGTATAGCTTAAATGTTTTTGTTTAAAGTAACGATCACTTTTGAGCTTCAGACGAGAAAAAGCCAGAAGTGCATATCTGGGCAGAGAGGCGTGGTGTCTTGAATCTGTCTATGCAGGATACTCCAGTTTCATCAAATACACACAGCAATAAGAATACTTCAGTGTGGTAGCATTACAAGGGGGAATACTTTTGTGTGGGTATTATTACAAGTTTGAATGGAATTAAGCATATTTAACTGGTTTATATGTGCTGGTTGGAGTCACATGAGATGATTGAAGCTATATCTTTTAAATTAAAATGTTCTTGAGCAGAAATGTATTTTTACACAAACGTGTGTGTGTTATTTATAGCACTAGTAGAATTAAGCTATAAATGCCCCATTGTTGTGATGCTGGAGGTTGCATTTTGTATAAAAATAATTCAAATATGAAAATCTTAGATATCTGATTTTGGTCTGTCACGTGATTTGCAATCAGAAGATCACTACATCTCTCATGGCGGGAAAGTCCCGGTCAAGTGGACCGCTCCTGAAGCCCTTCAATTCCGGCTCTACTCCCATGAGAGTGATGTTTGGAGTTATGCATGTCTGCTGTATGAGATTTGGTCTCTGGGATATAAACCTTATCATGACTGGGATAACCATAAGGTAAGAAGATAATAAACTGAGAATATCTTGTGTTTAAACAACCGTCCATGTTCTCTCTATTAATCAGAGCGGTTGTAACATGAGCTGAGATTTGTCGGGTCTTACAATATATAGTTATGACTATAATGTCCGTGTGTAAATACATTGTCAGGTTATTAAAGAAGTTGCTATGGGATACAGACTTCCTCCTCCTCCAGGATGCCCGAGGCTTATTTATGAAGTCATGATTAGATGCTGGTGAGCATAAATTTTCATTGCAGCGCATTATTTAATAATGTCCCAGTTTTTCTCTCACTGGTAATAGTTTCTTTTTCAATAATTTAGTCTTTTAATTGTAATTACTAGTTTACAAATATAATAATAAACTTATTTAGGGTCAATACTTCATGGAACAATAAATTTACACACATTAATTATAAAAAAAACAACAAAAAACCCAGCAACTTTCTTTGTTTAAACAAATATAATTTATACTGGAACTATTGCAGGCATCCTGATGCTAAGGAAAGGGGAGGATTCAATTTAATCCCGCCACATCTGCTCAAACCTGACTTCATGATTTTCAAGTGGAGTGAAGGTGACACTAACAAATATGATGAAGAGATGCGCACACTTGGAGCTCCTTTGGAGAAAGGACAGCAATTGTTTAAAGAATTACAGCATGCTTATATCAAGAGAAAAGCACAAGAAAATGTTTAACACTTGGCAGGACAGGACAAATCCTAACTCAGTACTCAACAGTCATCAATAAAGTAGTTTTATATGAACATTTGGCTTGTCTGTTTCATTATATTACATATTGTGTATATTAAAAAACACAATGACGCTTTTTGATACTTTTCTAACTTTAGAATTTAACTAGCTACTTCAGGTAACTACCTGATCATTTTTTTTGATATAAAAATTAATTTACAACAACAACAACAACAACAATAATAATAATAATAATAATAATAATAATAATAATTGATAATAATTAATAATAATCATGCTATTTATATTTTTCAGACTTCTGACAACACTGTTTTTTTCCTTGAACAGTTACATGCCTGTCCATAGTATTAACACTCTAACATACATGTAAACTTGAAATAAATTGAAAGTGAGTTATAACGGCTAATGTCTACCTAACCTCGAAGCAGTAACGAATGTGCTGTTATTCAGTTACTTCTTTTTTCAGTAACTTGGCAAATAGCCAATTCTTTTTTAATCCTCCTAACTGTTTTAGACAAAGAGTTAAAGCCGAGGTAAATGAAAGAATATTGTGCAATTACAACATACTTCGCACTCCGGTTTCTACCGTGTATTGATTAGGTAAAGGGTTATCGGGCGAGACTATGTTCATTTATTGAATGCAGTAATTTGGAATAGCGACCATTTACCTTATTTAGGAATAACATCGGTCAAGAAGGTAAAGAAGGTAAAGGGTTTCCAATTTCCAGAATGAACAAAAAAAAAAAAGAAAAAGAAAAGAAAAGAAGAAATGGGCTGTTGTTGCTGTTGTGCCGCACGGTTAGAAGAAATTCTAGATGATCCAACCCTACAACTGAAAGCTGAAGTTGGTGATATAGCAATTGTACAGAAACACTATCACAGCCAACTAGCGGGGCCTTGCGTGAGGGGAGCTATGTACGTTCAAGACGGAGCCTTACACTACAGGCCAGCATGTGGAAGAACGTTTTGCTGTAGCAGTTGTTACAGAGTCTACCAACTATCTTCTATAACGAAAGTTGAGCTTCTCGAACATCAAACTGTGTCTTTATCAACTACCAGTCAATATCGCCAGCAACCAGTCCGCTGTGGGTGGGTTGAAAATTTCTTTAAATACTGACACAGTGATAGTTGTGGTAATGTCAGAAGCACCTGTTTTTGGGCCAAGGTTGAGAACATTATGTGGATTGTCAGAAGAAGAATTCTAGTTTCGATCAGCTAGCTAAAATCATTTAATTTTAATTTCCACACTTGCAGCTAAGAAGTTATGTAGCTGTGTTAATAAAATGTTATAACTAATATAATAATTTTGAAGTTGTTTCCTGTAAAAAAAAATTGTACATTAACTTTTTTAATACCTATGCACTGAGTTAAATCCTTGATTTCTTCATCATATTATTGTTGTCATGTTTCACTAGAAAGACAGAATTCATAGTCTGTAGTTCTGATGATCAGTCATAATAACTACATTCAGGGGCGGATCCAGCGCTGGCAACAGGGAGGGGCATAAATATATTTCGGTCAAGACTTTTGAAATATTAACAATAAAATGTAGCTACATGATTTTAATATTATAGTGAAGAGCATAGGTTAGCGTGCAGTTGTCCTGTGAACTGTATTGCCCTTATTGGTACATTCATCCCTATATTTTTTCAATAAATCTTTGTTGGGAGATGGGTGGGGGAGGGGGGGGGGGGGGGGGGGGGGGGGCTGGCTTCCTCAGCCCCCCATCCCTTGGATCATCCCCTGACATTATATTTTATTGATCACATCAATCATCGTTTCTTGTATTGGGATGCTCTAGTTTATAGGCTCCAACTTTCCGTAAATATTTATGATAAAATTATTTTTAGCCTTGGTCCTGCCTGTGTCCTTGAATGGTTTAGCGAATGTCCTTGAATTTACTTGCTAGCTAGCTATCAATTATGCAAAATATGTTAAGTTATTCTGTAGATGTGGTTAACATTATAGCTATAACTATACTATGCAATGAGGTGTAATTGTCTAACAAGTAGCTAAACAAGTGTAAGAGTAACTGCCACAGAACACCTGCTATCCTTAACATCACATAAAGTTCTAGCAGTCTCCTTGCCAGGCATGAAGAACTTTCTTGTTTCGCTGTTATATGAGTCATAGTCATTTTAAATAGTTAGCTACATTTACTTGCTGTGTTTACTAAGTTAGATTTTTTCCCTGAGCCTCAATGACTTGAAACACTTCATTTTTGTCTTAGCTACTAGCTATAGAACATTTTTGCTCACGATAGATATAAAAAATGTGGTCACGATAGCTATAATTTATTTAAAGAATAACTCACTAAATTTATGAAATAGCTAAAAACTATTGAGCATTGTGCAAGTTAAGTGGGCGTGGCTTTAGTGGGTCGAGAATTAAGTATTGCTGCTGTCACATTTTTTTTTACTTGTTATAACTTCTTTCAGCTAAGTCTTGGGTTAGCTTGGATTTAGCTCAGCAATGAGAAAGAGTTGATGGAGTGAATAAGATAGCTAGGTGTTTAATTTTTTCAAATATTCGTTAAAGCACTGTCGCTGAATATATTTGAGTAGCCTTTGGTTTCTTGTTCCATATTATACCAGTCATTACTTTTTAGATTCATTCTCTGTTCCAAGTGGAAGTGCACAGACAGGACCCTTTATTAGGTCCAGAGAATATGCAAGTGTGTATCCAATAGAATAGATTAATTTCAGTGTCAATATAAAGTTGGCAGGTATGTGTGATGTTTATTTACGGTATTAACTTAATGCTTATTAAACCAGTACAATTTTGCTAGCTAATAAAAAAATCTTGTGGATGACCATCCTTGAAGAATTCCATAATTGAAAACTAATTAAAAACAACAACTTTTAACAGAGCATACCAGCTAAAGCTGTGGCTAATTCTTTAAATTAGTGAATTGTTGTGACTTATGGCTAGTTACTGTCTTTTCCCAAAATTTTGAATTTCATCATCTAGTTAAGGTATTAGACATACCAAATTCATATGAGAAGCTTTACTTATTGATGAGTAGAGACTGTCTGGCAGCTTGAAAGTATTCCTTTAAAACTAGAATAATATTAATTAATTAAGCCACTCCCTGATTTTCTAAAATTTTCAATCTGTATTGTGCATGCATAATGTGCTTTGTCATTAAGAGAATATAAATAGAGCAGTACTCATTGGGACAAATTATAGCAACGAGCAGGCCCGTAGCAAGCAATTTTGGGGTGGTGCGGCTCCGGAAATGGGTGTGGTTAATAGTTTGTGGGTGTGGTTTGTCTATACTTTAGTTACAAGTTTGAACTTATTGCAGGTGGAAGTGGCTTAATCACTGAATTCACAAGTGGATACAGCAATAAAACCAGTAAAAAGGACCTCTAATTTTAATATTATGAACATTACAATTTTCAAAATTTTTATTGTTACATAAATGATTAAAGTTCTTAAAACAATATTGCTATGAACTTAAAACTTTGAAAAAATACTGCTACGGTGTTCGAATTCATCTATAAATTCATTGACAATACACTTTAAATCTATTTCATCTGTTCTTGTTTTATGAATGTGAAGAAGCATCAAATAATTAAGACGTTCTTGCTTCATAGTAGATCTTAAATACGTCTTTATGCGTCTCAAAGCACTAAAAGATCTTTCGGAGGATGCATTCATAGCTGGCATCACCAAGATTAACTGCAGCAGACTATAGACTTGCGACATATGTGACAGTTGGCCAGGAGAGAGGGACAAAAAGTATTTTTTATGTCAAAAATGTCAATTTTTTGAGGATGATTGTCGGTTTGAGTTGAACTAAAATGAGTATGGAAAACTTGAAGCTGAGTCTGAAGAATACTATGATAAAAATCATCTTTGTAGAACTGGCAAATTTCTGCAACTTCCTCTTCTGTATCCACTGAAGTACATGCTTTAAGAAATAACGATTCCAGACGCTTATACTTTTCATACCCTGGCTGTTGAAATCTGTCTTCAATACAAGAATTAAGCAAGTCTACAGCTTCATAGTATGATTGCCGGTAAAATGATTTAATGAAAATGATCTTCTGATTCGCCATCATCAAATCGCATGGGACGTTTACGTCTACGAGGTAAAGATGGCTTTTCAATGCCATTTTCCTCACTAAATTTTTCTACCTTCATCCAGAAAAGATCAAAACTCTCTTCATTTAAGTCTCTTAATAACTTCCAAAGTCATGTGAGCAATTTTTTGTCCTTCAGCAGCAGGAAGAGATTTGTGTTGTAGGGTACTACTTAGGTTATCTGAATGTTTAAGCAACTTCTCACCAAGAATATTACCAAAAATATAATCAAAGGAATTCATTATCTTTGAAACTCCATAAATCCTGCATTTTGTATCAGTATCCTTTACAACTTTAGCTGTCTCTTCCCATGTAAGCATTAAAGCTTTGAAATTATTTGTTATGCTTGCAAGAGCATCCGCTCTGACAGTCCAGCGTGTAGGACATAGCACTCGTATACCACTTGTATCATTGAGACGTGCTTCCTTAATATTCTTAAAAATACCCTCTCTTCGTGGTGAATACTTAATTAGCTTAGCTATCTCCTGTGTTAAGTTGAGTGTATCCTTTACAATCTTCGATTTTTTCACAGTATCACTTGCTGCCAGATTTAAAGCATGGCCATAGCAATGGGTGAATAGTGCTCTTGGTTCAATGTCACTAATGCACTTGGCAACACCATTCTTACTCCCACTCATAGCACTTGCCCCATCATAACATTGCCCTCGTAATTTGTCAAACTAATATTCATCCTCAAAAAAACATCTTTTATTGCTGAGATTAGCATTGCAGCATCAATAGATGGAACAGAATATAAACCCAAAAAATCCTCATGAACTTCAAGCTCATCAGTTATATAACGTATAAATATAGAAACTTGCTCAACATTGGAAGTATCTGCCGTTTCATCAGCCATTATTGTAATGAAGCATGAATATCTGTAGCTATTTTACGCATTATATTTATTCCCATAATCTTAATCATCTGATTTTGAATATCTGCACTGGTATGTACATTTTCTTTCCTTTTTAGCCATTGCGCTAAATTTGTATTGGTTTGTGCCTTCTCTTGCAACAATTGATGTAAATTGCTGTCACTTTCTCCTTTGTCACCTCGTAACGGTAACCCTTGTCGACACAATACCCTTACTGTGGAAAATATTTCAAGGAGAGCTGCAGATGCATTCCTTTTATGAATTTCTGACTCCTTAGATAGCATTGCTCCTATATTTCCAGTAGTAGCTGGAATTGTAGTCATCATTTGAACGGCTTCACGATGGCAAGCACTGCCCATGTGGTTTTTGAAACGCCTTGTTCCATCTTTCCAATTACAGTAACCACGACTTATCTAAAAAAAAATTTAGTAGTTAAAATTTAGTTTTAAAAAGAAAAAAAGCATAGGTTAAACAAGCCGTAACAGTTATTGTTAATACTACAACTTACAAAAGCTGGATCTAAATTGTTGGTAGATAACATTTTTCTTTTTGCTGCAACCATGCAAGTATGACAGAAGACAACATCCTTCGCCTCATCGTAGTGTAAGAATGTCCAAATTTTAAACCAGTGCGATTGAAATGCTCTGGAAGTGTCTCCTTTTTTTCCAAATACTCTTTTAGGAAAATTATAATCCTTTGGCTGGTATGGTTTCTCAGGAACCTCCGCGGTAGAGTACTCAGCTTCGAAGCCACTATCTACACGGTGGTACTGGTCTTGCGCGTGCGCGTGGCGGCACCGGTGTAGCCGATCCTTACCTTACAAGTCGTCATTGTATTCCAAAGTGTTTCTGCGCATGCGCTGAATAATAAATTAGAGTTGAAAAAAAAAGTGGTGCGCGGCCAAAGCCGCACCGGCCGCACCCTTCGAGAACATCACCTTTTGGATAGAAACAGAAATGCCTACAGTTGCCACTGCAGCCATTTTGTTGATAACCTTTATTCAATACAGCAATGCAGCTTTTACGCCAGACAAGGCCATGATAGAGATTGTCAGAAACCAGCCGATGTTCGAATGTTTTTTTGAGGAGTCCAATGCTCCGCCACCAATTACATTCAAGACATATTGAATGAGCTAAGCCAGTGTGGTACTACCAGCTCTGTTTTCATCTCGGCTGTAGAGGGACTTTGCCGGCAGAATCCCAGCACTGGAGACTACTGCGGATCTCTACTGTCAAACAGCATTGATTCAATCTTATTGATTCCTCGAGTTTGTAGCTCTTCATGCTCTACAGAATGTCGTTCCAATCTGATGAGTCTTCTGAGTAGTATTGGATGCTGTGTTGTGTCTAATACAAACATAAATGGACTATTCTCCCAGTTTTTCAACGTTTGTCAGATAGATGTGCCATCTGCATGTCCTGCTTCATCTTTGATCATACCTTCCTCCTCTTCCTCGGCATCATGCACACTTGAGGATGTGCGAGCACTCCTCATACAATCACGTTGCTCAAGAAACAACATTCCACCTTTGCAAGCTGCATTGAGATCAGCTAACTGCAATGCGTTTGCCACTTCTTTAGAAGGTGAATGCAGCTTTAGAAATGGACGATACTGTTCCTTGCAGATATCAGAGAGCACTACAGCCACCTCTCTTGCATCTGCCGTCATGGCTTGCCCCTCAGCATCCAACTGCTCCAGTGTGTGCCGGACTCAAATTACAGGACTCAACGACAACCTGGGTTGCTGCATTAACTCTGTCAATGCTTCATTCCGAGTCGACACTAGTACCACGCTGGCCTCGTTTCGCACCATTACGAGCAATGAGCTCTGGTCATCATGTGTAGTGACTCCTCCGGGGGAATGTGAAGTGAGATTAAGTAAAGCCGTCTCATTGGGCTCCACTATATCGGCAATAATAGTGTTCGTTGCATGCATAATGATGACGTTTGTGATCATTTAGCCTAAACTGTTTGTCATTGATTTAAAAAGCAAATTTGAAGCGACAGAGATGAGTACTAATACTTAGCTATGTAGTTTTCATGTTCATATGCTGTTTTGTCAAACGTCTGTAAGATGATTTAATACACTTTGAAATGACAATAAAATTGAAAATAATTATATGCATTTACCACTCATCTTAACTACAATCTAACCACATTATATCCTGTTGGTATTCCAAACAGTGTTTATTGTGCATGTATTTTCTTGCTATGGACTACATTCACTCAATGACCTTTGTTCTTCAGTTGTTTGCAATACTTAAACTTCAGATTTAACCACAGAAGCAAAATAAATAAATAAAAATAAAATAAAATAAGAATTTAAAGCATCAACAAATTTTAATGTTGTATACTTTTAAGCTCTGTATTTTCTTGCCCATAGATATTGCTAAGTTATGCTGATAATCCACAAGCTTCCCTCAGTTTGGAACCAAATTTGGAAGCATCATTCACGACTGCTACTATTTTTTCGTCGTTTTTCATAGTAATTACCAGTCCTAATGGAACAGTCATCGACGGATAGTTTTTATCCCAAGACAATGGTATAGTTTCATCCCCTATTACTAATACTTTGAGTATGTTAGAAAGCCCGTATTTTTTGCTGAATGAGTCGCAACCGCAGCATTTGTCACATCCTGATTTATAGTAGAAGTTCCCGTTTCTTACGTACATTACTCCCGTACCGCAGGTAGTGGCGGCCTTGAATTTTTTCCTGCGCAGTATCACTATGTCTTCTACTTCAGCTTTTACAGTTATTTCTCGATTCTCCATAACTTTTCGAACGTATCCTGTCCGGCAAAGGCAGCATCCCATGTCTCACTGAGAGACGAGGCAATATCTGCTACTACCGAATGTATATTTTTGTTGTTATGCTTGCTGACAGAGTCCTTCTGACGCCAATTTCTCGATATCGGTCATTTTGTCTTAAAAAAAAGTATTGCTAACGGGGCTGTTATTGGACTATGCATGTGTTTCTAGCTACACATATTAGTTCAGTTAAGTCTTATGTGATTGGGTCATCGTTGTTTGGCTGAATAGCTAATTATTAATTATTACGGCATTTTATCGGCCAATGGTGGCAATTCTTTTCAGTTTTCATAATAAATTGAGAACTTTAATAATCAGCATTTACTCTTCCTATAGTCCACTTGAAGTAACCTTGTGCTCTTTATATAAAAAGCAAAATTTTATTACCACAAAAATGATATATGAGTGTGCTATCTTAATATCTAACCACTTTAATAATTCAAAAATTGTCACATCAATGAATAATGCACTCGTTTTGTCATATTATCAATAAAGTGATTTCTTGAATATTATGAAGAGTTTGACAACGAACAGAATTACTACACATTCAAAAATAAAAGCCGTATGAGCAATTTGTATTATTCCAATGTCAAAATAGCGGTTTATTTCGAGATTCAATAAAATAAAATGAGGGACCCCTGATATGGCAAGAGTGAACGCCATGCAAACCATCAGAGTGATCACTTGTTTAGTTTCTTTGAAGTTTTTCAGTCTAATAGTTCGAGTTTTAATGGATATTACGACAAGTAAACTGGAGAGAACACCTATGTACGTAAAATGGCCGATGCTCCACTCGAAATCCATTGTTTCACGGCACACTATGAAATATTTGTTGAGTGGAGTAATCACCTCAATGCTTTCAAAATCATTTAAAAATGTTTGCAATACACAAAGTAAAACCATAGGAAGAGTTAAAAGTGCCACGTAAGCTGCTAAGGTAAGGTTATGACACTCCCATTTCTTCAATACCTTGTGGGAATGAAAAAGACGGTGCACTCGAATTAAACGCACGAGTATTACGGACAAAATAACAACGGAGGGTATACTCACGCCATAGAAGTACAGCCTTATCTGGCACACGAAGTTTCTCACTGGTAGACTTACCCTGGCATATCCAGGGTAAGTATCCACGTTGTGGGCAACCAGATAAACCAGCAACAGATAGCAGTTAATAAATGTCATGATATTCAAAGTAACACTGGTGGCCTTTATTGCAGGCTTCTTTCTGTAAAACAAATAAGCCACTAGTGTGACACTCAGAGTGATGAAGATAAGGCAGTGGAGCAAGCTGAATGTAACAAACCACGCCAGGGATGATTCGACAGGTACGCTGTCATCAGGGATTTTGTCAAGAAAAAAATAGCTGAAGCCTAGGGAGGCACTGTAGTTAGAAATACACACTGGATTACTCATCCACAGATGAATCACTATCGTATCATATTCGATGAAATACAAACGGCAGGATTGAGGTGATGCTGAGGAATTTTTTGAAAATGTCTCAAGTTTACTGCATTCGATATTGCTTTCAATGGCATTGGTTTCAATGTGACTAAACACGATGGCCATTTTCATGCATGCTTGCTGCACAGGAGTTCCCTCATTTAGGTCTATGACTAGCCAAGGGTAAGCTGGCCATTCCAATTCCAACAGCAACCTTTTGCACAATATTTGGTTCAAATAATGCTGTGGCAATATTACTATAATGATTCTATACTTCAGATACTGTATAGTCCTCAAAATTCGATCCACTGACTGCTCAGGGAATTGAAGTACACGTGGACTGGAATTGGAGTCCAAATAGTGGACTAAGTGTTCTGACGTCTGTCTGAAAAAGTCCGACGAGTGAGTAATTAGGGCTATCCTCTTCCACTTAGCATGCTTGATGAATTCTGTTATCGATTTTGCATACAATAAGGTCAAAGTGTATGCCCCAGGCCCATAGGTCATGTTTGAATTTCCATACGCACCAGAGTATGACCAACTTCCATAGAACAGGGATGCATTGTGATCTCCTCTGCCCGACATAATTACCTTGAAGCATCAGAGTACCAAGCCACAATGGAGTCAACATTATCTTCATTGTTGATCGCTGGAAAACAGAAGGTAGAGTTTGGGATAGGGCATAGCTCATTGCCACGGCTATGGTTGTACATTGAATCACTTTCAAAAATTCCTGAGCAAAATATTTCCCGGGAGTATAGTGAAGGCAGCAAAAAGAGTAGTATGCTTATAGTACATGCAGTATTCATGTATTTACTCTTATACATTGCAAACTTGAAAACAACTAATGTTATCAAAATTATAACAGAAATTTTCGGAGTCTATAGTGCCTTAGGCAGTATTGTCATTTGGCATTAAAAACTCACTGCTTAAATATACTCTTACTTGATAGAAACTGAAAAAGTAGATGGCCAGCCATTGACGCTGCATTGTATCAGAGTGCAAACTGTTTCAGTCATCATGCGGACTTAAAATAGCTGTGAATAGAATGCTTAGAGTCAGAGCAGTCTCCACAATAACTTCGTCATGCGAATGATTATTTAATGAACTGAACGGTTTTAAATTTTGCGATATCGCAACATATGGGGTTTGATCACAAAAATGTCAATGGACACATTTGTTAACCTTGTCAGGTTTTGTATTAACATTTTCATCGAGCTCTGTATATTATAGGAAATGAAGAATCATTAGTAATTTGTATAGTTTATTACTGGCAATGCTCTACAATTGTTTACAAGGAGCTTCTTGCATTCAATGATATAACCTTTATTACTGACGAGGAAATTGAAAATTGGAATTTAGCAATAAACACTATGTTATTGTGAAAGTAGCACGCACATATCATCTTATCTAACTAAGTATTACATAAACTGTCCCTTTCAGCATTATAATGTAGAGCAGTTTCATAAGATTGTATATGGCTCACTAATGCCAGGCAACTTCCATTGGGCAAGTGTGAGTATCACAATTAGCCTATACATATCACTTATAGTTCACAGGCCTGGAAAAGGTAAGAAGACAAGCACTAAATAAATAAATCAGCTAACGTGCCAGCAGTTTATTTGTACACAAATTCAATTGTCCGTGCATGGCCCAGCCTCGCAGCTGACAATGGATATCAATTCTTATATTGCTATGATCTCTTACATCACTATGCTAAACATTTGAAGGATATGAACCTATTACATTTCTTCCTCCCCAATTTTGTTAACATTGCATTGCCATATCTCAATCAACATTTCACCTGGAGTTGTCTTTCTGGTCTCTGAGTTCTATATAAATATTTGGCTTACTGTCCAATGAATCGGTATAATTGTCTTTAATCACATACAAGAGCCTAAACCTCAGACTTTAAACTCTCTAGCTAGGGTCCATGCAATTCTAGTGCCAGTGTAACAGCATACAGTTGTGTGGGAAGATGTTTCAGTATGGGGGGGAGGGGGGGTGGCTCCAAGGGATTTTTTTGTGGTTAAAAGTGTTCATGTGAGAAATCACCTCGTTAAATTGTGCCCCAATATTGTGCCCCAATATTATGGGGGTGGGGGAGGGGGGGGTTGTCCAGTCCCCGCCCCTCCACCCCCTTCCTACACCAATGGTATAGAAAACAGCAACAGCCTTGACAAATTTGTGGGGACACTAGAATTTTTTTCCTGACTCTTCAACCATGAAAGAAGATTCCATTAAACTTGTTAATGACTTTACCTGATGCAGTCTCAAGAATGGCTGTGTTCTCTTGACAGATCTCAAGTATTTGATATGCCATATTTTTAATTAGCTCATGTGGTGAATACCTCAACACACTGCAAACTATAGTACTATATTCAATTAGTTACCAAATATTTCCTGAATTTATCTGTTTCACTTACTTAATTTGTTACTCCATCATTACCCTTTATTAACTTACTTCTGCTCCATTGACTCTATTCACTATTCCCATCTTCTCTGTGGTTATGTAATACCCAACCTCCTCTGTGTATTCAAATTTCTATTTCTTATGCCTATTATATAATAGCCTGCTCAATTATAGCTTTCTAAGTTGTCTGTATTGAGTGCTGCAAGAGTAATAAAACGTTCAATCTTCTGACTGTTGAGAACACTTCCAGATTAAACCCTTGGTTGAGGAAGGCATAGTAATTCCTTGCTTGGTCTAAGTGATTGAACACTTGCAGGATTAATCACCACAAAACTTGAAGCCCGGGCAGCTCTGGTGGCAGTAACTTATCTTAGGCAGTGTCTCTTACACACTCCATCACACTACAGCTGATACTTCACCTGTTTGCATTCAGAGGCATATAAATCACACTTGCTACAATATTGGTGGCAGCTATTGGTGTTGTTGATGCTGTTGTTGTTTTATAGTGTCAAAACTGATACTATAATTATGAATATCAAGTGTATTTGATGTCAAAACTCTCTGTGACTCCAGGTGGTCAGTTTTACTGACATATCCTAGTTTGAAAAATTCAGTCTAGTTATAGTTGACAAATCTGAGATGTTTAGAGTCATAGAAGACTGAAATACCTTGAAGGATTTGTTGGAGTAATTTAACTAGCTACTATTTTGTTCCTTATTTCTGGGCTGTTGGAAAATGCTATTAAAATTTATTCTTTCTCTTACCATGGTAAGTTCATGAGTAGGCTGTTTACAAAATGGAGAAATTTTAAACTGCAGCTGTTGCTGTTTTTATCTAACAGTTCACTCAGTCACTTATACTGTACAGACCTAATACATCTTACTATTAGTAGCCAGTCTAAGCTGAATTTAGCTACTCTTCTCGAATTAACTTGCTTAGAATATTAATGTGATGAAAATTCTTGGTTATAATTTTCCTTGTGTATCAGGTCTGGTGCTGCAATTCACAAGTTTGCCCACTTAATCTAGATTGCTTGAGAAATGGAGCATGTGCAGATGAATGTCCTAGAGGCTTCAATGGGGACTCCAATTGCAGTAGCTGCACAGATGATAGGCTATCTCTGGCATCAAACTGTACCAAGTGTAAAAATTGCAGTAGGATTTGTCTGGTAAGGTTTATCAAAGTAGTTTAAAATCTAGTGCTTGTGAACAGGATATTTAATTGTGATCTGAATGGCTACTTGTAAGTATAACATTTAAAAAGAAATCTTTCAATGTTAGTTTTACTAAACAGATATGCTAATTGTTTGTAGCATGAATGATCTGTTCAAAGCCTTTAAAATATTTATGGTATACATTGCTAATGAGATGTGGAGGTGTTTTGGTTGCATTAAAGAATCTTGAGATATGGAAGTTACAATAATGTATGCAATATAAAGTTTGTGGTAATATGTAGCTATTAATTCTTTTCTCTGACAATTTTATTTTCAGATAGGTAATTTTACACAGTCCGTGATGTTCCACTAATATTTGAACATTGAGTGTCTACGCGGAGAGTGTCATCCATTGAATTGTACACTTCAACCCATTTGCTGTGACACTTTCAACAACAAAAACCAAAACTGCTACAGACCCTGTGACTTCAGATTTGTGTTTTCAGTTGAAGCTTATAAAGAACATCTTCAATACGTTTCTTTGCCGGCACGTCGGCCAGATTTTAGATCTGATAACATCACAATGTTCCCAGTAGGGCCAAATGCCTTCATAAAATCTCGTATTTCTAATCCAGTCTCTCTACAACTCCATACGTGGACAGTGAGTGTCATAATACATAAGCATTGTTTTTGTATTTTTGGGTTTCATCCAAATAGTTGACCAAATTGTTCTGTTTACTATAGAAAGCTCATGCCCTCTTGTTTTCCTTTTTCATTTCATTCCAATGATTGTCTCAAACTGTTCTAAATCTTTGAAAATAGTGCCTACTAGTTAGATAGTGGCTTCAGTAGTTACACAATTTATCTTCATTAATTTATGTATCTTGTTGTTTTAAAAAAAGTAAAACATGGGCAATTTTTTTAAATTACAGAAACATAGTCCCACCCCCCCCCCCCCCCCCCCAAAAAAAAGAAAAAAAAAGCAAAAACAACATTTTTTGTCAGGCTATCTATCTATCTATCTATCTAAGTGTCTGTCTGTTTGCCCAACTATGAACTCCTGAGTTATTCTTACCAAATGCCCAATCTAGCATTAGTCTATCCAAATCTGTATCACTTTTTTAGCTACTGCATGTCTTTTTGCTTAATATATTTGTCCAGTAATAGTAAATTTGGTTACAAAGTGCAATTAGCTTGACAACTTATCCTAAAATAGTTAAGAATAATATACAACTGGGGAAGTGCCTGGAGGTGATACATGTACTACAAGCTATGAATAATTGTACAACTTTAATCAAGGCATAATAGAGGGTATAGATCAAACAATGAAATCTACACTTTACTGTACTTCTTGTCCTGTCTCTTTAGGGTCGTTTTCAGATATACATTGTAGTGTACGAGGCCTACCTAAATACTTCATATATATGGGATCGATATGCAATCGACAGATTTGCTATCAACGTTAACCTTAATGGAATGCCATCAAATATTATGGAATTTATGGGATCGCTCAGCTAGATCTGAGCTTCGAAATTACATCGGATTTATATTTTAGTCCAGAATGTACCAATGTATTGCCAGGTATTATCATATATATTATATATATATATATATATATATATATATAATATTCATACACATTATGTATAGTTACTGTATGTATTAAAGACAAGAATAAATGAAAGAATTAGTGAATGAGTTAGTAGTGGGTGAGTAGAAGAGAGAGTGGGTGAGTGAGAGAAAGGGGATGGGAGAAACGAAGGGAGTGAGTGAGAGATCGAGTCAAAGTATGACATTAGACAAACTAAAAAAATTGAATCCAAACGAGTTCAGCCTGAGATCTACATAGCATACTGCCGGGCTGTAAAAATAAAGAAGTTGTCACATACATAATTATTAAGGTGATATGGTATATAATCACACATTTACTATGTTCAGGTGGAGATGATGACGTTGTCAGTGTGGTGAATTCCCACACAATTCTACTTGTACTTGTGATTGTTTTACCAATACTTTCAATCCTAGCAACCGTAGTTGTGATCTTGGTTGTCAGTAGCTACTGCAGAAAATGTAAGTAGTAATTATTAATGTCATAGGAATTTATCTTACATGATTTTGAATTTATTACTTTTGATATAACTATCATAAGTGCACTGTTATATGATCCTAGCTACATTCATTTACTATAATAATATATTATACTTCGGTATACTTAAAAAGTTTGCCAGTTATTTCTATTCTACAGTGCAGGGCAACATTATTTTGTGAAGGTAGACTAAAAATGTAACTATAATTCTCGCAGATTATTCCTGAACAGCAATTTTTTAGCCTTTCTGTAGTTTTCAAATAAACTTAAAGATTATTTCATTCCTCAGTAAGATATCTGTTCAGATAAATTTCATATATCTTGATGATCTCCAAGATTTATAACTTGATTGCATAACAATTTATTACTAAACATTATAAATAGTATTGTGTGTAATATGTTTTTAGATTATTTTGTCAAAAATGATGATCACAGTTTAACAGAAAGAGTGTAAGTTGTAGCAACAAAGAATTAATTAAAAGGAGTAATTTATGCTGTCTCTCCTCTGATGTTATTATATAAGAGAATTGCACACTGTCATAGTCTAACTTCAATTGATGAAACTATACAATATTCAACATGAATTGCTCAATTAATAATTTGAAAAATAAAGCAATAAAATGAGCAATGTTTTGATGGACAATTGTAGCTACATGATTCAATTAATTGAACTTACACCATTATTATTATCTTTTATCTAGCTTTAATTCACAAGTTGTGGATTATATCTCAGCTGTAAAATATACATGATCAGTTTCATAATCAGTACAATTAAATTTGACACAAATTTTAAGCCTAACTGAATTAATTATGTGAATGTATATAGATCGAGCTCCATAGAACGTCCAAATGATTCCTACTATGTGAGGGTAAATTACTACTTGCTCCTATTTTAATGAGATTTAGTAGAATACTAATTTCTGGTGTAGGATACCAAAGATGGTGGACATACAGAAGATCTGCATTGCAACATAAACCCTTCCTATGACAATGAATTTTACTGCCAACCCTTATGCCGCTATAGAGTCTGCATATGATACTGTTCAACCACCAGATAGTACACTGAATTAAAACTTGTTGAACACAACAGTTGTATAATTATTTGCAGTAAAAAATACATCCACAACAAACTTATGATGTTATCTATAACTCATAATGTAATGTCAACTTTACAAGATTATTAGTGTAGTTTTACTGAATGTGATTAGCATCTTTCAAATATTGAGTGACATTGAATAATTTTATTCATAAAGCAATGGTTTTAAGTTCAGAGGCAAATGTATCTATATCAATACACCACTATTTTAATTCCCACTATGATACTTGTAAGTACAATGAAAAGTGTAGGAACTCACGTTCACAGAAAACTTTATGCAGGAGTTAGTTACATGTATCACATGCTATAAATGCTACTTAAACTGGCAGTAATTGCATTTTAATTCCTGATCAAAATTAGTTTGACTAATTTTTAGTACTAAAGGTAATTAATTACAAGTGGCCATCAAATATATGTTGGCTAATTCAAGTTAGCTAAGGACTTTAAATAGGTTCATTTATTGTTATGAGAATTTAATTGACTAATAAAAAGAATGCAAAAGGTGAACAGAATATTTCAGTCCTGATTAACCAATGATAGTTATATTGCACACTTCAATAAAAAATACACATATCACATTGTCATTGCTTGTAGGTAATTTTTTTCCCAATTTTTTTTTAATATATATATTCGGATTAACACACATGAGCATAGCTACCAACACAGGAAGGCAGACATACATGCAGGCAGATGGACAACAGATAGACAACAGACAGGCAGAAAAACAGACAGGCAGAAAAACAGACAGACAGACAAAGAGACAGATAAACAAATGAATGAACAGACAGACAGGCAGGCAGACAGAGTGCACATTATTATTTTGTTTTTTTGTTGTTATTCTATTTGAACCTTTACTGAATCCATTTTTGATAAATTCCATATGATAAGATGCTCACATTTGATGATACTTTATTGCTTAGATTGTGTCAAATTTTTAAAGTGACAGAAGTTAACTCCGGATTCAGACAACATATAGTATAGCTGAGACATGCACAGTTGATGTAATACTTACAACTCAGCCACGTCTTCATTAATTAACATAATATTGGTTGTTAGAATCAGGCTTAACATGATTACTTTTTTCAAGTAGAATGAGAATGCACACCACACACACAACCAATATAACATACACATTACTCACACGTACCACATCACACACAACCACCCTCACACTTGTACACACACACATACAACACATGAATAAACACATGCACACTGTACCTTTAATATTGTTTTAAATATTTGTTTTGTATTATATTAATACTAAAACACACGAATGTTTCAATATAATACAGTAGGACTTTAGTTATCCACATGCATCGGAACCGAGAGGTGTTGTTTGGATAACTGAAATGTTCAGATATCTGAACACCATAGAAATGTATTACAAAGCACTATTGAAGGGGTTAAGCAATTCTTTGTGTGTACATGTGCTACTATTAGATTATGGGTGTTAAGTTAACTGAAGTGTTTGGATAATTTAAGTTCGGATTGCTGAAGTTCTACTGTACTAAGCAAATGTCGCCCAAATTATCTAATTATTGAAGTGGGATGCAGAATGCAGTTAAGAAGGGATATCTGATACTGGGATATTTATACTGAATGTGCCTATTTTTTTCTTATACAATTATGATCAATATGTTTATACACTGTGGTATAGATGGAGACAACACAGTTTAGCTACGTTTTAGATTGATTTTGGTATACATCATTTTACAGCATTATATTTTAAAATAGTAATTGTCATGTTAATAGCATTGGTGTGCTTTTCCATTTTAAAGGGACGTTTTCAGATGTACATTGTGGTATATGATGCTTATCATTTATGAAAAATGCCTGTCGGTCGATATGCAGTGGACAGATTTGCTATGTAATTCCATCTTTGTATGTTCAAGTAAAGGCGATTAAGAGTGTGGAATCGGCATATTTGCATTATGTTTAAGTAGTGTAATCCAAGAGTTTGTTTTCTTCTTTAACATAATGAACCAACTATAAAAATTTGCATAAAAATACGAAACCAACCTCTCAATCACTTGATGTATTTGCAATACATGTACTATAGAAAGATAAGTTAAGAATAAGTTTAAAATGTTTCCTGGACAATATGATAGATATCATTTCTAGTTGCATGCTTTGACTAATATAAAATGTTAGGGTTGTTAACAATATAACTGCTTGATCCAATCAGGAATGGATTTGATAACTTGATAATAAGTAAGTATATAAATTATAGCGTATGCTATTATGTTTCTATATATACCAAAATTTGTACCTAGATGTTCTAAATACACTTCAATTATCATATTAGTAAATATTTGGTGCTAAGTTGATTGTGTTTGCTATTTCACTAACTGGTATAAGAACCAGGGGTGCCTGTGAGCCAGGGTAAGGGAGGTGTGCCTGATTTTGGGGTATGCTCATATGGCTAGGGTTATTATATATATAATAATATAATAATGATTGACTTATACAAATATTTTTTATCGTAATGATGCCCGACATTTCGACCAATGAAGAGGACTTTGACAAGAGGTCGAAACATTGGGTCGACTTTTAATTAACATAATATTGGTTGTTAGAACAAGAAAAAATTACTATTATTGTTTATCTTGTTTTTTTAATTACCTTGTTTGTAATAATGAAAGTATCTATAAAATGTACCTGAACTGATTGTATAACCCCATGCTCGGTAATAGATCGTTCAGAGTCAGTCCTGAACTCAAAATCATGCAAATATAGGTATCTGTATGTACTAATTGTTTGCAGGCATATTAACAAGAAGTAAATTGAATTTATGTATTGATTAATAATAATAGACAAAATATCTCAACTGCGACTGTGACACGAATCCGGCTTATGATGCTGTCAAGCCAACTTCAAATCCTGCTTATGCTGTGGTGAAGTCAGAAGTGAATGAAGATGATAATAGCAGTGAGGCTTATGCCACAGTGTAACCAGAAAACACATCTCTCCACTGAAAATGCTGGAAATTCATTTTGAAATATGAACATGCAACTGTGCAATGAATATTGTTAGCATTGCTAAATTAGTACAAACACAACTAGATGAAATCAATGTTACTATAAGCAGCACATGGAGTGAATTACACAACTTGCACAGTTTAATGATAGCTAACACATTAAGGAATTGCTCATTTAGTCATTTTTTATGTTACATACTATTAATAGCACAATTGGTCGAGTTATAAAATGGGGCCCTTAAATTTACTATTTATACTGATCATTTTAATAAATACCACATTAGCTACATAGTTTCTTTAATCTTTTAGCATCAATTATAATAGATATATTATCCATTCATTCAACAATTTGATGGTGCCCAGTTGATTTACTAATAAAAGTTCATCAACATTATAATAGATTCAGTCATTCTCGGCGGAAATAATGATAATAATAGCAAATTGTCTTGTTCTAACAGCCAATATTATGTTATTAAAACTTAAACTGACATTTTGACTTCTTGCCGAAGTCTCCTAGTTGACTCTTGAAGAAGACTTCGGCAAGAAGTTGAAATGTCGAGTTAAGTTTTAATTAACATAATACTGACAGCAGTTAGAATGAGAAAATTGTTATTATTAACATTATTATTGGATAACGGTCAGCTCAGGACTCAACTAAACTATTGAATCAGGATACTATTTAATTGAGTGCATTATTAGGATTAATTAAACCTAGATATTTTTGTAGAGATATTATTACTATGAAAGCAATATGAGTTTATGAGTAATGGCAACTATGTTTCATAGTAGCTATATAGAATTTTTATTACTAACAATTTTAACAAGATTTTCCTGCGCCCTGCTTCTGTTCATAAAAACACAAAATACAAAAAAATGCAAAACTTTGGAAACATTTCTATAGGTTTCGGCATCTAACCACATCATAATGTTAATTCATAGTTCCGCATTTTTGTGTGTTTATCAACTGAAGAATGGTCCAGAAACTTTGTCATTGTTTGTAAATTCTATAGACATAGCTAATTTGTCACATTATGAATTAAATTCTGTTAGTTTTTAAATTCTATTTATTTATTTATTTTGAGTACAAAGATCTTAATGTGAATTGATTGGTTCATGGAATCTTCAGAAGTGAACCCACTAACAACAGCTAATACACCTTAAAACATACAGTATAGCTGAGACATTCAGTGGTACAGTTGATGTAATACTTACAACTCAGCCACGTCTTCATTGAGTCCCTCCATATAACCGATGGCTTGGATTTGACCAAATAAGGGCATAAATTACACTGCGCTTATATAATTATACCATATAACCGATTACTTGAATATGACAAAATAAGGGCATAAATTGCACTGCACTTATATAATTATACCAAATCGTGTTATTATTTGCTACCTTATAGTTTCAGTGGCAATCCATCTCTAAGTACATTGTATTTATAGTATAATGAATCTATATTTGGGAAAGATCTTTGGTTTAGAGACTGTTTGTTAGCTTTCTGTGTCCTGATACATTTTCCATTTGACTACAGACAATGCAAAACAAATACATATGCCAGTTAAGGTGTGGATCAACAGAAAGTTTACAATCTTGTCCAGAATAAGTGTACCTTGGAAAACTGTGAAGCTATGTCATTAAAGAAAGTTTTGTTCTTGAATATTGTAAGTTCAACTTAAAACTGGAGTACTGTCACTAACAGCTACTATTTAAATTATACCTCTAGCTATTACCTGTTAGGTTTTGTGTCTTCAAAGATAGCTGTGGCAATAACATACTATTTAGATTTTGTGTAGTATTAGGAGTTTGATTTAAGCACCAAGTTTCAAAATTCTCTACTATTTCATTCTATATTCTTTTAGTGAACACCAGCCCATCTTAACTGAGTGTATATTTGACAAAGGGAATGAACAATGCACTAAAAAGAGTATTAAATGAAACATATACTTACACTATGGGTTACACACACACAGGTCACGCAGAGCCATGATGCCTGTGTACATGAAGCAGGCACCGAACCATGCGTGAGTGTAAAGCACCTAGGACAGAAACTATTAATCAAGTGACAGTCGAAGGACCAGCTATCTAACACCTACTCCAATCTAAGGTCTAGTTATCGCCTAAGAACTAAGCTATGCACCAGATAGCATTTCTGTCACTACTAAATCTCAGTCTATCTAGACACAATGAGACTGACTAACTATACTACAATGACTAGAACACTAACTGAACTAAGTAGCAAGACAGAGATCTCTATTAGCGAGGGAGCAGAGATCTTGCAATAGAACTATTACTGCACAAGGACAGCTAGGAGAGAGAGAAGACAACTTTGACTATCACAAATGTAATAATATACTACTAAGAACTACATTACAAGAGTATATGAAGGGAGTGACTTGAACAAAGTAAAACAGTGGGTTTGTATGAGGTAACTTTAGAATGGAATGCATGGGAATGAACAAGATTATGAATCTGAATGAGTATATATTAACGTAACCTAGCATAGTTTAACAATTAAACTATGCTATGTTAAGCTAATATATACTCATTCAGTTTGATACTCATATGAATGAACCTCTATGATAAAGATGGTGAATGTCTAAGTGTATAATTGAATGATGTTTGGGAGTGTACTGGACTTTCTTATAGGTGATAATGGATGAGGGTTTGTATAATGCAGAAGCCATGGGTGGGAGGGGCTTGTTAACTAGTTGGCTGTGGCTGAAGCTTGAGTCATAAATGTGATTGTGGATAGGTGTGGTTCTGTGTTTCTAAGATTAGTTCACACAACATCAATTGCTTGAGAAATGGAACATGTGACGATGAATGCCCTAGAGGCTTCAATGGAGACTCCAACTGCAGCAGCTGCACAGATGACAGGCTATCTCTAGTATCAAATTGTACCAGGTGCAATGAAGACAGCAAAAATTGTCTAGTAAGAAAACAAAAACTGTTGCTAAGTTTACGAAGTTCATTCATAACACGAAATTACAGTGTCCATCTTGTTTTACAATAAATTGAAATACAATAGTAATCAATTCTTAACAAGATGTTGGGGAAACATTTGTTACAATGATGCTTGTACAACATTATGAATATAGTACATTAACTATCACATACCATTGGATAAGAGTTGATTCAGTGCAGAAAACACCATGCTAGGTTAAAATATTACATAATTTTATTTTTGCAGAATCATCAAATGCCTCCTGATTGTACAGATGTGCACTAACTTACTTCTTCTTGTATGTACACTTGTTTCTAGATGGGTAATTTCACACTTTCTGTAATGTTCCACTCCTACCACAATCCTGATAGTCTTTGTGGAGAATGTCGTCTTCCTGAAAATGGAACTGGACCAGTCTGTTGTGACACATTCAATCAGACAGAGAATTGCCCAAGTCGCTGTTTTTTCAGATTTGTATTTTCAATAGAATCTTATGGCGAGCCTCTAAAATATGTTCCTTTGCCACTAGTCCCACCATATTATCAGTCTGACAATATCTCATTTCCAGAGGGTATATTTGCCTTTAATGTTTCTAATTTTTCCAATCCATTGATAATGGCGCTCACTACTTGGACGGTGAGTGATTTTTAGAAGCTAATGTTTCATTATATGAAACAAAATTATGACAGGATTGAGAAAAACACTGTATACTGTTGTGGACTAATTTAGATAAATATATTTTGTTGTTAGTCATGTATTTTACTCACTAAAAATATAAAATTTCTTTATAATTGCTAATTGAGATTCTAGAAACTGAGCTACTAGCTGACATTACTACGAGGCCTAAAATGAATTCTTTTTCCAAATACAATGAGAATGCATATCAAACACAACCAATACCATGCACACATTACTCACCCATAGCACACACAACCACCCTCACACTTATGCACACACACACAACACACGCACATACACACACACTGTACCTTCTACCCTCTATATTGCTTTGAATAATTGTGTTGTACTAAAACAATACAATAGGATTACTGTTATTTGAACACTTTGGGACCGAGAGGTGTTGTTTGGATAACTGAAATGTTCCCATAACTGAACACCATAGAAATATATTACAAAGCACTAGCGAAGGGGTGTGGTCAAACAATTATTCGTGGATGCATGTGCTACTATTAGATTTTAGGTTTCCAGTTAACTGAAGTGTTTGGATAATTTATGTTTGGATAATTTACGTTTGGATGATTGAAGTTCTGCTGTACTAAGCAAATATCACTCAAATTATCTAATTATTGATGTCGGATTTCAGAATGTAGTTAAGAGAAGATATCTGATGCTGGAATATTTTATACTGAATGTGCCTATTATTTCTTATAAAATAATTATCAATATGTTTATATTCTTTGGTATAGATGGAAACAACACTTTTAGCGATATTCTAGATTGATTTTGGCGTACAGCATTTTACAGCATTTAAAAAAATAGAAATTATTATGTACATAGCATTGGTGTGCTTTTCCATTTTAAAGGGACGTTTTCAGATGCACATTGTGGTATACGATGCTTATCGTGTATCAAGCATCTTCCTCGGTCGATTTGCAGTGGACAGATTTGCTATAAATATCATCCTAGATGGATTACCCTCCACTCTCTCCAGACGTACATATCATGGGGTATATGGAGTAGCACAATTCGATCTCAGCTTTGCAATACAATCAGATGGACATTACAGGCCTCAATATTCTACCACACCACAACAAAGCATTTTAAATATAACTCCAAATTGTACAGACAATCTCCGAATTAATTATTATAATGGTAAAATAAAATGGTCTATAGTAAATATTATGTTTTTTTTCTTGCTTTGAGGATATGCCTTATTAAGCTATTTCAATAATATTGCTTGTTCAAATGCCGAACCTGCCTGCTTACCACAAAAATAATATTTTCTCTGCCAAATTTTTATCAAATACCTATGGCATGTTTATATATTATATTATTGGTGTTCAATTTAACCCGGCATGACAATGGAGAGTTTTACCCAAAAAAGCTTATGATAGCAGGAAAAAAATATATACTAGCATTTTCTGGAAAATTGAGTCGAAACAAATATACTGTACAACATTTTGATGCTTATTTCAATCTTTGGGAAAGCCGCTGTCTTTGAGATGCAGCATTGTAGGGCAGAATGGCTGACAGACAGACAAACTGAGTACTGTAACCCTCTCTCATAAACCAATGTAGAGTCTGACTAACTTTGGAAATTCAATCTAATTTACATTTCTGCCTTACTTGAACATACAAAGATGGGATTATAGTGAGTGTAGGAGTGCTTACTAGACAAAAAAAAGAATACATATCCTGATGAAATAGAAAATATGATGTCAATAATGTCAGTTAAATCATGAGCAAATATGTTTAAAGACAGTAAGTGTTGACTACAAATATTAGACATCTATTGTACTCTTTGTTTTCAGACACTGCTATTGCTGATTTGATGAACTCGTATAGAGTACTACTAATACTCGTGATTATCCTGCCAATTATTTCTATTTTGGCAACTATTTTTATAATGGTAATAGTCTTCATATTATTGAGCTACTGCAGAAATTGTAAGTTTTAAACCTGTTATCTAAAATTAAGATAGTTAACTGTTGCTTTTGTCACAAGTACTAGAAATACCCAATTAATAATGATATTTAGAATTCTATTGCCAACAGCATCTGGCCAGCCTATAGTGATTCAGATTTAATTCAAATTGGTACATGTTATGTACACACTATTTAGTGCAGTTGCTTAGTTAAAATTATACATTGATTTTGCCACTATAATATATGGGAATCACTATGTATGTAAGTTTGTACATGTATTTGTGTGTGTGCGTATGTGTGTATATGTGTGATTGTGTGTGTGTGTGTATGTATGTATGTATGCATGTATGTATGTATGTATGCTTGTTTGTTTGTTTGTATGTATATATGTATACTTGCATGTATTTGTGTACGAATGGATGGATGGGACAGATCGTATAGTATGTACTCAGAGGAGGGCAAAGAGCACTACCCCTTGTACTTTGTATCAAGAGGAGCGATGCCCATCCCACCTCCCTCCTCCCATTTTTTTGCTATAATTATTATTCATACATATTAGGGCACAGTTGTGTAGTCTCTACGTCTAATCAAGTTTCCAATATTCTTAATTGTGACACATGCTCATCATTATATAACAATATGCTTACCTGTCAATAATGACCATAACGATAACGATATGGGTATTCATGATTAATTCATGAGCTGAGACGAGTTGGTAAAGCATCATCATTAACTGAATGTGTAAATCATCATCACATTCAGTAAAAGGGGATTATGAACAACAACTATTGTAGCTAACAACAGAAGGTTAAATAAGTGAAGGATGGCAAAATGACAGGGAGAATAAGAACTAGGGAAGGGGATCCTAGAAAAGCTGAGATGTCTCAGAAAGAAAGTGAGCAGGAGAGGGAAACTGTTTTTTTTAAGTGAGTGTTAGAGGAGAGTAACATCAGAATCTTAATCTACTGCATTCCTAATTTGCTGAAAGAGTCAATGTAAAATGGATGGAAGGGATGGATCATATGGTATGTACTTAGAGGAGGGCAAAGGGCACTAGCCCTCACACTTTGTATCAAGGGGAGAAGTACTCATTCCACCTCCCTCCTCCCATTTTTTGCTATATAATTTTCATACATGCTAGGGCACAGTGGTGTAGTTTCTAAAGTTCTAGTCAGGTTCCAATGTTGGGCAATTATACAGAGAGCTAGCTCATGAGAGGAAGAGTGAGGATGTGTATTTTATAAAACCATACATTTGCCATACCAAACTATTATGAAACAATATAGTATATAATTATATAGAGCACTCATTTTAATATTCTTAATTGTGACACACACTCTTCAACAAATATAATAATAATACACCACAATGATGACAGTGTGAGTATTCATAATTAATTCATGAGCTGAGATGAGTTGGTAAAGCATCATTGTTGGGGACTGCAAGGCATCTAGCTAACTGTACTGTACTTTACCATATGTTCATAATGATTATAACAATATTCATAGTCAACACGCTAACCTGTATCATCTCATTCACATTATATTGTGTTGTAAATGCATACAAATATGCAATAAATTCCCAGTTAAGTAAACTAATTTGGGGTTAAGTCCATGCATACTGCCCTGTGCGGGCGCACAACTTTAATTCTGGTTATCTAGCTTAGCTGGGTGGTCCTTTGACTACACTCTGCGATCAATGCGCTCGGGTGGAGTTACCCTCCTTCCCCCCGAACATCATCATTAATTGAATGTGTAAATCATAACATTCAGTAAAAGGTGAATGGGAACAACAACAATTGGTTAGCTAAAAGAAGAAGATGAAATTAGTGAAGGACGGTGAAATGGCAGAGAGACTGAGAAGCAGGGAAGGGGATCCTAGAAAAGCTGAAATGGCTCAGAAAGAAAGAGAGTAGGCGAGGGAAACTTTATTTTTTAAAGTAAGTGTTAGAGGATAGTAACATCAGAATCTTAAGCTGCTGTTTCATAGTTTGCTGAAAGAGCAATTTTGAAATGCAATAGCCAAGTGACTTTGTGTGTTACCAATTGAGTTACTCATTGCATTTGAAGATCACCAATGTGTATATGTGGATAAGAATATGTATGCTGTCAATAATCAAACTACTATACATGCACTTATTTACACTTGCTTAAGTAATTCATACATTTGTTTAATTAAGGACAAACAATTTTCATATTTGAGTATTTTAAGGTAAATGGCTCACATAAGTTACTTTTTTTGATACCAAGTACTGTACAACATGTATTCAAATGTTTAAATATTGTGAGTGGGTATTTGGATGGGTGGGTGAGTAAGTAAATAGTCACACATAAATAGCAGGCAGGCAGGCAGTAGCCGGCTGGCTGCCTCGAAGATAACCGCAATCTACCAGCATTTGTTGTTGATATTTTGCATTATGTTTAAATTGTGTAATCCGAGAGTTTGTCTTCTTCTTTAACGTAATGAACCACTAAATATTTGCATAAAAATATGAAACCAACCTCAAAATAACTTAATTTATACCATGGTTGCTGAGGTAACACCCATGGATTAAAAGTGATATTTTCCCGGTGATTTTTCCTGGGGCTATGATATTTTCCCGGTGTCAAGCAAATTCTTCCTGGGGCTATGATATTTTCCCGGTTTCAGGCCCAAATTAAAATTCAATTAAAATTCAATTGAAGCACGCCAGAAAGTTTACTTTAGCAAGTTTACTTTAGCAAGTTTACTTTAGCATTGTAGCTGCCAGCTGTTATCTCCAGATCTAACTCTACCTGGGCTGCTCAGCAGTAAGCAGTAAATCAGCTAGCTGTGGTAAATTCCTGTGGTATGAGAGCGGCAGGAGAGTTATATGTGGTAGGGCTGGTCCCATATAGGTGGATATGAGAGAGTAGTAGTAGCAGCAACTATGGTATAAAACAGTTATGCCATGGCAACATCGAGGTTATGGAATATCACCGCCCTTATCCCTCGGGCTTCGCCCTTGGGATCGGGACGGTTATATTCCATAACCCCTCGTTGGCCATGGCATAACTATTACGTATCTGCGATATGTGTATTATAGATAACAATACTAAGAAAAATAAATTAAGAGTAAGTTAAAAATATGTTTCCTGGACAAAATAATATTGTTGTTGCATGATTTGACTAATATAAAATATTAGGGTTCTTAGCAATGTAACCGCACAATACAGTCAGGGATGTGTATGATAACTTGATAATAAATAAATAAATAAATTATGGGTAACCGTCATAATTAAATACATGCCAAAATTTATACCTAGATGTTTTAAATACTTGTCAATTATCATAATATTATTAGTGAATATTTTTGGTGCTAAGTTGACAGAATTTGCTATTCCAAATACTGGCTTAAGAACCAGGGGTGCCTGTGAGCCAGGGAGAGAGAAGGTGCCTGATTTTGGGATATGCTCTGTATGGCTGGGGGTATTTTATATAATAATGATTGACTTACACAAATATTGTTTATCATAATAATGATACAGTCATTATCGGCTGAAATAATTGTAATAATAGCAAATTTTCTCATTCTAACAGCCAATAGCTCAACCTGACATTTTGACCCATGAAGAGGACTTTGGCAAGTAGTCGGAACGTCAAATTGAGATTTATTTCACATAATATTGGTCGTTAGAATGAGAAAAAATTTCTATTATTGTTTAACTTTTGTTTGTATTTACCTTGTTCATAATAATGAAAGTATGTATAAAATGCACATGAACTGATTTCAGAGTTAATTAATACTAGGCAAGAATACTTACAACCCCATGCTCCATAATACATCATTCAGAGTCAGTCCTGAACTCATAATCATCTTCTTATGCCGGAGTCATGCAATGTAATGCAAATATAGGTCACTGTTTGTACAAATTGTTTGCAGGCATATTAACAAGAACTAAATTTAACGTGTAATATATTGATTAATTATAGACTAGAAATCTCAACTACGACTATGATGCAAATCCTGCTTATGATGCTGTCAAGCCGACTTCAAATCCTGCTTATGCTATGGTGAAGTCAGAAGTGAAAGAAGATGATAATAGCAGTGAGGCTTATGCCACAGTGTAACCAGAAAACACGTCTCTCCACTGAAAATGCTGGAAATTCATTTTGGAATATCAACATGTGACTAGGCAATGAATATCGTTAGCATTACTAGATTAGTTATAAACACAACTACATGAAATTAGCACATGAAGTGAATTACACAACTTGCACAGTTTAATGATAGCTAATACAAAAAGCAATTGTCATCTAGTCATTTTTAATGTTACTTATTAATAGCGCATAATTGGTGGCGTACTATTGTTACAGAATGGGCTCCTTTAATTTACTATTTATACTGACCATTTTAATAAATAGCATATTGGCTACAATTTTTTTTTTTTTAATATCGATTATTAATAGATGTTTATCCATTCATTCAACAGTTTGATGGTGCCCAGTTGATTTACTAATAAAAGCTCACCAACATTAATATAAATTCAGTCATTCTCCTAGGCTGAAATGATTATAATAATGCAAATTTATTTCTTGTTCTAACAGCCAATATTATGTTAATTAAAACTTAAACTGACATTTCGACTTCTTGCCGAAGTCTCCTAGTTGACCCCTGAAGAGGACTTCAGCAAGAAGTTGAAACGCCGGGTTAAGTTTAAATTAACATAATATTGACTGTTAGAACGAGAAAATTTCCTATTATTAACATTATTTTTGGATAACGGTCAGCTCAGGACTCAACTAGACTATGAATCAGGATACTATTTAATTGTGTGCATTATTAGGATTAATTAACCTGAACTCAACCTAGATATTTTTGTAGAGATATTTTTAATAGGAAAGTAATATGAGTTTATGAGTAATGGCAACTATGTTTCATAGTAGCTATTTAGAATTTTTATTACTAAAAATTTTAACAAGATTTTTCCTGCTCCCTTCTTCTGTTCATAAAAAAACACACAAAATACAAAAAAAAAGCAAAACTTTGAAACATTTGTATAAGTTTCAGCATCTAACCACATTATAATGTTAATTCCATAGTTCTGCATTTTTGTGTGTTTATCAACTGAAGTATGGTCCAGAAACTTTGTCATTGTGTTTGTAAATTTTATAGACATAATTGTCACACCATACACAATACGATCAATACAAATTTGGATATAACTTTGAACTCTGAAGATTTTCATTATAATGAATTGATTTCTGTTAGTTTTGTTATTCTATTTATTTATTTATTTTGAGTACAAAGATCTTAATGTGCATTGATTGGTTTATAGAATCTTCAGACGTGAACCCACTAACGACAGCTAATACACCTTCAGACATATTATAGTATAGCTGAGACATTCACAGTGATGTAATATTACAACTCAGCCACGTCTTCATTGATTCCCTCCATATAACCGATGGCTTGGATATGACCAAATAAGGGCATAAATTACACTGCACTTATATAATTATACTAAATTGTGTCATTATTTTGCTAACTTATAGTTTCAATGGTTATCCATCTCTAAGTACAGTGTTTTTATAGTATGGTGAATCTATATTTGGGATCTTTGGTTTAGAAACCGTTTGTTAGCTTTCTGTTTCCTAATATCATTTTGCCTTTTGGCTCAACAGAAAGTTTACAATCTTGTCCAGAATAATTGTACGTTGGAAAACTGTGAAGCTATGTCATTAAAGAAAGTTTGGTTCCTGAATATTGTAAGTTCAACTTAAAACTGGAGTACTGTCACTAACAGCTACTATTTAAATTATACCTCTATAGCTATTACCAATTAGGTTTTGTGTCTTCAAAGATAGCTGTGGAAATAACATACTATTTAGATTTCTTTTAGTGAACACCAGTAAATCTATAACTGAGTGTATATTTGACAAAGGGAATGAACAATGCATTAGAAAGAGTATTAAATGAAACATATACTTACACCATATGGGCTACACACACACGGGTCACGCACCTGCAGAGCCAGGATGCCTGTGTACATGAAACAGGCACCGAACCATGAGTGGGTGTAAAGCGCCTAGGACAAAAACAATTAATCAAGTGACAGTTGAAGGACCAGCTATCAAACACCTACTCAATTCTAAGGCCTAGTTATCACCTAAAACTAGACTATGCACCAGATAGCACTTCTGTCACTACTAAAGCTCAGTCTATCTAGACACAATGCGACTGACTAACTACTACAATGACTCGAACACTAACTGAACTAAGTAGCAAGACAGAGATCTCTACTAGCGAGGGAGCAGAGATCTTGCACTGGAACTATTACTGCACAAGAACAGCTAGGAGAGAGAGAGAAGACAACTTTGACTATCACAACTGTAATAATACTAAGAATCAAGAACTACATTACAAGAGTATATGAAGGGAGTGACTAGAACAAAGTAAACAGTGGGTTTGTATGAGGTAACTTTGGAATGGAATGCATGTGAATGAACAAGATTGTGAATCTGAATGAGTATATATTAACTTAATATAGCATAGTTTAACAATTAACCTATGCCATGTTAAGCTAATATGTACTCATTCAGGTTGATACTCATAGCAATGAACCTCTATGATAAAGATGGTGAATGTCTAAGTGTATAATTGAATGATGCTTGGGAGTGTACTGGACTTTCTTATAGGTGATAATGGATGAGGGTTTGTATAATGCAGAAGTCATGGGTGTTAGGGGCTCGTTAACTAGTTGGCTGTGGCTGAAGCTTGAGTCATAAATGTGATTGTGGACAGGTGTGGTTCTGTGTTTCTAAGATTAGTTCACACAACATCACTTGCTTGAGAAATGGAGCATGTGCAGATGAATGCCCTAGAGGCTTCAATGGAGACTCCAATTGCAGCAGCTGCACAGATGACAGGCTATCTCTGGCATCAAACTGTACCAGGTGCAAAGAAGACAACAACAAAAATTGTCTAGTAAGAAAACTAAAACTGTAGCTAAGTTTACAAAGTTCATTCATAACACGAAATTACAGTGTCCATCTTGTTTTACAATAAATTGAAATACAATAGTAATTAATTCTTAACAAGATGTTGGGAAAACATTTGTTACAATGATGCTTGTACAATATTATGAATTTAGTACATTAACTATCAGATACCATTGGATAAGAGTTTGTTCAGTGCAGATAACACCATGCTAGGTTAAAATAATTCATAATTGTGACCAGTTTTGGGAAAATCGGCCTAAACGCGGCAAACAATTCTTTTCAGTATCCCCGGGTAAAGCCTTATGGGTCGATTTTTTTCGAAAAAAAACTTATGGCAGAAATGCATCCAGTTAGCTCTAGCTTATGGCGCAGTTGTGTAAGCTCTGACGTGCTCTAGAACTCACACTAGGAGGCTAGAAACATTAGCCGGTTGGACTCGTGTACGGAAAGTTGCTAAGAAATTATTGGCGGGCTTTTCACTAAATGCCGGGAAAAAACTGTAGCTAACAAATTCACTTACTATTCTACATAATTCACGTATTCACGCAATTCTCGCCATCACAGTTCCTCATGCATTAAGCCTTTAAGATTTCTTTTAATTCGCCTGTAACCGGTTTATTCCATCGTGTCCCGGAGACACGCAGTAATAGTATACTGACACAAGGCACGCCCCCTGACCTTAGCAATGCCTTTACTCGGCATTTTTTCGAAATAAGCAATAACTAGTGGTGTGCTTGAGCACAAATGGAGAGCGAGCCTTAAACTACACTATTGTTATTCAAACTACTATAATAAAGTTGAGTTGTTAAATTACGCATATACGGTAAAGGGGATTCAATGCCATAGTAGCCACTCCCCTCAACTGAATTGAAAAAGAAGCAACAAAATCAAGTCACGTTGTATAAATTTTTCTTTGTGATATTCTTAATAGTAGTTGTAACGCACAATACTTTCACACAACTGAACATACCTACGCAAGACTTACCTTCGTGGTTTGTCTAGTGGACAATGAATTGTCAAGTAAATGCTGTTAAGTAGTGCTTATAACTGTGACAAATAGTGTATTAATTTACCATCGCCACCAACTCGAATAGAAATGGAGCTCCCAGCACCCGCAAAACAATTCAAAGCGGTAAACAATTCAATTTCTAACGTGATACGGGTAATGGTCGCTAAACCAGAGGATTCTGTTTAGTGAAGTTTGGGACGGGGTCGAACGCCGAGCGAGCACAAAAATACGGAGGGTCAAAGTACAAAATGACATACATATGTCCAAACATAAATATAAACTGGTGGTGTGCTTGAGCACAAATGGCGAGCGAGCCTGATAGTTAGGTAAGATAAAATGTTACTATGTTTTAGCTTACTTCATGCAAACACTATAATAGCAGTTATGACATTTGATTTCAGCAAACAAATACAAAATCACTCTCTTACCTGATGGTAACTTTTGTAGTATCAAACATCAACCTTTCTGATAATCTCAATCACCAGTAACTCTTGAACAAGCTCTCAGCGATAAAAAATAAACCAGAGTTATTTGTAATTTTAGCCAACAAATATGGAATTACTACTTACATCATTCTTGAGTATTGATAACTTCTGTAGTATCAAATTGAAGTTACTTTGACCATCTGAATTACCTTGAATTCTTGACAACAAGCTCTCACCTACAAAAACAAAAGACAATCAATTTTAGAACACAAATACAAAATTACTTTCTTACCTCATTTTCTTGAGCAGTGGTAACTTTTGTAGTACCAAATTTGAGCCAATCTGACTATTTGAATTTACCAGTCACTGTTGACAAGCTCTTAGCTACAAAAAAGAAAGGCCAGAGTTAATTTTGCATATTTAGCTAACAAATATGGAATTGCGTACTCATCTCAGCTTCCCTCGAGAAGTAGTAGCTTCCTTAGCATTAATACTACGGCATTCTGACTACCAACGGCTCTTGACAACTAACAACCGGCACTCTGTATCACCCCTAAAACGGCGAAGTTTTGAAATTAGGTCTGGAAATGGGTCGTCAATGCCATAGTAACAGATAAAATCAACTTTGTGTTTCTTGAAAAGCAAGCGTTTTCGCCGGAATTTTCTCACACTTTGGAGCTTAAGTATAAAGTAAGGCTTGCTTAATGCTGTAGTTTCAGAATAAACTGGAGTCAAGCCTAAAAAGCCGTGTTTTTTGGAGAAAAACGTTCCCCCCCGCGCGCGTCCATCCATACATACATACATATATACTAATGATGTGCTTGAGCACAAATGGTGAGCGAGCCTAAAGACTATACTATTTTTATATGAATGATTTTGACTTCTAACACTGAAGCTACTGAAAATAAGGTCCAGTTTTTTAATTTAGCATACACGGTAAAGAGATTTCTAACAACTCTCTGCAACTGCTTGAATTGAAGGAAAAAAACAACAACAAAACCATACACGTTATTTAAAAGTTTTCTTTGTGATATTCTTTAACTAAGTAGTGGTTGTAACACACAATGCTTTGACACAACTGGACATGCACCTACACAGACTTACCTTTGCAGTAGTCTAGTGGACAATGTATTTTCAAGTAAATACTGTTGCGCACGGCTTATAACCATGACAAAGAGCGCATTGACTTACCACCGCCACCTAACTCGAATAGAAATGGAAGTCCCTTAAGTTTTCAAGTTTTAACTGCACCCGCAAAAGAGTTCAAAACGGTAAACAATTCAATTTCTAGGGTGATACGGGTACTGATCGAGAAACCAGAGGATTCTGTTTAGTGCAATTGGGGACGGGGTCGACCACATAACTAACACAAAAACGCGAGGGTCAAAGTTCAAAATGACATACGTACGTCCATACATATAATACTAGTGGTGTGCTTGAGCACAAATGGCGAGTGAGCCTTAAACTACACTATTGTTGAATTTGATTTTAACAACTAACACTCAAGCTATTAGAATAAAGTCGAGTTTTTAAATTACGTATGAGGTTAAGGGGTTTCAATGTCATAGTAACCGCTCCCGCAACAGTTTGAATTGAAAAAGAAGCAACAAAATCAAATCAAGTTATTTAAATTTTTCTTTGTGATATTCTTAATAGTAGTTGTAACGCACAATACTTTCACACAACTGAACATACCTACGCAAGACTTACCTTCGTGGTTTGTCTAGTGGACAATGCATTTTTAAGTAAATACTGTTGAGTAGGGCTTATAACTGTGACAAATAGCACATTAAATTTATCACCGCCACTAACTCGAATAGAAATGGAGCTCCCATAAGATTTTGAGTTTTAACTGCACCCACAAAACAATTCAAAGCCATAAACAATTCAATTTCTAAGGTGATACGGGTAATGGTCGCTAAACCGGAGGATTCTGTTTAGTGAAGTTTGGGACGGGGTCGAACGCGGAACGAACACAAAAATACGGAGGGTCAAAGTACAAAATGACATACATACGTCCAAACATATATATAAATAAACTAGTGGTGTGCTTGAGCACAAATGGCGAGCGAGCCTGATAGTTAGGTAACACAAAATGTTACTATTTTTAGCTTACTTCATACAAACACTATAATAGCAGTTATGACATTTGATTTCAGCAAACAAATACAAAATCACTCTCTTACCTGATTAATGGTAACTTTTGTAGTATCAAACATCAACCATTCTGATAATCTCAATCACCAGTAACTCTTGAACAAGCTCTCAGCTACGATAAAAAAATAAACCAGTGTTATTATTTGTAATTTTAGCCAACAAATACGGAATTACTACTTACCTCATTCTTGAGTATTGATAACTTCTGTAGTATCAAATTGAAGTTACTTTGACCATCTGAATTACCTTGAATTCTTGACAACAAGCTCTCACCTACAAAAACAAAAGACAATCAATTTTAGTACACAAATACAAAATTACTTTCTTATCTCATTTTCTTGAGCAGTGGTAATTTTGTAGTACCAAATTTGAGTCATTCTGACTATTTGAATTTACCAGTCACTGTTGACAACAAGCTCTTAGCTATAAAAAAGAAAGGCCAGAGTTATTTTTGCTTATTTAGCTAACAAATATGGAATTACGTACTTACCTCAGCATCCCCGGAGTAGTAGTAGCTTCCTTAGCTTTAATACTTTATGTGCTTACATACGCTTTTCAGAAGTAGTGATAGCTCTCTTAGTACTGACTACAGGTGGCTCTTGACAACTAACAAGCCGCACTTAGCCGGAAAAAAGGTGAAGTTTTTGAATTTAAATCTGGTAAAGGGTCTTCAATGTCATAGTAACCGGTCGAATCAACTTTTTGTTTCTTGAAAAGCAAGCATTTTCGAAGGAATTTTCTCACACTTTGGAGCTTAAGTATAAAGTAAGGCTTGCTTAATGCTGTAGTTTCAGAATAAACTGGGGTCAAGCCTAAAAAGCCGTGTTTTTTGAAGAAAAAAGTTTCCTGCGCGCGCGTTTAAAGGGCATACGTACAATCCATACATACATACATATATACATATATACATATAACATATACCCGATTTTGCATTATCCACCCCTAATACTGTCTCGCTCGCTACGCTCGCTCGCCAACAAACATCCCCGATTTT